>Ga0213836_101015_pt1 | contig 18731 bp, 9 predicted proteins | sample SWPATP03_FD_160578 | JGI IMG/M metagenome (GOLD analysis project Ga0213836, IMG submission 160578) | Coastal seawater microbial communities from Marineland, Florida, United States - SWPA TP0 #3 | ecosystem: Environmental > Aquatic > Marine > Coastal | place: USA: Florida | collected 2016-08-05
TCAGGGCCATTCCCAAATTTGCTGATCCTATTGAGTGGTATTCCTTTTGAATTGTACCTTATCAGGTTTGTGAACTGCTCATCCAGCACAAAAATAAAATCTTCTGTAACCACTAATCTGTTAATCTGACTCAAAAAATTACCCTCCAATTGTCTTAAAGGAATAATTTCAGTTACGTTTAAGATATCATGTATTGGTGTCTCCGAATCCACCGAAACCTCAAAGGTGGGTCTCATATTTTCATAAGGATCATTTGATTTTTCCGAGCAAGCTGCTAGGACTAGCAAAGCTAAAGCTTTAAAAATGTGTTTCATTATTATTGATATTGAATTAAATTGTTTTGATCAATCAACTAAAAATACCCCCCCATTTCAAAAACAAATATTTTGTCCAGTTTTTTTGTTGCAAATCCAGTGCTATGTTCTCTAATGTGGTTAAAAAATTACACCACATAGCGGCATAGCTAACATAGCTCAACAGCAGCTAACCTTTATTTTTAAAATCAGGCGGCAGATATAGGGAAAGCTATGTGTGCTATGTTCTCTATTGTGGTTAAAAAATATACCACATAGCGGCATAGCAAACATAGCTCAACAGCAGCTAACCTTTATTTTTAAAATCAGGCGGTAGATATAGGGAAAGCTATGTGTGCTATGTTCTCTAATGTGGTTAAAAAAAAAACACCACATAGCGGCATAGCTAACATAGCTCAACAGCAGCTAACCTTTATTTTTAAAATCAGGCTGTAGATTTAGGGAAAGCTATGTGTGCTATGTTCTCTATTGTGGTTAAAAAATACACCACATAGCAGCATAGAAAACATAGCTCAACAGCAGCAAACCTTTATTTTTAAATCAGGCGGTAGATACAGGGAAAGCTATGTGTGCTATGTTCTCTAATGTGGTTAAAAAAAAACCACATAGCGGCATAGCTAAGCAGCAGCAAACCTTAATTTTTTTTCTTCCACAAAAACACCGGTAAGGCCAAAAACACCCCCACAATACTGAATACCAACCCACCGATGGTGCCTATGGCCAGGGAAAACCAAAAAACCTCATTCTGCCCTTCCATAATAAAAGGAATCAGACCAAAACAGGTAGACAAAATGGTTAACATGATGGGAACCGCTTTGCCGGCCACTGCTTTTAGGATGTTCCTGTTGTACAGCCCTTGCCTTCGGTTATTCAGGTCATTGACGATAAATATCGCTGCATTCACCGCTAAGCCCCCCAGCATCACAAAGGCCGCATAGCCTCCCTGATCAAAATAGAAGTCAAAAAGAGAAAAAATCAAAAACAAGCCGATAAATGAAATCGGTATGATCACGATGATATAAAAGGGCTGCTTGAGGTTTTCAAATAAAACTGAGGTGATAAAAAATATACCCACAATGAGCACCAGAATCAAACTGTACTGTCTTTTCGCCTTTTCCCAATTCCAGGACCAGGTCTGCTTGGAAGCGGAATACCCGATAGGCATGATAGCCTTCATTTCCTCTAAGACCTCATCCAGGTATTCATTACCGAATTTGGCAGAACCCATGTATTCAAAAGCCACCAAGCGGATATACTGCCGATCCTCTTTGTGCAGGGCATTGGTAGTAGTTTCTTTGCTGAGTGAACCAAAATTACTGACCTTAAAGATACGGTCCTCCCCTGTAATCAGACTGTTGGACTCCAGGTCATATTTGGAATATTTCTCTGAAGCTTGCTCCCTTACTACCAAGCCATAGTTTTTGTCCTCCATGGTCAGATACACCGATGGTCCGGTGGGTTTGGAAACATCATCAAGGGCTGAGATCACCTGGTACTGATTGGTTCCTCCTAAGGCCATGCTGCCCTGATCCAAGCGCAGGACATACTCCTCTGTCTTTTGCTCATTCCAGCTCAACCGCTCATTGGTATTGACCTCCTGAATCCTGCGATGTTGTAAAAGTTTCTCGGCCAGGATCTCAGCCTGCCGTTCCAGTTCATCGTAATTGTACCCTTTCATGGTCACCCTAAATTGCGGAATTCCCTCTCCCCCTGCCCCTGTAAAGAAGCCCTGTCCCACCCCATAAATTGTCCACCTGGCGCCTGACCAATCGGTGGATTTGACTGATAGCCTGCCTTTCAATTGATAGGGTAAGGCAGATTTTTCATAGGCCTCCTTGAAGGTGATCACAATCTGGGCATACTGTCCTGACTGCACCCAGGTTACAAATTGATCAATTCCCTCCATCCCTTTCAGGTAGCCTTCAAATTCCCGCATGATAAAATCCATCTGATCCAAGGTATTGCCAAAAGGCAAACGGGCTGTGACATACAAACGGGTCTTCTCCGCTTCCCGGTAAGAAGATTTTTCAAAAACACCCCTTACAAACATCCTCAAGGACCCACCCAGGTACTTGTCCACATAAGGCCGGATATCTTCCTGATACAGTGTGCTGCCTATGCTTTTATTGTACCATTCCTGCCCCTCCCATTTATTGGGCAGAAAAAATACAGGAACTCCAAAAAGCAAAATCAGAGCAACAATAAAGCTCTTTCTATAATTGGCAACAAAACCAATTCCGCTTTGGAAAGCACGGAATCCTCTTGCCCTTTTTCTGAGTTGGGGAACAGTAAGCACCCTGCCTTTTTTAGCTTTCTCTCCAAAGAGCAATTGGTACATGGCCGGGGTAAAAAGCAAGGCTACCAATAAAGATACCGCCAGCATCACGGCCACTACCACAGAAAACTCCGTCAGGTTTTTACGGTCATCCTCCGGAAGGAAAAACACGATCATCAAAGCCGCAATCGTAGTCAAAGAAGCAGCCAATAAGGCAAGAAAAACCTTCCTGTTTTTGTGCTTGTGCAGGTGATCGATCATGATGATGGCATTGTCCACGATCAGTCCAAAAGATATGGTCAGCCCCGCCAGTGAATAGAGATGGATATCTACTTTCAGCAAATACAAAATGATCCCTGTAATGCTCAGGTTGACCACTATCCCTAAGAAAAGAATGCTCAGGTAACGCAGGTTCCTGTTCATCAAAAAAATGAAAACGATCAAAATCAGGATGGATAGACCGGATCTTTTGTAAATTTTGTTTAGTTCCTTCTCCAGAAATTCGGTATCGTCATTCTCCAGGCGCACTTCAAAGCCTGCCGGCAGTAGGTCCTTGGCATTCTCTATAGCGGCTTTGATATTTTTGGCCAAAAGTACCTTGTTAACCCCATCCCGGTTGATGATAGAAAGGGTGACAGAATTATTGCCATTAATGCGGTAATAAGCGGTGGCTTCTGCTTCTTCCAAGGTCAGCTGGGCGATATCTTTCAAGAAAATTTCCTTACCCTCCCGGGTGGTAACCAGCAGATTTTCCAATTGGCTTGGGCTATTCAGGGACCTGTCCACTTGGATAAAAAGCGTTTCCTCTCTATTGGTCAGGACGGCACCCGGATAGGACCGGCCAAAAGCTCCCCGGATGGCAGACTCCAGGTCTTGTTTGCTCATGTTGAGTGCTTGTAGCTTTTTGATGTCATAGGTCACAAAAAGCTGCAGGTCATTGGCACCACGGATGGTCACTTCTTCGATTTCCTCGAATCGGTTGAGCGTGGACTTGAGCACATCTTCTGCAATTTTCTTGATCTCAAAAGAAGCAAAGGGCCCATTCACCGAATAGGTAAGGATAGGGGTTTTCTGATCACTTCTACGTTCTTCAGATTGGGTGACCAAGGGATAAGAAACCTTGGAATCCAAAGAGGGATATACTTGCCGGATGATGGAAGCCACTTCAAATTTCTTGAAGTCCATATCCGTGTTTTTATCGAAACGCAGGGTAATAGAACCCCGGTCATAATTGGATACCGAGTTGATCTTTTTGAGGTCGGCCAATTGGGAGAGCGCTCCTTCCAAGGGGGAGGTAGCCAGTTTTTCCACCAATTCAGGACTAGACCTTGGCACAGCGTAACTCACCGTCAATACAGGTTCCCGCTCCCTTGGATTCAGGTCCACAGAAAGCCTCGGCACCAGGGCAAAGCCGATGATGCTGAGTACTATGAACGATATGATAATCCTAAATGGCGACATTTTTTTTGAGACTGTTAGATGCGAGAGATCAGAATCAAGAGACAAGAGGCAAGAAATAAGACTTATTCCGATTTCAGACTCACAACTTCAACCTTTCTTAATGATTCCTTCAAATCCTTCAATTTCTTAATGTTTCAAAAACTCCCAAAATCTCCCTTCTTGGTACATTATATTTAGTACATGGAACTTGAATGTATCATGTTTTGAGTCTTGAGTCTTGTGTCTTGAGTCTTGTGTCTAACTAAAAACCAATACGCCAATGGCACAAAGTACAATGCCGTAAAGGTTCCGATCGTCAGGCCGCCGATCACGGAAAAGACCAGTGGCCGCTGCAAATCCGCACCCAAGCCAGAACTGAACACCACCGGCAACAAGGCCAGAATGGTGGTGACCGAAGTCATCATGATGGGTTTGAGCCGGATTTCCCCTGCTTCAAACAACGCCCTGTCCAAAGCCTCCCTACCCGGCATGGCCGGAGCATATTTTATCCTCAACCTGTTAATGGTATCTATTTTCAAGATGGCATCGTTGACCATAATCCCCAACATCACTACCAAACCAATGACCGACATGACATTCAAACTCGTTCCGGTCAGCAAGAGCACCAAAAAGGCCCCTGCAATACCCAAAGGCAGGGTGAAAATCACAATTAAAGGCTGCACAAAACTTTCAAACTGCGCCGAAAGAATAAAATACAGCAACAAAACTGCCACCAACAAAACGCCTATCAATTCACGAATGGTCTCCCTGTCTTTGAAATACTGCCCAAAGAAAGACACACTCAGATTTCTCTCCGCTCCCCAACTGAAAATCTCCGAATTATAAGTGGTTGGATTTTCCGAGGTAAGCAGCACAGACTTGTATACCCCTCCTTTGTCCGCAGTGACAAATTTGTACTGATTCTCATAATCAAAACGGATGAAATTACTCAGCGCATATTCCACCCCATCTTTTCCTCTGATAGTATTATTTCTCAAGATGGCTTCGAAATCTTGCCTTTCCGCACTGAGTTTGATCGGAGTGATCTCCCCAAACCTTTTGATATCTGTAATGGTATAGGCACCGAACAACCTTTTGATCTGCACTTGTAAGTCATTGGCCTGAATACCATACAAAGCCATACGGGAAGGATCCAAGCGGAAAACCACAGAAGCCTCCTTTTGCAGACTCGGTCCCCGCTCGAATTCTTGGGTGGGAAATTCCAATAGCCAAACATCCATCCGCTCTTCCTCCACGGGTCGTTTGGTAGTCAAGTCCTTCCACCTCACTTCATAAAAGGGCAAATTCGAGGCAAACAACTGATCAAAAGCATTGGGGGCATCTGAAATTTCAACCTGAGCACGGGGATAAGTATATCTCAATAAGGATTGTAACCGGGCCATTTCCTCGGTTTTGGACGACTGGGTTTCAAAAAGAAAGTAAAGATTGGCCTCCTGCAGGGAACTCTCCCCATCAAAAAGAATAAATTGCCGCACCCCAATGTCCGCTTCCGCCTTTTGATATGTCCCTTGCATGTTTTCCAACAAACTCAATACCCTGTCCCTGTTTTGCTCCACACCGATAGGCTCATTCCAGTCGATCCTTACCACTGCATCAAATTTTTCTATGGGCGGCAATCCCTGAATCGGCAGCAAATAGGCCAATGCCAAGCCGGCCGGAATCAGTAGCAGGAAAAAACCAAAACTGAGCCCCCTTTTGGCAAATATCCTAACATACAAGCGCTTGTATCCTTTCAGTACCGCTTTGAAGAACCGGCTGTCTTCCTCTGGCAATCCCTCCTGGGATTTCTTGCGGAAGAAAAAATGGTATAACATGGGCAAAAGGATAAAAGCCACCAACAAGGACACACTCAAAATCGCCGCCACCGATACCGCCTGATCAAAAAACAATGCCCCGGAAATTCCACTAAGGAAAACCAAAGGCACAAAGACCGCCAAGGTCGTCAATACAGAACTGATCAAGGCGGACATGACCTCATTGACGCCTTCTGCACAGGCATCGAAAAGCCCAAGTCCCTCTTTTCTTTTCCGTGTAATGTTATCCAATACTATGATGGAATTATCAATCAACATCCCCAAGCCCAAGGCCAGTCCGGAAAGTGAAATTACATTGATAGAAAGCTCAAAGAAATAAAATACCAGAAAGCTGATCAGCAGAGAAGAGGGAAGGGAAATGCCGATGATGATGGGGGTCCGGTAATTGCCCATGAAAATGAACAGGACCCCAAAAGCAAACATGCCTCCAAACAAAAGGGAAGTCTGCAAATTGCTGATCCCTGCATTGAGTAGGACAGACTGGTCCTGGGTGAGGGCAAAATCCACCTGCGGATAATCTTCCCGGAAAATGTCTATGGCTTCATACACCCTGGGCAGCAATTCATTCATCTTGGCTGCCGCCTGTTTGTGCACGGTAATCACCAATCCTTCTTCTTCCCCGAATAAGTGAAAGCCCATCACTTCATTGACCTCATATTGTACCTTTGCTACCCTGCCCAGATCTACAGTAACCCCTTCGGAGGAAGTCACCGGCAATTTTATTATGTCTGAAGGGTTATCCACCCGGGTTGCCAAGCGCAGGTAATAGCGGAACTGTCCATCTTCCACAGAAATTCCCGGCAGTTCTTCATTGCCAAATTGGATGGCATTGATGATATTCTCCTCAGACATTCCCAACGCCCTGAGGGCAGCTTTATCGGGACTGACCGTGATGATCCGCTCCTTTTTGCCATTGATATCCACCAGGGATACCCCATCCAACTGCTCCAGTCTTTTTTTGAGCACATTTTCCGTCAAGAGACTGACTTCCGTAAAGTCAAAACCCGCTTTGGGAGTGACCTGTACCCTTACCACCGGAATATCATTGGTATTGACCCGAATGACCTGGGGACGGCTGAGGTCGGAGGGCAGGCTATTGGTCAGCCTGTCAATTTTTTCATTGACCTCAATGTACGCGAGGTCCATGGGTGTATTATAATCAAAAACCAGGCGGATGGACCCCACCTCAGCGCCCGCTTTGCTGTCCATGTCTTCCAGTCCGTTGAGGGTCATCAGGCTTTCCCGGATTGGGGAAAGCACATTTTGCTCTATGGCCTCGGGCGAAGCATTGGGATAGTTGACCTTGATAACGATTTGGGGAACATCAATGGGAGGTAAAAGTGAAATGGGTAAGGTTCGGAAAACAATCACCGAAAAGACCATCAAGGCCAAAAAAGTCATAAAAACAGCAATCGGTCTGGCCAATAAAAATCTTACCATGGCTTTACTCTTTGACGATTTGTACAGGTGCCTGATGGGCCAATTGCAGATTATTCGAAGTGATGACCGTCATGCCTTCCTCTATTCCGGAAAGCACTTCCACTTCCCTGCCATTGTCCTTACCTACCTCCACATAATTCCATTTGGATTCATTGTTTTCAATGGTAAATACCACAGGACGGTTGGAACGGTACACCAAGGCTTCTTTGGGAACCACCAGGGAATTGTTCTGTGGGGCACGGATTATGGCCCGGGCATTCATGCCGGGAAGCAGGCCTTTGGCCACACTGACCAGAATAGCCACCTGAACCAATCCGTTTTCATCTACCTTGGGATTGATGCTTCTTACCGTTCCGGTCAAATCCGAAAAGCCACCACCCACAGGATAAATCTCAGCTTTTTGCCCAATTGAAATCAAATTGATATCTGATTCCAGCACTTTGACTTTTAGCTCCAACTGGCCTGTATTGATGATTTCAAACAATTCATCCCCTGCATTCACCATAGCCCCTGTTCTCACCTTTAAGTCAGCGATTCTTCCTGAAATGGGGGCTTTGATGGTGGATTTTTCCAGATCCATTTCAGCCTCCTTTAGGTCTAGTTCCGCGGCGAAAAATCCACTTTTGATTTTGAGGTACTCTTCAATTTCTTTTTTGCGGTTTTCATCATTTCCATGAAAAACCTCTGAGAAACTCAGGGCCTCGGACTGGTAATTGACTTCTGCATTTTTAAGGGCTATTTTGGCTTTTTCCAATTTTAGCTGATTTTCTCTAAGGTCCAGTCTTACCAATACGGTCCCTTTTTCCACAAAATCCCCTTCCTTGAGCTGCATCAGCTCTAAAATCCCTGATCGTTCTGCACTGAGCTTAACCTGTGCCAAGGCTTCGATTTTACCCGTAGCATTGATGAGGTAATCAAAGGACTTGCGCTCTGCCTGGGCTACCCGAACAGGAGTGGCGGACACCTCTGCCCTAAAAGCTTCCAAAGGTTGGTCCTGGCTATCTCCTTTTTCTTCTTTGCAGGAAAAGAGGAGAAGAAATGTGATAAGAAGCAAATATTTAAAACTGAAATATCTCATATGCCGAAATATAACAACAAATTAACTAAAATATCTTTAAATCAATATAAAAAAACCAAATATTGGTCTAGAGAGGGAGTGTTTCTATGTTGAAATCAAGTTTCCAGGATGTTTTAAATCGGGTATTAAGATCATTACACAAGTAGCCATCGATTGTTAGTTTGAATTAAATAGGAGGCTTTCTAATAGAACCCTTAGCTCTTTGGAGTCCGGCTTTGGCGCATTTTGATGGATCAATTTACCTTCTTTATCAAAAATAAGGTATCGGGGTATTAGATCGACATTTAATTTGTTGAGAAACTCAGATTCTTCTAAATTCATCACAACAAATGATCTATTGGGAATTGCAATATGATATTTCTCCACAACGCTTTCCCAAAATTTATTGTTTTTGTCAATGGACAAATAAACCACCTCAAACCCCAGGTCATTATAATCCTCATGCAAAGCCAATGAAGCAGGAAATGACCGGATACAAGGGATGCACCATGCTGCCCACAGATCAATGTACAGATAATTCCCTTTTTTCTGCTGTAAAACTTCCTCGAAAACAGTAAGGTTCTTTCCTAGACCCATCAAGTCCATATCGGCTTTTTGTCCAATAAATGCGCTATTCCTGGCCTTTAAAAAATCAAATTGGGCTTTGTTAGTCAGTTCAGGCTCATAGCGGTTTAACCAAACCTCTGCCTCTGCAAATGATAAAAACGGGAGGCTTTGTTCCAGATATTTGAACAGCATAGCCTTTCCAAAGGGAGTTTTGGTATCTTTTGTAAATACCGATTCCTGCCGGGACAGAATATCGGGGGCTTTTGAGGTCAATAGGAAATCCACGAAGTCATTCATATAAACATTTTTAAAATTATACGGACTGTCCCACTCCGAACCTAGGATTGATTCAATTGCTGCCTCTGTGTCAAACTTTCCATTGTCCACATCAAAGAATTTTAACTTTTCCAGTTCAAATCTTGCCTTTGAACTATAAAAATCAGCGACCTTCTCGGATACCAACTTCGCTTTTCCCAAGGAATCGATCCAACTAAGTTCTGCATTAAGGCTATTTTTTGCCTCGTTTTTAACATAATTAAGTTCATCCTTAAGGTCTAATGGAGTCACTGAGGCAACATTGGAATTCCATAAAAAGTAAAAATCCTGAAGTTTTGTATAGTTAGATGGGTAAAGTTCGCGGTTTCGCATTACTTCCATATTGTCTTGATAGGGAGTTGTCTCCCTGTTAATAGTTTTTATCCAAGGATTTCTTTGATGAATGCTCAACAACAAGGTGTCCCCTTTTTGAAACAAAAAACTGTATAGGGATTGGCTATTTTCCTTATATACCAACTCTATCATTTCCCGGTCTGTGGGGATAATCCAATGATTGGTGATGCTATCCCCAAAAAACCCGATAGTAACGGGCAATGATTCGTCATTAATATATTTTAATGAAGCTTTTTGTTGTCTCAAAAAGTCAAAAGAAAGGGTATCACTTATGATCAAAACAATTTGATTCCCCTGGTTTTCCTTTCCACTTATTTGACCACTATAATTACAAGAGCAAAGGAGTGCGATTATAATACCCAAAAAAATCAGGGTCATGCCATTAATTTGGAATGTCAATTTAGTCTTTAGCATTGCTTTTAAATTGTTCTTCCAGACTTCGGTATCTTTCAAGACTTCTGATAATGGCAGTATCCAGGGCATGACTGTTAATCCAGGCATTGTTTTCCCAAAAATCCTGTTCATACTTGAAATGGTTTGGTTCCAAAAGCCGGTCTCTTTTTAAGGTCTCCTTAAAAGGGATTCTTTTGAGCTTTTCGGTCTTCACTTCATCAAACCAAACGGTATGAATATCCATTTGATGCGCTCCTATGTCCCGATTTACAAAGCGAATAACTTTATGGACCAGTTTTTCAGGATAGTACTTCTCTCCGAACTTTTTATATTTCATAAGGAACTGTTCATACAATTCTCTTTCTGCATCCATATACCTAGTTACCTGATATTCAATGACAGCAAAATCCCTGCTGTTAACTTTGATATAGGAAGTTCCTATCGGAGGGTCTGTCGTTCCATAAGCAATGGTGTAAATGGTATCCTTATCCAAAATCTCATACCCAATAAATTCCTGATAAACAGGGTTTTCAATACTACCAAAGAATTCATCTGAATATCCCTTTACGTTTAATGGACTACTCTCGAGGTAGTTTTTCCTGATGAAATTATTTTCATACAATTGAATAATTGGGTTATCCGGTACAACATTATAGCCGGTAAATGGCTGTGAATCCCTGAACTTTCTTAAAAACAGGAGGTAAGTAGAGTCTATTTCAGCAAAATCATCGCTGGCTCTAAAATTTTGGATTTTGATTTTCGCCCCTGTTACATCTTTATTATAAGCGATATCTTCCACTAATAACTGGGCTTCTACCAAATGGGTAAATTCTTCATAATTAGTAGAAACTTTCCGGTAAAGTCCTGTCATATGATGCCTTTTTTCAGGGTAATTATTAGGAATATTTTGAATAACTTTTTGGAGGAATTCTACGGGTAAATTTTCCTCCGGCCTTACGGTTATCTCTTTAAGTTCTATGGTCCTATTTTTCAAGTTTATCGCGTTTGAAGATTCTCTAAGGCTTTCCAAGGGTATTTCAACCTTCAAGTACCCTACATGAGATACAATGATGGTATCATTTTTAAGGACCTCAGGGAATCGTAGTTTAAAAGCTCCTTTGGAATCTGTTAAGCTATTAAAGTCAGGATGGTTTTTTAAGAAAATATAGACATTGGGTACGACAGAAACTTCATCCTTAACTATTCCGGATACTTGATTTTTATCCATTCCACTTTGTGCAATAAGCATTATGGGAAAAATTATGGAAAAGAAAAAAGTAAGTAGATACTTCATGGAATGACTATTCATGGTCTGCTAAAAAACATAAAACCATCTGTTTATGTGTTATTTACAATTTACTACATTTTGACTGATCCAAGGTCTTTTATTCGGTCTAACCAAAACCATTGCCGTAGATGATGTTCGTTTTGTTAGTCATCATTTCAATTTAACAATCCCTATAACAGGATTCTGTTCTTCCCTTGATGTATTTGAAAATCCATCCGTTTTGACATAATAGAAGGTGTCATTAGCAGGATCCAATAAATGAAGGACTACTGCATCACCTTCATCATCAAGTGGTCCCCCTTTGAAATTATACGCTTGTGAAGTTTCCTTATTGTATAGAAAAAAATAGATGTCATTCCCATCCTTGTAATAATGTGACCCCAGATAGTTGGCAGTCAGAAAAATATTGGCAATCATATATCTTTTGATTCCCCTTTCATCCAAATGGGGTTCTGCAAAACGCAATTTAGCGTAAGGAATAATTCTATCTTTATCCAATTGAAAAACAGTATCGCGTAAAAAGTGCTCATTTGTGGCCACAGGTGCATAAACAAAAGAACTAAAACCATCTGTAGTGATGAAATTATCATAGCCCAACCAACCTGCTTGCCTGTCTTTTCTCACGACTCTTCTAATAGGAATGGCATCTAAACCATTAAAGGTTTTATCAAGAATATACATTGATGTTTCCGTGGCAAAGCCTCCATCCACGGGTATTTCATATTCGTAAGAAATGACATAAATTTTGTCTTTTTCAAAGGATAAATTACTGATGAAGAAATCCAAGGCAAATTCATCCACCAATTCAAATTCAAAAGTGTAAACGAGAACCTTCCTTGAAGAAACAATGTAGAATTTCCTTAAATCCTCATCTACACCGAAAGCATTGACAAACTTGTACTCACCAGGTCCGTCGCCTTGTCTCCCTAAAGCTTTAAAAAATTTACCACTTTGGTCAAAGATAAATATTCGATGATCAAATGTTACAACAACAAAGTATGAATCGATTCTGACCACCTCTTTGACATTAGTAATCAATGCATCTTCATGATTTTCAAGAGTAATTTCAGTGATTGAATCTGAAATTTCACGTAATTCTATCCCTTGGTTAGTTTTATTAGGCACCTCGACAGTCCACAAATCTTTAATCTCAAGTTCCTTACAAGCAATCAGTAAGAACCCCAGAAAAATCAATTTGCTTATCCTTGTTTTTTTCATTGTTGATCACGTATTTTTACTTTATACACTGTTACCTGGATATTTCGGTCTGACCATGCCAGTCATTTCGGTCAAACCGTGCCACTTTGAAAGATCGCTTAAAGTAGGCTAATTTTATTCATTTTTCAAGACTCCCTTCCTTAAAGATTCTCCTTTGAGATCTATTCTATGTGATGAGTTTACCAGTCTGTCCAATATAGCGTCTGCAATAGTCCCTTCGCCAATGATGTCATACCATGCTGAGACGGGTATCTGGGATGAAACAATGGTGGAAGCCTCATTGAATCTGTCGTCGATAACATCCATCAATATTTCCCGGGCAGTCGCATCGAATGCCTGTAATCCAAAGTCATCAAGTATCAGAACATTTGTTTTCTGAAGTTTCCTGAGTTCTTTGAGGTAAGTACCGTCTACTTTGGAAAGTTTGAGTTTTGCCAGGATTCGTGAGGTGCTTGCATAAACAGTCCTGTAGCCCATCAGACATGCCTGGTTTCCAAGTGCCTGTGCGAGATAACTTTTCCCGACTCCCGATGGGCCGGTCACGATGATATTTTCCTTTTTCTTTATAAAAGAGAGGGTCGCTAACCTGCCAAACATATTCCGGTCAAGGTTTCTATTGTGACTGTAGTCGACATCGGCAACTGATGCTTTCTGTTTGAATAAGGCTCCCTTGATCAGTCTTGCCATTTTTTTGCCCTGCCTGTCCTCCCATTCGTGATCGGCCAGCAGAGTAATATACTCATCGGGCGTAAAAGCGGTAAACCTGTTGTCTTTTACATTCTGGTAATGGAGTTCTGCCATGGCACCCAGTCTCATCTGCCTGAGTTTTTCCACTGTCTGGTTACTGTTCATAATTGTTTTGTTTATTGGTAATTGGATGCTCCTCTGATGTTTTCATGTATGGGTATATGGGATTTTTTTGTATCCGGAGGCTCTTCGGGCGCAACCCTGTCGAGATTGTTTTCAAGAATGTTTTTAATCCTGTTGAACGATACCGCCTTAGCATATACAGCTCTGTTGCATGCGGCGTCAAGCCTTTCCCTACCGTAGCTTTTTGATAGCTGTATGATACCCATTGCCCTTTTATAAGCGGTTTCAGGGTAATCCGAATCAATAAAGAGTCCGGTGATGCAGGCCAGCACGTTAGGGCCAAGAGCGGAAGCCTGTTTCTTAAAGTATTCGGGATTCCAGTCGAGATATTTTTTATGCGTGCTGCTAAGATGATCTGCCACGGTATTGTAACTTCCTCTGGTTCCTCTTCTATGGAAAGCGATCCTTTCGTGACAGTAGTATACTTCCACCACATCCTTTGTATAATGGATCTGGGTAGACTTGCCTATAAACCTGTAGGGTACGCTGTAATGGCTTTTGTCAGGGGAGAAGTAAACATAGCCGATCTTCTGTACCTTTGCCCGTGTATAGTCCATCAGCTGGTAAATGCTGTTGGGAAGCGGTTTGAGAAGAGCCCTTTCCACGGATTGGAAAAGCTCCCTTCTGCTGGCCTCCTTTCTCTGGAAGAGCATATTGTTGTAGTTCTCCAGAAGTCTTCTGATCTCCCCGTTCAGATCCTCAAGAGAAAAGAAGGTCATCTCTCTTATGGGATAATATATACGCTGGTAACTGAGCTGCACCGCGTTCTCGACCAGTGCTTTATCCTGTGGACTATATGTCCTTGTGGGATTGATCACACAATCATAATGTCTGGCGAAGTCCTTGAGCGAACGGTTGATCTCAGGCTCGTATTTGCTGGATCTGGTTACGGCTGACTTGAGATTGTCAGATACTATTGCTTTGGGAACTCCCCCATAAAAACGCATCATGTTGTTCATACAACAGACAAGGTCCTCACGTTTCTGGGTCCAGCAGGCCTCTACATAAGTATACAGGCTGAAAGGGAGAACAGATACAAAGATTTCAGCTTTCCTGACCTCTCCGGTATCCCTGTCAATGACTTCGATCTTTGTACCTGCAAAATCTATGAATACTTCATGGGCCGGAAGATGCTCAAGTTTCATAGATCCGGCAGCTCTTGCATATATCCTGTGATAATGCTCTAAAAACTGGGTATAGCTGTATGGATCCTCTACGAGCTGCCTGTATTCATCATAGTGGTGCAGGAAGGTGAACCCGGGATGGTTTCTGGCTGCTTTACCCTGTTCAAAATACTTGGTCAGGGCATCAAACCTCTCGTTTTTGATAGTGGTACGGGATGGAAAAATCTCTCTGAGTCTACCATCATTGAATGCTAAAATCTCATCGACCTTATATTCCGAGGCTGCAAGCCAGGAAATGTATTGGTTGACAGTGTTGCGGGAAATACCCAGAACCGAACCAATCTTACGGTTGCTGAGCCCATCCCTGTGTAAGCTGAAAATCTGTTTTATGTCCATAGGATCAAGTACGTTGGCCATATCTTCTTTTTTAAGACGATATAGCTGGTTAAACTTGATCTTTCAAAGTATTGGGGTAAAACTGGCCAAAATTGTGGCACAAATCAAACCGAAATCCGATTCAGAAAACTGGCACAGTTTGAACCGAAATAGGTGGCACAGTTATACCGAAATGGGTGGCACAAATCGAACCGTATTATCCACCCCCAAGATATCTGAACAACTGATCCTCATATTCAGAACGAATAAATGGATATCTATTTTTAGTACTGAAGATAATATGGATGTAATTTTTTGAAAGTGATTGTCCCATAAGAAAAGTGTTTCCATTTGATGAAAGAAAATAGGTCAATAGACTATATCAAATTTATTAAAGCCCGAAGTATTCTGAAAAATTCATCCACCAGTTATCCGATTATTTCCGATTAATGCTTGGATTTTGATGTTATCTGTGGCCTTCAGCCCCGGGACAGTTCTCAATTTATTACCAACCAATATCCCGCCCTTCATACTGGCCTCCCGAATCGCTTTGCTCTCGGGACAGGCTGTCGCTAAATCCCGATAGCAATCGGGACCAAAGGGATCATTTTTTAACGCTCCGTCCTACCCTATCCTTTGGTATCCAGGGCCTTCAGCCCTCTTTATCTTAAGTCTTGTGTCTTGTGTCTTATGTCTTATATCTCGATTCTTCCACATAAACCCTCTCCAACTCCTCTACCATCTGCCGCAAAGAAAAAGCATCACTCACCCGCTTCCGGGCGGACTTGGCCAAAGCCATGCGGTAAGGGGTATCCTCCAGGCTTTTGGCTTTGTCTGCGAGTTTTTGCCAATCCTCTACAGGCACCAGTAATCCGTCTTCCCCATCCCGGACCAATTCGGGAATGCCTCCTGCCGCAGTACTGAGCACCGCACACTCCATGCTCATGGCTTCCAATAAGGCAATGGGCAGGCCTTCAAATACCGAACTCATCATATAGGCATCCATGGCGGAAAGGTAAGGCCTTACCTCGGTCTGCAAACCCACCATTTTCACCTTTTCCATAAGACCCAATTGCTGTTGCTTTTCCACAATAGATGCTTTCAAAGGACCATCTCCTACAATGATGCCATACCAATTCGGGTTATCGGCATGGAGACGGGCAAAAACCTCCAACCATTCCTCCAGCCTTTTTTGAAAGCGGAAAACCGCCACCGTCCCGACTACCAGCGCCTCTTCAGGTATGGCCAATTCCTTCCTTAAGGCTGCTCCGGCATCAGCATACCGTATAAAGCGGTCGGTGTTCACCCCGTTGAGCAACACTTGCACGGGTATGGAAGGATTGATATTTTTCTGGATGGATTTCGCTACATCAGCGGAAACAGCCAGAACTTTGCTTTGCCAGTTATAGGTCCTTTTGTTAAGGAAAAGGGTCAGCCAATGGTAGCGTTCTTGTTTGTTATGCTCCGAATAGAGGACAGGGATCCCCGTAGCGCGGTGTACCAATCTTCCCAAAAATCCCGCCCAGGGCAGGTGGCAATGGATCAGCGCAATCTGATGCTCCTGACAATAGGCGATGACTTTTCGGTACTGCATCAAAAGACTGATGTTGTTTCCGGCTTCGAAGCAGTGCACCTTTCCTCCTTGAGCTTCAATGGCCTCCACCAATTGATTTTTCCATGGGAGGAAATAGATGTAGTGAAATTCAAATTTTTCCCTGTTATGGAGCCGGAGTGTTTCGGGGAGTAACATTTCCGCTCCTCCCCTTCCCAGGGATTTGATGATATGTAGTATTTTGGTCATGGGGTGGTTTTGAATTTCAGATGCTAAGATAAAAGAGGATTTGGATTTAAACCGAATTCCAAAACATTTTCAAAGTAACGTTAAGTTGCTAACCTAAGATGAATGAAAATTTGTCGGAAGAAATCGTATAACATTAACAACGAAATCGTCTAATATGGGCGGGGAGGAATGAATTTCGTCCGGGCCGGTGTTGGCCTTGCGGAGGACGGAACGTTAAGAAATGATCCCTTTGGATCATTTTAGTGAAGGGCCGGGGTATAGGGTTGGAATTCGAAATTCTTGCCCCGATAGCTATACGGGGTTGGTTACTTTTTGTATCAAGACAAAAAGTGACAATAAAAAAATAAGCCTAATCTGTTTCTTAGACGGGTTGATATGTGGTATTTCTTTTTTCAAAAAGTTTTAGTTAGATGGAATTTTATATTAGGATTTGTATTAGCCTATCCCAAGAGTGCAGCGAATCGGGAGTCGGGATAGCCTGGGTAGCAGAAATAATGAGCTATCTGTGGCTTTCAGCCCCAGGATATTCATTGAATTGTGTCTCAAAATAGGATAGGGCTTTACCCCATCCTAGGGTATGCAGGGCCTTCAGCCCTGATAAAAGCTCAGCCCTGAAAAGCCTGTCCCGAGAGCGTAGCGAATCGGGAGGCGACAGAACAAAACGATGGTCGAAGGCCATCGTGAAGGTGGAATTCATTAGCCAAAATTCCCAGGCCTGAAAGGACGGGATAACCTAGTTATGAGCAAACCTAAATTATAGCTATCCGTGGCCTTCAGCCCCGGTTAATTCCCTAATCAATCGCATAGCCAGGATAGGGCTTTACCCTATCCTTTGGTATATAGGGCCTTCAGCCCTGTCTTTACCAATCCTTACTTGCTTCTGATTTGAAAACGCTTCCTTCCCTGCTTTTCGCTTCTTGCTTCTTGCTTCTTGATTCTTGTCTCTTGACTCTTGTTTCTCGCTTTTCCTCTCTAATCTCGGTCCCTGAGCCTGTCGAAGGGCACGCTTCTCGCACCTATCCTCTTCAACAATCCCACTTTTTCCTTTTTACTTTTTACTTGGCTCTTTATTATTTCTTGCTTCTTACACCCTACGTTTCCCCCACGGCCTTCCGCCGCCTCCATTCCTCATAACGCCGCCGCTTCTTCCTCATCTCCTCTGTTTTTTTCCAATCCATAAAGGCCAGGATGACAAAAAAGGCAAAATACATGATCATCGACTTCTGCCGAATGATAATGCCCAGATTGGACATCACAAAGGACATGGAAAAGGAAATCGAGAGAAACACCACCCCGGACATCTTCACCATGGCGGGTGCCTGAATGATAAAGCGGATAAAAGAACGGTCAAACAGCTTCGCAAAAAGTACTAGGTACAGCAGGTTTTCAAGGGAAACAAAAATCCCTAAGGCATTCGGTGCATCGATAAATAGGGGACGAAACCAAAAAGTAAATAACTTCATTGGTAAGGGATAGGAGGACATGTCCACCGCAGAGCCTATATTTCCGGTAGAAAGTCTATAAGCCTGAAGAGAAGCGCGATCTTGAAAGCCATCAAATACATCTTCCCCTTCTATACCCACAAAGCCCAAGACCTTGTCATACCTCAGAATAGAGATCAGAATTCTCCCAATCGCTGCCAGATACTTCTGATAAGGCTGAACCTTCCCGCTGCCCAGGATATATTACCCAAAATGACCCCAAAGGCCACATGGGGCCGAACCATATACACAATATAGCCACCTAAAAGCGCCAAGGGAATCCTTTTCCCCAAACGGGAAATCCCATACATGCCCAAACCCATAAAAATCAGGGAACCCTTGCCCAAGGACGCAGTCCAAAAATGTATATTGGCAGAAACAAAAGAATGGTCATCAGATCATAACCCCGAAATTTCAATCGGGTGTTCAGGTTCTCCTTAAAAAAAGCATAAAAATAAACAAAGTGGATAATACGGTTCGATTTGTGCCACCCATTTCGGTATAACTGTGCCACCTATTTCGGTTCAAACTGTGCCAGTTTTCTGAATCGGATTTCGGTTTGATTTGTGCCACAATTTTGGCCA
>Ga0213836_101017_pt1 | contig 18676 bp, 20 predicted proteins | sample SWPATP03_FD_160578 | JGI IMG/M metagenome (GOLD analysis project Ga0213836, IMG submission 160578) | Coastal seawater microbial communities from Marineland, Florida, United States - SWPA TP0 #3 | ecosystem: Environmental > Aquatic > Marine > Coastal | place: USA: Florida | collected 2016-08-05
CTCGCACAGGGGCGAGCCGCGCCGGAGCCCGGATTTGACCCTGAAACCCGCGTCTATGTCCTGGGGCTTGCGCCCAACGCGGCGCGGCTCTCGGTGCGGTTCTGGCAGGCCGAGCGCCTCGGCGACCTTGCCGGCAACGTGACCCGCTTCTGGGACGAACTGCACATCGAGCCGAGCCCTTGGAAGGGCATCCCGGCGGCTTGGGGGCTGCTCTACGAGACGGCGCTGCAGGCCAAGGCCGAGAACATCCCGCCGCGGCTCGGCGGCGACCTGATGCGCGCCGTGCTCACAGGCGGGCATTATCCCCGCACGCTGCTCGCCGGCGTAATCGGGCGCATCCGCGCAGATGGGCAGGTCAATGGACGCCGCGCGGCAATCGCCCGGGCCTTCGTGGCGCGCAACATCGGACAGGAGGTGATCCCCGTGGCTCTCGACCCAGACAACCCGAGTCCGGCCTATCGGCTCGGCCGGCTCTTCGCCGTGCTGGAAGGCATCCAGCGGGCAGCGCTGCCCGGCCTGAACGCCACGATCAAGGATCGGTGGTTTGCGGCCGCCTCTGCCACGCCCGCACGAGTATTTCCCGTGCTGGTGAAGAACGCGACCCATCACCTCGCGCTGATGCGCAAGGGCGAGAGCGGGGGGCTCGCGCATTGGCTGGAGATGGAAATGGGGGCGATCTGGGCCGGGCTTGAGCCGGATTTGCCGCGGTCGCTGACGCTGGAAGATCAGGGCCGCTTTGTCGCCGGTTACTATCACCAGCGTTTCACGAAGCGCGACAGGGCGGACAAGCCGATTGTGGAGGATGCGGAACAGTGAGCCTGAACAACCGATACGATTTTGTCCTGTTTTTCGATGTCGAGAACGGCAACCCGAACGGAGACCCTGACGCCGGTAACCTCCCCCGCATGGACCCGGAGACCAACCAGGGCCTCGTCTCGGACGTCAGCCTCAAGCGCAAGGTCCGCAACTACGTTGCCGCGGCGAAGGAAGGCGTCGAGGGGCATGAAATCTACATGGCCGAGCGCGCGATCCTGAACCGGCAGCACGCGCGCGCCTATGGAGCGCTTGACCTCAAGTCCGAGGCCAAGAAACTCCCCAAGGCCGAGGCGGATGCGCGCGCGTTGACCGACTGGATGTGCCGGAACTTCTTCGATATCCGCACCTTTGGTGCCGTGATGACCACAGAAGTGAACACGGGGCAGGTCCGTGGCCCCGTGCAGGTCTCCTTCGCGCGCTCGGTCGAGCCGATCATGCCGCTGGAAATCTCCATCACGCGCTCGTCGGTGACCAACGAGAAGGACATCGACAAGGAGCGCACCATGGGCCGCAAGCACATCGTGCCCTACGGCCTCTACCGCGCCTACGGCTTCATCAATGCGCCGCTGGCCGGCCGCACCGGCTTCTCCGAGAACGATCTGGCGCTCTTCTGGCAGGCGCTGCGCGACATGTTCGACCTTGACCGCTCTGCCGCCCGGGGGATGATGGCATCCCGCAGGTTGATCGCCTTTCGCCACGAAAGCGCATTGGGCAACGCCCAGGCGCACAAGCTCTTTGACAGGGTGAATGTTGAGCGCCTCCACATGGGGGAGGCCGTGCCGGTGGGCGATCCGCGCAGCCACAACTGGCCGCCAGCGCGGCGTTTCCAGGATTACCGCATCACTGTCGATGACGCGGACCTTCCCGCCGGTGTCAGCATCGTGGAGCCGTGGTAAGCGAGGCCGACGACAACCTGCCGATATCGGCCCTCCAGCACTGGCTGTTCTGTCCGCGCCAGTGCGCCCTCATCCATGTGGAAAGGCTCTGGGCCGAGAACGCGCTCACGGCGGAAGGCCGCATCCTCCACACGCGCGCCGATGCTGGAGGGCGCGAGCGGCGGGGCGCTTTGCGCACGCTCCGTGGCGTGCAACTCGGCTCCCGGCGCCTTGGGCTGCATGGTGTCGCCGATGTGGTGGAGATGCACGGCGCGGTGCCGTGTCCAGTCGAATACAAGCGCGGGCGCCCCAAGCCGCACCGGGCCGACGAGGTGCAACTGTGTGCCCAGGCGATCTGCCTGGAAGAGATGCTTGGCCGCGACGTGCCGGAAGGTGCGCTGTTCTTTGGTCAGACGCGCCGCCGCCAGCGCATTGTCTTCGACGCTGGCCTGCGATGCCTGACCGAGCGAGTGGTCATGGAGGCGCGCGCTGCCCTGGGTGCGGGAGCCTTGCCGCCGCCCGTCGAGGACCAGCGCAAATGCCGCGCCTGCTCCCTGGCAACGCTGTGCCGGCCCGAGCGCATGCGCACGACACCCCGGACGGCCACATGGCTTGCAAGGGGCGTTGCCTCGGATGCCGTGCCGGAATGAAGCGCCTGCTCAACACCCTCTATGTCACCTCCGAGGGCGCGTGGGTGCGCAAGGACGGCCAGAACGTTGTCGTTGAGATCGACGGAGCCGAACGCGGGCGGGCGCCGATCCACCTGCTGGGTCAGATCGTCTGTTGTGCCGAGGCGGGGGTCTCGGCCCCGCTGATGGGCTTCTGTGCATCCCAGGGGGTGACAGTCGCCTTTCTCGACCGGGCCGGGCGATGTCTGGCTCGCGTCGAGGGACCGCAGAGGGGCAATGTCCTGCTGCGCCGCGCACAGCACGCGGCGACCCTCGGGGACGCACGGCTGCCGGTCGCGCGTGCCGTTGTCGCGGCGAAGGCCGCCAACCAGAGGGGCGTGGTTCGGCGCGTGCTCCGTGACCATGCCGCCAGCATGACAGAAGAGGCGCGGAACGCCCTTGACGGTGCCGAGCGACGTCTGGGCGACGTAGCCCGTCTCGCACTTGAATGCCCCGGTATCGAGGCGCTGCGGGGTCACGAGGGTGACGGCGCCGCAGCCTATTTCGGCGTGTTCGGGCATATGATCCGCCACGAGGGCTTTGGCTTCGCCGGCAGGTCGCGGCGCCCGCCGCGCGACCCTGTGAACGCCGTGCTGTCGTTTCTCTATGCGCTGCTGGCGCTCGATTGCCGCGCAGCCTGCGAGATCCACGGGCTCGACCCGCAGATGGGCTTCCTGCATGCCGACCGGCCGGGGCGGATGAGCCTCGCCCTCGACCTGATGGAGGAGTTCCGCGCCCCGATAGCCGACCGGGTCTGCCTGAGCCTTTTCAACCGCCGCCAACTGCGCCCGGGCGACTTCCTGCACGAGGAGACGGGCGCCGTGCTCCTGTCCGACGACGGGCGCGCCACGGTGATCACGGCATGGCAGGAGCGCAAGCGCGAAACCCTGCGCCATGTCTGGTTCGACGAAACCGTGCCGATCGGACTGATGCCCCAGCTTCAGGCGCAACTGCTCGCACGACACCTTCGTAGCGAGATAGACGGCTATCCCCCTTGGTTCTGGAGGTAAGCTTGCTGGTCCTGGTCACATATGACGTCAACACCCAAGACCGCGCGGGCAGGCGTCGCTTGCGACAGGTGGCAGCGGCCTGCCTTGACCATGGCCAGCGGGTACAGTTCTCGGTCTTCGAATGCGATGTCGACCCGGCGCAATGGACGGCTCTTCGGGCGCGCCTCATCGACCTGATCGACCCCGGCAGGGACAGCCTGCGCTTCTACATGCTGGGTTCGAACTGGCGGCGGCGGGTCGAGCATGTTGGTGCCAAGCCAGCCATCGACTTCGATGGCCCGCTCATCTTCTGAAACGGCGAACCCGAAGCGCACATGCAGCGCCCGCGACGTTCGCCGCTGCTGTTCGCGTGCAATGTCATCGCTTTAGCCATGAGCCGAAGGGCAGGGTCTTCAAGACGTGGTTCAAAGCACACGGGTTCGCGCAGGTAGCAGTCTTTCTCTCTATCGAACAGATCGTTAGGCTGTGGCCGTCGCCCCCCCGCGGGGGCGTGGATTGAAACTTCCAGGTGTCCTCCGTGACACCGTTCTGCAGCGGGTCGCCCCCCCGCGGGGGCGTGGATTGAAACTGACCACCATGCGCCCGTCGACCCCCCACGACCCGTCGCCCCCCCGCGGGGGCGTGGATTGAAACATACCTCCTGAATCCGCGTCCCCGAAAGCGCATCGGTCGCCCCCCCGCGGGGGCGTGGATTGAAACACGTCCTTCCGGCACGCGGTCGAGGCGAAACTGACTGGTCGCCCCCCCGCGGGGGCGTGGATTGAAACTCGACATAGGCGTGGACGTCGACGTGTGGACGGCGTCGCCCCCCCGCGGGGGCGTGGATTGAAACCTGTCTTTCACCAGTCCAACCGAGCCGGCGACACGTCGCCCCCCCGCGGGGGCGTGGATTGAAACATGGCCTCCGGGCTGGCGTCGGTGGTGGTCTTGAAGTCGCCCCCCCGCGGGGGCGTGGATTGAAACGCCGCTCGGCCTCGATCACGTTCAGCACGGTCGAGTCGCCCCCCCGCGGGGGCGTGGATTGAAACACCGCGACAAAGCCGCCGAGCCGGTGGTCCTGCGGGTGTCGCCCCCCCGCGGGGGCGTGGATTGAAACCGCCTGAGCATTCCGGCTCGCGGCCTTGCGCGCGTCGCCCCCCCGCGGGGGCGTGGATTGAAACGCAGTGGGTTTTTCCGAGCACCTCGCCCTCGGGCAGTCGCCCCCCCGCGGGGGCGTGGATTGAAACTGGCCGGGGCGGTCGGCCCTTCTGGTGGCCGTGAGTCGCCCCCCCGCGGGGGCGTGGATTGAAACATCAAGGCGGCATCGCCTATCCTGCGCCTGTCCGGTCGCCCCCCCGCGGGGGCGTGGATTGAAACACTGCCATCGGGAACGCCGTGCTCACGCTGGTGGGCGTCGCCCCCCCGCGGGGGCGTGGATTGAAACGGCGCCGAGGGGCAGCGTGCGTCGGCCGGGCCGAGTCGCCCCCCCGCGGGGGCGTGGATTGAAACGACTTCATCTTGCCCGCGATCCACAACATGTCCGTCGCCCCCCCGCGGGGGCGTGGATTGAAACAGCACGCGCGCCTCGACCCGGGCGAGGTCCACCGGTCGCCCCCCCGCGGGGGCGTGGATTGAAACATCCGCCCGTACTGCACCGGGATCGGCTGCTCGAGTCGCCCCCCCGCGGGGGCGTGGATTGAAACCGACACGGCGGCCTGCGCGAGCCCGAGCGTGTCCATGTCGCCCCCCCGCGGGGGCGTGGATTGAAACGATGTCTCGGCGCACCGATGCCAGCGCGTTCAGGTCGCCCCCCCGCGGGGGCGTGGATTGAAACCCGCGTCTGCGGCATCGCGAGGTTGAGGCCGCGCAGGTCGCCCCCCCGCGGGGGCGTGGATTGAAACACCCCCCTAGCGTCACATACCCCCCCATACCCCCGTCGCCCCCCCGCGGGGGCGTGGATTGAAACAATCAAGGCAAAGGCACTCCGCAGGGCAGTCATGTCGCCCCCCCGCGGGGGCGTGGATTGAAACCCTGCCCCGGTTGGCATGGCGCAGACGATGCGGCGTCGCCCCCCCGCGGGGGCGTGGATTGAAACTAGATCAGGCGGATTGGGTACCGCACTCGGCCGCGGTCGCCCCCCCGCGGGGGCGTGGATTGAAACCGGCTGATCGTCCGATGAGCCTGGAAACCTTCGGTCGCCCCCCCGCGGGGGCGTGGATTGAAACACCACCCGACAGGAGCTGCGGACATGACCAAGCCGTCGCCCCCCCGCGGGGGCGTGGATTGAAACGGCTGGTGGAGCGGGAAGCTCTACAAGACCCCCCGGTCGCCCCCCCGCGGGGGCGTGGATTGAAACTCGACTGGGAAAGACAGCGTGGCCGCAGCCCTCGCGTCGCCCCCCCGCGGGGGCGTGGATTGAAACTACGTCAGCGCCATCGACAACAGCACCGGCCGCGCGTCGCCCCCCCGCGGGGGCGTGGATTGAAACGGCGCCCTGCCGCTGTGGGGCCTGCACCCGTCCGGTCGCCCCCCCGCGGGGGCGTGGATTGAAACGAGGCAGCCGACGTCGCCGACGATGTGCTCCGCTGTCGCCCCCCCGCGGGGGCGTGGATTGAAACGGCGCGGCGGCTGGGCCATGGGCGGAAATCCACGTCGTCGCCCCCCCGCGGGGGCGTGGATTGAAACTGCTGCCGCATCGGGTTGATCCCGAGGTTGCCGGTCGCCCCCCCGCGGGGGCGTGGATTGAAACAACGCGGGCGTGGTGGCGGACCGCGGCGCCCGGGGTCGCCCCCCCCGCGGGGGCGTGGATTGAAACAACCGTGGAAGGCCATTCTGACTGTCGGACACCTCCAGGATGGGGTCAGCCTGGCTATGCAGACGCAGAATGCCATAATCTCGTTATCGGTAGCGGATGCGCCCGCCCGAGCGGCCCCATTGTCACCAGCCCCGCCGCCCTAAGCCGGGCCTCGGCCTGCCATGCCCGCGTCGCGCCCCAGCGCAGCGCAGAGCCCGCCGCGCCCACCGTGGCGGGGCCGTGCTGGGTCAGGTGGGCGAGATATGCCCGGGCGTCAGGGTGGGCCGCCCAGAGCCTTTGCAGCGCCTCGGGGGCCATGCCGGCGGCTTGCGCCACCTCGGCCAGCGCCCCCGCCTCGGCCGCCTCTCGGGCCTGCCCACCGTCAGCTTCGCGGATTGCGGCCCGTTCCTCGAAGGCGTCCAGGGCTTCGAGCCCCGGGGCCAGCTTGTGGGCGCGCGGGGGCGCGGCAGTTGCGCCCCCTTCAATATCGGTCGGACCAGTCGGACCGGTCGGACCGCGTTGATTTTGCGGCGTTATTTCGGTCCGACCTTCGCTTGCGGCAGTCGGACCAGTCGGACCGGCCGGGCCGCGTGGTGCGGGGCGGTCCGACCGGTCCGACACTTGCGCGGGCGGGTCGGACCGGAAAAGGTCAAGGATACCAAGCGGGTCCGACTGGTCCGACTGGTCCGACCGTGATTTCATGGGCTGCGCCTCATTCATCGCCGGCCCCCATGATTTCCTCGCCCACGGCATAGGCGCGCGGGCGGCCCGGGATGCCGCGCGGCGCCCGTGCCGCAAGGTTCTTCCCCTCGCCCGGGGTCAGGAAGCCCGCGTCGCGCAGGTGGCGGGCGGCCCGCGATGGGTCGGCGCCCTTGTGAATGTCCCGCCATACATCGGCCGCGATGTAGAAGGTGCCGCCCTCGCGCCAGCCCGCCCGGTTGATAACGGGCCGGTCATCGTCGCCCTTCGAGACAGGTTCAAAGCGGGCGTCCCCATGCGCCACCAGGAAGGCGCGCACCCGCTCCACCGCCTCGCGAGCCTCGGCCGGGCCACCGCCGCCGCGCCCGTCGAGCCAGCCGCCCAGCACGTCGAGGGCCGCCGCCACCGCAGCCCCGCGCGGCCAGCCGGTCAGGCCGAAGGCCGTGGCGAGTTCCCCCGCCGCCGCCACCAGCCCGAGCCGGGCGGTTGCCCGCGCCGTTTGCCCCTCGCCCGACAGCCCGAAGCGTTCGGCGGCCTTGGTGGCGAAACCTGCCATCGCCGCCCGCACCGTCGCCGTGGCGGTCTCGCGGTTGTCGAGGAAGGCCGCGACGAAAGCCGGCCCCGCCGTGCCGTAGTGGGTCGCCGTCGCCTCGCGCAGCCGGTCCGCGAAGGTCGCGCCATCGGGCGCCCCGTGCAGGTCATCGAAGGCCCCATGCGCCCGGCCATCAGCGGCCACGTCCAGCAGCCGCACGGCCTGCCCGGCGGCGGCCTTGCCCCCGGCCTCGGCCATCTTGTCGGCCAGGGTGATTTCGCCAGAGGACAACACCACCACCCGCCAGCGCATGGCGGCCCGCGCCGCGCCCGAGCGGTTCGCCCGCGCCTTGCCCGCACCGTTCGCCAGCATGTAGGCGGCGGCCCCGGCCTCGCGGCCCGAGATTTCCCCGAGTTCGTCCAGCGCCAGAAGCGACGCATTGCAGGCGGCGGCCACACCTTCGAGCCCGTTGGCGGTTGCCCGCCAGCTATGCAGGAAGCGGGGCGAGCCCCACACCGACACGGCCACCCGCTGCACCGTCGATTTCCCCCGACTGGACGCGCCGCGCAGGTGCATCCCGCCGCCGTCCAGCCCGAGCGGTTCCAGAAGCGGCCCCGCGAAGGCGAGCGACACGGCCGCCACCATCAGCGGATTGCCCGCGCAGGGTGCCGCCACCGTCTCGCGCCAGCCGTCGAGCGTGCCCGCCGGCTTCATCTCGGCCGCCGCCGCCGGGGTGTTCTCATGCTGATAGACAACATCGCCCGCGCCTATCACGCGCCCATCACCGCAAACGAAAGCCGCGCAGGCTTCATCGGCCCAGCCCAGCCGGTCGGCCGTGAAGGCCCGGTCGGGCGGCTGCCACCGTTGCAAGAGGTCCGACAGCGCATGCCGCGATGCCGTGCCCGATGCGAGGTTCAAGCCCATGTCGAGCAAGCCCGCCCGCACCTCGGCCCCGTCGCCCGCAAACATGCGCGCCGGGATTGCCCAGCGATGGGCGTTGCCGTCCGCGTCGGTCACTTCCACCAGCCGGCCCCAGCCCATCCCCGAGCGGTCGCGCGGCAGGGCCAGCACCCGCAGGGGCGAGCAGAGCCATTCCCATTCGGGGTTGCCGTCCTTGCCCTTCACCTCGCGCCATATGCCGTTCTGGCGGGCCTGAAAGCCGCGCGGCATGGGCGCGAAGGCGGTTTCGCTGATTTTGGGTTGCGCCGTCATGCCGTGACCTCGCCGCGCAACATGTCGTTGAAGTCGCCGCCCGGCGGCGGGGTCAGGATGGACACGGCCCAGCCCTCGCGGGTCGCCCGGTCGGCCAGGGCGAGCGCCGCCCCGCGCCCGGCCTTGTCGCCGTCAGGCGCGATGGTCAGCCGGCCAGGAATGTCAGGCAGGCGCAGCCCGGCCATGCCGCTTGTGGACAAGGCCGCCCACACCGTCGCGGGGCCGTCCAGAAGCCCGCAGGCGAGGCTAAGGGCGGTCTCGATACCCTCGGCCACCACCAGCCGCCCGGGGCCTTGTGCGAGCCGGACAGCGCCGCCAGCGACGGCCCCGAGCATGGCCTTCGGCGGGTCAACATCGGCCTTGCCGCCCCCGTCAGGGCGCAAATACGTCCGATGCACCGCGAAGCCGTCGCCGCCCTCCACCAGCGCCACCAGCGCCAGGAAGCGCTGGGCGGATGCGTGCCAGCATGACGGGGCGAAGCGCAGGGTGGGCGGCAGGGCGCAGGTGATGCCGCGCCCGCGCAGGTAGGTTTCCGCGACGGTTCCCGCGATAGGCTGGGCGTCATCCCACACCGCCCGGGCCTGCCGTGCCCGCTTGTCGGCCTCGGCCCGCCTCTCGGCCGCGCGCCGCGCCATCTCGGCCGGGTCCGGCGGGCGGTAGTCGCCCCGCCCGATGCCGGCCGCGTCGAGGATGTCGCGCCAGTCGCACCCCGTCTTGAAGCAATGCAGCACCAGCTTTCCCCCGTCGCCGTCCGTGATGGAAAGGGCGTTCTGGTCGCGCCGCCGCTCCGGTTGACAGCATGGGCAGGCCGCAGAGCCCCGCCCGCCGCGCCAGCGGCCGTCAAGCGCTTTTGTCAGGTCGCGGGCGTTCATCATCGGGCGCCCCCTTTCCTGACTTCCTCTGCCAACCTGCGCACGGCCCAAACAAGGCCGCGCAGCGCTTCGAGGATCTGCAATGAGTCGCCCGGCACGGTCACAGTGTCTCGCATACGCCGCACGTTCGGCGCCGGGTCAGCGATGCGGATGCGCCAAGCGCCATCGCCTTCGCAGCCCGCTTGCAGGCCCTCGATTGCCTCGGTCAGCGTGTCGAGCTCCGCGAAGATGGGTGCCAGCGGGTCGGGCTTCTGATCGTCTGCCTTCATATCGAAGTCTTCCTCAGGGGCTGCGCACAGCCGGCGCAGCCGATGCAGCGCCGCCCCTTGCGGGGCGGTCGCCTTTGGAGTGTTCGGTCGGAATGGGTGCGCCATGGGTCACTCGCCCCATACCAGCGCAGCCACCAGCGCCGCCTGGGCAGCGGTCAGGCCGTGGAGGCGCCGTAGCCGCGCGATACGCAGGGCTGCCGTCATGCGCCCGTCCTCGCAGCCACAGCAGCCGCCAGCCACAGACACCAGCGCAGCAGGATGGAGCTACGGGCGCCGATATGGTGGCGCACCGCTCCCTCGGGTGCTATGATGACAATGCCCGCAGCTTCAACAGAGCAAGGCAATCCCGCTCCGGCCGCATCCCCCACAGGTGCGCCGGAGCTTCTCTTTTCCGGGGCCATGGCTTCACATCACCTCCCACCGGCGCCCGGTCACGCCAGCGGAGAGGGGCGTTATGCCCCGCCGTTTCTTGGGGGCCTCGGCCGGGCGCACATCGAAGCGCACCATGGGCGGGGCCAGCCGGTCGAGAATGTCGGCCAAGGCCTCGGGGGTCATGTCTCGCAGGCCCTCGGCCAGCACCTTCGGCCTGGTGGCAACGTGCTTGCCTTGGATGCGCAGCGACGCGCGAAGTCGCTTCACCGATATCCCGGGGGCGGTTTCGAGCCGGTCAGTCCCTTCCGGCACGCATGCCAGGGCCTTCCAGCGCCCAGAGCCGCCGGGGTCAAAGCCGCCCGCCAGCACCAGAAGCCGGCCGGCGCACTCGAAGGATTGGAAGGCGCCCGCGCCCTCGTATCCTTCGGCCGCCCGCTGCGCCCGCCGGGCCTGCACCACCGCAAGGGCGTTGTTCACCAGCGGTTCCGCGTTGAACGAGGCGGCCATCATGCGGTCCCCCGGGTTTCGCGGCTTTCGATCCACGCGGTCACGTCGCTTTCGCGCCACCCCACCAGCTTCGAGCCCAGCGCCACCGGGCGGGGGAATTCGCCGCGCTTCATCCAGTCGTAAAGCGTTGACTGCCCCACCCCCACGCGATCCAGCACCTCGCGCCGCCGCAAGATGCGCTCGGCCTTGTCGGCCACCGCCTGTCGCAGGTTGCTGGTTGCCGCCGCTCGCGTAGTCATGCCATCGGTTTCGGCCATATCGTTTCCTTTCCTATGCCGTGCATCCGGTGCACGCAGGAAAGACACGATTCGGCCGGCCGCTCATGACCGGCGATTAGAGGCTAATTCCCCGACACGTCGTTGCGGTCTGCATCACCGCGCAGGCGCCCATCCTCCAGGGCTGCCCTGCTGCCAGAGGCAGCGCTGATTGCGTCGATGACGGCCTTGTATGTTGCAGGCCTTCGCTTGAGCCGCTTCTGAGCCTCTGCCACCGCGTCGGATGCTGACAGCCTCCCTTCCAGTGGCTTGTGCGGTTGAGGCTCCTCGTTTCGATAGGGCTTCATGCCGAAGCATCCCTCTACCGCGCCGATGGCATAGGCCACTGCATCTATGTGTTCATCCGGCTTCGGTTTCGCCCCCGGATGCACTCGTCGGACCCTGAAGATCGGTGGCAACGTGGGCGGGTCGGCCTGTCCCACCGCTCTGTTGTCCCAAGGGTCTGCCACCTCCGCGCGGTCGTGTGCAGGAAACACCGCAGCGTCGATGAGGTGCTGAACGTGAAGGCGCACAAGCCTCGGGTCCATCCCCCGGCCGGCGCGCCTCGCCGCCCGGTATTCATGGGTCAGGGCTTCGAGCGTGGCATCGACAGATGGGGCTTCCGCAGCCTCGTAGAACTCCACCAAAATCTCAGCTGCATACTGAACTGCGGCCTCGAAACGGGCTCGGGCTTCAACCTCCGCCGGCTTCATCGCGCGGCCCCCAGCTTCACCACCTCGCCCCGGCGGGCTGCCAGATAGGCGGCCCATGCGGCCATCATCTTACGCCGCTTCTCGAAAACATCCGAGCGAGCATAGGCCCGTTCCACCGCGTCGCCCACCGCATGCGCAAGCGCGGCCTCGGCCACCTCGCGAGGGTAGTTCGTGCACTCCTGCGCCCATGTGCGGAAGGACGTGCGGAAGCCGTGCACATCGGCCGCGAAGCCAAGTTCCTTCACCAGCTTGCTCAGGGTCATGTCCGACAGCGGCTTGCCGCGCGGGCTCGGGAAGATGAGCCCTGAGCCGTCGCGGAAGGCTTCGGCCTCGCGCAGGATTTCGAGCGCCCGGGGTGACAGCGGCACGCGATGGGGCCGCTTCATCTTCATCCGCGAAGCCGGGATTTCCCACACCGCCGCCGGATTCGCGGGATTCGCAGGATTCGCAGCGCCCTCGGGGCCGAAGTCGATTTCATCCCACCGGGCTTCCCGCACCTCGCCCGAGCGTGCGGCCGTCAGCACAAGGAACTCAAGGGCCAGCTTTGTAGCGGCCCATGCTCCCGATGCCTTCACCGTGTCGATACAGCCCGCCACCTCGGCATGCGGCAGGGCCTTCCGATGGGCCTGCACCTTGCGCTCATGCTTCGGCAGGGCCTTCCCGATGCTCTCGGCCGGGTTGTCGAGCCGCCAGCCCTGCGCCACCGCCCACTTCATCACCGTCCCGATGCGTTGACGCACGCGGCGGGCCGTCTCGGGCTTCGCGGTCCAGATGGGCGACAGCACCGCCAGCACATCGGCCGGGGTGATATCGGCCACCTTGCGCTTGCCCATGGTGGGGAAGGCATAGGCTTCCAGTGAGCGGATGAAGTCGAGCCGATGCTTGTCATTGCGCCATGTCGGGGCGTGCATCTCATGCACCTTCCGGGCGGCATCCTCGAAGGTAAGAGCGGCCTCGGCTGCATGCTTCTCGGCCAACGGGTCGCCCCGCTCATAGGCAATGCGCTTGTTCGTGAGGGCCTTCTCTCGCGCCTTCGCCAGCGTCACCACGGGCGGGCTGCCGAGCCCGATTTCCTGCCGCCTGCCGCGCACCATCAGCCGTTGCACCCATTGCTTCGAGCCGCCAGCCATGACGCGCAGGTAAAGCCCCAGCCCGCCGCCATCGTGATACTTGCCCGGCTGGGCCACGGTTTCGACTAAGCGGGCCGTCAGCTTGTTCCGCTTCCGTTCAGGTATCGCCGTTTTCAAGGAACCGAACCCCAATCTTCCCAACTTATCCCCCAGGCTGCGGGGGATTGCCCCGGAATATGCCGGAAGGTGCGGGAAGGGGGAAGGGGCAAAGGAGCCTGTCAGGATTGAAGAAAGTGGGACAGTCCGGAAGGTGCCGAAAAGCCTTATGGTGGACCTCGGCTCCACCATATCCCGTTTGTCGCATTGCTGAAGATGCCCGGCGTTCGCGCCGGAGGCCGGCGCCGTGCCGACCCGGCAACGGGGCGGGCGGCCTGTGCCGTGCCGGGCCGGGATGCAGGAGACAGGGCCCGCGACCTGCATGCGGGTCGCGGGCCACGGGGCCTCAGGCGGCGGCCTTCATCAGCCCGTCGCGGTGCAGGATCTCCAGCGTCTCGTCGAGTGCCGTGCGGGCGCGGGCGACCAGCAGGTCGATGTCCTCGGGCGTGATGATCAGCGGCGGCGAGACAACCATGCGGTCCCAGACATGCCGCATCACCAGGTGGTTGGCAAAGCAGCGTTCGCGGCAGATGTAGCCCACCGTGCCCGGCTCGGCCGCGAACTTCGCCCGCCGGGCCTTGTCCGGCGTCAGTGCCAGCGAGCCGAGCAGGCCCAGCGTCACCGCCTCGCCCACCAGCGGATGATCGGCAAGCGTGCCCCAGGCGCGGGCGAGATGGGGCGCCGCAACCTCGCGGACATGGCCGAGGATGTTCTCCTCCTCGAGGATGCGCAGGTTCTCCAGCGCCACGGCACAGGCCACCGGGTGGCCGGAATAGGTGTAGCCGTGGAAGAACTCCTCGCGCGCGATCACTTCGGCGACCTCGTCGCAGACGATGGAGGCGCCGATGGGCTGATAGCCCGACGACAGCCCCTTGGCGATGGTCATGATGTGGGGCTGGATGCCGAGGGTCTGGCTGCCGAACCACTCGCCGGTGCGGCCGAAGCCGCAGATGACCTCGTCCGCGATCAGCAGGATGCCGTATTTCTCGCAGATGCGCTGGATCTCGGGCCAGTAGCTGGCCGGCGGGATGATGACGCCGCCCGCGCCCTGCACCGGCTCGCCGATGAAGGCGGCGACGCGGTCGGGGCCGATCCGCAGGATCGCTTCCTCCAGCTGGCGGGCGCGGGCGAGGCCGAATTCCTCGGGCGTGAGGCTGCCGCCCTCGTTGTACCAGTGCGGCTGGTCGATGTGGTGGATGTCGGGCAGGGGCAGGCCGCCCTGGGAATGCATCGCCGCCATGCCGCCCAGCGACGCCGAGCCCATGGACGAGCCGTGATAGGCGTTCCTCCGCGCGATCAGGACGGTGCGCTGCGGCTGGCCCTTCATCGCCCAGTAATGCCGCACGAGGCGGATGTTGGTGTCGTTCGCCTCGGAGCCCGAACCGGCGAAGAAGACATGGTTCAGATCGCCCGGCGCCAGCTCGGCCAGCCGGGTCGCGAGCGCGATGGCGGGCACATGGGTGGTCTGGAAGAAGGTGTTGTAGAACGGCAGCTCCCGCATCTGCCGCGCCGCGGCGTCGGCCAGTTCCGTGCGCCCATAGCCGATGTTGACGCACCACAGCCCGGCCATGCCGTCGAGCAGCTCCTCGCCCTCGCTGTCCCACAGCCGCACGCCATCGGCCCGGGTGATCACCCGCACGCCCTTCTTCGCCAGCGCGTCATGGTCGGTGAACGGGTGCAGGTGATGCGCCGCATCCAGCGCCTGCAACTCGGCGGTGGGCATGTGGTTGGTGACGGTCTGCATGGGCGGGCTCCTCGGATCGGGGGCGGATGGGTGACGGCGGCCCGCGGCGGTGGCGCGGGCGATCCGGGCGCAGGATAGGGACGCCGGCGCCGCGGTCAAGCGATTTGATCAAATTTCCGCGGCGCCGTCACAGCTCGCCGGCGGCGAGGGCGGCGCGGACATGGGCCATGCCCTCGGCGATGTCGGCGCGGATCGCCTCGGCGAGGCGGTCGGCGTCGCGGGCCTCCAGCGCGGCGAGCGCGTCGCGGTGGCGGTCGGGCATGCCGGAGGCGCCGGCGCAGACCACCCGCAGCGAGGGCGCGATGCGCAGCCACAGCATGCGCGCGAGCCGGGTCAGCACCTCGGCGCCGGCGGCCTCGTAGAGGGCGAAGTGGAAGCGGTGGTTCTCGCGCAGGTATGCGGGCACGTCGCCGGCGCGGATGGCGGCGTCGAGGGCGGTGTCGATGGCGGCGAGGCGGGCGCGGGCGGCGGCGTCGAGCTGCGGTGCGGCGAGCTCGGCGAGCCGCGGCTCGACCGCCAGCCGGGCATGCGCGATCTCGTCCAGCTCGGCCGGCGCGAGGCGCGGCACGCTGACCCGCCGGTTGCCTTGCACCACCAGCGCGCCCTCGGCCGAGAGCCGCCGGATCGCCTCGCGCACCGGGGTCATGCCGGCGCCCAGCGTCTCGCACAGGCCCTGGATGGTGACCGCCTGTCCCGGGGCGAGGGCGCCGAACAGCACCATGTCGCGCACGCGGCCATAGGTCTGCTCGTGACTGGGGATCTTGCGGCTCACGGGCGGCTCTCGCTGCTGGTGCGGGGGGCGGTTTCGCTCTCGCGTTCGGGGCCGGGCAAGGTGTCGCAGATCCCGCCCCCTGTCCAGAGAGCGGCGCCGTTGCTATCACGCCGGCGCGAGTGGGCGGAGGGCGGATGCAGGCGCAGGGTCGCGGGGCGGTACGGACGGCGGCCGGGGCACGTGCCGGCCCGCAGAGCGGTGCTGCGCGGCCCCCGGAGCCGCGCGCATGAGCCGCTGGCGCGAGGAGCGGGCGGTCTTCCTGCTGGCGGTGCAGTTCCTGACCCGGCTGCCGGTGCGCGACCCGGATCTTTGGAGCCCGGCGCGCATGGCCGCGATCCCGCGGTGGTTTCCGGCCGTGGGCGTGCTGACCGGCGGGTTGATGGCGGCGGTGTGGCTCGCTGCGGGGCTGGTGCTGCCGCCGGTGGTGGCGGCGCTGGTGACGGTGGCTTTCGGGCTCCTGCTCACCGGGGCGTTCCACGAGGACGGCTTTGCCGATGCCTGCGACGGGCTCGGCGGCGGGCTCACGCGCGAGCGGGCGCTGGAGATCATGCGCGACAGCCGGCTCGGCACCTATGGTGCCGCCGGGCTGGGGCTGATGCTGGCGGGCCGGGTGGCGGTGCTGGCCGCCCTCGGCACGCTGGAGGGCGGGGCGGTGACGGGGGCGGTGGCGCTGATCGCGGGGCAGGCGCTGAGCCGCACCTCGGCGGTGGCGGCGGTGGCGACGGGGCGGTACCTGCGCGATCACGGCACCGCCAAGCCGGTGCAGGAGGGGGTGGACCGCCCCGGCGCCGCGGTGGTGGCGACCTCGTCGCTGGTCGTGCTGGCCGCTGCCGCGCTCTGGCTGCCGCTCGGGGCGCTGGCGGCCGGTGTCGGCGGCGTCGTGCTGGGCCATCTGCTGATGCGCCGGGCCTATGAGCGCAAGCTCGGCGGCTATACCGGCGACTGTCTGGGCGCGGTGCAGCAATGCTCGGAGATCGGCTTTCTGCTGGGGGTGCTGGCGTGGCTCTGATCCTGCTGCGCCACACCCGCCCCGATGTGGCCGAGGGGGTCTGCTATGGCCGCAGCGACCTCGGGCTGGCGGCCTGCTTCGACGCCGAGGCGGGGCGCCTTGCCGCCGAGCTGCCGGAGGTGGCGCGGGTGGTCACCAGCCCGCTCGGGCGGTGCCGGCGGCTGGCCGAGCGGATCGCGGCGGCGCGCGGCCTGCCGCTTGCGGTCGAGGCGCGGCTGATCGAGATGGACTTCGGCCGCTGGGAGGGGGTGGCCTGGGACGACATCCCGCGCCGCGAGCTCGACGCCTGGGCGGCCGATCTGCTGCATGCGCGGCCCCACGGCGGCGAAACCGTCGCCGAGCTGGCCGCCCGCACCGAGGCCGCGCTGGCCGCGCTGTCCTGCGGCCCGCGGCCGGTGCTGGCCGTCACCCATGCAGGCGTGATCAAGGCCGTCCGTGCCCGCGGCGCGGGGCCGGCGGCATGGCAGGGCACGCTCGGCTTCGGCGGCTGGGAGACGCATCCGCTCTGATCCCCGGCGCGGCCGGCGCGGGGGGAGGGCAGGGCGGCTCTGCCCGCCCGACGCCGCGGCAGGCGCCGCGCCCGTCCCGGGACCGTCGGCCGGGGGAGCGTCGCCCGCGCCCCCTCCCGAAAGCCCCCCAAGGCGTGGGGCGCTGCCCCCGACGGGGTCGCAGGCGGGATGTGGGGCGCTGCCCCCGACGGCGCCGGCGCCGGGGGTCAGGCGTCTTCGGGCTCGATCTCGATCAGGAGGTCCTTGGCCTCGATCTGCGCGCCGGCCTGGACGTGGACGGCCGCGACGGTGCCGGCGCGTTCGGCGTGCAGCCCCGTCTCCATCTTCATCGCCTCGATGGTCAGGATCAGGTCGCCCGGGCGGATCTTCTGGCCGGTGCTGACGGCGACGGAGGCGACCGCGCCGGGCATCGGGGCGCCGATGTGGGCGGGGTTGCCCTCGGCCGCCTTGGGGCGGACGGGGGCCTGCGCCTTGACCTTGCGGTTGGGCACGCGGATCGTCCGCGGCTGGCCGTTGAGCTCGAAGAACACCCGCACGTCGCCCTCGTCGGTGGTCTCGCCCACGGCGATCAGGCGGATCTCCAGCGTCTTGCCCGGGTCGATCTCGGCGGCGATCTCCTCGCCCGGTTCCATGCCGTAGAAGAAGGTGCGGGTGGGCAGGGTGCGCACCGGGCCATAGATCCGATGCCGGCCCATGTAGTCGAGGAAGACCTTGGGATACATGAGATATCCCGCGAGGTCCTCGTCGTCGATGCGGAAGCCCTCGAGGTCGGCCGAGACGCGCTTGCGGGTTTCCTCCAGCTCGATCGGGGCGGCGTGGAGGCCGGGGCGATCGGTGATGCGGGGCTGGTCCTTGAGCACCTTCTTCAGGATCCCCTCGGGCCAGCCGCCGGGGGGCTGGCCGAGGTTGCCGCGCAGCATGTCGACGACCGAGTCGGGAAAGGCGACCTCGACGGCGGGGTCCTCGACCTGCGCGCGGCTGAGCCCCTGCGCCACCATCATCAGCGCCATGTCGCCCACCACCTTGGACGAGGGCGTGACCTTGACGATGTCGCCGAACATGGCGTTGGCGTCGGCATAGGCGCGGGCGACCTCGGGCCAGCGTTCCTCGAGCCCGAGCGAGCGGGCCTGCGCCTTGAGGTTGGTGAACTGCCCGCCGGGCATCTCGTGGAGGTAGACCTCGGAGGTGGGCGACTGCTGGTCGGTCTCGAAGGCGGCGTAATGGGCGCGCACCTGTTCCCAGTAGTCGCTGATCCGTCGGATCGCCTCCATGTCGAGGCCGGTGTCGCGAGGGGTGTTGCGCAGCGCCTCGACGATGGAGCCGAGCGTGGGCTGCGAGGTGTTGCCCGAGAGCGAATCCATTGCCGCGTCGGCTACATCCACGCCGGCGGCGGCGGCGGCGAGGATGGTGGCGCCGCCCAATCCGGAGGTGTCGTGGGTGTGGAAGTGGATGGGCAGACCCACCTCCTCCTTCAGCGCCTTTATGAGGAGGGTGGCGGAGGCGGGTTTCAACAGCCCCGCCATGTCCTTGAGCCCGAGGATGTGGCAGCCGGCGTCGCGCAGCTCATGCCCCAGCGCGATGTAGTATTTCAGGTCGTACTTGGCCCGCGCCGGGTCGAGGATGTCGCCGGTGTAGCAGATCGCGCCCTCGAGGATCTTGCCGGTTTCCAGCACCGCATCCATCGAGGTGCGCATGTTCTCGACCCAGTTGAGCGAGTCGAAGACGCGGAAGACGTCCACCCCGGTCTCGGCCGCCTGTTTCACGAAGAAGCGCACGACGTTGTCGGGATAGTTGGTGTAGCCCACGCCGTTCGCGCCGCGCAGCAGCATCTGGGTCATGACGTT
>Ga0213836_101020_pt1 | contig 18629 bp, 13 predicted proteins | sample SWPATP03_FD_160578 | JGI IMG/M metagenome (GOLD analysis project Ga0213836, IMG submission 160578) | Coastal seawater microbial communities from Marineland, Florida, United States - SWPA TP0 #3 | ecosystem: Environmental > Aquatic > Marine > Coastal | place: USA: Florida | collected 2016-08-05
GTTCGAACGAGGCAGGGGTTGCACCACCGGTGATGTCGTTGTCGAGTTCGTCGAGCGTGTATCCGACCGCAAGCTTTGCCGCGACCTTGGCGATCGGGAAGCCTGTCGCCTTGGAGGCGAGCGCCGAAGACCGCGATACGCGCGGGTTCATTTCGATGACGACAAGACGGCCATCGGCCGGATTGACCGCGAACTGGACGTTGGAGCCACCGGTCTCGACACCGATCTCGCGCAGGACCGCGATCGATGCGTTGCGCATGATCTGGTATTCCTTGTCGGTCAGCGTCAGGGCCGGTGCGACGGTGATCGAGTCGCCGGTGTGGACGCCCATCGGGTCGATGTTTTCGATCGAGCAGATGATGATGCAGTTATCCGCGGTGTCGCGGACCACTTCCATCTCGTATTCCTTCCAGCCGAGAACCGATTCCTCGATCAGCACTTCGGTGGTCGGCGAGGCATCGAGGCCGCCGCCGATGATCTCGAAGAATTCCGAGCGATTGTAGGCAATGCCGCCGCCGGTGCCGCCCATGGTAAAGGACGGGCGGATGATGGCGGGTAGGCCGACGACGTCGATAGCCTGTGCCGCAATCGCCATCGCGTGGCTGATATAGCGCTGCTTGCGGTCGGTTTCGCCGAGGTTCCACTGGTTTTCGAGCGCGTCGAGCGCCTTGTCGAGCTCGGCGCCGGACAGTTCGGCCTTGACCTTGTTGCGCTCGGCTTCGTGCGTCTTGCGGTCGGCATCCTTGATGTCGGTGGCATTGGCCAGCATCGACTTCGGTGTTTCGAGGCCGATGCGGCTCATGGCTTCGCGGAAGAGGGCGCGGTCTTCGGCCATGTCGATGGCGGCGGGCTTGGCGCCGATCATCTCGACATTGTAGCGGTCGAGCACGCCCATTCTCTTGAGCGAAAGCGCCGTGTTCAAGGCCGTCTGGCCGCCCATGGTCGGCAAAAGCGCGTCAGGGCGTTCCTTGGCAATGATCTTGGCCACCACTTCCGGGGTGATCGGCTCGATATAGGTGGCGTCGGCCAGGCCCGGGTCGGTCATGATCGTTGCCGGGTTGGAGTTGACCAGAATGACCCGGTAACCTTCTTCGCGCAGCGCCTTGCAGGCCTGGGTGCCGGAATAGTCGAATTCGCATGCCTGGCCGATGACGATCGGGCCCGCCCCGATGATGAGGATCGATTTGATGTCTTGGCGCTTCGGCATGATCTCTATCCACTTTTTTCTGCGCGAAAAACCGGCACGGGGCGTGAAGCTCCGGTCGGGTGGCGTGCGCATGTTTTTTCTGGCTAGACGCGGCTTATAGGGAAATGTGCCGGGGAACGGAACCCCATAATTGAGCATATCGACAGGAATCGACATGGCTGCCGGGTAGATTTGCCCGCGAGTTTCGAGGAGTACCGCAACGGGGTTTCGTGACATGGACAGGCTGCAACCGCACCAGTAGATTGCGCAGACATAATATAAACAGCAACGGCCCTCCATGACGACGACCGCTTGCGCGGAGGAAACCATGGCCGATGCCGCTTCGAAAGCCGCTATAGCGCAAGCGGCGACCGCCGCCGATGCACCCGCCCAGGCGGACAAGACTGTGATGCCGATCATTTTTGCGGTCAGCTTCTGCCATATGCTCAACGACATCATGCAGTCGATGATCTCGGCGATCTATCCGATGCTCAAGGCCGACTACAATCTCGACTTCTGGCAGATCGGCATTCTGACGCTGGCCTTCCAGTGCACCGCATCGCTGCTGCAGCCGGTGATCGGCATCATCACCGACAAGAATCCATTCCCGTACTCGCTGCCGATCGGCATGGGGGCGACGTTTGTGGGGCTGTTTCTGCTCGCCGGTTCGCATGTCTATCTGATGCTTGTGGTGGCGGCTGCGCTGATCGGCATCGGGTCGGCGGTGTTTCATCCGGAATCGTCGCGGGTGGCGAGGCTTGCGTCCGGCGGGCGCTATGGTTTTGCGCAGGCGACCTTTCAGGTGGGCGGCAATTTCGGCCAGGCGATCGGACCATTGTTGGCCGCCTTCATCATCGTGCCGATGGGGCAGGGCAGCGTCGCCTGGTTTTCGGCAATCGCGCTCCTCGGCATCGTGATCCTCTCCTGGGTCGCGCGCTGGTACAAGGCGCACATGCTGGCCAACAAGGGGCGCAAGAAGAGCCTCGGTATTCACAGCCTGCCGCGTCGCACGGTGATGGTGGCACTGGTCGTGCTGGCGATCCTGACGTTTTCGAAGAACATCTACATGGCGGCGATCGGCAGCTATTACACGTTCTTCGTTATCGAGCGCTTTGGCGTCACCGTGCAGTCGTCGCAGGTCATGCTGTTCGTGTTTCTGGGCGCGACGGCGCTGGGCACGTTGATCGGCGGTCCGATAGGTGACCGGTTCGGCTCCAAGGTGGTGATCTGGATCTCCATCCTCGGCGTGCTGCCGTTCACGCTGGCGATGCCGTTCGCCAATTTGCCGATGACGATCGTGCTGTCGGGTATCGTTGGGCTGCTGATGGCGTCGTCGTTTCCGGCCATTATCGTCATGGCGCAGGAGCTGGTGCCTGGCCGGGTCGGGATGATCGCCGGCATCTTCTTCGGGCTCGCATTCGGCATGGGTGGCATTGCCGCCGCCGTGCTCGGGATCATCGCCGACCACAGGGGCATCAGTTTTGTCTATTCCATCTGCGCCTTCCTGCCGGCGCTTGGCCTTCTCACCGTGTTCCTGCCCAGCAAGACGCAGCTGAGGGTCGCCTGAGCCAACAGCCTGACATCCCGACATGGATATTTGGCGGGCCTGTTCTATATCGTCGTCAAGGATCATTTCCGACCGAACTTATTAGAACCTGGGGTGCGATATGGAATGGAAAGGGCGTCGGCAATCCGACAATGTCGAGGATCAACGGGGTGCCTCGATGGGTGGCCGCGGTGGCGGTTTCCGCATCCCGATCGGTGGCGGCGGACGTGGCGGTGGTGGATTGAGCATCGGCGGCATCGTCGTCGTGCTGATCATCTGCTGGGTCACGGGCATCAATCCGCTGACGCTTCTGTCGGGCGGCGATACCGGCATGGATACGGGCACCAGCACCACGCAGCAGGCGCCGCGTACGCCGGCTGAAGACGAGATGACCGGTTTCGTCCGCACCGTCCTTGCTGATACCGAAGACACCTGGAACGAAATCTTCCAGAGCAACGGCGCTCGCTACGAAGAGCCGACGCTGGTTCTCTTCGGCGGTCAGGTCCGGTCTGCCTGCGGTTTTGCGTCGTCGGCAAGCGGCCCGTTCTACTGCCCGGGTGACCGCAAGGTTTATCTGGATACGGAGTTCTTCAAGGAACTCAGCCAGCGGCTTGGGGCCGGAGGCGATTTTGCCGAGGCCTATGTGGTCGCGCATGAAGTCGGGCATCACGTCCAGAACCTGCTCGGCGTATTGCCGAAATTCAACCAGGCGCGGCAGAATATGAGCGAGACCGAGGCCAACCGCATGTCGGTTCGCGTCGAGCTTCAGGCGGACTGCTTTGCCGGCGTGTGGGGCAAGCGGACCCAGCAGAAGGGCTTTCTCGAAAGCGGCGATCTGGAGGAGGCTTTGAACGCCGCCCAGCAGATCGGCGACGACACGCTGCAGAAGCGCAGTCAGGGTTATGTCGTCCCGGAAAGCTTCAACCATGGCACCTCGCAGCAGCGGATGCGCTGGTTCAAGCAGGGCTTCGACACCGGCGACATGAAGGCCTGCGACACGTTCTCAGGCAATGTCTGAGCAGTGATCTCTGCTGCTCCGGCGAGCAGCAGAGCCGTGACTTAGAGATCAATCTTCGAAAATCGTGTGGGCGGCGAAACCGATCGCCCTCACTTTCTCGGTTTGGGCGTGCTAGACTCCGCAAAGGCGGGACCTATGCCGGGCTGCATTCGGCACCAGCCCGCGGCGATGGACAAGGCCGAGAATCCTTGCCGCACCATCCTCCCATCGATCGGTCCGTCAGACCTGTCACGTCACCCATCAACGTTGGTGAACTTCGCTCTACAATTTTTGCTGGATCGGTGCCGAGCCTTGATGAACCCCGATGCCTTCTTTATAGGCAGGGTACCGTGCCGCTGACCGTTTCTGGAAGCGGCTTTTTCCATTTGTAGGATTTATCGATGTCGGGCTTGCCGAACACTGCCGGTGCATCTGCGCCGCATGACGCCGTCATTACGGATCGTTCCTGGTCGTCGCATCTGCGCGGCACGTTTGCGCTCGGCATCCCGCTGGTGGGAGCCCAGCTTGCGCAGATGGCGATCCATACGACCGACGTCATTCTGGTCGGCTGGCTTGGGACGACCGAACTTGCCTCCGTGGTCATTGCGACGCAGCTGTTTTTCGTCGTGTTCATCTTTGGCACCGGGTTCACCAGCGCCGTCGTGCCGCTGGTTGCGCAGGCGCTCGGCCACGGCGACCGGATCGGCGTGCGCCGGTCGGTGCGCATGGGGCTGTGGGTGGTGATTGCCTATTGCACGGTTGTCGCGCCGCTGCTCTGGTTCAGCGAACCGATGCTGCTCGGCCTCGGTCAGGCGCCCGATGTCGCGGCCAATGCCCAGAGCTATCTGCGCATTGCGCAGTGGGGCATGTTCCCGGCGCTCGGCCTGATGGCATTGCGCAGCTTCGTGACCGGACTGGAGAAGGGCGGGATCGTTCTCTACATCACGATCGGCATGTTCATCATGAACGCGATCGTCGCCTATCTGCTGATCTTCGGCCATTACGGAGCGCCGCAGCTGGGTCTTCATGGCGCGGCGATCGCTGCTGTGTCCGCCAACCTGGTCGGCTTCCTGATCGCGATTGCCTATGTGCAGGCGCAGCCCGCCATGCGCGCTTACGAACTCTTCGTGCGCTTCTGGAAGCCTGACTGGTCGATGGTTCGGGAAGTCTTCCTGCTCGGACTGCCGATCAGCTTCACGATCCTTGCCGAAACGAGCCTGTTTGCGGCGGCTTCGCTGATGATGGGCAGTATCGGCAAGCTCGAGCTTGCCGCCCATGGGATTGCGCTGCAGCTTGCCTCGATCGCCTTCATGGTGCCGCTGGGTCTGGCGCAGGTCGCAACGGTTCGGGTCGGTCTTGCCAACGGTCGTGGCGACATGGTCGGTGTTCGAAGGGCCGGTGGGGCCGTGCTGATCGTCAGCATCATCTTCACGGCGATCGGCGGTGTCCTTTACGCCGTGATGCCGGGCGCGCTGGCGGGGCTTTTCCTCGACACCAGCCAGCCGGACGCCGCTGCGGTGCTCGCGCTCGCCACACCGCTGATTGTCATTGCCGGCATCTTCCAGCTGGTCGACGGGCTGCAGGCCGTAGGGGCCGGGCTTTTGCGCGGATTGAAGGATACGAAAGTGCCGATGCTGCTGGCGCTGATCGCCTACTGGCCGATCGGCTTCGTCTGCGCCTGGGTGTTCGCATTTCCGCTCGGCTATCGCGGCGAGGGTGTCTGGTTCGGTTTCGTGATCGGCCTTGCCGCCGCAGCTCTCTTCCTGTGCGGACGGTTCTGGATTCTTTTGCAGCGTCATAAACAAATGGCCCGCTGAGAGCAGCGGGCCATCTGGTTGAAACCGTGACTTGGGAAGGTTTTAGCGCTCGGCGAGCGCTGCCTCTCCCTTGTTCTCGCGCACCATGTTGATGAAGCGGCGGAACAGGTAGTGGCTGTCCTGCGGACCGGGCGATGCTTCCGGGTGATGCTGGACGGAGAAGACCGGCTTGCCGGACAGACGCAGACCGCAATTGGTGCCGTCGAACAGCGAAATGTGAGTCTCCTCAACACCCTGCGGCAGCGACTTCGAGTCGACCGCGAAGCCGTGGTTCATCGACACGATCTCCACCTTGCCGGTCGTGTGATCCTTGACCGGGTGGTTGGCGCCGTGATGACCCTGGTGCATCTTTTCGGTCGTGGCACCGAGTGCGAGGCCGAGGATCTGGTGACCGAGGCAGATGCCAAAGGTCGGGATGTCGGTCTTGACGATGTCCTTGATGACAGGGACAGCGTAAGCGCCGGTGGCTGCCGGATCGCCCGGGCCGTTCGACAGGAAGATGCCATCCGGCTTCAGCGCCAGAATGTCTTCCGACGAGGTCTGGGCCGGCACGACCGTGACCTTGCAGTCGAGGCCGGTGAACAGGCGCAGGATGTTGCGCTTCACGCCGTAGTCGATGCAGACGATGTGATACTTGGCATCTTCGGCCTTCAGCTCCTCGGAACCTTCGTTCCAGATCCAGGGCTTCTCGGTCCACTGCGACGACTGGCCGGAGGTCGCTTCCTTGGCGAGGTCGAGACCTTCGAGACCACTCCAGGCCTTGGCTTCGGCCTTTAGCGCTTCGATGTCGAAATTGCCGTTCGGGTCATGGGCGATCACCGCGTTCGGTGCACCGTTCTGGCGGATCCAGGAGGTCAGCGCGCGTGTGTCGATGCCTGACAGGCCGATGACGCCGCGGCTCTTCAGCCAGGAGTCGAGGTCCTTTGCCGAGCGGTAGTTCGACGGTTCGGTGATGTCGGCCTTGAAGATCGTGCCGACGGCGCCGCGGCGTGCGGCGGGTGTCAGGTCTTCGATGTCCTCGTCATTGGTGCCGATATTGCCGATATGCGGGAAGGTGAAGGTGACGATCTGGCTGAGATAAGACGGATCAGTCAAAATTTCCTGGTAGCCGGTGAGGGCGGTGTTGAACACCACTTCGGCGGTGACCTTGCCGGTCGCGCCGATGCCGGTTCCTTCAATCACGGTTCCGTCGGCAAGCACGAGAACGGCGGTGGGTTTTTTCGTGGTCCAAGGGGTGGTCGCGGTCATATCCATCCTTCTGCCCCAGCGGCCCGTTTCCCGAAACGGAAAACAGGGTGTCGAGGTCATCTCTCGTCGCAGAAAAGGGCGCGCGGAAACCCGCTTGCGGCCCACTATCCAATTGTTGTGCAGGTCCTCGACATAAACAAGGCAGAACAGCGGGTCAATTGCCGTTTATGAGAAAGCTGGGCGCAAAGCCCGGCAATTGGTGAGTTTTGCCGTGTCGGCAAAACGTTTGATCGCCGTTCACGCTTGTTCTATGACGTCGCAAAAGATCGGTCCGCTGCGGATCGAGCGACGTTCAAGGAGACAGGCCATGTTGCGCGAGAAGCTTTCCGAAGCGATGAAGGAAGCGATGAAGGCGAAGGAAACCCGCAGGCTTTCGACCGTGCGGCTGATCCAGACCGCCATCAAGGACCGCGACATCGCCAATCGCGGCACCGGCAAGGACGCCGCCACCGACGACGAAATCCTGCAGATCCTCCAGAAAATGGTGAAGCAGCGCGAAGAGTCGGCGAAGATCTACGAAGACAACGCCCGTCCGGAACTTGCAGCACAGGAACGCGAAGAGATCGCGGTCATCAAATCCTTCATGCCGGAACAGATTTCCGACGAGAAGGCGAGCGAGATCGTCGCTTCCGTCATCGCCGAGATCGGTGCTGCTGGAATGAAGGACATGGGCAAGGTGATGGCCATTCTGCGCGAACGCTATGCCGGCCAGATGGATTTCGCCAAGGCGTCCGGCACGATCAAGGCGCAGCTGAGCTGAGGTCTAGCCGCTACGCATAAAACGAGAAAGGCGGGAAGTCCTTCATGGAGTTCCCGCCTTTTGCTCTTCTACGCCTCCCATCGGCCGACCGCGGACATGCCACCGGTAGGAGAGGACGATCGACCGCAGTCATTGCAGGCAGCCGTCCTGAAGAGCAATCTCAGATGCCGTACCCGCCTGTCGAGGCGACTGACGGCACGTCTTGTCGGATTCAACGCTATGCAGGGAACCTGCGTATCGCAAGTTACAATTCGTTAATTTCTGTGGGTTGATCGGGTCGGTGGTCACGGGAGCGGCGGCCTGTGAATAGCGGGCATGATTTGCGGCCGGGCTGGCATTCCTGCGCACTGAGCATTAATATGGTCTCTGGCCCGCGAGGTAGACATGCGCTTTTCAAACAGTTTTCTTGATGAGATCCGGGATCGGGTGCCGATTTCGACGGTGATCGGCCGTCGTGTCACCTGGGATCGCAGGAAGACCAATGCCGCGCGCGGCGATTTCTGGGCCTGCTGCCCGTTCCATGGCGAGAAAAGCCCGAGCTTTCACTGCGAGGACCGCAAGGGCCGCTATCACTGCTTCGGCTGTGGCGTGTCGGGCGATCATTTCCGCTTCATGACCGATCTGGAAGGGCTGAACTTTCCAGAAGCCGTCCAGCAGGTCGCCGATATGGCTGGTATCGCCATGCCGCAACCCGATCCGCAGGCGGAAAAGCGTGAACGGGAGCGGATGTCGCTTCTCGACGTCATGGAAATGGCGACGCGCTTCTTTCAGGACCAGTTGCAGAGCCCAACCGGCGCCAAGGCACGCGCCTATCTTCGCGACCGCGGACTGACGGCTCGCACGATCGAGAATTTCCGGCTGGCTATGCGCTGGACAGCCGCAATGCGCTCAAGGAGTTCCTCGCCGGCAAGGGTGTGGCCAAGGAGCAGATCGAGGCCTGCGGGCTGGTGCGTCATGGCGAGGGGATTGCCGTATCCTACGACTATTTCCGCGACCGCATCATGTTCCCGATCCTGTCGTCGCGCGACAAGGTGATTGCCTTTGGTGGACGCGCGATGGCGCCGGATGCGCCGGCCAAATACATGAACTCGCCGGATACCGAACTCTTCCACAAGGGTCAGGTGCTCTACAATTTTACCCGCGCCAGGCGGGCGGCCCAGCCAGGGCCGGGATCCAAGGAGCCGGTCACGATCATAGCCGTCGAGGGCTATATGGATGTGATCGCGCTCAGCCAGGTGGGCGTCGAGAATGCCGTCGCGCCGCTCGGTACGGCCTTGACCGAAAACCAGCTGGAGCTGCTTTGGCGGATGACGCCGGAACCGATCCTGTGTTTCGATGGCGATGGTGCCGGTATCCGTGCTGCAAACCGTGCTGCGGATCTCGCGCTTCCCTCCATCAAGCCCGGCCGCTCGGTGCGGTTCGCGTTGCTTCCAGACGGCAAGGATCCGGACGATCTCGTCAAGCACGAGGGAAGAGCGCCGTTCGATGGCGTGATCGCGCAGGCGCGTCCGCTGGCCGAGATGGTCTGGCAGCGGGAAACCAATGGTGCCGCCTTCGAGACCCCGGAAAAGCGGGCGGAGCTTGAGGCGCGGCTGAAGCAGATCGTTTCCGTGATTGCTGACGAAAGCGTGCGCCGGCACTACCAGCAGAATGTGCGTGATCGCCTGAACGGCTTGTTCCAGCCGCAGCGCAATGGCGGCGGAGGCGATCGTCGCCAAAGCTATCAGCAGCGCGAGGGCGGCGGGTCTGGCCGAGGCGGTGCTTCCGGCGGACGGGGCGGGTCATCCTTCCAGCAGCAGGGTCGCGGAATGGGCATTTCCGACCGCCTGACGCGATCGGGGCTGGTGCGGGGGCATCTCGACCTTCCGGCCCTGCGAGAAAGCGTGCTGGCGCTGACCATCGTCCATCATCCGCAGCTTCTGCTCAACGAGTATGACGAGATCGCCTCCATCGAATTCGAGAACCGCGATCTGAAGCGGATGTGGTCTTGCGTGCTGACCATTGTCGGGCAGGCCGGTGCCGGTTTGACGGTGCAGGACCTGAAACGGGAACTCGGCGAGAATGGCTTTGAGGAACTGTTGAAGTCGATGAACCAGCAGATCCGCAATGCGCGACTGTGGACGGCGACGGAAGAGGCCGATCCGCAGGATTCGCTGCAAGCCTACCGTCAGACCCGGGCACTGCATTCCAGAAACAAGGAGCTCCGCTGGCAGAAGATCGAGCTGGAGCGTGAACTCGCGGAGATGACCGAGGACGAGGCCGAGCGTGCCGAGATCCTGCTGCGTGCACTTCTGGAGGTACAGAATGAAATTTCCAGGCTTGAAAACCAGGAAGCGATCATCGACGGCTTCGGTGTTCTGTCAGGACGCGTCAAGGGCGCTGCCGTCAGTCACGGATAAAGGAGAGCTGCGCAGATACTAAACCGTGTTGAATTGGTCGCCTGATGGATTAACAGCGCGAGTGGAGTGGTCTATACAGCTCTTGATTGATCACTGTATTGTTGCAACGCATCGGAAAATGGCGTCAATCCCGCGCATTTCGGGTAGAGCCAAGGGTTTTTACCGGGCGGCGGGCTCTTGTCTTTCATTGTGCACCGCTTACATATGGCTTCAATATGACGGGAGTACCGCCAACGGGGACATGGTCGTAAGGTAATTTCCACTTTTCCTGGGCACAAGCTTTGGAAGAACTTGACGAAGCGTTATTTTGTGGGAATCACCATTTCGGGCAATATTGGTGGAGTGGGTCTAGCGCCGCGGCGATGTTCGGCATCTTCGTTCTGGCGGTCCCCGCGAGTAGCGGTCGCCGATGGTAATCGGGAGTTAAAGGTCATTCCGTTACGAGTTGGATATTGATTCGCGGCTGGTGTGGCTTTTGCCCTCCGCCGCAGGCCACGAAGCGCTGCGCAGTGGCGTTCAGGGAAAGCGACGACATACATGGCAACTAAAGTCAAAGAAAACGAAGAAGCCGATACCGAGCGCGAAGGCTCGGTCGACGGTCCGCTTCTCGATCTTTCTGACGACGCGGTCAAGAAGATGATCAAAGCCGCGAAGAAGCGCGGCTACGTGACGATGGACGAGCTTAACTCGGTTCTTCCGTCCGAAGAGGTCACTTCCGAACAGATCGAAGACACGATGGCGATGTTGTCCGACATGGGCATCAACGTCGTTGAAGATGAAGAAGCCGAGGAGGCCACCACCGAGGAGGAGGACTCCAACGAGAGCGAAGAGAGCGAAGGCGGCGAACTTGCCCCGACGTCCAGCACTGCTCTTGCCACGGCGAAGAAGAAAGAACCCACCGATCGTACCGACGATCCGGTGCGCATGTATCTGCGCGAAATGGGCTCGGTCGAGCTTCTGTCGCGTGAAGGCGAAATCGCGATCGCCAAGCGCATCGAGGCTGGCCGCGAGACGATGATCGCCGGTCTGTGCGAAAGCCCGCTGACGTTCCAGGCGCTGATCATCTGGCGCGACGAACTGAACGAAGGCACGACGCTGCTGCGCGAGATCATCGATCTCGAGACGACCTATTCGGGTCCCGAGGCGAAGGCTGCGCCACAGTTCCAGAGCCCGGAAAAGATCGAGGCGGACCGCAAGGCTGCCGAGGAAAAGGAAAAGACCCGCAAGGCCCGTTTTTCTGCTGCCAACGATGACGACATCACCGCTGTCGGCGGTGACCAGGGCTTGGAAGAAGAGGAAGAGGACGACGACGAGTCGAACCTTTCGCTTGCCGCCATGGAAGCGGAACTGCGCCCGCAGGTCATGGAAACGCTCGACACGATTGCGGATACCTACAAGAAGCTGCGCAAGCTTCAGGACCAGCAGGTCGAGCAGCGGCTTGCCGCCTCCGGCACGCTGTCTTCCGCTCAGGAGCGCCGCTACAAGGAACTGAAGGACGAGCTGATCACGGCAGTGAAGTCGCTGTCACTGAACCAGAACCGCGTCGAAAGCCTTGTCGAACAGCTCTACGACATCTCCAAGCGCCTGATGCAGAACGAAGGTCGTCTTCTGCGTCTGGCTGAATCCTACGGCGTCAAGCGCGACTCGTTCCTGGAACAGTATCAGGGTGCCGAGCTTGATCCGAACTGGATGAAGTCGATCGCCAATCTGTCGGCACGCGGCTGGAAGGATTTCGCCAAGGCGGAGTTCAACGCCATTCGCGATATCCGTCAGGAGATCCAGAGTCTCGCGACCGAAACCGGTATTTCGATCACCGAATTCCGCCGGATCGTGTCGATGGTGCAGAAGGGCGAGCGCGAGGCGCGGATCGCCAAGAAGGAAATGGTCGAGGCGAACCTTCGTCTCGTCATCTCCATCGCCAAGAAATACACCAACCGCGGCCTGCAGTTCCTGGACCTTATCCAGGAAGGCAATATCGGCCTGATGAAGGCCGTCGACAAGTTCGAATACCGTCGCGGTTACAAGTTCTCGACCTATGCGACCTGGTGGATCAGGCAGGCGATCACCCGCTCGATCGCCGACCAGGCCCGCACGATCCGTATTCCGGTGCACATGATCGAGACGATCAACAAGATCGTCCGGACATCGCGCCAGATGCTGCACGAGATCGGCCGCGAGCCGACCCCGGAAGAGCTGGCCGAAAAGCTGGCCATGCCGCTCGAAAAGGTCCGCAAGGTCCTGAAGATCGCCAAGGAGCCGATTTCGCTCGAAACCCCTGTGGGTGACGAAGAGGATTCGCATCTGGGTGACTTCATCGAGGACAAGAATGCGCTGCTGCCGATCGATGCCGCCATTCAGGCGAACCTTCGTGAAACGACGACGCGGGTTCTCGCATCGCTGACGCCGCGTGAAGAACGTGTTCTTCGCATGCGCTTCGGCATCGGCATGAACACCGACCACACGCTCGAAGAAGTCGGCCAGCAGTTCTCGGTCACCCGCGAACGTATCCGCCAGATCGAGGCGAAGGCGCTGCGCAAGCTGAAGCACCCGAGCCGGAGCCGCAAGCTTCGCTCGTTCCTCGACAGCTGATCGCTGGACCAGACCCATTAAAAGCCCGGCCGTTATGACGTGCCGGGCTTTTTTATTGATGTTGTGATCGGGCCGGGCTCGATCATGCCCGCGAACCATCCTACATGGGAGCCATGCCGGAAATGTCTCCCGCCCCGCATAAGAAGGTGATCGCAACGGCGCTGGGTGCGTCCGTCGCTCTGCATCTGATCATCGCGGGCGCGCTCCTCGTCAAATTGCCGCTGCCGACCAATGCGGTTCCCGAGGAGGAAACCGTCCAGGTGGAGATCGTGCCGCCGCCGGAAGAGGACAAGCAGGAGCCGGTCGAAGAAGCGAAGAAGCCTGACGAGCTGAACCTCAAGGAAGAGGCGAAGGCCGAAGAGCCGCCACCGGAAAAGCCGCCCGAGCAGAAGCCTCAGGAAGATCCGCTCGAAGACCCCGTGATTTCGGCGAGCAAGGCTTCGGCACCCGAGGCTGCTCCGCCGCCTTCCCCTGCGCAGGACGAAAAGCCGGAGGAGACGAAGCCGCCGGAACCTCAGCCTCAAAAGCCGGAAGAACCGAAGCCGGAAGAGCCGCAGCCTCAAGAAAAGCCGCCCGAAGAAAAGGCGCTGGAAGAAGCGAAAGAGCCCGAGGCACCGCAGAAGGCCGAGCAGCCGGCACCGCCGCCGCCTGCAAGCCCGACACCGGCCGAGGAGGAGAAGCAGGCGTCAGCGCCGCCGGTGTCCGCACTGCGGCCTGTGTTCCAGTTTGGCGAAAAGGATAGCGGTCCGCGCCAGGCGCTTGACGGCAATGCTGCGGAGGATGCGCCAGCGCCCGCTGCGACCGATGCCGATCCGCCAGCGCCGGAGGAGCCTGCACAGACGGCGGGTCCCGACGTGCAGGGCGAGGGCGCGCCACAAGAAGCGCCGGTTCCGACCCATATGACGCCACCGCAGCTCAGTGTTCCAGGCTCAGATCCGTCGGGAATGCCCGGACCTGCCGGCGGTGCGTCTCCTGATTCGATGACGGCCGGGCTCTTTACAGAGCCGCCTTCCTCCGCACCTGTGCCGACGCAAAAGCCGGCGCCGCCGAAACCATCCGATGCGGCCGGCGATCTCAAGCCCGTCAGAACGTTGTTTTCCGCGCGCGATACCGGCGAGACGCTGGCGACCGTCGCGATGTCCGGCATTCCGCGCGGCGTTCGCGCAGGGCAGCTGTGCTCGTCGGAACTCAGTGCGCAACTTCAGAACGGCTCGCCCGCCTACAATCCCGATGTCTTGCCCGCACCAAAGCTGCCCAATGGGACGGTTCTCGAGGCGCGCAATATCGGCTTTCGCGCCAAAGGCCAGTGGCATGACGTCAGCTTCCGCTGCGAAGTCGATGCCGATGCCACGAAAATTGTTTCGTTTTCGATGAATGTGGGTGGCCTCGTGCCGCGCTCGGAATGGCGCAAGCGCGGTTTTCCCGAGTTTTGATCTTCAAGCAGAGAAGAGAATTTCGATGGCGCAGACCGCGATCCAGATTTCGACCAGAGGCCAAGGGCTATACGAGTTCACGGATGAAGCCGAACGCTTCGTGCGCCAGGCCGGGCGCGACGAGGGCCTGCTGACCGTCTTTGTTCGCCACACGTCCTGTTCGCTGATCATTCAGGAAAATGCCGATCCGGACGTGAAGAGCGATCTGAAGGCGTTCCTTTCCCGCCTCGTTCCCCCCTCGGACGATCCTTCGATGGGCTGGGTCAGCCATACAATGGAAGGGCCAGATGATATGCCGGCACATATCAAGGCGGCACTGACGGCAGTCTCGATCGGCATTCCCGTATCTGGCGGCAGGCTGGTGCTTGGCACGTGGCAGGGGATCTATCTCTTCGAGCACCGCGACAGCCCGCACAGGCGCGAGATCGTGCTGCATCTTTCGTCGTGATGATCGTTGTTTTCCAAATGAACAAATACTGAATGATCGGTTTTGCAGGCATTCAGCTGGGTTGGATAGAGTTGCATCGACCGTTGGCCCGAAAGGCCGGCGCGAGACAGCCGGACAACCGGTGACAGGTTCAGGAGAAGCAAAAGATGACTACAATCACACGCCTGATGGCGAAGGCCGGCCTTGCAGCCTTGATCGCCCTGACAGGGATTTCGGCGTCCGCGCCAATCGCCGCCGCCGCCGGCCCGGAATTCGTACAGTACCGTGAGCGCGACTGGCGTCCGCATCACCCGCCGCGCTATGAGCGCCCGCGCCATATGCGCCCCGTCGGCTGTTCGCCGCGCCTGGCTGAACGTCGCGCCGAAGCGATGGGTCTGCGCCGTACCCGCGTCGTCGACATCTCCCGCCGCAGCGTGACCGTCGTCGGCGTCGACCGCCGCGGACGCGACCGGGTCGTGTTTGCCAACGTGCGCGGCTGCCCGCTCATCCGTCGCTAACGGATCTCAAGCGTGCCAGTCTATCTTCAGCCCCGTCCGGCATTCGCCGGGCGGGGTTTTGTCGTTGGAGCGATCCGATCAGGGATCGATGGAGAACACGACGTTGACGTTGACCGTGTAGCTGGTCTCGCCGGCCGCCACCGGGACGCCGTTGCCGGAATCCTTTGCCATTGTCATGCGCATCATCGGCGGGGCCATGGGCGGCGCCGAATTCTCGCTGATCTCCATGATGCGGCCAAGCTTGACGCCGGCAGCTTCCGTCAGAGTCTTTGCCTTGGCGAGCGCTTCGGCAACGGCTGCCTTGCGCGCCTGCGTCATCACTTCGTCGGTATTGGTATTGGTGAACTCGATCTGTCCGCCCTGGTTGACACCGAGCTTGACCGTCTTGTCGATCAGACCGCCGAGCTTTTCGAGATCGCGCACCTTCAGCGTCAGCGTGTTGGACACTTCGTAGCCGATGATTTCCTGCGGCGGCTCGATGCCGTCCTTCGGGGCTACCTGGCGATATTGCGGGTAGATCGCAAAGCTGCTGGTCTGGACGTCGCGATCGGCAATGCCTTCAGCCTTGATGGCGGCGAGCACTTCGCTCATTGCCGTGTTGTTGGCGGAGACGGCCGCATCGGCGGTCTTTGCCTGCCTCACGACGGCAAGCGACAGGATCGCCATATCGGGCGCGACCGCGGCCTTGCCCTCACCGGACACGCTGATGATCGGTTCGCGCGGCGTGCGGGCTTCCTGCGCAGAGGCGACCGTTGCCGAAAACGGCGACAGCGGGAGGAAGGCCGTGCCGAGGGCAAGGGCTAGGAAAGCCGGCGCGAGAGAAGGGGCGGTGGGCAAACGGCGCATTGTGTCTCCTTTGATACTGGTTGTTCGACCTCGACGATCCCGGCCAAATGCCTGAGTTGAAAGCCGAACACCCTCTAGGTGACGTGTGATTGTGAACCTATTGCGGCGAGGCCTTGTGAGCGTTCACAATTTGAGCTAGACGGACCCTTGCGACCGGCGAACCATTGCGCCAGTCGTCATGCCTTCAAAGGGCAGGGCCTGTAGCTCAATGGTTAGAGCCGGCGGCTCATAACCGCTTGGTTGGGGGTTCAAGTCCTCCCGGGCCCACCATCTATTTCAGAGAATGCCGTCGCCTAGCCCGTTGTATCGGCATGCTCTGGGCAGCAGCCAGAGGCATTCTGGCTCGCCATTTGCATTTGCGAGTGTAGCACATTATTATGTAAGTTCAAGAAGTTGGCCGACGCTAAGCTGGGCAGCGGCGCGTGCGAACCACCTGAGATGTTTGCGCAGCGTTTCGGTAACGAAGATAAGCGGGTTCGAGTCTGTGACTGTTGGTCCAGACCTAAATGAAATGTTGGTTCGGCAATGCTCGGCAACCAAGTTTTGGGCAGCGATCTGGGCAGCAATGTTGCGGCGATTCGCATAAACGAGAACTACGGTCGGCAGTGTCCTGGGAAGTCAGGTCACACGAGCAAAATGAACTCTAGCCTTCAAGTATGTCCAAATGACCTCTTTGAGGTTCTCTGGGCTCAGCAAAACGTGGAAGAGACCAAGCTTAGTATAGCTAATTTTTAGTCCGCATAACACGTTGGGTCTGACGAAAATCTGTCCGTTGCCACGACGACAACCGTCTCTCGCAGGCTAATGCCGTCGTCTCACTCGGCCACCTCACCTGCAGTACCGCTGCTTCCAACTTGCAAAGTTCATTCGCGGCCGCTCAGGGCAGGCTGATGATCGCGAGCGCTTCGGTTGACGCTCCGATGTCCAACGCGCTTCAACTCTCCGCTTTAAATCCTCGACGGAGCCGCACTCCTGCTCCCATGCCTTCTTCTTCGTTGAGGAGAATAACCCCTTTCTCAAAGAGAACCTCGCGCAGTTGCCTTGCCGCCTGTTCGTTGATACGCCTGCGTTGGACACCTTCGAGGCGAGTGATGACGTACCTGCCGACACCGGATGCCTCTGAAAGCTCATCAAGCGTGTAACCAAGCATTGCTCGGGCATGCCGCAGGCAGTCCACCCAGGCCTTCCCAGTTGGCTTTGCCCATCTCACACCCTCGCCTTCGGTCGCAGTAACATCGAGCAAAATTAAGCCTTCGCCGAGGATGACTCTGCGTAACTGAGAGAGTGCCAGTTGATCTGGAAGTTTGCGGCCAGGTTGTTCAAGCCCGAGCAGTACGCTGCGCGTTATGGAGACCCCGGCTGCCAGGTCGCTTTGCGTTAGGCCGAGCATTGATCTTGCTGCTCTTATTTGACTGTCAGTTGGATACCCCGCCATGCCCGGAAGAGATGCGAACTGTCGGAAATGTCAACACATCTACACATATTGCATTAATGCGACTTTTCACGTGATTTTTCTACTTCTATTGCGCGAATCGGTTTACACATCGTAGAAGGAAATCAGGAATCGAATCGAAGGAGGCTTCGAATGAACGACAAATGGCTTGGCAATCCGCCCAGCGTGATCATTCCGCGACTGCAGTCGCTCCTTGCAGATATTCAAAGTATTGCCTCTACGGGCGGCTTCGATGGGCCATTGAACCCCGTGATCATCCGCAACTGCATGCTCGTACAGCGCTCGGTGCCTTGCCTCATTGGCGAGATGTCGGGACACCCCCAAATCAAAGATGGGCCGGGTGTAACTAGCGAGCTGTTCTACTTCGATGGAAAGCGCAAAATCGCCAGGTCTCTCAGCCGGTGGTACGCTTTCGACAGTCTCATTGGCTGACGGCGGGTGCTACGATGGAAAAAGCTCTCGCAGATGATCTCGACCGCTATATCTCGAAACTTCAAGAAGTATCGGCGCAGCAGAAGGAATTGCGAACTGCCGAGTTCAAAAAAACTAAACGCAACAGCCCAGCGATTGCATTGAAGTCCGCGCCCGACTTTCTTGCCTACTGCGCTCTTATCGCGCTTTTTCGTCGAAACATGGGCCGCCTCTCCGAACCCTCCTGTGTCGCTATCATCGCTGTTCCGCGACAATGGAGCCTCGGCGACGTCGATGACGCAGCGAAAATCATTCTTAAAGGCCAAGATGGGGTGAAGGTTTGTCTTCATCCGATCTCGAAACACAAGCGTGGCTGGGAAATTGACGCCGCAGAATTGTTGGGGACAGGTAAGAAGCTCATCATTTTCTCGCAAGAAGGCACGGTCGTTCACGAAGATTTCGAGCTTGCGGCAACCGTTCTCGACAAACTTATCATCTGCGATCCTCGACATCTCAGAGCACTCAGCAGGTTCCGAAAATGCGGTCCCCTCACCGATGATGAGGCGGCGGTCATCGCCGTACAACCTTCAGATCGAATGGAAGCTATTTTTCGCCGTGACCAACCCGCGAGCCGAGCAGCTCTCAGGCTTACGACAAACACGCGCGGAAGATCGGAAGCACCTACACATTTGGATGTCACTAAAGGCTTTGGAAAGGCGAGCACCTGGGCTCAAGAATTAAAGCGTGACCTCGTAGAGTGGCGACAAGGAAAGTTGCCGTGGTCAGCTATTGATAAAGGTTGCCTGCTTTACGGGCCAAGCGGAACCGGTAAAACGCGTTTCGCCGCCGCTCTCGCTGCCGAATGCAAATTGCATCTGGAAGCGACTTCGATTCCAAGGTGGCAATCCAACAAAGACGGCGATCTCGGCGACATGCTCAAAGCGATGTACCAAGCTTTCGCAACGGCAAAGGATAACGCGCCCTGCTTGCTTTTCCTTG
>Ga0213836_101022_pt1 | contig 18614 bp, 22 predicted proteins | sample SWPATP03_FD_160578 | JGI IMG/M metagenome (GOLD analysis project Ga0213836, IMG submission 160578) | Coastal seawater microbial communities from Marineland, Florida, United States - SWPA TP0 #3 | ecosystem: Environmental > Aquatic > Marine > Coastal | place: USA: Florida | collected 2016-08-05
ATGCCAGGGTTATCAGTCTCGAGGCCCTGGTAGTTCCAGCCCGCTTGGCCGGGTACGAAGCCGCCGGCGTCGTTCCAATAGTTATGATCCGATGTGTTTTGTGCTCCGAGCTGCTCTCCGGAGATGCTACCAAACAAGCTGTTTCTCTCACCGCGCATCATGCGCCTACCAGCTCCATCGCCAAAAATTTCGACCCGGTCGAGAGAAAGCGCGCTGATCGCGTTTGCGTTGCCGACGATCGTCGTTCGATTGAGCGAGGTGGTTTTGCTCGGCCCAGCAGGTGAGATGATAACATTCAAATGCTGATTGCCCGCAGGGAACCCACCGGTCTTGCGGTAGAAGCTTTCAGGTGTAAGCCAAACTTGCGTCCTGTAAGGATCATAAGTTAGCTGCGCGCCACCGTATATGTTCGCTCCTATTTTCACAGCTCCAGGTCCGTAAACTGGCTTACTTGGGACCGCGGATCCGAGGTTGAATACCGTATTGGAGGGAAGAAAGATGTTATCGTTTGCAACTTCAGCCAGCGCATACTTCGCAGCATCGTTGATGACGCCGTTACCTTTTGCGCCGTATACCAGAGGCGAATTTGCCAATTGGCTGTTCTGCTCGACGATAGCCTGACCTAATTCAAGCTCGGTACCCCATACCGCAACCTCCGTCTCGGAGATCGTGCGAGCAGCGCCACTCTCGTCAACGGAAGCAAAGATTTGCTCCGCCCGCTTTGTCAAAACAACCATGAAATGCCCCTGTGGTTTAGCTGCCGCTACCGCCGCCCGACGATGATGGAATGATGAGAAGCTCGTCGCCGGCAGAACCGTCGGACACGATCGACTGGGCGCGCCATTGCGGCACGCCGCCGCCGGTGGAAATGATCTCGGAAAAGCTGATCTGCTGGTTCGGCCTGCTGTTCTGCGTCAGCACGGTGGACCAGGAACCGGATGACGATATCCGGCGCTGAAAGCGGATGGCCGCAACACGGATCTGACCCGCCTGCACGGTGATGTTGATAGAAGCCGTGACCGTTCCCGAGTCCGAATTCGCGCCACCGCTAACGAGTGTCGGCGCAGCGGGCAGAGTATTGTTTTCCCCAACAACCACGTTCAAAGGCTCGGAAAAATAGCTCCCATCTTCGCCATCGAACACCCGCACCCGGGCGTCGATCGTCTGGCCAAGCACGTTGACGCCGTCATACGCCATTGTTGCCGTGGTGGTGGACGGATACTCGCTCATGGACTGGTAGGCGCTCGGCAGCTCGCCAGCATATGTGCGGTAAGTCGCCTCGACAAAATCATAGTCCTGATCCGGAAGGCTGAACGAAACACGCAGTTCCTTTGCGCCACCCGGATATGTGATCTGCAGCGCCGCGGTCGGAGCAGCCGGCGTAATCATGTCGGTTTCATAGCCGAGTTCCGGGATCGGATCGGGCGCCGGCGCTTCGTCCGTCGCCGGGTTCCAAGGCGTCAGGGTGGGCCAGATGGTGAAGGGTATTTCGACGGACCCGTTGTCATCATCAACTCTGGGTGCCGCCAGACGCAGCAGTTCTATGTCACCGAGATCCGGCTCCTCGATCTCAGCGTAGAGCAACCCCCATGCTGCAAGCCCCACCATGTTGGTGATCATCGTCCCGCGATCGGCCCGCTCAAGAGCGAACATTCGGCGCAGGATCCGCTGCGCCTGCGAGGCCGAGGGGCAAAACGGCAATTCGAGATCAAAATATTTCGGGCCGTATTTATCGACTTCCGGCTGGATCTTTGCCCAGGCAACCTTGTCTTCGACCACCAGGTCGGACAGCTCGTAATTGCGCTCAGGCGAATAGAATTTCACCCTTGCAATGTTCGGCCGCTCGACTGCCTCCGGACCGGCCGCCCAGGAGTAGTCGTAGATGTCGGCTGGCGTGAACGAGATCTCCGGCGTGATCTCGTCATCGATGAATTCGAAGTAGATCAGCCCGTCGCCATCGAGACGAATTTCGAGACCCGCGGAGTCAAGGAACTGGCGCATGGTTTCACCGCGCTCGCTCTCCCATGCCCACATGCCCCATAGGCGGCAACGCTTCTCCGTGCCGGTCAGGGTCGAGACGAGGACATCGGCCTTGTTCGCTGCCTCCGCCACTTTTGCCCAATTGAACCGCTCGAATGTAAAAGCCGGATCACGGCGCAGGACATGCGCGCAGATCAGCGGTCCATTGTCCGTCCAAGTTACGGCGCCAACGCGGGGGTCGTAGATGCGAGATGCCCGTGCAACCCATTCGCTCTCAGGTGCGCCGGACTGATAAAGAGAAAGATACTTCTTCTCCTCAAGGCCGGGGTTGTAGAACAGCAGTTGAGATTGGGCGATGCCGCGGACGCGATGCGCAGAGGTCCATAGCGACGGGAACAGCGACATGAGGCCCGCCCAGGCGCTCTCCGACCCGGTCCCGATCTTGTCCTGCCAGTTGCACCATGAGCCGCCCCGGCGCGCCCATGGCGGCGAGCTGACATCGCCGTTCGCCTCGACAGTCACTTCGCGCTGACCGAGGTAGTAGGTCTCTACCGCATCGATCGGCCCCTGCAGCCGGCATAAAAGCCGTGCGCGAGTGCTGCCGTCCGTGTTCCCAAAGGCTTTCAAGCCTCCGACCCGAACGCGTCCCACGCCCTCGATGACGGAGCTTTCGCCCGTCTCGAAATTGCTCTTGGCATCGGCCGGCTTTACAGCGCCGCCTTTTTGCTGACCGCCGAGGAGTGCCGCCCCAACTACGGCCGCGCCGGCAATGCCGTAACCGATCACGGTTGCAAGCGCGCCCGTCGCAGCGGCCGAGATCGCGGTGCTGGAAAGCAGAAAGCCATGGATGCCGATGATCAGGCTCTCGATGCCGGCATGGGCAGGCGATGCGCCAACCCAGCAGGCGGCACTTGTGAGCAGCAGCAATCGTGTTGTTTTCATCGATCGAACGTCCAGGCCTTTACGATCGTCCGTGGCATCAGGAAAGAGACGCCGATATTGACCCGCCAGACAAACCGGCCGTGGTCGAGGAATATGCCACTCACTTGCCCGGTGATGCGCGTTTCCACGATGCCGACATCACCGAACGAGGGCTGGTAGGTTTCGGTGAAGGACGTCCCGAACAGAGCTTCCTCCCAGAGCGCGCAGAGTGAGCCTGCCGCATCGATCTTGGCTTTCGCCTCTTCCCAGCTGCTCCAGTCAGGCTTTGCCATGAAGCGGGCGCCGGTAAACTTCGCCTGCCAGGCATCCACCCACGGCGTGCAGTCGTCGACGCCGAACACGGCCTTTCGCTCGAACGTCGCCTCGATATGCTCTTTGAGCATTGCACGGACATCGGTCATGCCTTGATGATCTCCGTAACCTTGACGCCGACGTAATCCAGCCCTTTGTCGCCGGGATACCGACGCCGCTGATCGGCTGACGTCCAGCGCCCGCCGAACGGAAAATTCTGGCTTTGCCACATGGTCTCGATGGTGAACGACACCAGTCGCATGCCGATGCCCTGGCTTTGACGCTTGGGAGCCGACAGATAACCGGGAAACAGTTTCTTCAGCCCGCCAGCCCAGACTTCCTGCGTCTCCTGGTCGAACGCACACCAATAGACATCAGCAATTGCGCCCTCGATCTCGCGAGCGGTCGTTTTGACCGAGCGCAGGAATTCGATGTTGACGCCGGAAAGCACGATGTCGATTTTCGCAGCCTGCCCGAAGCGGGGATCTTCGACCGCAGACACCGAAACCAGTTGTCGGCCAGCAGGATCGGAAACGCCGCTCCATTCAATCCCGCCGACGAACTTCTTGCCGACACCGTTATGAACGTTCCACGTGCCGCTCGGCAGATACAGCGTCGCAAACCACGCACGAGCGATATGCGGTCGCCGCAGAAACGCGCGGTCCTCGTCGGTAAAAAGGGGCATGATCAGCCGTTCGCCTGTTGCCACTGGGCAATTTCTTGCCGGTGCTGATTCACCAGTGCGGTAACCGCGCTTTGGATTTGCGACTTTTCTTCACCGGTCATCGCGTCGTCGTCCCGTTCCGGGGCTGGAAACAGCGCTCGGTTCAGTTCGGAGGCGTGCAGCGATGCGAGATCGCGACGACGCATGCCGATGATCTCCTCGCGTCTGTCAGCGGTCATGGTCAGTCCGTGAAATAGGTTCGAACGTCGTAGTCGAAGACTTCCGACAAGGTGAGCGTCGTCTCCTCGCCGACATCGACGTTTCGGGAGAGGTCAGATCCGCTTTCGTTGTCGAGCGTCATCGCAAGCGTTGGCTCCAGCGTTGCAAAATCACTCGGGGTGATGGCTTTACGAAGCGGCGGCCATATCCTGTAAATGCCGTCGCCCTGGTCCTGCGTGATCATGTATTTGCCGAAGTGAAACGGGACGAAGCCAACCTCGTCGCCAGGTCCAAGGCTGTGGCCCCAGAACTGCGGAGCCAGCTGAATAATTGTAGCGTCGAACGGGCTCGGGGCTGCGACTGCGACCGTCGGCGTCGACACTTTCCAGTTCTTTCCGTTCGACCACGGCTTTCCGTTCTGCCACGGCATGCCACGCCGCTCCTGCGTGGTCGTCACCGCCGTGCCGGCCTCTTTAAAGGTCAGACCATCCGGAACCGGCCACGCTACCCGCACCGCGTTTGCGCCACCGTGCAAGCCCGTCACGAGGCCTTCGATCCGGCGATAGAGCCGGCCACGCGCCACGGGCAAGACGATCTCGTATTTCCAGTAGCCGAATGCCGAGGCGACAGACTGATATCGGCCGCCGATGCTCTCCTGCCGACCACTGGCCCCCTTCGAGCGCGGTCCGGACAGAGGACGCCGCGCGCGGATGCCAAGACCAACCGGCCAATCCAGCAATCGAGCCATCAGCCACGTACCCCTCTTGTGTCGCGCACCTTGCCACGCGCATCGACCATTTTGCCAAAGTTGCGCTGCATGTCGTCGAGCTGGCGCTGCACCCGGGAAAGCCCCGCTTGGTCCGCGCCGCGAGCGTCGATGGTCGGAGAGAACACGAGAGTTCCACCGCCGCCTGTCCTCTGGCCGGGTTTGGTGACGCTGACAGTCTCGTTGGGGCTTGCCTTGAAGGCGACCAGCTGGCTGTCGATACCGCCGGCGCCACCCACGTTGAACGAGCCGCCATTCGCAAAACCGAACAGACCGCCAAGCAATCCGGTGAAGATCCCGCCGAGACCACCGCCACCACCACCCATCTGCGATGTCACTGAGGACAACAGGCTGCTGGCAACACTGCGGATCGCATCCAGTGCGACATCCTTCCAGTCTTTCGTGCCCTTGATCGCGTCTGCGATCGACGAGCCGATACCGGAAAACGCGCTCTCCATTCCCTGTCCAAGGTTGGAACCGACACCATCGAGGCCGTCGAATGTCGTCTTGATCCCAGATGCCGTGCTGCCGGCGACGGCGAGGACAGGAGCTTTCGAGCTCGTCATGCCGTTGCTGAGACCCTGCATAACGTTGACGCCGATCTCGTGCATCACGCGAGACGGCGAATGGACATCGAGCGGGTTTTTAACCCAGCTCACAATGCTGCTTGCAATGCCCATCACATTGGTTTTGAGAGCTTCGGCCTTCGCCTTGATGCCCTGCCAGAGACCGTCGATGATCTGCCCGCCGATCGCGATCATCTGTCCGGGCAGTGCCGTGAACGCGGCGACGATCTCGGTTGCCATCTGCTTCACGCTTTCCACCAGAGCCACCACCTTTGCCGTGAAGCCTGGCACGATCGTGTCCGCGATGGAACCGAAGGTCTGCCAGAAGTTATTCACCAGCGCGAGCGCACTCGTCCACGCGCCTGCGAAATCCCCGGTCAGCGCCATGGCGACACCGGAGGCCATCAGGCGAGCGTTCTCAAGGAGGCCCGTAAGACTGACCTTCATAACGGCCAGCGTTGTTTCGACGGCAGTTGCTACACCGGGAAACGACGCCTGCACCTGGTCCCAATTCGTGTAGAGCGCGATCCCTGCAGCAGCGAGCGCCGAGACAGCAGCCACAGTCGCAATGACAGGCGCGCCGATCGCGGCCACTGCCGACACAAAGAGACCGGCCGCGACAACGACCGGGCCAAGAGCCAAGCCGGCACCTGCCACCACAGTTCCCCACTTGAGGATTTCAGGGTTCGTCTCCGAGAGCTTGTCGACAAGGCCGCCCAGTGCGCTGACCAGCGAAGTGGCGAAAGCCAGAAGGCCGCTGTTGGCGATGTTGATCGAGAGCGTTTCGAGCGCGCCGCTCAACTTCTCCAATTCGCCGTTGAAGCCCTTCATGCGCGCAGCAGACTGTTCGTTCGCAGAGCCGGTTCGGGCGACGGTCTCCGTCATCTTGTCGATGCCAGCCGCACCCTGATCCGCAAGCGCGATGGCGGTCCGCATCGCATCGATGCCGAAGATCTCTTTGACTGCGTTGTTCCGTGCCTCGTCACTCAAGCCGGCAAGACCAGTCTTCAGCTCCTCGGCAATCGCCGACATGGACTTCATCGAGCCATCGGCATTGAAGAACTCGAGCCCCAGTTCCTTCATCGCGATCTGCGCTGCCAGGCTCTTCGGCACGAGGGTTGTCAGGAAGGTCTTGAACGAGGTGCCCGCATCGGAGCCGCTATTGAACACCGAGGAGGTGGCAGCGATCGCTGCGTTGAACTCCTGGAGGCTGACACCAAGCGCGCCAGCCACGCCGCCAGCCTGCCCAAGGGCGTCCTTGTAGTCGTTGAACCCGAACTGCGAAGCGAGCGTGACGTTGGTGATACCGTCGACGACCTTGCCGAGATCCTTCACCTCGATCTTGAACTGCGCCATGACGTTCGTGGCAACGTCAGCCGCAGTTGATAGATCGCCGCCGGTTGCCTCCGATAGCTTGATCGATGCAGCCGCCGCGCCGTTCAAGATGTCTTCGGCGCCGACACCGTTCTTTGCCAGCATCTCCATGGAGTCGGCAGCCTCAGAAGCCGACTTGGACGTGTTTGCCCCCAGATCCAACGCGAGCTTCTGCATCTGCGAGAACTGTTCAGCTGACGCACTGGTTGCTGCCTGAACACGGTTCATCGACGATTCGAAGTCGCCGGCCGTCTTGATCGTCAACGCACCCATGGCCGCAAGCGGTGCAGTAAGATAGGCGGACATGCTTTTTCCCGCCGACTGCATCGCCTTGCCGACACCGCCAAGACTGGCCTGCGCCTTCTTCAGCCCGTTCTGAAACTCGGCACTGTCAATGCCAAGGTTCACGCGGAGCGCGCCGATAACAGCTGATGCCATCTACTTCTTCCTGTGTCGCGAGGTCAGCCAACTGCGGGTCACAGCCTCAATCTGCTCGGCTGTCATCTTCTTGCCGGCCGGCCGCTTCTTGCTGCTCAGCATGCTGTCGAGCTTGGGCATCTTCTTCTCACGGGCCAATGCCTCGATGTGCCAGGCGAGAGACATCCGCTCGTCTCTTTCCCGAATTCTTCTGTCGGTGACGCCCCGAAGAGTATTCCCGATCTCGCGAAGCGTGAGCCGCCAGAACAGCTCGTAAGGCTGTTCTGCTTCTACCCACGCCGCAATCAGCGACGGCCAGGCTATCCTGCCGTCGCCTTCCTGGGGCGCGAGCCGGCATCCTTCTTGGTGCCGGGTTGCTTCTGGGGAAAGGCAAGCTGGAACGCCTCGCCGATCAGTTCGCCGACACGCTGCACGCCGAGCTCGTCGATCAGATCGTTGCATGCGCGAATGGTCACACCATCATGGTGCTGCTGTAGTGCGCCCCAAAAGACCGCGCGCATCAGCGTCAGGCTGGCGGTTTTCTCGCTGTTGAGCGCCTGTCCAACTTCGGAAATGCTCTTGCCGGTTTCCGCTTCGATCTCGCACATGGCGCCCGTGCCGATCTTCATCGTCCACGTCTTGCCTGCGGCTTCAAAGCCGACTTCGCCTCGTTCCTTGTTTGCCATTATTCGGCTTCTCCCCACTCTTCCTCACCGGAGACAGCCACAGTGACCGTGGCCGTCATTCGATCATCGACGGGAATTTCCTTCTCGTAGCCGGTGATCGCCGCGTCGTAGGTGACGGTGACGTCATTCGGGAACGTGATGCGGTGCGGCACGGTCACGCCGGACGACATCAGCGAGCGCAGCAGCTCGTCGGTCGCGCTGCCAGGAACCCAATTGATTTCGAACGAGGCCTCGCCGTTATCGATCAGTCCGGCGATGTACTCGCGCCGACGGCCGGGGCTCATCATATGCGTAGCGTCGATGCGGTCTGCCGATGCAGCGCCAGGGGTAACGCTGGTCACTTCAGCGACGAAAACGAAGGCGGGAACAGGCAGGGTGGCATTCCAGATTTCATACCGGGTGCCGTAGCCGATGCGGGCTTCAGTCATTGTCTTATTCTCCGTGTAGAACAGTGATGTCGATGGAAATGCGGAACACGCTGCTGACCTCTCCCGCGTCCGCTGCGGAAAGGCTTCTTTCGCTCTCGACGAAAATTCCTTGTATCGTCCCGCCCTGGTATCCGGACACGAGCGCGGTCACGTTCGCGGCGAGTGCGGCCGCTTCGGTATACTTGTCCGCGTAGCAATCCACCTGGACTCGGCTTGATACGAAGCCCGAGGGACCCTGCATGTGATAGTTCGGCTGGCCGCCGACACGGTTGAGCACGACAAACGGTCTCGTCGCTTTCTGCGGAGCGCGGCCCCAATAGCGGTGCCCGCCGGCGACCGATGCCAGCAGATCAGTCAGAGCCTGTTCCATCACTTGCCCCGCGCTGCTTTGCTCGCGACCCGGGCCGCCGACTTTTCGATTTCGGTCCAAAGCAGAAGCGTGATGCGCTCCAGTGCTGCATCCTTGGTCGAATCCCAGGCCGGCCGCATGAAGGGCTGTGGGCCGTGACGCTCGTTGCCGAACTCCTGCTGGATATCGGCAGGGTTATTCGAGCCCACGAACATCTCCTGGAAAGCCTGCCCGCCTTCCTTCCGATGAAGGGAGCGCTGGCGCGTGGTCAGTTTTGTGGAGACGTCGATACTTTCATAGAGGTAATGCTCGTCGACTGGCGCCCTCCTACGCGCTGCACTGGCAATCAGCTCGCCCCCCTCGACGAGAACACGACGCAGCGCCGCCTTTGCCGTGGCTTTTGGCAACTGCCCGAGCGCCCGATCCAGCTCTTTCAAGCCGTCGATTTTTACGGTGATCTTTGCCATCAGTCGGCATCCCGAGAAGCAGTGATTTCGATAAAGCGACGACGACCTTCATCCGCTTCCTTCACGCCCTTGATGTCCCAGACCTTCCCGTCATGCACAATTTGATCAACAGGCGTGACCGAGCGGGTGACGGTGCTTGAGCGGACCGTGAAGCGGGCGACGATGAATGATCCGGTCTGACCGGCCGCCACAAACTCGATTTTCTGGCTGTCGGACGCATCGCGGCGGCGCGCCCAAACCGTTGCAAGATCGCTCCACGTGTCGACCAGCTCATTGAGCGGTCCTGCCGCTGACGTGGCGCGCTGTAGCGTAATTCGGCGGTCGAGATCACCAGCTTGCATGTCAGACCCGCAGCCAACGATAGGGGTTTAGGAGAAGCTGCGCCGCCTTCGGTACTCCGCTGCTCCCGCTACGTTCTTCGTAGAGGTCGCTTACGATCAGCATAGCGGCGACCTTGAAGATGCTTTCGATACCATACGGCACCAGCGATGCGTTGCAGTACTGAAGCACCGTCTTTTCAGCGGCGTCCATGTACGCCTGGATCGTAGCGTCGTCATCGCTGGTATCGACGCGTAGGTGCTGCTTCACCTCTTCCAAGGTGTATAGCGGGCCGAGTTGAGTGATGACGACGTCTGCCATTGGAGCGACCTTACTTGCTGGAAGGGTCGGTGATGACTTCGACGCCCTGAGCGCGAAGCATGTTTGCGACAGCCTCTCCAGGGGTCAGTGTCGGATCGTTGAAGTCGATCCGGTTCTGGGCAACCGTTGTGCCCTTGCGCGGATCGGCGTCCACTGCCGGGTGCGAAAGGTCCACATCCGGAACGATCTGGACGGGTGCACCAGACGGATCGACTTCGGTGGCCGGTGCGATGTTCGCCGCCTGTTCGGTCGCCGTCTGGTCGCTGGTCTCCGTGCCGGTTTCCGGCGTGGCCGCAGGAGCCTTGTCACCGCTGTTGGTGACAGAGACCGTTTCATTGTGATGGTTCGCTTCGGGCACCTGCGTTCCGGCGCCTGCCGCGGTGGTCTGTTTCGTCGTGGCCATTGTGGCCTCCTTTGATTTTGGGCTGAAGCAGAGTGGTAGCGGGCGTAGCAGGACGCCCGCCGCCTGGATCAGACGCCGATCTTCAGGGCGCGCATCGGCTCGGGGTTGTAGACACCGCCGCCAACGCGTTTCGTCGTGTAGAAGTGCACGAACGGCTTGTTGGTGTAGGGGTCGCGCAAGACGCGGATGCCGACACGGTCGACGACCAGGTAAGTCGCTTCCATATCGCCGTAGAGTGCGGCGATATTGCCGGCTGCCACGACTGGCATGTCGGGAACCTGGACAATCGGCGCCTCGAACAGGGTGGACGGCTGGCCGACGGCTGGGCTCGGCTGCCAGATGTAGTTGCCGTTGGCATCCTTGATCTTGCGATAGGCGGCAACCGACAGCCGGTTCATGAAGAACTTCGCGTTCTGCGACAGCTCTTCGGGCAGGCTGGCGATCAGGTCGATCATGGCATCAAGCGTCACGCCGGCTGCAGCGCCGGAGTTCTGCACCTGAATGGCGCCCCACGGATGCTTGGCGGCATTGGGCGCGCCGGTGACATAGGTCAGGATACCATTCGGCTTGTTGACACCATCGCCGCCGACAAAGGCAATGCCTTCCTGACGAGAGAACTCGGTGTCGACCTCGTCAGAAAGCCAGACTTCAAGATCGATGGCAGCATCGTCGAGCATCTGCTGGGAGATCGCCGGGTTCGCGTAGATCTCGCCGGGGATGAAGTCGAGCTGACCGAACTGCGGCGTGCTGGTTGCCGGACGCGAAGCGGTTTCACCCACCCAGCCGGAACCGATAGCACGATCGGTGAACAGCTTCTTGAAGCCAGCGCCGGTGATCGACTGCACACGAGCATTGGCCCGGATTGCCGAGATCCGCTTGAGGCGCCCGGTGATCGTCCGGTCCCATTCGATCGGAGCGAGATAGCCGCCGTCTTCAGCCGTGCCCTTGGTCATGGCCGCCGAGACGTCACCCTTGCGCATATGCGCTTTGAACGCCTTGGTATATTCCGGATCGCCAGGAATATCGCCGATGATGTTGCCGGAGCCAGCTGCGGCAACCTTGGCGTTCAGATCGTCGACGGCCTTCTGAAAGTTTCCTTCCATCGTCGACAAAGCAGCATTGATGCGATCGACCTTTTCGGCGACGACCACATCGGCCTTGCCCTTGAGATTCTGCTCGTTGGCAGTCTTGAATTCCTCGAATGCCGATTTGATTTCAGCGAGCAGCGCCGCCGGATTGGATGCGTCGGCGCGTGGCATCGTGATGATGGCGCGCGGACGCGCGAGCGCGAAAGCGCCCGGTGCAATGTGCTTCATGATGGTGTCCTCTCAGGAACGAAGCGTGGAAAGGAGGCCGGACAGTCCCGACCAATCAGCGCCAGCGCCGGGCGTGGCTTCAAGGGCAGCGCCAGGCGTACCCTTGATCTTGTTGAGGCGAGCCCGCGCATCGCTGCGCTTCATACCCGCCGAGACGAGGGAAAGCTCCATCGCCCGAATTTCGTTGAGATCGAGATCATGCGCCTTTGCGCTCTCGTCGACCGTCATCGTGTCAGCTGGCAACAAGCCATCGGCAAATCCGCGATCGACAGATATGGAGCCTGACATGAATGTCTCGGCATCCATCCACTTGGCGATCTGCTTCGGGTCCTGCCCGGACCGTGCCGCGTAAACCTCGACCATGGCCTGGTCGAAAGGCTCGAGCCATTCGGCCGTCTCTTTCATGTCGTGACGATTTCCCATCGCCATGACCCAGCAGTTATGGATCATCAGGAAGGATGCGGCGCCGACCAGGATCTGATCACCCGCCATGGCGATGATCGATGCGGCCGACGCAGCCATACCCATGACTTTGACCGTGATCGGCTGCGGATGCTCGCGCAGAACGTTGTAGACGGCGATGCCTTCGAACATATCGCCACCGGGGCTGTTGATCTGGACTTCGACAGGTTTTGGGCCGATGGCACGCAGCTGCGAGGCAACGCGCTTTGCAGTAATGCCGCCGCCCGACCAGTAATCTTCGCCGACAACATCGAACATGGTAATGACGTTGTCGCCGGGTTCAAGCGCACGAACACCGGCAGCATCTGTCGACCACCGATCGAATACGGATGGCTTTGTGAACGCCGCAACGTCGCGGTTGGCAGGCAGAGGCAGGGCACCCGGCCGGACTTTAGCTTGCGGCTTCATGATCGACCCGCGAGGTGGCTTGATCACGGACGATCCCGCCACCTGAGCACCGGCCGGTTTCGTCGAAGTTGAAATTGGCTTGGTAGGCTTCATGGTAATGATCCTTTTCAGGTCCGCGCAGGGTCCGGGGCAGTTGGGGCCGCGGTCATGGGGTTTATTGGCCGCTCTCGATCAGGAAGGTCCATCGTGCTGCGGGCCTCGTCGTAATGGATCCACGGCTGGTGGCCTCCAGCGCCAAGCGCTTTCGACAGGTAATCGGCCTGGTCTTTCAGAGAGCCGCGCAAAAGCGCTCCCGGATTGAATTTGGCCTCGTAGATTTCGACCTCATCATCATTCAGAAGGCATCGCTCGACGGCTTGCTGCCACGCTTCGAACCATGGGTTCAGGGCGTACGCGACGAAGAATTGTCCGAGGGCTTCAATGCCGGAACCCCAGCTGGTCTCATCGACCATAAGTAGCGGTCGAGGCACGCCGGAGACGCGAGCGATCTCTTCGATCTGGAGTTTGCGCAGCTCGGTCATCTGCGAGTCTTTGGCGTTGGACCCGTACGCCTTCCATTCCATCCCTTCTTCAAGGATCAGGTTCTTGCCGGCGTTATCCGCGCCTTCCTTCTCCGCAAGACTAGCCTGTAGGCGCTCGAAAGCAGGATCCGATAAGGTTCCCTTGTGAGAGAGCGCACCACCGACCAGCGTGCCATTCTTGAACATCCGGCCCGCCGCGAGTTCGGCACTTAGCGCGAGGCCGATTGCCTCTTTCGCCTGCTCGATCAGTGAAAAACCGTTCAAGCCGTCAATTGACGCACCCCGGAGGTGGAAGATGTCTTCAGCCTGATATCGGATTTTCGGCCCGTTGCTGGGCTCGTAGAGGTATTCCATGCGCCAGCTGGCGTTCAGGCTGACGGTCATCTTGCGCGCATCGAGCGGCACTAGGCCCGATACGATCGACTTCCCCGTCCGGATGCTCGTCGACCGCAGGATCCGTGCAAAGCTGTTCTTGTGCACCAGCGCGCGCATCTGCATGCAGGCACGGAAGTCGAACGCGCTCTGAAAGGTGTTTGGTCGACGGTGCAGCACACGGTAGAGCGGGTGGTCCGTCGCCTTCTCTTTCGTCTCTTGCACGATCAGGTGCAGCGGCAGCATGCCGATCGAGTTGGAGATCAGGCTGCAGGCCCTGAACATAGACGGGTTCCGCAGCGCCGTTTCCGGATTCACCGTGAAGCCGGTCGCCGTCATCATGCCATCGCGAAGGAACTCGATCAGGCGAGGATCGTCGAGCGAGACGTAACCTGCGCCGGACGCCATGACCTCGGCGCGGCCGGTTGATGCTGGGGCAGCCTCTTTGCCGCGAAACAAATCCATGATGCCCATCGGCTCAGATCATCCTTATTCCGCGTGTCTCATAGACCGAGCGGCCGGAGGCTTCCGGATTGAGAAACATCAGCATAGCGGCATTGAACAGCGCCATGAGCGGGTCGATCTTCGAAGCGCCGGCAGCCTGTTTGGTGACGAGATAGTTAGAGCCCCGAAGCTCAGTCTTCGCGTTACCCGCAGCCCACGCCATGAGCGGCTGTCCGCAGTGTACCATCGTCCGATCTTTGAGCTTGCGCGGCAGTGTCGTAATTGCCGACTGCAGCTTCCAGCCCTGACCGACAGCAAGTGTGAGATCGCCTTCGAGGCCGCGTTCCGCCAGAACATCGAGGAGGGTTGCAATCCCGTAAGAGTCGAGGCCAATCCCGGCACGCTCCGGCAGAAGTCCCGAAGCGTGAATGCGTTCGCAGATGTCGGCGATTTCCTTCACATCGTCGTCGACTTCCTTGCAGACGACCAGGTCGCCTTCCTCTTCGAACTGGCGAAGGCGAGGAGCGATCTCCTGACGGCGCTGGAAGACATCTTCGTGCGCCCATGCGCGACCCCAGTGCAGCCAGTTCCTGCTTTCCTTGTGCCGGCCAATGACGGCAATCGCCATCAAGTCGTCGAGGCCGCCACCGTCAACGCCGACGACGGCGACGTCGCAGTCGGCAAGTAGACGATCCAACGTCATGCCTGGCACGGCAGCTGCAAGCCAATAATCCGCGCCGGCCCATCGATCGGCGTGAAGGCCAAGGCCGATCTCGACGTTGAAGTGCTGCGACGCGATCAGAGCCAGTTTCTCCGGCCCCTCGCGCATAGCCGTCGCGATCTCGCCAGCAAGGTAGTCCTCGTCGACCGAACGATTGAGATTGGGATTGACCAAGCCCCAACGCTCACGGCGCATCCATCCACCGTCGACTGCATCTTCCGGCGGCAGCTCGTAGAGAACCGCCAACATCGGGAACGCGAAAAGCCCATCCCGAACGTCGCGCGCCTTTTTCAGCTCAGCCTTGAAGACGCCTGTTGGCGGCGTCTTCGACTGTGTCGTGATCTGCGCCAGGAACCCGTCTGGACGCGCGGCGAGTGAACCCCGGATCTCGACGAAGATGTCGGCAGCTTTCGCCATGGTCGCAAAGACATGCGTCTCGTCGATCAAAATGTAGGTCGCTTTGGACCCGGTGATGACGTCCGCTGCTGCAGCCTTGACGATGATCACCGCAAGCGTGTTGAGGTGGGTGATCATCTTAAGGTGGTCTTGGATGTGGAAGAGCTTGGAAAGCTCCGCATCCAGGCGAACGATGCCAGCAGCCTGTTTGAACGAGATCCCGGCAATCGTCTTCGTCGGCGCGATCAGCAGCAGCTCGGCTTCAGGCCTCTCGTTGAGGATCGCCGCCGTCACCATGATGGCTGCGGCGATCGACGACTTTCCGTTCTTCTTCGGCACGAGCAGGAAGAATTCTCGCAACATGCGCCGCTTCAGGTCCGGATCATAACTCCCGAAGATGACCCGGACGATATCAAAGACCCAGTCGTCGCACGCTTCGCCGTAGGTAGGATTGCCAATGACATCGGGGACACGAAGCCGCTTGAAGATCCGAAGCGCCTTTTCGGCGACCTTGTCGAAGAGCGGAAGATCCGGGATTAGCGAATGCTGAAGCCGGATACGTTCCTTCCAGTCTGGAACAGCGGTCGACCAGGCAGTAGCCGGCATCCATGCCGTGTCCATCAGTTCGGTTTCCCTGCCATACCCGGCAGAAGGTCGTTGCCCCAGTGGCTGTCTTCGCCGGCCGTCTTCGCCGCCGCCTTCGCCACTTCCTTCTTGCCTTGCGGAGCGGCGTCCTCTTTCGCGACGGCTCGCTTCTGCTGAGCATCGCGCAACCGGCTGTCCATCCCCATGCGGTCGTTGCTGTCGAGCATCTTGCCCAGTTCCTTCAGCGCGGTGACGTTGCCGGCGTTCGACTGCTCCATCGCGATCTCGAACCGGCGAGCGTCGAGCCTGTCCCGCATGGCATCACGCTGCTTCAGCTCGGCTCTAAAATACCGCTTCAGCGTGGCCGGAGAGATGCCAATTCCGTTTGCCATGCGATCGATAGACCAACCGAGCGCCAGCAAGAGCTTGATCTTATTGCGATCTTTTTCGGTCGCCTCGTAAGGCGGGCGACCTCGCTTCCCCTTCCAGTCCGGAATGGGGTGGCCAAAGAGGTCAAATATCTCGCTCATCCGAAAAAAATCTCTACGTGAGGGGGACGCGGGTGCAGGAGGCAGAGGGGTTCCAGACTTTCACCCCCCCCTCCTGGTCGATGGGGTGAGGTCAGACCTCGGCCTGGTCGTCGTCCGCCTCGACGATCACCATCGACGTGCCGAGGATCATGCCTGCGAGGAGGATCAGACGGGTGCCGATCCACATGCGAGCCCGATAGGTGCGCGTCAGTGTGAACGTCAGCGTCAAGCTGCTCATCACCTCACCAGCATCGACATTCGCTGTTGCCATCTCACCATCCGGGCTGCGCCCGCTCCTGCTTCTGCTTCTCGCTGTCGTGGTAGGCTTTGGTCACGGTCTGCAGGTTGTCGATGTCCCAGAACAACTGCTCGTCCCAGTGATGCGGCTTGACGTGGTCGCAGACCGGGCTGTTAGGAGCGGGATGCGTGCCGAGGCAGATCGCTCCGGTTTGCTTACAGGTCCAGCTGTCACGTTCGAAAACGTCGAGCCGCAGCTTCTTCCACCGTGCGCTGTGATACCAGCTGCGATTCGGCGTGTTGATCTCGCGCTCTCGCAGTCTGGCCTTCTCATCACCGACAGCACGGCCAAGACGAGGCGGCATCGAGGTCAGTCGAGGTGGCAGGGACTTAAGACGAGGCATACTCTAAGACGACAAAAGGCGACCTTCCGGCCGCCTCATCATTCGTCATCTCATAGCTGTAGCACTCGCCCTGAATCGGTGCCTCACTGGAGAGGCTTCAAGGCTGGGGCCAGAGGAGAACATCAATACCCGAAAGGGCAGCATCAGACGCTCCGGTCATCCCGTAGGCCGATGGAGATAGACTCACCATCGGCTTGTTCGAATCGTTACGGCGAGAGCGCGACAGAGTCAATGTCCAGCTCAATTGGCGTCATGCGGCCGAATATGTTCACCTCAGCCTGTAGCTTCCACCGCTCCCCGATCACCTTCCTGACAGTCGTCTGGAAGTCCACGAATGGACCCGAACGGATGACAATCCTGTCGCCTTTGTGAACCGGCAGAGGCTTCTCATCATCCTGTTTTAAATCATCTTTTTGAACAGACAGCATCAAAGCATCCATCAACCTTGCAGGCATCAGGAAAGGCTCGCCATCACGCCCCATGAGGCTGTTCAAACGCGATGCGCAGAGCACTCCAGCGAACGCTTCATGGCACGGAACAACCCGCACAAAGAGGTACCCCCTGAAGAATGGCCTGTAGATATCCACAGGCTTGAGCCCTCTCCGAGGTCTTGTCCTGAAGTGCTCAAGCGGGCACCAGGTCTCGATCTTCTGCTCTTTCAGCTCCTCACCTATCGCCTGCTCAGTTCCAGAACGGCAAGTGCCAACGATCCAACGAGCCCGAGAATCGAAACCGGCGACATCTTTTCGAGCCATCCGCACGAGATTATGATGCGCATTGCGAGCCCGTTCGGCTCTAACCTTCCCGTCGTCGATCCTTCGCCGTTCCGAGTTCGTCAGGTCTGAAGCGATCATTGGCTTGTAGCTGATCTTCTTGCCCGTGATTTTATGCTGCATGGTCATGGTCCCGTACCTCGATCAGCTTCTTCTGGAACTCGCGAAGGGCAGCAGCAACTGCCTCATCAGGATCTTCGATGCCCTCCGGCAAGGCAGGGAACTGCACGAACTGGAGTTGTTTAGGCTCCGGAATGAATAGCCATGAGCGCTCATGGAACAGTCGCTTCCAAGCTTCCCAAATAGGTCCGCCAACCTCGACCTTGTCCAGATACGGAGCCAGGGAGGCGAGACGCTCCGGCACACGTATCTGCTTCCGATCTGCGACGATTTGATAAAGCTTGTGGATCTCCGGCCAGCCGCTCTGCATGCGCTTGTTGCGCCAGATCATATCTTCCTTCTCAGGGTTGGAAGCGACGATCTGATCCTCAATTTTGTCGAGTATGAGCGGAACGGGCGATCGAGAAAGAACCGCTAGACATGAGACCATCCACGGTCGTGAGTACGCGGTGTAGGTCTCGGAAACGTTTGGGCCCTTAGTCACGACCTTGTCGTCAAGACGCTCCCAGGCCCGCTCCGAGAGGTAGGTGGCCGCAGCCTTCGAGAACTTGCGACCGCTGGCCTTGGCCGCAGCGAGATAGTCTGGGGTCCGTTCCTCGCAGGCCTTGCGCTGCTCCGGCGCCAGATCCTGCCAAGCGCGCCGTGTCGGCATTTCAGCGTCGATCGCGTACGTCGGCCACGATGACCACCATTTCCGAAAACGCCGTTCCAGCGCTTTGGGATTTTCTTCCCCTTCATCGTCTTCGCTCGCGCGCTCTCTCTCTTCTCGTTTAGCAGGAGGCGTTAAGGTAGAGGCGTTAATAGGTGCCGGTCCAGAACCGGCAGGGGGTGCCGACTCTGGACCGGCAGGGGGTGCCGGTATACCGGCAGGGGGTGCACCAGCTACAGCGGAGGAATTAGGATCAAATTCCTCTTTGTCGTCAGCGTCCCATGCATCAAATGCAGAGCTATCGACGGCAGAATCGTAGACGACGCGATACCAATGAGCGCTGTCGCGACCACTCGCACTTTCCACCTTGCGGCGCTCCAGCGCACCAATTTCCACGAGACGGTCAATCGCCGCCTGGACTGTCGAGCGCGAGCATGAAAGCGCCTCCGCAAGCTTCACCTGGCTGCGCCGGCACCATCCGTGGC
>Ga0213836_101023_pt1 | contig 18611 bp, 13 predicted proteins | sample SWPATP03_FD_160578 | JGI IMG/M metagenome (GOLD analysis project Ga0213836, IMG submission 160578) | Coastal seawater microbial communities from Marineland, Florida, United States - SWPA TP0 #3 | ecosystem: Environmental > Aquatic > Marine > Coastal | place: USA: Florida | collected 2016-08-05
ACGCCCGCGACGCCCGCACCGAGCAGCACCCGCCGGTTCTCGAAGCCCGACAGCAGCGCGACCGCGCCGAAGACGACGCCGGCGATGAGCAGCAGCAGGCCGACCGCGCCGAGGCCAGGGGTCTGGAACCAGTTCACCGCGTCCATGTAGACGAGCACGGCGACCGTCGCGGCCGCCGAGACGCCGAAGGTGATGAGGCGGTTGCGCATCGAGCCGGCGACGATGGCCTGGAGGATGAACCCGAGCACGAGCGCGACGATGATCGTCGGCACGATGCCGAAGCTCGAGTCGCCGCTCGAGAACCAGTTGTTGAAGTCGATCGCGATGAACTCCTTCAGCAGCACCGCGACGAGGAACGACGGCAGCGAGTAGAGGAAGAAGCTGACGAACGTCATCACGAGGTCGAAGGCCGAGTACTGGCGGAGGGCCGACACGATGCCGGTGATCACGCCGAGCAGGATCGCGAGGATGGTCGACGCCGCCACGAGCCTCACCGTCGAGGTCACGGCACCCGGCAGCAGCTGGGTCACGGGCGTGAAGTTGAGGTCGACGCCCAGGTCGCACGTGCCGAACGGCACGAGGCAGCCGGCGGCACCGGCGAGCCAGCCGAACCAGCGCAGCGGCGGCGGGACGTCGAGCGAGAGCCGCTCGATGCGCTGGCCGATGAGCTGCTGCGCGTTCGGGGCGTTGGACGCCTGGAGGTCCTCGAGCGGATTGCCCGAGTTCGCGGCGAGCACGTACATGAGGAACGAGGCCACGAGGAGGGTGAGGATGGAGGCGATGATGCGCCTCACGACGAAGCTGAGCACGGCTCGGACTGCTCCGATCATTCCGGGAACCGCGCGGCTTGTGGCTGCGCGATCGAGGGTCGGACATGGGATGGCCGTGATTGCCGGGACCGAGGTCCCGGCAATCACGGCCGGGGTCTAACTCACAGGGAGCTGGTGACCGTCAGACTAGCTGACGGGCGTCCACTCCCACGTGTTCCAGATGGAGCCGGTCTGGCCGCCGTTGTAGACGACGCCGTCGACCGTGCCGTTCGTCGCCACCAGGCCGGGGACCTGGAAGAGCGGCAGGCCGTAGAAGTCCTCACGGCTGAGACGGTCGATCTCGATCTGGATCTCGGTGAGGCGCTCCTCGTCGCCGATGATCGTCTGCGACTCGTCGGCCAGCGCGTCCACCTCGGGGTTGGAGTACCCGTTGTAGTTGCCACCGCCGCCGGTCTGCCAGATCTGCGGCAGGCTCGCGTAGCCGACACCGGGCGAGATCCATCCGAAGATGGTCGCGTCGTAGGTGCCGCTGCCGAGCAGGCTCGACCAGTCGGGCGAGCCCGCGTCCTCGATCACGAAGCCGGCCTCGGACGCGCTCGCCTGGATGAGCTGGAACGCGTCGACGCGGTTCGGGTTGTTCGTGTTGTAGAGGATGCTGACCGTCGGCGTCGCGCCGGCGAGCAGCTCACGAGCGCCCTCGATGTCGGGCTCTGCGAAGTCGCTGTAGCCGTTGGCGGCGACGGCGTCCTCGTACTGCGGCTGGTTCGCGACGAACTGCTGCGAGTTGAGCACCTCGGCGTCGGGCTGGATCGGCGTCACGATCGACTCGAGGATGGCCTGGCGCGGGATCGTCATGAGGAAGGCCTCACGCACGGCCGGGTCCGAGAAGACCTCGGAGTCCATCGTCAGGTCGAGGTGGTCGTACGACAGCTGCGGGCCCTCGATCAGGGTGCCGCCGAAGGCCTCGATCGCCGCGACGGTGTCCGCGGACGGCTGCGGCTCGATGACGTCGACCTCGCCGTTCTGGAGCGCCGTGATCTGCGCGTTCGGGTCACCGATGAAGCGGATGATCAGCTCGTCGAACGAGGGAGCCATCTCGCCGCGCCACTCGGGGTTGGGCTCGAAGGAGATGAAGCCACCGTCGTCGGCCTGGAAGTCCTTGACGACCCACATGCCGGCCGAGACCAGCAGGCTCTCGTCCTCGGGCATCGACGTGATGTTGTAGCCCGTGTTCCAGAGGTCGGCCATCTGTCGGAGCTGCTCGTTCTCGGCGGCGGGCGCTGCCGGGTCACCGGCGGGCGTCTCCTCGAGGAAGGTCGCGAGCTCGGCGACGTCCGCGAAGCCGGCCTTCTCGGCGAAGACGTGCGCGGGCTTGCCGATGAGGTTGACGAGGTTCCAGTCGACGTAGGGCTCGCCGTACGTCAGCGTGAGCGTGCCGGCCTCCTCGTCGATCTCGGGGAACTCGGTCGTGTCGAGGCCTGCGGTCGAGCCGGCGAGCTGGAAGTACTGGTTGCCACCGGTGACCTCACCCGTCTCCTCGTCGAGCGTGGCGTCGTCGTAGTAGCCCGAGCCGATCGCCCATGCGAGCAGCATGTCGGTGGTCGTCATCGGCGTGCCGTCCGACCAGACAGCCTCGGGGTCGAGGGTGTACTGCACGACCAGCGGGCTCTCCGAGACGAGCTCGATCGTGCCGTTCGTCTCGTCGGGGACGACGTTGAACTCGCTGTCGACGTACAGGAACGAGCCGGGGCCCGTCGCGTTGCCGGTCAGGTAGTCCACCATGCCGTTGGTGTTGAGGTTGGTGTCGGGCGTGGCCGACGTCAGCGCGGTCGCGGCGTTCGTCTGCGCCACGCTGATCGTGCCGCCGGTGCCCGGCGCGGCGGAGTCCGACGCCGAGGGAGCGGGAGTGCTCGTGGTGCAGCCCGCGAGCGCGACCATCGCGGCAGTGCCGATGGCCAGCCCGGCGAGCGCGCGACCGCGACGCCTGTTCTTGTCTGTCACTGTTCCTCCTGTGCAAGGTGAGCGGGCGGCCACAAGAGCCGCCTTGCTCGTTGGATAGTCAGCAGTGTATGCACGCTGTTTCGAGCGGGCGCGCACGGCAACACGATCGTTACCAAGTTGGTGCCGACCGGTTCCACGGCCCGTACGACGTAGCGTTGGGTCGTGCACGCGCCCCTCGCCGACCCCGCTCCCGCCGCCGCTCCCCCGCTCTCGCAGCGCCGCCTGGCGGTCGAGCTCGTCATCGTGCTGCTGCTGTCGCTCGGCGCGAGCGCGCTCTGGTCGGTGCTGCAGTTCGTCGACCTGAGCACCCGTGCCGCACCGATCGGCGAGCAGCAGGTCGCCCTCAACCCCGCGAGGTCGGACCGCCCCTGGCTCGACCTGCTCTACCAGCTGAACGGCATCGCGCTCGATCTCGTGCCGGTCGCGCTCGTGTGCTGGCTGCTGTGGCGCAGCCGACGGCCGCACCTCGGCGCCCTCGGCATCGACGCCGCGCGGCCCGTGCGCGACACGCTCTCCGGCGCGCTGCTCGTGCTCGTGATCGGCGTGCCCGGGATCGCCCTGTACGTCGTCGGCCGCCAGCTGGGGCTCACCGTGAGCGTCGTGCCGTCGCCGCTCGACGCCGAGTGGTTCACCGTGCCGGTGCTGCTGCTGTCGGCGCTCCGCGCCGGCCTCACCGAGGAGGTCATCGTGGTCGGCTACGCCTTCGAGCGCCTCCGTCGGCTGGGCTGGGGCGCCGGCCGCTGGGGCATGTGGCCGATCATCGTCGCGACCGCGGCGCTGCGCGGGAGCTACCACCTCTACCAGGGCGTGCCCGCCATGTTCGGCAACATCGCGATGGGCGTGCTGTTCGGCTGGCTCTACGCGCGCACCGGCAGGCTCGTGCCGCTCGTCGTCGCGCACACCCTCATCGACGTCGCGGTCTTCGTCGGCTACCCGTGGGCCTTCGCGACCTTCCCGCAGCTCTTCGGCTGACGCTTCAGGGCGCCGGCTGCTCGACGCCCCACTCCCACGCGTTCCAGGTGAGGGATGCGGCGCCGGGCCGCGGGGCGATGCCCTGCACGCCGGGGGCGCTGATCGTCAGCTGCGCGGGCTCGACGAGCGGCAGCACGACCGCCGCGTCGACGAGCGACGCCTCCAGCTCGAGCAGCGTCTGCTCGAGCGCATCCTCGTCGGCGGTCACGAGCGCCTCGTCGAGCAGCGCCTCGCGCGCCGGGTCGGTGCTCGCGGCGAGCCCGCCGTCCCGCCAGCGCTCCACGACGGCTGCCGCGTCGGCGGGCGCGGGCGCGAGGCGCAGCACCGCGTGCCAGTCGTCCTGCGCGAGGCCCGCGGCGAGGTCGTCGACGCCGCAGTCGCGCACGGCCCACCCCGCCGTCGCGGCCTGCGCGGCGATCGCCGGCAGCGCGGCGGCGGCGAACGCATCCGCCCGGTCGTACCGCACGCACAGCTCGGTGCCGGCGGGCACGCCCACCGCGTCGCGCTCCGCGACCGCGCGCGCCTCGTCGGCGCCGCCGAACGCCTGCGGGAAGCCGGCGTCCTCGAGCGCGTAGTCGTAGATGCGGGTGCCGGGGCGGAACAGCACTGAGTCGACCATCACAGCGTCGACGCCGGTGGCCTCGGCCGCCTCCCCGAGCGCCGCCTCGGCGACGGCGCGGCGGTCGATCGCGTGCAGGAACGAGCGACGGGCGTCGGCCGGCTGGAGCGGGGTGCGGTCGGCGCGCAGCACGAGCTCCCAGCGGGTGCCGTCGCCCGCGGTCAGGAGCGTCGCGTCCTCGCGGTCGAGGTCGCGGATGGCGTCGCGGTCTGCGTCGGTGGGCCGGATCGTGGCGACGTCGAGCTCGCCGGCGGTGAGCCCCGCGAGCGCCGCCGCGTCGTCGGTCGTCGCGGCGAGCGCGATGCGCTCGACCTGCGGCAGCTGCGCGCCGACGTACTCGCCGTTCGCGACGAGCTCGACGCGCCCGTCGCGCACCGACTCGAGGCGGTACGGGCCGCTCGAGATGCCCGCCGCACCCGGTGCCCCGTCCGGCGGCGTCGCGGCGTCGACGGTCAGCTCGCTGCTCCAGGCCGCCGCGAGGGTCGACAGCACGAGCGGGTCTGCGCGGTCGATCGCGTCGAGCACGCGCTGCTTCGCCTCCATCGGGTCGGTCACGCCGAACACGCGCTCCCCCAGCACGTGCGCCGGCACGGCGACGTCGAGCGCGGTGCGCCAGTCGGGCACCGGCTGCGAGAAGCGGACGTCGATCGACCGCGCCCAGTCGTCGCGCACCGGCACCTCGGTGGCGTGCACGAGCCCGCCCGGCTCGGCGACGTCGAACCACACGGCTGCCTCGGGCAGCGCGATCGCGCCGTCGGCGCCCCGCAGCGCCTCGGGGTCGAGGTCGGGGGTCGAGAGCGCGTTCGAGGCGGCGAGCCACGCGAGCATGAGGTCGGCCGCGTCGATCGGCGCGCCGTCCGACCAGCGGATGCCCTCGGCGAGGTCGTAGCGCACGGTGAACGGGCTGTCGTCGACGGCGGTCGCGGTGCCGAAGGACGGGTCCTCGCGCACCTCCCCGTCGGCGTCGACCGTCGCGAACGCCGCCCGCGTCATGGCCGCGACGTCGAGGTTGCCGGGGGTGCGGCCGAGCGTCGACGCGGCGTTCGTCGACGTGAGCTCGCCCGACCAGGCGACCTCGACGCTCGAGCCCGCCTGCACGCGGGGCTCGACCTGCGGCCCGCACGCGGTGAGCGCGGTCGCCACGACCGCCGCGGCGACGAGCGCGGCGGAGGCGCGACGGATCGCGCCGCGTGCGGGCGTCGGCATCAGGCGAAGGCCTCCACCGGCGGGCAGCTGCAGACGATGTTGCGATCGCCGTACGCCTGGTCGATGCGCGCGACCGGCGGCCAGTACTTGGCGTGCTCGACGCCCGCCACCGGGAACACGGCGTGCTCGCGCGAGTAGGGGCGATCCCACTCGCCGTGCACGATCGAGCCCGCGGTGTGGGGCGCGCGGCGCAGCGCGCTCTCGGCGAGCGGCACCTCGCCGCGTCCGACGGCGTCGGCCTCCGCCTTGATCGCGATCATCGCGTCGATGAAGCGGTCGATCTCGGCGAGGTCCTCCGACTCGGTCGGCTCGACCATGAGCGTGCCCGCCACCGGGAACGACATCGTCGGCGCGTGGAAGCCGTAGTCGACGAGGCGCTTCGCGACGTCGTCGTTCGAGACGCCGGTCGCCTCCTTGAGCGGGCGCAGGTCGAGGATCGCCTCGTGCGCGACGAGCCCGTGCTCGCCGGTGTAGAGGACGGGGAAGTGCTCGCGCAGCCGCGCGGCGACGTAGTTGGCCGCGAGCACGGCGCTCGCCGTCGCCTTCGTGAGCCCGTCGAGCCCCATCATGCGCACGTACGCCCACGAGATCGGCAGGATCGACGCGGAGCCCCAGGGCGCGGCCGAGATCGGGTTCTCGCCCACGAGCAGGCCGTCGACCGGCGCCGCCGCCTCGCGCGGGTCGCGCGGCAGGAACGGCGCGAGGTGCGCCTTCGCCGCGACCGGGCCGACGCCCGGCCCGCCGCCGCCGTGCGGGATGCAGAACGTCTTGTGCAGGTTGAGGTGCGAGACGTCGCCGCCCATGTCGCCGAACGTCGCGTGCCCGAGCAGGGCGTTGAGGTTGGCGCCGTCGATGTAGACCTGGCCGCCCGCCTCGTGGACGAGGTCGGTGATGCGCCGGATCTCCGACTCGTAGACGCCGTGCGTCGACGGGTAGGTGATCATGAGCGCCGCGAGGTCGCCCGCGTGCGTGCCGATCTTCGCCTCGAGGTCGGCCACGTCGACGTCGCCGTTGCCGCGCGTCGCGACCACCACGACCCGGCAGCCGGCGAGCACGGCCGAGGCCGCGTTCGTGCCGTGCGCCGAGGCCGGGATGAGCACGACGTCGCGGTGGTCGTCACCGCGCGAGCGGTGGTAGCCGCGGATCGCCAGCAGGCCGGCGAGCTCGCCCTGCGCGCCCGCGTTCGGCTGCAGCGAGACGGTGTCGTAGCCGGTGATCGACGCGAGCCAGTCCGCCAGCTCGTCGATGAGCGCGAGCGAGCCCTCGGCGTCCTCGATCGGCCCGTACGGGTGGAGCTGCGAGAACTCGGGCCAGGTGATGGCCTCCATCTCGGCCGCGGCGTTGAGCTTCATCGTGCACGAGCCGAGCGGGATCATGCCGCGGTCGAGCGCGTAGTCGCGGTCGGAGAGCCGCTTCGCGTAGCGCATGAGCTGCGTCTCGGAGCGGTGGGTGCGGAACACCTCGTGCTCCATGAACGGGGTCTCGCGCACGAGCGACGCGGGGATCGCCCGAGCGATCCCGGCGTCGCCGACCTCGGTCGCGGGCGCCTCGGAGACCTCGAGCGCCTCGGTGAGCAGCCGGAACGCGTCGAGGTCGTCGATCCAGGTCTCGTCGAAGCTCACGTGGAGCGTGTCGTCGTCGATGCGGTGCACGAGGATGCCCGCGTCGCCCGCCGTCGTCTGCAGCTGCGCCGCCCGGCCGGCCACGCGGATCCGCACGGTGTCGAAGAAGGCATCGTGCACGACCTCGACGCCCGCACCGCGCGCGGCCTCTGCGAAGCGCGTCGCCACGCCGTGGACGCCCTCGGCGATCGCCCGGATGCCGTCGGCACCGTGGTAGACGCCGTACATGGAGGCCATCACGGCGAGCAGCACCTGCGCGGTGCAGATGTTGCTCGTCGCCTTCTCGCGGCGGATGTGCTGCTCGCGCGTCTGCAGCGTGAGCCGGTAGGCCGGATAGCCGTCCGCGTCGACCGAGACGCCGACGAGGCGCCCGGGCAGCTGCCGGGTGAGCGAGTCGGCGACGGCCATGAAGCCCGCGTGCGGGCCGCCGAAGCCCATCGGCACGCCGAAGCGCTGCGACGAGCCGACCGCGATGCGCGCGCCCTGGTGGCCCGGCGCCTCGATGAGCGCGAGCGAGAGCAGGTCGGCGGCGGCGACGGGTACGCCGCCCATCCGCGTCGAGGCGGCGAAGATGCCGCTCGCGTCCCAGACGTGCCCGGAGGCGCCCGGCAGCTGGGCGATGACGCCGAAGGACTCGGGCAGGTCGGCGGGGTCGGTCTCGGCGAGCGGCAGCTCGACGAGCTCGATGCCGGTCGCGTGCGCGCGGTGGCGCAGCAGCGCCTTGGACTGCGGCAGCAGGTCGGCGTCGACGACGAGCACCGACGACGACGACTTCGAGGCGCGGCGCGCGAGCAGCATCGCCTCGACGACCGCGGTGCCCTCGTCGAGCATCGACGCGTTGGCGATGTCGAGGCCGGCGAGGTCGGCGACCATCGTCTGGAAGTTGAGGAGCGCCTCGAGGCGGCCCTGGCTGATCTCCGGCTGGTAGGGCGTGTAGGCGGTGTACCAGGACGGGTTCTCGAGGATGAGGCGCTTGATCGGCGGCGGCGTGACGGTGCCGTGGTAGCCGAGGCCGATGGCGCTGCGGCGCACGCGGTTGCGGCTCGCGATCGTCCGCAGCTCCGCGAGCGCCGCCGTCTCGGAGGCGGCCTCGCCGATGCCGGTGCCCTCGGAGCGGATGCCTGCGGGCACGGCCGCGTCCATGAGCGACGCGAGCGAGTCGAAGCCGACCACCTCGAGCATGCGCTGCTGGTCGGCCGCATCGGTGCCGATGTGGCGCTCGACGAACGGGCGCATCAGTCGGTGAGCTCGCGGTAGGCCGCCTCGTCGAGCAGCGCGGGCTGCTCGCTGAAGCGCACCTTGACGAGCCAGCCGTCGCCCTCGGCGGCGGAGTTGACGAGCGTCGGGTCGCCCGCGACCTCGTCGTTGACCTCGACGACCTCGCCCGCAGCGGGCGCGATGAGCTCGCCGACCGACTTCGTCGACTCGATCTCGCCGATCGCCTCGCCGCTCGCGAAGCTGCGGCCGACGCCCGGGAGGTCGACGAAGACCACGTCGCCGAGCGCCGCCTGCGCGAACTCGGTGATGCCGATCGTCGCGACGTCGCCGTCGGTGCGGACCCACTCGTGGTCCGGGGTGTACTGGGTCTCGCTCATGCTCGGGCCTCTCGGGTGTAGAACGGCAGGTCGGTGGCGGCGGCGGGGAGCCGGGTCCCGCGCACGTCGACGGACAGGGCGTCGGAGGTCGCCGAGCCGGGCTCGACGAGGGCCATCGCGATCGGGTGGCCGAGGGTCGGCGACAGCGCGCCGCTCGTGACCGTGCCGACGACGCGATCGCCGTCGAGCACCGGGTAGCCGGCGCGCGGGGCGCGGCGGCCCTCGGCGGTGAGCCCGACGAGCACCGGCGCGTCCGCGGCCGGGCCGGCCTCGACGGCGCTGCGGCCGACGAAGTCGCCCTTGGTCTTCAGCGCCACGACGCGGCCGAGCCCGACCTGCGCCGGCAGCGTGTCGAGCGAGAGCTCGTGGCCGTAGAGCGGCATACCGGCCTCGAGCCGGAGCGTGTCGCGCGCGGCGAGCCCGCAGAGCGCGAGCCCGTGCGCCTCCCCCGCGAGCACGAGCGCGCGCCAGAGGTCCTCGGCCGCGTGCGCGGCGATGTACAGCTCGAAGCCGTCCTCGCCGGTGTAGCCGGTGCGGGCGAGCAGCACGTCCTCGCCCTCGAAGACCGCCGGCAGGCTGCGGTAGTAGCGCAGCTGCTCGATCGGCTCGGACTCGAGCCCGATCGCGCCGACGATGGCCGCGGCCGCGGGTCCCTGCACGGCGACGAGCGCCGTGTCGTCGGTCTCGTCGTCGATCGTCGCGTCGAAGCCGGCGACGCGCGCGGCGAGCGCGTCGAGCACCGCGGTGCGGTTCGACGCGTTCGCGACGACGAGGAACTCGCTCGCGCCGGTGCCTGTCCCAGCCGTGCGGTAGACGATCACGTCGTCGACGATGCCGCCCTGCTCGGCGAGCAGCAGCGAGTACTTCGCCTGCCACAGCTCGATCGCCGACAGCCGGCCGGCGAGCGCGTGGTCGAGGAACGCGGCGGACTCTGCCCCCCGCACGCGGATCTCGGCCATGTGGCTGAGGTCGAAGAGCCCCGCGCGCTCGCGCACCGCCTGGTGCTCGGCGAGGTCGGAGCCGTAGCGCACGGGCATCGCCCAGCCGGCGAAGTCGATGAGCTGCGCCCCGGCAGCCTCGTGCACGGCGAGCAGCGGGGTGCGCCCCGCCGCCTCGGATGGGGGTGTGCCGGTCGCCGTCATGAGTCCTCCTGCGTGGTCTGGACTCCCCCTCTGTCGCGGACCGTCGACGGTCTGCTCCAGAGTGGCCTTCCCGCGCGGTTCGAGGACCTGAGAGTTTGGCGGGGAGGCTTGCTCCTTCGGTGCCCCCTGAGGGGCTCTCCCGCGCGGGCGTGCAGCGGCCGGCTGTGCGTGTCTGCTCGCGATCCTATCGGGTCTGCTCGTCGCCGTCAGCCGGTTCGCCCGCGTCGGTCGGCTCGTCGCGATCGCGGTCGTCGACCACGAGGTCGGCGCGGTACTGGCCGGTGCGGTGCGCGGCCTTCGCCATCATCTGCGTCGCGACCGGCGCGGTGACGAGCTGGAGGCCGGCGGCGAGCACGAGCATCGCCGTCGCCGCGCCGTCGCGCAGCACGAGCGCGAGCCCGACGCACAGCAGCAGGAAGCCGAGCGTCTGCGGCTTCGACGCCGCGTGCATCCGGTTGAGCACGTCCGGCAGCCGCAGGAGGCCGATCGCGGCCGTGAGGCTCAGCGCCGCGCCGAGCAGGATCAGCACGGCGCCCACGACGTCGAGCGCGCCCTCGACGGTCATGCGCCGCGCCCCCGGCGCCGGGGCCCGGAGCCCACGACGCCCTGCCTGCCCGCGATGAAGCGCGCCATCGAGACCGTCGCCGCGAAGGCCAGCAGCGAGAGCACGAGGATGACGGGGATCGTGTAGGCGTGGTGGTTGATCGCCGCCTCGACCGCGAGCGAGCCCGCGACGATCGCGATGAGCACGTCGGTCGCGACGACGCGGTCGCTCGGCGCCGGGCCGCGGACGATGCGCACGAGCGTGAGCGCGGCGGCGGCCGCGAGCATGACGCCCGCGGCGATGAGCACGGGCTGCATCAGCGCTCCTCCTCGGTCTCTGGGGCGGGCTTCGTCTCTCCGGCTGGCTCGGTCCCCGGGGCGGGCAGGCGCAGCAGCGCGCGGTCCTCAGCGGTGCCGAACGCCCGCAGCACGGTCGCCTCGGTCGAGCGCACCTTGGCGCGGGCGCGCTCGATCGCGGCAGGCGTCGAGGCGTCGAACACGTGCAGGAGGACCCATCCCGCGTCGGCGTCGACCGCGACGGAGCCCGGCACGAGCGAGGCGAGCTCCGCCGTGATCACGGTGATGAATGGCGACTGGCTCCGCAGCGGCACGCGGATGATGGCGTTGCGCGTCGGCCGCCAGAACGCCAGCACCTTCGCCGCGACCTGGAAGCTCGAGACGACGAGGCCGCCGAGCGTGACGAGCACGAGCCGCGCGAACCCGATCGGCCGGAACGACTCCAGCTCCGGCACGTCCGGCAGCGGGAACACGATCTGGATGAGGAGCGCCACGAGCACGCCGAAGACGGCGGCGCCGAGCGTCAGCTCGCCCCACAGCATCATCCAGACGATGGCAAGGCCGACGGTCGCGACGATCGAGGCGCGGTAGCGGAGGGCGGGTCGCTTCACGGCTGCGCCTCCTCGACCGCGGCCTGGTACGCGCCGGCGCGGATGTCGGCTGCCGCGCGCTCCGCGTAGGCCGTCAGCGGTCCGGCGAGCACCGTGAGGGCGACCGTCACCGCCACGAGCGCGGAGGCGGCCAGGATCCAGATGCGCGGCAGCACCCGGACCGACAGCACCCGCTCGTTGTCGGGCGCCTGGTCCTGCCAGAACGCCCGCTGCCACACGCGGATGACGGCGATGAGCGTGAGCAGGCTCGTCGCGACCCCCGCGACCACGGCGAGCATCGCGAGCGGCGACCCCGTCTCGAGCGCGCCGTCGATGAGCGCGACCTTGCCGAGGAAGCCCGAGAACGGTGGGATGCCGCCGAGGTTGAGCGCCGGCACGAGGTAGAGCACCGCGAGCAGCGGCACGGACGCGAGCCCGCCCAGGCGCGCGAGGCTCGTCGAGCCGCCGACCCGCTCGATGAGCCCGACGACGATGAAGAGCGCCGTCTGCACGAGGATGTGGTGGACGATGTAGAAGATCGCGCCGGAGAGGCCCGCGGCGGTGCCGAGCGCGACGCCGAGCAGCATGTAGCCGATGTGGCTCACGAGCGTGAACGAGAGCAGTCGCTTGATCTCGCCCTGGGCCAGCGCGCCGAGGATGCCGAGCAGCATCGTCAGGATGGCCGCGACGAGCAGCAGGTCGGTGAGCGGGCTCTCGGGGAACAGCAGCGTCTGCACGCGGATGATCGCGAACACGCCGACCTTCGTGAGCAGCCCGGCGAAGACCGCCGTGACGCTCGCGGGCGCCGTCGGGTAGGAGTCGGGCAGCCAGGCCTGCAGCGGGAAGACCGCCGCCTTGATGCCGAACACGACGAGCAGCAGCAGCTGGATGACGAGCTGGAGCCCCGGGTCGAGCGCCGCGAGCCGCTCGGGCAGCTGGGCGAAGCTCACGGTGCCGGTCGCGCCGTAGACGATCGAGATGGTGAGCAGGAAGAGCGTCGAGGAGACGACGCTCACGACCACGTAGGTCGACCCGGCGCGCACCCGCTCCTTCGTCGCGCCGAGCATGATGAGCACGTACGACGCGAACAGGAGCGTCTCGAAGCCGACGAAGAGGTTGAACAGGTCGCCCGCGAGGAAGGCGTTGGAGACGCCGGCCGTCAGCACGAGGAACGTCGGGTGGAAGACCGACACCGGCGCGCCGTCGGCGCCGTCGGCGATGTCGCGGCGCGAGGGGAAGATGACGACGAGCGCGGTGACGACGCTCGACACGAGCACCATGAGCGCGGACAGCCGGTCGGCGACGAGCACGATGCCGGTGCCGTCGGGCCACGCGCCCACCCACAGCACGATGGGGCCGAGCGCATCGGCCGCGAGGCACAGCACGAGCGCGAGCACGGCGTTGATGGCGAGGGTCGACGCGGAGACCACGCGCTGCCATGCCGGGTGGCGCGCGAGCGCGAGCGTGATGCCGGCCGCGAGCAGTGGGAGCAGGACCGGGACGGGGACGAGGTTCGCGAGGTCCATCAGCGCTCCGGCTCGGCAGCGTCGTTGCCGGCCGGGACGACGTCGTCGTCGCGGACGAGCCTGCCGCCCGACTCCGTGTCGGTCGCGGTGCTCGAGTCTGGCTCGACGTACGCCTCGCTCGAGAGGTCGGCCTGCGCGCGACGGCGGACGATGGTGTCCTCGACGTCGTCGGCGACCTCGTCGTGGCCCTGGAGCTGGAACGAGCGGTACGACATCGCGAGCAGCAGCGCGCCGGTCGCGAGCGAGATCACGATCGCGGTGAGCACGAGCGCCTGCGGCAGCGGATCGGCGATCTGCGCCTCCGGCTCCCCCACGATCGGCGCGAGGCCCGCGGGGCCCGACGCGACGAGGAACAGCAGGTTGATGCCGTTGCCGGCGAGCATCACGCCGGCGAGGATGCGCATGAGGCTGCGCTCGAGCAGCAGGTAGACGCCCGCGGCGATGAGCACGCCGCCGGCGACCGCGAGCACGAGCGAGGGCGTCATGCCTGCACCTCGCGCCCAGGGAGCGACCGGTCGGACCCGTACTCGGGCCGGGGCGCGACGTCCTGCTCGCCGTGGAGGTCGATGCCCGCGCCGAGCGAGCGGACGAAGTCGAGCATCGCGCCGATGATGATGAGCCAGACTCCTACGTCGAAGAACAGGGTCGTGACGAGCTTGATCTCGCCGATGAGCGGCAGCACGGCCTCGAGGGCGTAGGACTGCCCGATGCGGCCGCCGATGAGCACGGGCCAGACGACGCTCAGGACCGCGAGCGCCATGCCGGCGCCGAGCAGCTTGCCCGCGTCGAACGGCACCGCCTCGAGCAGCTCGTCGCGCCCTCCCGCGAGGTAGCGCACGGCGAGCGCGACGCCCGCGACGAGCCCGCCGATGAAGCCGCCGCCGGGCAGGTTGTGGCCGACCGCGAGGAAGTAGACGGAGGCGACCATCATCACGGGGAAGAGGAGGCGCGTCATCATCTCGAGGACGGGCGACGCGAGCTCCGCGTCGGCGAACGCCCCGCGGAGCCAGGTGCGGCGGCCCGGCCCGCCGGGCGTGGGGCGCAGCACGCCGCTGCCCGCGACCGGGCGGCGGACGAAGATGAGGCTCGCGACGCCGGTGGCCGCGGCGAGCACCACGGAGACCTCGCCGAGGGTGTCCCACACGCGGATGTCGACGAGCGTGACGTTGACGATGTTCTCGCCGAAGCCGAACGTGTAGGCGTACTCGTAGAACGCCTCCGAGATCGGCTGCGCCGTGCGCGACTGCAGCGCGACGATCGACGCCGCCGCCGCGATCGTGCCGACGATCGCGCCGAGGAGCGCGCGCAGCCACCGCGCAGCGCGCAGCGGCCGGTTCGTGAAGTACTTCGGCAGGCGGCGCAGCACGAGCACGAGGATGACGAGGAAGACGGTCTCGGCGAGCACCTGCGTGAGCGCGAGGTCGGGGGCGCCGTGCAGCAGGAACAGCAGCGCGACGCCGTAGCCGACCACCGAGACGAGCATGAACGCCTTGAGGCGCCCGCGCGTCGTGGTCGCGAGCACCGCAGCGACGATGATGATGCCCGCCGCGCCGATCTGGCCGACGGAGTCGTACAGCCGGATGTCGTCGCCGAGGCCGACCTGCGCCAGGAGCGCCGAGCCGGGGAGGGCGACGACGGCGAGCATGATCGTGGCGACGTGGAGCGGCAGCGAACCCGTCTGGATGCGGCTCGTCACCTCGACCGCCAGGCGGTCGAGCCCGCGCATGCTCGCGTGGTATCCGCGCTCGAACGGGTCGGCGCCGTGCGGCGCGCGGCGACGGCGGCCGAGCGCGAGGAACGCGGCGGTGCCCGCGAGCCACGCGAGCGCAGAGGCGGTGAGCGGGGGTGTGATGCCGTGCCAGAGCGCGAGGTACGGGGCGTCCTCGCCTGCGGGCACGAGCGCCACGTGGGGATGCAGCATCGCCGAGATCGCGTCGCCGGCGAACCCGAGCACGAGCCCCGCGATCGCGAGCAGCACGGGGGCGACCACGAGCCACGGCGAGCGCCGCTTCGGCTCGGTGACGAGCGCGCCGAAGAAGGTGCCCACGACGAGGCGCAGGGAGTAGGCGACCGTGAGCGCGGCGCCCACCGCGATGCCGACGAACGCGATCCAGCCGAGCGCGGCGGGCGCGCCCTCGTCGATCGCGGCGGCGAGCGCCGCCTCCTTGCCGAGGAAGCCGATCGCGGGCGGGATGCCGGCCATCGACGCGGCGGCGACGATCGCGGCGCCGGCGGCGAGCGGCATCCGGCGGGCGAGCCCGCCGAGCTCGCGCAGGTCGCGCGTGCCGGTCGCGCGGTCGACCGCGCCGACCACCATGAACAGCGCCGCCTTGAAGACGGCGTGCGCGGCGAGCAGCGCGAGCCCCGCCTGCATCGCCGACTGGGTGCCGATGCCGAGCACCGTGACGAGCAGGCCGAGCTGGCTCACCGTGCCGTGCGCGAGCAGCACCTTGATGTCGAGCTGGCGCAGGGCGCGCACGGCGCCGAGCAGCATCGTGACGATGCCGAGGCTCACGAGCCCCCAGCGCCACCACGGCAGCTCGACGAACGCCGGCGTGAGCACGGCGATGAGGAAGATGCCGGCCTTCACCATCGCGGCGGCGTGCAGGAACGCCGAGACGGGCGTCGGCGCCGCCATCGCGCCGGGCAGCCAGTACTGGAACGGCACGATCGCCGACTTCGACAGCGCGCCGACGACCATGAGCGCCGCGCCCCACGCGGCCATGGTGGTGCGCGGCGGGTCCGCGAGCGTCGCGGCGAGCGAGAAGGTGCCTGTCTGCGACTCGAGCAGCATGATGCCGGTCAGCATCGCGAGCCCGCCGACGGTCGTGACGATGAGCGCGGTCTGCGCCGCGCGGCGGTTGCTCGCCGAGCGGTGGTTGAGGCCGACGAGCAGGTACGAGAAGACGGTCGTGAGCTCCCACCCGACGGTGAGCACGATGAGGTCGTCGGAGAGCACGAGCAGCAGCATCGACGCGGCGAAGCCGGTGAGGAGCCCCACCGTGCGCGGCGCGAGCTTGCGCGAGTCGAAGTACCACGCGCAGTAGACGAAGATGAGGCCGCCGACCGCGAGCACGACCATCGCGAGCAGCCACTGCAGCGCGCCGAGCCGGAGGTCGACCGCGATGCCGAGCGCAGGCATCCACTCGATGCGCTCCTGGAGCACGGCGCCTGCCGCGACCGCAGGGCCCCGGATGCCGAACCAGACCGCGGCCGCGAGGCTCGCCGCTGCCGGCAGCAGGAAGACGAACCGGCCCATGCGACTGCTCAGGGCGCTCCCGACGACGCCGAGGACGGCGAGGATCGTCACAGTGAGCAGCACGTGGTGCAGTCCCTACTCGAGCGCGGGCAAGGGGCTCCTGCCAGCCTACCGGCGCGCGCCGCACCCGGACGACGTCGGCGCCCGGCCCTACCGTGGTGGCATGCGGCTGCTCCACACCTCCGACTGGCACGTCGGGCGCACGTTCCACGGTGCGGACACGGTCGACGCGCTCCGGACGGTGCTCGAGGAGCTCGCCGCGACCGTTCGCCGAGAGCGCATCGACGTCGTGCTCGTCGCGGGCGACGTCTACGACTCGGCGATGCCCGCCGGCCGGCACGTCGAGGCGCTCACGCGCGCGCTGCAGTCGATCCGCGACGCGGGCGCGCAGGTCGTGCTGTCGAGCGGCAATCACGACTCCCCCGCGCGGCTCGGTGCCAACGCCGGCTTCGCGCGCGCCGGCGGGCTGCACCTCAGCACCACCGCGCTCGACCCCGAGTCGTGGCGCATCGAGCTCGACGACGAGCACGGCCCGGTGCACGTCTTCGCCGTGCCGTACCTCGAGCCGGTGGTGCTGCGCGCCGCGCTGCCCGAGTCGGGCATCCGCACGCAGGCCGACGCGATGCGCTGGGCGATGGACGCGATCCGCGCCGACCTCGCCCGGCGGCCGGCCCGCGCCGTCGTGCTCGCGCACTGCTTCGCAGCGGGCGTCGCGGCCGACGACGACGACGCACCCCGCGAGATCCGCGCCGGCGGCCTCGACGTCGTGCCGATCGCGATGTTCGACGGCGTCGATTATGCGGCGCTCGGCCACATCCACTCGCGCCAGGCGCTCTCCGAGGCGGTGCGCTACTCGGGCGCGCCGCTGCACTACTCCTTCCGCGAGCGCTCACCAGAGCGCGGCGGATGGCTCGTCGAGCTCGGCGCGGGCGGCCTCGACGGCGTCTCGTGGATCGGCCTGCCGGTGCCGCGGCCGCTCACGCAGGTGCGCGGCGAGCTCGACTCGCTGCTCGCCGACCCCGCGCACGACGGCAGCGAGGACCACTGGGTGCGCGCCGTGCTCACCGACCCCGCGATGCCGCTCGACGCGATGCGCCGGCTGCAGCAGCGCTGGCCGCACTGCGCGCAGGTCGAGTGGGCAGGCGCTGCCGGCGGTGCGGATGCCGCCGGCGTGCGGGAGCGCCTGCAGCGGCGCAGCGACGCTGAAGTGGTCGAGGGGTTCCTCGAGCACGTGCGCGGCGAGGGCCCGACCGACGCCGAGCGCGCGCTCGTCGCCGACGGCCTCGCGCGCGTCGCGGCCGCCGAGGCGGCCAGGTGAGGATCCTGCGGCTCGCGCTCGAGGCGTTCGGGCCGTTCCGCGACCGGTTCGAGGTGGACTTCGCGTCGTTCCAGGGGGACGGCGTGTACCTCATCGCGGGTCCGACGGGCGCCGGCAAGTCGACCGTGCTCGACGCCATCAGCTTCGCGCTCTACGGGTCGGCGCCGCGCTACGACGAGCGCGCGCACCTGCGGAGCGACCTCGCGGGGCCTGGGTCGCCGACCGTCGTCGAGCTCGACGTGCAGCTCGGCGACCGGGTGCTGCGGGTGCTGCGCTCGCCGGAGTACGAGCGGCCGAAGGCGCGCGGCACGGGCATGACCCGCGAGCCGGCGCGCGCGACGCTCTTCGAGCGGACGGCAGACGGCTGGGAGGCGATCGCCACCACGACGAAGGAGGTCGGTCACGAGGTCGGGCGGCTCGTCGGCCTCACGAAGCAGGAGTTCCTGCAGGTGATCCTGCTCGCGCAGGGCGGCTTCGCCGAGTTCCTGCGCGCGACGAGCGACGAGCGGAAGGCGCTGCTGCTGCGGCTGTTCGGCACCGGCGACCTCGGCGGGCTGCGCGACCTGCTCGAGGCCGACCGCAAGGCGCTGGCGGCCGAGCGCGAGGCGCAGGAGGCCGTGCTCGCCGATCGCGGCCGCCGGGTGCGCGAGGCGGTCGCGGCGCTCGCAGCGGACGGCGCAGCGGGCGACCATGCGGACGACGACGTGGAGGACAGCGCCGACGACCGCGCCGTGACCGTCGAGGAGCTCGACGCGCTCGAGGCCGCGCTCGCCGAGGCGAGCGAGCGCGCAGCCGTCCTGGCCGCCGAGGCCGGCGACGCGGAGCGGCAGGCGCGCCACGCGCGCGACGCGGCGCGCGAGCGGCTCGCGCTGCTGCGCCGGCGCGACGCAGCCCGCGATGCGCTCGCCGCCCTCGCGCTCGTCGGCGACGAGGTGGATGCGGCGCGCGCGCGGCTCGACGAGGCGGAGCGCGCGGCGGAGGCCAGGGGCGCGCTCGACCGGTGGGCCAGGGCCGACGCCGGGGCCGCCGCGGCCGACGCAGCGCTCGAGCTCGCGGCTGCCGAGCTCCCGGACGACGTCGAGGCGGCACGCGACGCGGTGGTCGTCGCGCACGACGCCGCCGGCGACGACGCCGCGGTCGCCCAGGCCGCC
>Ga0213836_101024_pt1 | contig 18544 bp, 11 predicted proteins | sample SWPATP03_FD_160578 | JGI IMG/M metagenome (GOLD analysis project Ga0213836, IMG submission 160578) | Coastal seawater microbial communities from Marineland, Florida, United States - SWPA TP0 #3 | ecosystem: Environmental > Aquatic > Marine > Coastal | place: USA: Florida | collected 2016-08-05
TGGGCGTGGTCGGGGTTGTCGGGGGGTGTGTGAAGTTGGGCAAGTTGGGGTCCGATGAGGGCGTGAGCCGTGGGCTTGGGCTTGGCGTGATCGCGTCGGCCTGGTCGGCGGGGGAGGCTGCGCCATGTCGGATTCGGGAACGAGCAACGGCTGGGCGGAGAAGAAGATCTTCACGACGGGCGAGGCGGCCCAGGTGTGCAAGGTCAGCCAGCAGACGATCATCCGGTGTTTTGATTCGGGTCGTCTGAGCGGGTTCCGCGTGCCGGGGAGCAAGTTCCGGCGGATTCCGCGGGACGAATTGCTTCGTTTCATGAAGGCGAACGGGATTCCTTCGGACATCATCGAGGGCGCGAAGCGTCGCGTGCTGGTGGTGGACGATGACCCGCAGATCGTCGAGATGTTCGTGGACATTCTGGGCGGTGACGACCGGTACGAGGTGGAGACGGCCTCGACGGGGTACGACGCGGGGCTGATGACCGAGAGTTTTCGCCCGCACCTGATCATTCTGGACTACATGCTGCCGGATCTGAACGGGAACGTGGTGTGCCAGCGGATCCGTTCGAAGGCGGAGCTGTCGGAGACGAAGATCCTGTTCGTTTCGGGGGTTGTGAACCAGCAGGAGGTTCAGGGGCTGATGCAGTCGGGGGCGGATGGGTTCCTGAAGAAGCCGTTCGACGTCGAGACGCTGCTGTCGAGGATGTCGGAGCTGCTGGAGACGGGGGTCTCGGGAGCCGAAAAGACCCGGTAAGCCTGGCGGGGAACCGTGGGCGTGCGTCCGGTGGCGCGCGCGGCATGGGTTGACCGCTCCGGGCGGGCGGGCGGCGCATGTCGGCACGGTCGGACCAGCACGGGGCTGCGGAGACTCCCGCGATCGGGGCGGGTGGTCCGTCGTTTTCGGGCGAGGCTCGCGCGCGCCAGGTTGAGCTGATCCTGCAGCAGGTGGAATCGCTGCCGACGCTGAGCCCGGTGGCGACGAAGCTGCTGTCGATCACGTCGGTGGACGACGCGGACCTGGACGAGCTTGTGGGGATGCTGGAGGCCGACCCGTCGATGACGGCTCGGATCCTGAGTCTTGTTCGTCGCGCGGACAAGGGTGCGAACCACGACAACATCACGACGGTTCGTCGCGCGGTGATCATGCTCGGGCTGGAGGCGGTGCAGGCCGCGGTGCTGAGCGTGTGCGTGTTCGAGGCTTTCGAGAGCGTTGGGGAATCGCGCGAGGGTGCCGGCGCGGGGTTCGACCGCGTGGGGTTCTGGACGCACGCGGTGGGTGTGGCGTGCGCGTCGCGTCTTGTGGCGCTGGCGAACCCGTCGTGCGGTGTGCGCGCGGACGAGGCGTTTGTGGCGGGGCTGCTGCACGATCTTGGGAAGATCGTGCTGGAGGCGGTGCTGCCGAAGAGCTACGGGCGCGTGCTGGAGCTGAGCGAGCACCGCGGTGTGGACAGCGCGGGTGTGGAGCGCCAGCTTCTGGGTTTGGACCATCACACGGCGGGGCGTCGTCTGGCGGCGCGGTGGGGGCTGGGTCGTGCGTTGCAGGAGACGATGTGGCTGCACAGTCAGGCGCCGGGTTCGTTGCCGGAGGTGCCGAGCCGAGGGTTGATCGGTGTGGTGAGCACGGCGAAGGCGTTGTGCCGAGGGCTGCACCTGGGTTGGAGCGGCGATTTTTCGCCCGAGTCGGACGCGGGCTCGGTGGGCGCTGGTTGGGGGCTTGAGGTTTCGTCGCTGGAGCGCGAGCCGGGCGGGCTGATGGAGGAGGTGGCTTCGCGCTGCGCGGGGCTTGGGTTGTCGTCTTCGACGAGCCCGGAGCTGTTGCTGCGCGCGGTGGCGAGCGCGAACCGTCGTTTGAGCCGGATGAACTCGGCTTTGCAGCAGCGCGCGGAGCAGTCTTCGCAGTTGCGGACGGTTCTGGAGGCGGTGGGTGCGTTCCACGCGTCGGGCGTGGCTCGGCGGTCGGTGGTGGAGGTGTTCGGGGAGATCGTGCGTTCGGCGGCTGGGGTGTTCGGGAGCGGGTTCTACGGGGTGGTGTTCCAGGCGGAGGCTGGTGAGGCGTGGCACGTGCACCAGTTCTCGGCGGACGGTCACCTGATTCGGAGCCAGATGATGGAGCCGCCACCGGGCGGTGCGGGGGGCGGAACGCAGGACCTGCGTTCGATCGGTTCGGAGCGCGGGCTGCGGGTCGGGGTGATGGGGCTGATCCCGTGGCTGAGCGATTTTCTGATGGATGCGGCGGATCTGCGCCGTGTGCGTCTGTGCCCGCTGCGCGCGGGGCGGCGTGGTGAAGAGGATGCGGCGGCATCGGTGCTGGGCGAGAGCGGTGCGGCGGCGGTGCTGCTGCACGATCGTGAGCCGGAGTCGCTGGGGCTGAGCAAGCGTTTGCTGGAGCCGCTGGTGTCGACGTGGGCGTGGGCGTTCGGGGCGAGCGCGCTGCACGAGCAGGCGTCGCGTTTGGGCGAGCGGCTTGCGGAGAGCAACCGGTCGCTGGCTGAAGCGCAGGCGCGATTGACCGAGGCGGAGTCGCTGGCGCGATTGGGCGAGATGGCGGCGGGCGCGGCGCACGAGATGAACAACCCGCTGACGGTGATCAGCGGTCGGTGCCAGGTGCTGGCGGACCGGGCGTCGACGGCGGCGGAGCGGACGGCCGCGAAGAGCGTGGTGGCGGCGGCTCGTCAGTTGACGGATCTGATCACGAGCCTGCACCTGCTGGCGGACCCGCCGGAGCCGAAGGCGATCCCGACGGCGGTCGCGGACCTGCTGAGCGCGGCGGTACGTGAGGCTCGGACGCGGACGGGGTCGATGGGGGAGATCCGGGTGACGGTGCCGGAGGGGTTGCGCCCGGCGCCGATCGATCGGGGGTTGATCGAGCGCGCGGTGCACGAGGTTGTGTTGAACGCGATCGAGTCGGACCCTTCGGGGCTTGTGGAGGTTTCAGCTCGTGCGGACGGGGTCGAGGGGGGGCTGGTGATCTCGGTTCGGGATTACGGGGCCGGGCTGAGCGAGCGCGGGCTGAAGCACGCGTTTGACCCGTTTTTCAGCGAGAAGGCGGCGGGTCGTCAGTGCGGGCTGGGGCTGAGCCGGGCGCGGCGGCTTGTGGAGCTGCACGGCGGTCGTGTGCAGCTTGAGAACGCGCCGGGGGGCGGGGCGTTGGTTCGGATGTGGCTGCCGGGGGTGGTGCGGGAGTCGGTGGAGATCGGCGGGGGTGTGAGCGCGTCGTCGGGTGAGGGTGTTTCGGCGTCGGGTTCGTCGCTGTTGTCATCGTGGGTGGAGCGTGCCGCGTGAGTGCGGCGGATCGCGGAGGTGAGACGATGGGTGCGCCGCGGAAGAAGTCGGGCTTGGCGTCGGCGGGTTCGGGCGCGCTGGGCGCGAGCGAGGCTCGTGCGCCCGAGGCGGTGGACGCGGGCGTGGGGCGGGTGCTGGTTGTCGCGCCGACACGCGTGGAGCGGGATCGGGCGCGGGCTCGGCTGAGCGCGGCGGGGATGAGCGTCTCGGTCGTGGGGCGCGTGTCGGCGGCTGCGGACCGTGTCGCGAGCGGGACGGTGGACTTGGTCGTGACGCACGATCGACTGCCCGATGGGGCGGGGCTGGATCTGGCGCGGGCGATCGGGGAGACGCGGTGCGACGTGGGCGTGGTGCTGGTGAGCGGTTCGGCGACGGTGGGGCTGGCGGTTTCGGCGATGCAGGCCGGGGTGCTGGATCTGATCGAGCTGGACGGTTCGGTGGAGGAGGCGGGGGTGTACGTCGCGCGGGTGTCGTCGGCTTTGCAGAAGGCGCGTTCGGCGGCGGCGCGGGAGCGGCGTGTGGCGCAGCTTCGCGAGCTGTGCCGCCAGCTCAACGAGGTTCGGGACGAGGTGACCAAGCACGTGGGGAGCTTGTGCGACGATCTGGTGGACGCGTACCAGGAGCTGAGCGATCGGATGGTGGAGGCGGGGACGGCTGCGGAGCTGCGCGCGGCGTTGCGCGCGGAGCTGGATATCGAGGATCTGCTCCGGACGGCGCTGGAGTTTGTGCTGGCGAAGGTGGGGGCGATGAACGCCGGGGTGTTCCTGCCGGGGGAGAGCGGGGATTTTTCGCTGGGCGCGTACGTGCATGCGGAGGGGGATAAGGGGCACGGGGAGGCGCTGCTGGAGCATCTTGGGGATGCGCTGCCGGGGCTGCTGGAGGGTCGGGACGCGGTGACGCTGTTGCCGGACGAGGGGAGCCGACGGGCGTTTCTGGGCGGGAGCGCGTCGTGGCTTGAGGGGAAGGCGGTGGTGGCGTTCGCGTGCGAGCACGAGGGCGAGCACCTGGCGACGTGCGTGTTCTTCCGTGATGAGCGTCAGGCGTTCGACCGTGACGCGCTGGGCGTGTTCGACACGTTGCGCGTGCTGTTCACGCGGCAACTGGCGCGCGTGGTGCACCTGCACCATCGGCACCTGCCGCGGGACGCGTGGGGGGAGTGAGATCGCCAACGAGCAGAGGGCCAGAGGGCCAAATAGGGGAAGAAGGAAAGCGGGAGGGCGTGCTTAGAGCTTGAGGTCGCCGAGGCCCATGCCGAGGGAGCCGAGGTCGCCGAGACCACCTTGGCCCTTGGTTTGGGTTTGCTTGGCGCGCTGCTTGGCTTGCTCCTTGAGGCGTCGGAGTTGCGGGGTTTCTTTGAGGATTTCTTCGGGGGTTCGGTCGTCGCGCTCGCCGCGGGGGCCTCGCCCGCGGCCGCCGCCGCCGGGCGCGGGCTCGCGCTTGGGGGCGTCCTTCAGGGCTTTGATGCTGAGGGAGATGCGTCGGTCGGCGGGGTCGATCTTGAGGACCTTGCAGCGGACGATCTCGTCGGGCTTGAGCACGTCGGCGGGGTGGGTGACGCGTCGCCATTCGAGCTCGGAGATGTGGCAGAGCCCCTCGACGCCGGGTCGGATCTCGATGAACGCGCCGAACTCGACGAGTCGGACGACGCGCCCGGAGACTTCGGCGCCCTCGGTGACTTCCTGGGTGATCTCGCCGAAGGGATCGGCCTGGAGTTGCTTGAGCCCGAGGCTGACGCGGTTGGCGTCCCAGTCGATCTTGAGGATCTGGACGGTGACGGGCTTGCCGACTTCGACGAAGCGGGCGACGTTCCTTTCGCCCTGGTTGACGCGGTCGTGAGAGAGGTCGGAGATGTGGATGAGCCCGTCGATGCCGCCGAGATCGACGAAGGCGCCGAAGGGCATGATCTTGCGGACGGTGCCGGTGACGGTCTGTCCTTCGGCGAGCGTGCCCTTGAGCTTCTCGGCTTGTGCGGCGCGTTCTTCGTTGAGCAGGTCGCGCCGGCTGAGGACGATGTTGCCCTGTCCGCGTCGGTCGATGCGCTGGACTCGGCAGGGGATCTTCTGCCCGACGTAGACCGAGAGGTCGGCGATGTGGTCGAGGGAGACCTGGCTGGCGGGCATGAAGGCGCGGTGCCCGGCGATCTCGAGTTCGAGCCCGCCCTTGTTGGTGCCGGTGACTTTGGCTTCGACGGTGTCGCCGGGCTGGAGGAGCTCCCACTCGGCTTTCTGGACCTGCCCGGGGAGTGAGCAGATGTAGATGCTGTCGGCGGACTCGAAACGTTCGACGGCGACTTCGAGCTCGTCGCCGACTTTGGGCAGGTCGGCTTCGGTCTTGAACTGGGTGCGTTCGACGACGCCGAGCTGCTTGGGCCCGAACTCGACGAAGACGTCCGACGGGCCGACGCTGACGACGCGCCCGGTGCGGTGCTCGCGCCCGCCCTGGACGACGCGCGGCTTGGCGCGCGCGGGGGCGGCGCCGGTGACGGGGGCGACGGCGTCGCGCCCGGTGTGGGGCTTGGGGGCGGCGGGGGCGGGCTCCGGGGCGAGCCCGAGCTGAGCCATCGCGGCTTCGACCTCGGCGTCCAGCGCGGCGGAGACGACGGGCTCCCCGGCGTCGCGAGCGGCGTCGCGCGCGGCCTCGGCGGAGGGCGGCGCAGCCGGCTCGGCGGGGGGCTTCGGGCTCGCCGGGGCCGGGTTGGTGGGGTTGGTGGGCGGGGTCGGCGGGGTGGGGTGGTCGTTCATCTCGGCACCGGTGGGGGGATGGCTGGGACGGGGTTCGGGGTCACGGATCGTGTTGTCCGGAGTGTACCCGCGGGTGGGGGCGGCTCCGGGATGGTTCAGCGGACGAACGTGCGGATCGCTTCGACGATGCGCTGCGCGGTGGCGACGTTGGCGAGCCCGGCTTCGGCGTCGATCTCCGGCGGCTCGCCCGTGCGCACCGCTTCGAGGAACGCCTCGATCTCGCTCACGATCGGCTCCTGATCGTCGATCACCAGGGGGTCGATGTTCACCAGTTCGGACCAGTTCAGGTCCGTCAGGTCCTTGCCCTGGCGGAGCTGCTCGTGCACCTCGCGCATCTGGATCTCGTTGGCGGTGCGCCGGATGATGGTGCCGGTCTTGGCGGCGTAATCGACCTTGATGTACGCGTTCTCGCCGGTGATGCGGGTGACGCGCTCGGTCTTGAGCGCCAGGCGGCTTGCGGTGAGGTTGGCGACGCAGGGGCCCCAGGGTCGGTTGAAGGTCAGGCGGGCGTTGCAGATGTCTTCGTGCTCGGTGATGACGGGCACGCCGGCGGCTTGGACGTCGTCGGGCTCCTGCCCGTCCATGAGCATGAGGACGACGTCGAGGTCGTGGATCATCATGTCCATGACGACGCCGATGTCGACCGAGCGGAAGGTCATGGGGCTGACGCGGTGGACCTCGATGAATCGGGGTCGGACCTCTCGGTCGGCGGCGGTGGCGCGTCGCATGGCGCGCATGATGGGGTTGAAGCGTTCGATGTGCCCGACCATGAGGACGGCGCCGCCGCGTTCGGCGAGTTCCTTGATGCGGAGGGCCTCGTCGCGGTCCTGGGCGAGCGGCTTTTCGATGAGGCAGGCGACGCCGGCTTCGAGGAAGGGCTCGGCCATCTTGCGGTGATGGACGGTGGGGACGGCGATGGAGACGGCGTCGACGCCGGCGTCGAGGAGTTCGCGCGGGTCGGCGAAGGCTTTGCACCCGTGTCGTTCAGCGACGGTTTCGCGCCGTTCTTCGTCGGCATCGACGACGCCGACGAGCTCGACGTTGTCGAGCTCGGCGTAGACGCGGGCGTGGTGTCGTCCCATGCGTCCGACGCCGACGGCTCCGCAGCGGAGTCGTTCGCGTGCGGGCGTGCGGACGGCTCGGGGCGAGACGCCCGCGGACAGGCCGGTGGAGTGATCGGTCTGGGTCATGAGGAGAACGCCGGGCGGGTGGAGCGCGTGTGTGTGGTTGGTGCGCTCGTCTGCGTATCCGTGGTTGGTGTGGGCGAGCCGTGTGCCGCCCGGCGGGTGCGACGGGGGACGTGGGAGAGGTTAGCCGGCGGCCTCGGAGAGCGCGGAGGCGAGGTCGTCCTTGCTGGTGAGCCCGATGAATTTCTTCACGACCTCGCCGTTCTTGAAGAGGATGACGGTGGGGATGGCGCTGATGCCGTACTTGACGGGGACGTTGCGGTTGGCGTCGGTATCGAGCTTGCCGACGACGGCCTTGCCGTCGAACTCCCCGGCGACCTGGTCGATCGTGGGTGCGAGCATTCGGCAGGGTGCGCACCACTCGGCCCAGAAGTCGACGAGCACGGGCTTGTCGCTCTTGAGGACTTCGGCTTCGAAGTTGGCGTCGGTGAATTCCTTGACGGTGTCGGCGGCCATGACGGCTCCTGTTCCTTGGGCCGATCGGGCTGGCGAGCCCGCCCGATCGGTTGCTCGCTTCCCCCGGGGTCGTGCCGACCGCGATGGTTGGTCGCGGGTGTCGGCATGGCATCCTTGCCCGCGGTCGGGGGGGGATCAACCGCGGGTGAGCGGAGCGCTCGGATCCCGGGGCGGGGGGCTCCGGAGCAGCGTCCAGGCTGCGCGGAGCGCCCCGCCCTGGGCCTCGACGTCGTGCACCCGGAACACCCGGGCGCCGAGGGCAAGGTGCATGATGCTGAACGCGAGGGAAGCGGGCAATCTTCCATCGGGGCCCGGGAGCTTTCCCGGGGTGGTGTTCTCGGGGGTGTCCGCGTGGGGTTGGGCCTGGGCCCAGGCGACGAAGCTCTTTCGGCTGGTGGCGCTGAGGATGGGGAAGGCGTGGTCCCGGGCTGGGGGCGGGAGTTCGGGGTGGGGGGCGATGAGGGCGGGGGTGGCGCGGAGGAGCTCGATGTTCTGGGCGGGGCTTTTGCCGAAGCCGAGCCCGGGGTCCAGGAGGATCGATTCGGGCGCGACGCCGACGCGGAGAGCCTCGGCGGTTCGGGCGACGAGGTGTCGGCGGACGGTTTCGACGACGCCGAGGGGGGCGTAGCTCGGCTCGGCGTCGTAGTCGGTGGAGTAACGGTCGGCGTCGGGCGGAGCGAGGCGGTGCATGAGGCAGAGCCCGGCGCCGGTCTCGGCGGCGAGGGCGAGCATGGACGGATCCTCGGTGGCGCCGGAGACGTCGTTGATCGCGTCCGCGCCGGCTTCGAGGGCGGCGAGGGCGACCTCGGCGAGGGTCGTGTCCACGGAGATGGGGATCGCAGCGAGCGCCGGGTCGGTGTCGGCGCGGATCGCTTCGATCACGGGGAGGAGGCGGCGCCGCTGTTCGTCGGCGGGGACGCGCGTGGAGCCGGGGCGGGTGCTCTCGGCGCCGAGGTCGAGCAGGTCGGCGCCGTCCTGGACGGCTTGGCGGGCGAGCTGGCGTGCCGAGGCTGCGGAGTCGGCGCGGCTCGGTGCGTGGAAGCTGTCAGGGGTGCAGTTGATGATCGCCATGAGGCGCGGGCGATCGAGGGTGAGCGCACGGCCGTTGAGAAGACGCCACGTCTGCATCCATCGAGGATAAGGGAACCCGCACGCCGAGGGTGTGCGAATATGGGACATCGAGAATGTCGGTTATTTTTCGATGGTGGTCAAGATGAGCCTGGCGTGTCCTGATTGCAAGTACGAACTTCTTGGGATGCCGATGGCGACGGTAGAGGGCGACGGCGTGCTGCGGTGTCCGGAGTGCGGGCGCAAGACGAGCCGAGAGGAGATTGAGTCGCTGCGTCTTGCCATGCCGCAGCGTTTGTGGTTCGGGATGGTCGCGGCACTGTCTTGTGGCGTGGGCTTTGTGCTGTACGCTATGCTCGCATCGGCGTTGTACGCGAATGGGTGGCGGTCTTGTGGCGGTCCTTATCCGTGGGATATCGCCGCTTGGGTGTCGTGCCTGGTCATGTTGGCTGCGTTGCCGTGGGTGCTGGTCTGCACGTCGCTGAGGCTGTCGGCACCAAAGCTCATTGGCCACTTCTTGCTTGCGTATACGATCATTATTGGATGGCTTTTGATTCGAATTATTGTGGTCAATTTTCTTTAATGCGGTCTTGCCATGTGGCGGTGTCGTGGGCTTGTGAGTGCTGTGCGCATGAAATGAAAAACGCCCCGGCCTGTCGCGGGCCGGGGCGTTGGGTGTTGGGCTGGGTTGCAGTTTAGAAGCGGGGGCGTCCGGCGGGTGCGGGCTGGAAGTCGTCGTCGCCGCCGCCGAATTCTTCAGCGAGGTTGGCGATAGTGCGGATGACGTCGGCGGGGAGGACGACCCGGGCGTGGAAGCCGTTGGCATCGGTGGTGCCGCCGATGGCGACGGGGGCGAGGTTGGCGGGGATCTGGATGTCCATGCCGCCGCCCATCATCGCCATGAAGCCCTGGACGGTCTGGAGGATGCTGCCGATGCCGATGTAGATTTCGAAGCTGGGGTTGTCGGGGAGTCGCGCGGCGACGGGGCGGAGGTTGGCGTCGTTGGCGAGCCCGTTGCCGTTCTGGGCGGTGCGGAGGAGTTGGCCCATGAGGGGCGTGTTCTGGCTCATGGTCTGGACGGCGCCGCCGTTGACATTGGCGAAGAAGCCGTTGGCGCCCATGCTGGGGCCGAACATGAGCATCATCATCTGCTGGGTCTGCATGGCGGCGGGATCGTTGGGATCGGGGGCCATGGACATGGTGTAGCTGCTGACGCCTCGTCCTTCGATCTGGACGGCGTTGCGTGCGAAGCTGGTTCGGTAGGTGATGCCCTCGACCTTGCGCCCGTTGAGTTCATTCATCATGTTCTCGAATCGGGTTTCGTAGGCGGCGGGGTCCTTGACGTTGTAGAAGTAGGCGGTGTTGGAGAAGAGTCCGCCGAGGACGGCGGGCGTGGTGCCGAGGATGAAGCTCATGCCGTCGACGCCCTGCATGAGTGCGGCGGGGTTGAGCGCGTCGGGCTGTGCCTGGTTGCCGGCGGCGGCGTGGTCGAGGATGTTGGTGACGATCTTCTGGAGCCCGGGGCTGGAGACGTCGAACGAGCCGGCGAAGAGGAAGGGCATCGCGGGGATGCGGTCGAGGTTGGCGCGGGCGCGTCCGGGCTGGGTGAAGAACCCGCCGACCTCGGAGCCTTCCTTGAAGTTGGCGGCGAGGTCGATGTGGACGCCGGCGTCGCCGAACTGGAACCCGACAAGCCCGACGGTGGCGTCGCGGAGGAAGCCGGCGGCGACGGTCTCGACGAGCTGGAACTGGTGCTGCACCTGGGCGGCGTCCTGCCCGGCCATCATCGCGAAGAACTGCATCTGCTGCTTCATGCCCTCGAGCCCCTGCTCCATCTGGGGGCGGAGTGCGGGGATGTTGGCGAGGATGACGGTGTCGGCGTTGTGGGCGACGCGCTGCCCGACGCGCCCGAGAGCGGCGTTGTGGGCGGCGGTCTGCCCGGGGGTGCCGGCGAAGTTCTGGACGAGCTCGCGGATGGGGCTCATCGCGACGTACCCGCCGCCGAGGGGCTTGACGAACCCGGGCGAGCCGTTGATTTCGATTTCGGCGAGGGGCCCGGGCGTGCCGCCGAGGGCTCGGACGAAGGCGTCGGCGTCGTTGACGGGGACGATCATGACCATGGGGCCTTCGTCATCGTCGAAATCGATCTCGCCGCCGGGGGGGGCCATGAGGGCGAGGCTGATGGAGCCGGCGGGGTTGAGCCCGTCGGTGCCGAGCAGGTCGCGGATCATGACCATCGGGAGTTCGCCGGCGCCGGGGACGGCTCGGCGGAGCTGCTCGACATTGGTGACGAACGCTTGCATGTTGCGGACGCTGGCGACGACGACCGCATCGGTCGGGACGCGGTCCATCGACGCGGGCAGGCCCGCGAGCGACGGGAACGCGATCAGACCCAAGACCAGCGACGCCAGACCGGTGCGACAAGTGTTGCGCATACGACGCTCCCCTTCCTCAATTCGTGCCGATCGTGTGATGATCGGGCGGCAGACCCGGCGTGCGGGCGGTGCTCACGCGTGCTCAAGAACCCGGGGCGAACGCCGACCCGGGCGCGGGCGGAGTATACCCCCCGGCCCCGCAAGGCCCATCCGCAAGGCCTACCGATCGATGGACGGGTCGGCTGCGGGACCCGATCCGCGGGGATCACCCTGATCGGGGAGGGTTTGGCGGTGATGGAGGGCGCGCCTCAGCGCTTCCGGCGGGGCTCCTCGGACTCGGGCTCCTCCTCGGCGTCCTCCTCGTCTGCTTCGTCCTCGTCCACCTCGATGTACTCGTACTCGTAGTCGTATTCCTCGTCGTCCTCGGCGTCTTCGTCTTCCTCGTCCTCTTCTTCCGATTCCTCGTCGTCTTCTTCCGCGTCTTCTTCGTCTTCGTCGAACTCGGCTTCGTCTTCATCCTGGTCTTCGGGATCTTCGTCTTCGTCCTCGTCTTCTTCGTCGGCCGCGTCTTCGACTTCCTCGTCCTCGGCTTCTTCCAGGGACCCGTCGTCGTCCTCGTCGGGTTCGGGGTCTTCATCCTCGTCGTCGTGCTCGCCCTTGCGGCTGGTGACTTCGACGGCTGCGGCTTCGGCTTGTTCCACCTCGAACGGCGGGGGCTCGTCGGGCGCGCCGGTCTCGGCGTTGAAGAGCCCTCGGGCGGGGTCGGCGGCGTTGGTGACGCGCCCGGTGCCGTCGTCGCGCGGGTAGGCGACGCCCTTGCTCCGCGCCTCTTCCTCCGCGAGCGCCTTCATCGCGTCCCACTCGTTCAGCGTGATCAGCACGTCGCGCGCGACCGAGCCCTTGTGGGCGCTGATGATCCCGGCGATGCCCATCAGGTCGATCAGGCGGCTCGCGCGGGTGTACCCGATCGCGAGGCGGCGTTGGAGCAGGCTGACGCTGCCGCGCTTGGTTTCCAGGACGATCTCGACCGCGCGGTCGAACATCGGGTCTTCCTGCGCGGCGGCGAGGGAGGCCGAGGAGTTGTTCTGGCTCTCAAGGATGCGCTCCTCGTCGTCGGAGCCGGAGCGGAGCTGGACGAGTTGGCGTTCGAAGGTCGGCGTGGCGACGTCCTTCATAAAGCGCACGGCTTTGCGGATCTCGCGGTCGTCCACCAGCGTGCCCTGGGCTCGGCTCAGCTTGCTGGTGCGCGGGCTGAGGTAGAGCATGTCGCCCTGGCCGAGCAATAGCTCGGCACCCTTCTGGTCGAGCACGATGCGCGAGTCCATGCCGCTGGCGACCTTGAACGCGATTCGGCAGGGCATGTTGCTCTTGATGAGCCCGGTGACGACGTTCGCCTGCGGGCGCTGGGTGGCGAGGATGAGGTGGATGCCGACGGCTCGGGCTTTCTGCGCGATGCGGATGATCGAGCCCTCGACCTCCTTGTTGGTCATCATGAGGTCGGCGAGCTCGTCGATGATGAAGACCATGTAGGGCAGGCGGCGCGGGACGCGGGCTTTCTGTTCTTCGGTGACGGCGCCGAGGGATTCGCAGAGCTCGTCGAACTCCAGCTCGTTGTAGCCCGCGATGTCGCGCACGCCGGCGTCGGCGAGGAGCTCGTAGCGCTCGTCCATCTTGCGGACGGCCCATTCGAGGATGGCGGCGGCTTTGGCCATCTCGGTCACGACGGGGCTCATGAGGTGGGGGATGTCCTTGAACTGGCTCATCTCGACCATCTTGGGGTCGACCAGGACCATCTTGAGCTCGTTGGGCTTTTTGGTGTAGAGGAAGCCCATGATGATGGTGTTCATGCAGACGCTCTTGCCGGAGCCGGTGGTGCCGGCGATGAGCATGTGGGGCATCTGCGTGAGGTCGGCGATGAGGGGGTCGCCGCTGGCGTCCTTGCCGAGGAACATGGGGAGCTTCATCTTCTCGAAGGCTTCGCGGTTGCCCATGAGCTCTTTGAGGCGGACGCGTTCTTTGGTGGGGTTGGGGACCTCGACGCCGACGGTGTCGCGCCCGGCCTGGTTGGGGACGATGCGGATGTTGACGGCTTTGAGCGATCGGGCGATGTCGCTGGAGACGGTCTGGAGGGCGCTGACGCGCGTGCCGGGCGCGAGGCGGATGTGGTAGAGGGTGATGACGGGGCCGGACTCGATGCTGACGACCTCGCCGTCGATGCGGTACTGCTGGAGCGCGTGCTCGAGGGCCTCGCCCTGCTCGCGGACGATCTCGCGGAGCTTCTCCTCGAAGTTGTCCTCGGGTTCTTCCAGTAGGTCCAGCGGCGGGAAGCGGTAGCCCTCGAGCTCGCCGACGTTCTGGAGGTCGCGCAGGTCGTCCTCGGTCGCGGTGCGCCGGGTGTCGGCGCCGAAGCGGACGGGGAGACGCGCGATCTTCTCGCGGAGCGCGTCCTTGTCGAAGACCTGAGGAGCGCCGGGGATCTCGTCCTCGTCGTCTTCCTCGTCGTACTCCTCGGCCTCGTCGGATGCCTCGGCTTCGTCCCAGTCTTCGAGCTGGTCTTCGTCCTCGTCTTCCTCCGCGGCGTCCTCGGCTTCCAGTTCCGCGTCCTCGACGTCGGGCTCCTCAACCACTCGACGCTGGCGCGCGGGCTTCGCGGCGGGCTTGGGCTTGGCGCGAAGGGGCTTGGCTTCGGGTTCCTCGGCTTCGTCGTCGTCCTCGTCGAGTTCGACTTCGACGGGTTCATCGACGTCGTTGAGGCGGACGGTGACGGTGCGCTTGGTGCGGGCTTTGGCGCTGAGGAGCCCGGCGAGCATGCCGCGGAAGCCGTGGTGGGCGGCGGAGCCGGTGGCGGCGGCGGCTTTGTTGGTGGTGCGACGGAGGGCAGGGAAGATGCGGGTCGCGATCCAGGCGGGGACGAGGAAGACGTACTTGTCGAACGCGACGAGGAGCCCGATGAGGGCCATGACGCTCAGCCAGAGCAGGGCACCGGCTTGTCCGAAGCGTGCGGCGAGTTCTTCCCCGACGACGACGCCGAGGAGCCCGCCGCCGAGCTCGGGCATAGGCCCGAGGTTGGGGGTGAGCAGGCGGACCGTGCCGGCGAGCGCGCCGACGATCAGCACGACGCCGACGGTGCGGAGGACGGGCAGCCCGACCGCGGCAACGCCGGTTCTGGGCTTGCGAGCGCCGATGAAGAGCCCGACGCCGGCGAGGAGCATGAGGAGCCAGGCGCTGACGCCGAGCAGACGGAGCAGGTGGTAGCTCGCGTACGCGCCGACGGGCCCGCCCCAGTTGGCGATGGGGTCGTTCGGTGGGTAGACGGCGTGCCCGGGTGGGTCGGCGGGGTCGAAGCTGACCAGGGCGATGAGGGCGAAGGCCCAGACAGCGGCGAGGCAGAGCCACCCGGCGGCCCGGAGGGCGCGCCCGCCGGGGGTGCCGACGGGCGCGGCGGCCAGGGGCTCGGGTCGTCGCCCGCGACGGGCGCCAGGGGTGTTGGATCGAGAAGGTGGCATCGGCAGCGTTCATCGGCGGGATCGCCCGCCAGAAGGCAGAATACGGGGGAGGGGGCAGGGCCGGAGAAAGTGCGACCCAGCCAGCCCAAACAGAACTCAGACTGATTCGGTCTTCAAGGTCATCAAACAACTCGAACCAGAGTTGGCATTTAGCCGGAGTTTACTGCCTCGATTCGAGCATTCTTGATAGCTGAGGTGAAACACGAACAATCATAAAGCCACCAAAATGCCACTCTACTTTGATAAGACCGCGATTATCCAATAAATCTACAAAATGTTCAGAAATTCGATGCGGCAATCCATCGAATACTACATCAGTATTATTTCGCCAATCTTGATTGACTATGCCAGATATAACGGCATCTAGCCATGTGCTGTACTCTGGATATTCGTGTTTTATAAATAGATCAAAGGCATGAATACGGATAGTAATTGAAAGTAGCCCAAGGCCACGATACGTCGGTTCGCAGCCAGAGCCAGTATCTAGGTATCCCATTTCGTTTAATACAGTAATGGAATCACGAATTTCCTGATTCGATACTCCAGAATCTGCAATAGTATCAAGAAAGCGAAGATCATTAATTTGTTTATCAACAATTCTAATACTTTCCCTGCATGCTGCCTCAAGAATTAGACAGTCAATAGCGGCTAGTTGTGGCAAAACTAGTGTTCTAGGCAAATTCAGGTATTCTGGTGGCGGCCCGAGTGGTGGTTTGTCTGTCATGCCATAGATAGAGCTAACGATTCTATTCAAATCACTATCGTAATCTGTAATATCACGTATTGATACCCACAGTGTGGATTTTAAACACTCGGGAACGTCGCAATCATCTATAATAATTGGAATAATTCTATAGTTACTAGATTCGATTCGGCTGAGAAATGCTCTATTAATCTCCTCATTTACCCAAGGCTTTTGTACGCTCGCCCTTGAGAGAACTACAATAAACATTGAGGATTTCTTGATACCGTGATTAAATATTTTATCAACCAAGCTATCGCCCGGCATCATTTCCCAGTCATCTAGCCATGCGTCGATGCCTTGGTCTCGTAGCTTTTTCGCGAATTGGGTTACAAACCGATCTTTGTCTTCGCTGGCATGTGAAATAAACACGCTCGGAGGGTCTGCTTGTGTCATGGGCTAATTTTAGGCTAGAGAATCGATTCCGATTCATTGATGACGGTTGCCGTGGACGATTTGGATAGGTGCTCTGTCCTCTCCCCTCACCGCCTCCAGCGGTTGTTGCTGCGGTCGAGGTCGGGGAGGACGTTCTTGGGGTCGATTTCGATCTCGATGAGTCGGTGCCCGGGTCGGACGAAGCCGCGTTCGTATTGGCGGGAGCCGCCCCAGGCGTCGACGGGGATGGTGAGGTGTTCGTCGTGTCGGTTGCCGCTCTGGTCGCGCCAGGTGAGGCGGAGGAACAGGGGCATGACGGCTTCGCCGCGGGTTTCGAAGCGGACTCGGGCGATGCCGTCGTCGGTGAAGCGAACGCGGTCGATGCGCTGGTCGAGGGTGGTGAACTCGATGAACCAGGATCGCCAGAACCAGCTCAGGTCGGCGCCGGCGTGGTTGTTCATGGTTCGGAAGAACTCGTCTGGTGTGGGGCTCTTGAAGGCCCAGTCGCGGATGTAGGCGCGGAAGGCGGGGTCGAAGCGGTCCGGGCCGAGGATGTGCTCTCGGAGGAGCCAGAGCCCGTAGGCGGTCTTGCGGTAGGCGAGGAAGCCGAGCTGCCCGCCGGCGATGTGGTCGGGTCGGGTGTGGACGGGCTGAAGGTCGGGCGTGTTCATGCGTTCTTCGAAGCGTGTGATCGCCCAGGGCGTTGAGCCGGGGTAGAAGAAGCGCGAGGCGTAGATGCCGAGGAAGCTGGTGAAGCCCTCGTCGATCCAGGCGTAGGCGCGTTCGTTGGTGTTGACGATCATGGGGAACCAGTTGTGGACGAGTTCGTGATCGGTGACGCCGAAGAGCCCGCGTGGGTTGGTCCGGTTTCGGCAGAAGGCGACCATGGGGTACTCCATGCCGCCGACGATGCCGTTGACGTTGGTGGACTGCGGGTAGGGGTATGGGAACCACATGCGGGAGTGGAGGCGGAGGGTGAACGCCTGGTACTCGTTACTGCGTGTCCACTGGTCTTTGGCTTCGCGCGGGTAGAAGGAGTGGACGACGACGAGGCGCGTGGGGACGTTGGCGGGGATGGGGTCGAAGGTGCCGCCGGGGCGTTCGTTGGTGCGGGCCTGGTCCTCGCGCCGGATGTCGTCTTCGGTGGGCTCGCGGACATCGCCGACTTCGGTGGGGACCTGGACGGCCATCGCTTCCCACGCGAACGCCTGGCTGGCGGCCCATGCGAAGGTGCGGACTTGGTCGGCTTGGAAGTGCCACGTGCGCATGGATGAGCCGTCGTGGGCGGCGCGGGCCGCGTCGGCTTCCTCCAGCGTGCGCACAAGGACGGACTCGTCGCCGGATTCCCCTGCGTGCACGCGCTGCCAGCGGGCGAGTTTCTCGGCGCTGAGCACGTCCTCAGGGTTCTGCAGCACGCCGGTAGCGGCGACGACGTGGTCGGCCGGCACGCGGAGGCGGACGGAGTAGGTGCCGAAGTCGGTGTAGAACTCGCCGACACCGAGGTAGGGGAGCGTGTTCCACCCGTTCACATCGTCGAATCGGCAGAGATTCGGGAACCACTGCGCGAACTGGTAGATGCGCCCGGCCGCGACGTCCTCGCGCCCCATGCGGTCGGAGCCGTTGGGCGGCGGCTGGAAGCTGAAACGGATCTCCAGCGCGACACGGCCCCCGGGCTGGAGCGAGCTGGGCAGATCGACGCGCCCGAGCGTGTCGTAGATCGCCATGTCGAGCTCGCGCGCGGGGGTGAGGGCGCGCAGGTCGGCGTCGAGATCGCCGCGGAGGAGTCGGACGGAGCGGATATCGAAGCCGCCTTCGAACCCATCGCGGTTACCGAAGCGTTGACCGGGGCCGTAGAGGAGATCGCCCTTGCTCCCGGGCCGGAAGAGGTTCTGTTCGAGGTTGAACCAGAGGAACGCGAGCGCGAACGGGCTGTTGTTGGTGTACCGGACGCGGAGGGCGGCGGTGAGGGTGTTGGCTTCGGGATCGAGCTCGGCGTCGATCGCGTAGTCGGCGGTGTTCTGCCAGTAGTCCGGGCCGGGCGAGCCGTCGGGCTGACGGACGCGGGTCGGCGTGCGCTCGAAGGTGTGGGAGAAAATGGTCGAATCGGGTCGTGCGTCGGCGAGGCGTGTCGCGACGGCACGGGGCGCGGGCTCATCGCTCGCGCCCCGCGAGGCACACCCCGGGAGCACGAAAGCCGTGATGCTGGTGAGGATCGCGACAAAACAGGTCCACAACGATGCGGCTCGGCGCATGGGTCGCCTCCGAATCAAAGACAGCAGGCTTGGACGAGAATCGGGGCACACGATACCGGAAGCCCGATCGGCGTGCTCCGAGGGTTCGCGGGATTCAGGACACGTCGATCCCGTGCGCGCGCCCGCACTCGGGGCACTCCGGTTGGGTGAGCACGAGCGGGTACGCGCAGGCGGGGCAGTGCCACTGGCTGAGACGCCGGGCGGCACGGCGGAGCCGGTATGCGCGCGTCAGGAAGAGTGCTGCGAGCGCGAGCAAGGCGAGACACGCGAGCGTGGCCGCGAGGTTCAGGGCGTCGATCCAGAGATCTTCAGCGATCGGGATGCGCCGGATCGCGGGGCGTCGGTCGAAGTGGTTCTGGATCGCGATGTCGCGGGCCTCGTCGCGAGCGAGGGTGACGGTCGCGGGGTCGAGTTGCACGCCGGGGTGGCTGACGAGCATTTCGGTGAACTCGGGTCGGAGCAGCCAGTTGAGCAACGGGGCCGTTCCGCGGAGCCATGCGTTGCACTCGGCCGAGGCGGCGGCGTTGGGCGGGAGCAGGCGCGAGCCGAAGTGGCTCCAGCGGTGC
>Ga0213836_101028_pt1 | contig 18524 bp, 17 predicted proteins | sample SWPATP03_FD_160578 | JGI IMG/M metagenome (GOLD analysis project Ga0213836, IMG submission 160578) | Coastal seawater microbial communities from Marineland, Florida, United States - SWPA TP0 #3 | ecosystem: Environmental > Aquatic > Marine > Coastal | place: USA: Florida | collected 2016-08-05
GTGGCTTATACCGATTTCTGGGGAGCCTATGAGGCTGTTCTACCGAGTAAACGTCATCAAGGGGTTGGGAAGGATACAGGTTTGACCAGCTACATCGAAAGGTTTAACAATACCTTGAGACAACGAGTGTCTCGCTTAGTACCCAAGACCTTGTCCTTTTCCAAGTGTTTGCAGAATCACATTGGTGGCATTTGGTATTTTATCCATCACTACAACGCATCATTACCTCTTTAGTACTACCATGAATACCTCGACCAGATACCCAGAGCCTTAGAGGGGTTAAAACGTTCTGTTTATATGGGCATTCCATCTTTAGATTTTTCCTATCCACCGCGGTACTTTTAAAGGTCTATGTAGGTGCCTCATCCAAACCCCTACTTTTCCCCTTGCCCTTTTGGGCGTAGCGTTTCAACCTATTTCGCTACCTGCTCATTGCGATGGTTCAAGTCAGACATTCAGATTTCCTTAATCATGGATGGTTGGCAGTGGTCGCGTCTTGATAGTAGGTTTGATCTCACGCCTTCCGTTCCCCGCTTTAGTCCTAGAGTTATGAGTTCTCAAACCGGGGGTGGCTATCGCCGTTACCCTCAACGTTTGTTACAAAACTGTTAAGAATTGTAACAACGTATGTTGACCCTGGGTTCCTTGCCTGGTTTTGGTATCAAAATGATACAAAAAGTCGGGACATATAAACAGTTATGAGGTCGCTCAGGGGAGACTCCCTTATATCCAACCAAGGGGCTGGAACCCTCACGCTTGCTGTTATTTCAAGCATTCATTGCAGCTCTATTTGATGCCTAAACGTCTCGCACGGATTACTAGAGCGTACCACAAAGGGAACAAAGTATCTGGGGCGGCGCTCAAGGCTGCCAGGAATGCCACATCCAGAAAGCTGGCTGAGACTTTGTTTAAGGCTCTGTGGGATATGCGATAATCCTACTTTAAAGGTTGGCTTATAAAGGCCCCGCTGATTTGTTGGTCAAGCGGGGCTTTTTACTGTTGAAAGTTAGAGTGTAGGATAGAAAAACAGTTAGAATGGTTAATCAGCTTGTTCCAAGACTTATAGCTAATTTTAGGATTCCGTGACCGAACCAACTTCCACCCCCCCTTTTAAATTCGATCCCGTTGAAGATGCTTTAGCCGACTTGAAAGCCGGACGCTGTATCGTGGTTGTGGACGATGAACACCGGGAAAATGAAGGTGATCTCATCTGTGCGGCTAATTTTGCTACGCCCAACCTGATTAATTTTATGGCGGTGGAAGCCAGAGGATTAATATGTTTAGCCCTAACAGGCGATCGCCTCGACCAACTAGATCTTCCGCTGATGGTGACAAAAAACACCGATAGCAACCAAACCGCCTTCACGGTCAGCATCGACGCTTCCCCCCAAATGGGAGTCAGCACCGGAATTTCCGCCGAAGATCGCGCCCGGACTATTCAAGTGGCGATCCAACCGCAGACTAAACCAGAGGATCTGCGTCGTCCGGGTCATATTTTCCCCCTGCGGGCTAAAGAAGGGGGAGTGCTAGAAAGGGCTGGTCATACAGAAGCAGCCGTAGACCTAGCGCGACTGGCGGGTTTATATCCGGGTGGGGTGATTTGCGAAATTCAAAACCCCGACGGGTCAATGGCGCGACTGCCACAATTGATCGAATATGCTAAAACCCATAATCTCAAGTTGATCAGCATTGCTGACCTAATTAGCTATCGGCTACAGCACGATCGCTTTATTATTCGCGAAGCCGTCGCCAAACTTCCCACCCAATTCGGGGATTTTCTCATTTATGCCTACCGTAACACCCAGGATAATAGCGAGCACGTCGCCCTAGTGAAAGGAGATCCGGCTACATTTGGTGATATTCCCGTCATGGTTAGGGTTCACTCTGAATGTTTAACGGGGGATGCTTTCGGTTCCCTACGCTGCGACTGTAGGATGCAACTACAAACGGCCTTAAAAATGATTAATCATGCTGGGGCTGGGGTGGTAGTTTATCTCAAACAAGAAGGGCGCGGTATTGGTTTAATCAATAAACTTAAAGCCTATTCTCTGCAAGATATGGGGCTTGATACCGTCGAGGCTAACGAACGCCTCGGCTTTCCTCCTGACCTACGCAATTATGGCATGGGGGCGCAAATTCTTAATGATATTGGTGTCCGACAGATCCGCCTAGTCACTAATAATCCTCGTAAAATTGCGGGACTCAAGGGTTATGGTATTGAGATTGTCGATCGCGTCCCATTATTGATTGAGGCGACCGATTATAATTCCGTTTATCTGGCAACCAAGGCACAAAAATTAGGTCATCTTTTACTGCAAACCTATTTGGTCACAGTGGCGGTTAAATGGCATCATTCACCCCAAGCCACCTGGGAAGCCGCAGAGGAAATGGGGGAAACTTTTATCCCTTCTACTATGTCCGTCCTCAAGTCGGCGGCGGAACTTTATTCCTATGGCGATCGCATCGAAAAATTACAGAGTATCGCCCATACTTATGACCTGCTACTTCAGGAAGAAACTCGTCCCGTCGCCGTGGCTTTATTTGGTCAAGCAGACCTAGTTTTTCATCTCGGTCTAGATCAACCATTATTAGCATCACCCGACTGGTATCAATATCCTGACCATCCCTATGTCAATGCTATCCAACAGATACTTGATCATATTGTGGCTTTATCAGATTTGCAACGGTTGGAGTTTCTCATTGCTTCCGGTCATGACCCTTTAACCAGTCTCAAGGGTCAATTAAAACGTCAGGCTTTCCCCTTATCAACCCTTCCCGGTTCCTTATGCGATCGCCTGGAGTTGCAAACAATTTATAGTTTTTCATGGTAAGTAATTCCCTGGTGCTAATTAACTCTAATTCAACATACCTAATGGCATCATAAATTCACCTTAATTACCAATTAACTACCTGGTCTCATCGCCAGGTTTGTTAATTTTTAAAACAAAACCTTGTGCTTGGGCAATATTGAGATATAATGCCCTCCGTTTTTTGATGGGATTACTATCAAGACCAGTTCCCATAATTAGCCTTACTCAGAGACTTTTGGGAATTGGGGCTTGCCGATTTTACCAATTACATATTAAAATGCTGTTTACTAAAAATCTCAGATTTGGGAGCAAAAAATGAGCAATTTAAACCTGTTTTTGGGCGTGCAAAGTACAGCGGGTCAGACTGTTGAGTGGTCTTTTAGCGTGGCAATTATCATGATTTTGTGCAATGTATTTGCCATTGTTATTGGTTATTATGGCATCTCTAAAGAAAATCGTGGCCAAGGTCCTGCCCTTCCCGTTTCCTTGCCCCGCATTTTTACTGGGTTTGGTTTTCCCGAACTCCTCGCCACCGCCAGCTTAGGTCATCTCATCGGTGCAGGTGTCATCCTCGGCTTGGCTAATGCCGGAGTGCTGTAGCAGCCATAGTCACCCTCAAATAAACAGTAATGGGAGCAAAATGCTCCCTAATTTCCTGATGTGATAGCTAGGGTTAATTAGCCGTTAAGTGTCGGTAAATATTATTAAAATTAACCCTTTCCCAACCTTACTTAACTCAAGGAAAGCGATCGCCTAAACATTCACCGCATCTTCCTGTAGCCTTAATTGCTCAATTAACCCTATTGACTCCCCATGGCTTGTGCAGCAGGGGTGAGGCCATAACTGGTAACTATGGCCAGTGTTAACTGTTAACTGTAGTTGTTACAATAGAACAGGGGGAAAGTGATTAACCCCCCGGTAAAGATAACGTATGCCTTGTGTGTAGTTACAGCAAGGGATTCAAGGGAGGCGTTCATGCAGGCAGGTTGGCGGATAGGATCGATATTTGGTATTCCACTGTATATCGACTCCTCATGGTTTGTCATCGTCGTATTGGTGACATTACTCAATAGTCAGGAATATGTGCAATGGGGAGAACTATTATCCTGGGGCGCAGGTTTAGCAGTGGCGCTGCTGCTGTTTGGTTCTGTTCTTCTCCACGAGTTAGGACACAGCTTGATTGCCAAATCTCAAGGCATTCAGGTCAATTCCATCACCCTATTTTTATTTGGAGGCATTGCTTCCATTGAGAAAGAATCAAAAACACCCGGTCAGGCTTTCCAAGTAGCGATCGCCGGTCCCTTAGTCAGTTTAGCCCTATTTTTTGTACTCACCGCATTAGCCCAAAGTTTACCAGAACCCAACCTAGTGCGAGAAATAGCCCAACGCATCGGGGAAATTAACCTCGTCCTAGCCATATTTAATTTAATACCCGGTTTACCCCTAGACGGTGGACAGGTACTCAAAGCCACAGTTTGGCAGATTACCGGAAGTCGGTTTGCTGGAGTACGTTGGGCAGCCAGAAGCGGACAATTTCTAGGTTGGGGGGCAATTTTCCTAGGTCTATTTGCCCTATTCGCCGCCAGTAACTATAGCGGTCTGTGGATTGCCTTAATTGGTTTGTTCGTTATCCGTAACGCTAGTTCATACTCGCGAATGAGCGATTTGCAGGAAACCTTGCTCAAAATTCAAGCTAGTGATGTGATGAGCCGTGAATTTCGAGTCATTGATGCTGAGATGACCCTGCGACAATTTGCCGATGATTATTTGATTTGTGCCTCGTCCATTCCAGTATTTTTTGCCGCCTCGTCGGGTCGCTATCGGGGATTCGTATCTGTGGACAAGTTGCGAATGATCGAACGTAGTCAATGGGAAACACAGACCTTGAATGATATTGTCACACCCCTAGATCAGTTAATTGCAGTCCCAGAAAAAGCCCTACTGGTGGAAGTAATTAATAAAATGGAATCCCAAGGACTTCCTCGAATCACAGTTTTATCCCCGGCCGGAGCTGTATCAGGCATAATAGATCGTGGGGATGTCGTTAGGGCTGTGGCTAAATATCTAAAAGTTCCTATTCCCGAAGCTAATATTAAACGGATCAAAGAAGATGGTAGTTATCCCCCTGGACTTCCCCTAGATGCGATCGCTAAAACCGCCGCCTCCTACACCGAGAATTGAGGCACAAATTTGGCGATCTGCTCCCATTCAGCCTCAGTTAAGGGTTGGGTGTCTAATTGGATGCCAAAGCGATCGGTAGCCGCCATAATTAAAGCCTCTATGACATCCTGTAATCCCATAGATAACAATGGTGGGGATGCCGGATGAGTCCCAAAGACATGGGATTGTAGATCTGGGTCAGGAGTTAAACGCATAGAGCCATGTTGAAGCACCGCCCGACCTCGACACAGTTGAGCGCTACCAATGAGTTTATAACCCGTCTCTAGGACTAAATCCGCTCCGGTTGCCGTCCCAAAACAGTTAGGATGATGAATATAGCCCCGTCCCGCAGAACCATAATCGAGATTAAATCCTAGCGATCGCCATCCAGTGATTAAAAACTCGCTAATGTGTCGGTAAATTTGCGATCGTGACCCAGACAAACCCGAAGTCACCACCGCATAAGTCAGATCCCCTTGATGCAGCACTCCCCGTCCTCCACTAGGGCGGCGCACCAATTCAATAGGCTGATTGTGCCATTGCAAATTCTGCCAAAATTCCGGCCAGCGCCGTTGATGATAACCCAGAGAAATAGCTACAGGTTGCCAAGTATAAAACCGCAATGTCGAGGGATGACACCCCTGTTCATGTTGTGATAGTAACCAGCTATCTATCGCCATTTGTAGCCGCCCCGAAGCCTCAGTCAGAGGAATTAAACGCCAGACAGAATTATCAGTAGACATAACTAGACCCCCTTTGACAGATTGATGCTGTGCCCATCTCAGAGTTACCCTAGAATTGATTGGGTAGTATGTGCAAAAAAAACCCCCTTCGACTTCGCTTAGGGGGATGTTGCAGAAACCCAAATCGTGATTTGGGCATCCCAGTCTATTTGATGGCCTCTCTCATGTCAAGTCACAGGAATGCCAAATTCCTCTATGAGGATATCGTCATTATCATCGGCGATCGTGGCAACAATGGTAATGACTCGTGATATTTCCCCTGGCGTAATGCCAGCTAAAGTGCGGGTAGTCAGAACCACAACTTGATTATTAGTGATGGCAAAATGGGATTCAAACGTCGAAAGCCAATTCATTTCCAGCAGCCTCTTCATCAGCTGCTCCTCATTTTTGACTGGGAATTGCAGAATAGGAGACCACACTGTTAGCGTATCATCTTCCGTTTCTCCCGTCAGTTGTACAAACACTGTGACACTACCATACTGAAATTTCCAGAGATGGCCTGCGTCACTCTGACCAACCATCACTTTCTGGTCTTGGGCTAAACCCGCAATCACGGTTTCAATTTCTTCAGTGTAGCCAATACTAGAGCGATCGTCAATACTGATGTCGTCAGTCATATGTTCAGGCATAGTGTCCAGGTTAGTCTGATTTGTCGATGTCATAGCAAATCTGTTTATTAAGTGTTCTTGAGCCTCTATTTACTCTATTTAACAGTATCACCTGCTAGAGTGTGCTTCTTGTGAGCGATCCAGTATTTACTCACAAAGTGCTGTTCGGTGCTGATTCCTTCAAATCCTACCTGAGAGAGGCGATCGCTCAAGTCATCCGTAATATAATGGCGATAATAAGGCTCATGGAACATCACCGAAAAATTCTCCATCATCTCCTTAAACTCAGGAGAATCAATAGCCTGAATCGAATCACAAATAACAAATACCCCTCCCGGTTGCAGTACCCGATAAGCCTCCTCAATCACCTTCTGACGCGCTACTGGGGGCAGTTCGTGAAACAAAAACACAGAAGTAATACCATGAAAATAGTTATCCTGATAGGGTAAAGCCTCCCCATTGGCTTGGATTAATTGAGGTAGTTCTCCGGGAATTGGCGATAACAATTGATTAGCCTTGCGTAAATAAGCCGCCGACAAATCTACCCCGTATAAACTAGCCTTGGGAAAAGTAGCTCGGATAAACTTTAAAGTGCGCCCCGTACCACAAGCCACATCTAGCACCCGTAATCCCCTAGCCGAAACACCCTCAAAAGCCTGTAAACCAGCTTTTAGAGGCCCTAATACCCGCCGCCTCATCGCATCTGCGCCACCATTAAACAGGATATCAACTCCCAGATCATACAAATTCGCCGACCAATCACTCAAATAGCCATCAGTCTGATGATGGAAATTCTGGAGGTAGTAACGAGGATAGCCCACCGTATCAATTTCCGGCGAAAATTCTTGATATCGCTTCTGATTAGCGCGTTCTTGCATTTGCAGCATATCCCACCATAACAGGGGATAGTAGCGCAATATATCTTCTATGGGGGTATCAAACAAAATCGAGGTAGGATACAACCCTGTTTGCGCTTCCTGCCAATCGGTTTGATATATTTGCTCCAACGATGCCCGAATTTGGTTAATCACCTCTGGTTTCAGAGGTTGAGGTTTACGCTCTGGGGTCGGTGGTGCTACCATCTCCAGCACTTGATTGCTCAAAGTTTTATGAGCCAAACTTAAAACGCTCTTGCTGTACTGAAACGCCTGATAAGTTAATTGAGTTAAGGGATCTGACATGACCAGTGAAAAATCTCGAAATGTTAAGAATTGTAATTGATTTTAACAATTTTATCGAATCGGGGGGGTTAAACAAAAAATCACCCCCAGAGGGGGGTGACTGGCTAAGTCTCAGAATAGAAGTTCTGAAGATTAGCAATCGTAGTAGAGAGAAAACTCAAACGGGTGAGGACGTAACCGCATGGGGTTAACCTCATTATCGAGTTTGTAGGAAATCCAGTTAGTGATAAAGTCTTCCGTAAACACCCCACAATCGGTGAGGAAGGCATGATCATTTTCCAGAGCTTCGAGAGCCAATTCCAAAGAACCAGGAGTTGAAGGAATCTTGCGGAGTTCTTCAGGAGTGAGATCATAGATATCCACATCCAGAGGTTCGCCGGGGTCAATTTCGTTCTTAATGCCATCAATACCCGCACAGAGCATAGCTGCAAAGGCGAGGTAGGGGTTAGCAGTAGCATCAGGACAGCGGAACTCAAAACGCTTGGCTTTAGGGCTATCTCCAGCCAGAGGAATCCGAACCGAAGCCGAGCGGTTTCCTTGGGAATAAGCCAAGTTAACCGGAGCTTCAAAACCAGGAACCAGACGCTTATAGGAGTTAGTGGTTGGGTTAGTCAGAGCCAACAAAGCCGGAGCGTGTTTGAGAATACCACCGATATAGTGCAAAGCCATTTGGCTCAATCCAGCATAGCCATCTCCTGCAAACAAAGGCTGACCATCTTTCCAGAGTGACTGGTGAGTGTGCATACCAGAACCATTATCGTTAAAAACTGGTTTAGGCATGAAGGTGACGGTTTTGCCGTACTTTTTAGCAACGTTCTTGATGACATATTTGTAAACCATCAAGTTATCAGCAGCTTCTACCAGGGTTCCGAACTTAATACCCAGTTCATTTTGTCCGCCTGTGGCTACTTCGTGGTGATGCTTTTCAATGGGAACCCCACACTGAGCCATGGTTAGCAGCATCTCAGTCCGCAAGTCTTGCATAGTATCTGTGGGGGACACAGGGAAGTAACCCTCTTTATAACGGGGTTTATAGCCTAAGTTACCTCCTGGTTCTTCCCGACCAGAATTCCAACGGCCCTCAATGGAGTCTAAAAAGTAGTAACCAGAGTGTTGATTTTGGTCAAAGCGGACATCATCAAACACAAAAAACTCAGCTTCTGGACCTAAAAAGGCTGTATCGGCAATACCTGTTTCCTTCAAATAGTTAACCGCTTTTTGAGCAATCACCCTGGGACAGCGACTATACCATTCCCCCGTCCGAGGCTCTTTGATGCTACAAATCACGCTCAGGGTCGGTTCCGCCATGAAGGGGTCAAACCAGGCTGTTGTCGGGTCTAGCACCATCATCATATCGGATTCGTTGATGGCTTTCCAACCCCGAATACTGGAACCGTCAAAAGCCACCCCATCGGTGAAGGAAGTTTCATCAATCTGATCGTAGTATACGGTCAAATGCTGCCAGGTTCCTGGCATATCGATAAATTTCAGGTCGATAACTTTAATATCTTGGTCTTGAATCATACTCAAGACTTCTTGGGCTGTCGTGGGCATATATCTCTCCTTAGAATTTCCACTATTTGAGGAGCTTACCAGATTTTCTGACCAAGCACATCTGGCTGATCATAGTGACTTCAATTGATTAAGTTTTGTATTGAGTGCTACACTATGACGCAACCTGGATCAAAATAATTGAAAGATAAAGATATCATAGGGAGATCGACTTGATGCGGGACGCAGTAACGAGCCTGATTAAAAATTACGACATTACCGGGCGGTACTTAGACCGAGATGCCATTGATAGCTTAAAATCCTACTTTGTCACCGGCACGGCACGGGTTCAAGCGGCAGCAACTATCACTGCTAATGCGGCAGAGTTGGTTAAGCAGGCTGCTTCTCAATTGTTCGGCGACCTACCTGAGCTAATTCGCCCGGGTGGAAATGCCTATACAACCCGTCGGTATGCAGCCTGTCTGCGGGACATGGATTATTATCTGCGCTATGCAACTTATGCTTTGGTAGCAGGGGATACAGATGTTCTGGATGAGCGTGTGCTGCAAGGCTTGCGCGAAACTTATAATTCTCTTGGGGTTCCCATTGGTCCAACTGTTGTTGGTATCGGTATCCTGAAAGACTTGGCGACTGAGAAGGTTCAAGCTGCGGGTATTGAAGTGGGCGCATATTTGGAACAGCCCTTTGACCATTTGATTAGTGAATTAAGCGAAACTGACGTTTAACATCATTTTCCAGATTGGGAAAATTTAAGATAAAAAGGGGCGACATTAATAGTATATGTTCGCCTCTTGTTTTTTCGGGGAAAATTAAACGGTGACAAAAAGACCAATTGCTATTGATTTATTTGCGGGCTGTGGTGGAATGTCTCTAGGCTTGGAGGCGGCGGGGTTTGATGTGGCTGTGGCGGTAGAGTTTGATGCTGTTCATTGTTTGGTACATCATTTTAACTTTCCCTACTGTCATACGATATGCGGAGATATATCACAAGTTAAAAGCGCGGAAATTCTGGATCAATTACAATTAAAATATGGACATACGGAAGTTGACTTAATTGCAGGGGGGCCTCCCTGTCAGGGATTTTCCCATATAGGTAAACGTCAACTTGATGACCCGAGAAATTCGCTGGTTTTTGAATATCTCAGAATGATTGCGGAAATTCAGCCTAAATACTTTATTTTTGAAAATGTACCGGGTATCGCTACTGGCAAACATAAACGTTTTTTAGATGAAATAATTACTGAATTTGAAGGGATTGGCTATCAGGTTAAAAAGCCGATTAAAATTCTTGATGCTAGTGAATACGGGGCTCCTCAAAAACGAAAAAGACTAATATTAATCGGCAGTCGATTCGATGTGAAGATGGCTGAATATCCTGCCACAAATAACTCGGAAATTGTCACGGTCTATCAGGCAATATCTGACCTAGAAAAAATAGATCATTTTACTAATTATGATCCAGGAATTTCTCCGGCTTTCCTAGAATATGAAGGCGATCGCAAAAAATATTCATTGGTGCCCAGTGATAGTTTTTCGCTCTGCCATAAACGTAGTATTGAACCTACTGTTTATGGTCATGTTGGGTCGGTTCACACTCCCCTGTCGATCGCTAGATTTGCTAAGACTCCACCGGGTACGATTGAACCGAAAAGCCGATTTTTTAAACTCTCACCTACGGGGTTATGTAATACTCTGAGAGCGGGTACTAATAGCGATAAAGGAGCCTATACAGCACCCCGACCTATTCACTACTCTATCCCTCGATGTATCACTATTAGGGAGGCGGCTAGACTTCACACTTTCCCGGATTGGTTTCAATTTCATCGCACTATATGGCATGGATTTCGGGAAATTGGAAATGCGGTGATTCCGATTCTGGCTAAACAGCTTGGCGGGTCGGTAATTGATGCCCTGGGGATAGATGTTAATGATTTAAAATCAACAACTTTGGCACAAGTGCAGAGAAATTTGTTATCATATAATATCTCTCAGGCATCTACTTATTGGGGAATCCCTGACTATGTGATACCTAAGAGAAAACGATTAAGATAAAATAATTTATTATTGCCAACAAGAGTTAATCTAAAAAGTATTGATTATATGAAACAACGTCTTGATACATTGCTAGTCGATCGCCATTTGTCAGAGTCACGACAACAAGCCCAACGTTTGATTAGGGCGGGGGAGGTAATGGTAAATCGCCAAGTAGTTGATAAACCAGGTACGGAAGTAGATATTTCGGCGACTATAGATGTGAAAGTGCGATCGCCTTATGTATCTCGTGGGGGGGAAAAACTAGCCGAAGCTCTGGATAAATTCGCGATTAATGTTACTGATAGAATCTGTATTGATGGCGGTATTTCGACGGGTGGATTTACGGACTGTCTGCTACAACGTGGGGCTAAACAGGTTTATGGTATTGACGTAGGTTACGGACAGGTAGATTGGCGACTTCGCAATGACAGCCGGGTGATTTTACGGGAACGCACCAACTTCCGCTATCTGACTCGGGAGCAATTATATCACCAAGAGGATTATACTAAAAACAGTTTTGCTGATTTGGGGGTGGTGGATGTATCTTTCATCTCCCTAACCAAGATTCTACCCGCCCTGTGGGAACTACTACAACCTCCACGAGAGGTGGTATTGTTGGTTAAACCTCAATTTGAGGTGGGGAAGGGTCGGGTTGGTAAAAAAGGGGTGGTGCGATCGCCGCTTGATCAAGCCGAGGCAATTTTGGGGGTCGGGTCGAAGGCTGAAAGTATAGGATGGAAGTATAGGGGGTTAACAGCATCGCCGATTCAGGGTCCGGCTGGTAATATTGAATATCTGTTATGGTTATCTGATGAAGGTGAAGCTATCCCCAGTTTAGATGCGATCGCCAAAATGACTGAATTCACTCAAATTCAATTCAAAAATGGTCAAGGAAAAAACTAGATTATCCCAACGTTCAAAACCACCGATTTCACCCATCAAGCGAGGTGCGAGATATCTGATCTGTGCTTTGGCTTATGTGACCTGCGGGGTGATTTTAGTGGCGATCGCTATTTCAATTAAAGTCACCGCCCTCCAGTTAGCCCATAGATTTGTTTATCCGATTTTTGTGTTTGGTGACTTATTAAGAGGGCTAGAAATTATCGAGTTATTAAATTTACTGGTTTTTGCCATACTGGGGATGGGATTGGGATTAGCAACGGGTTTGCTTCCCACCAGAGACAGTCGCCAAATCAGCACCATATTTTTAATCATTTTAGTCCCAGTGATTTTAGCCATTCCCCAATATATTAAATACGATCTATGGATTCAAGACATCTCCAAGCAAGACCAAATTAGTAACAGTCAAGCCATGACCATTGCTGACTCATTTTTAGAACGTCGCATTGGACATCAGGGAGTGTTTGGCTTTTATTTATATACAGGTCAATTTCCGATGATTCCCACCAGACAGTCACAAATGCAGGATTTAGATAGACTGGAAAAACAAGTTAACTCAAAATTTGTCAAAGTCAGCGGTATTCCCCCGACCATAGTTAATTGGTTAATGGGAATTTGCTTCTGGGGAATCAGATTATTTTATTTCTCGGTGGCGGCGATAACCGCTACGGCACATTTTCGGGAAGGTCTCAAAATTGTGGGGAGGTAAAACCCATTGAGTCCCCGCAAGCCGGGGAAAATTAGCTATGATGATCATGGTGGTGGTTAAAGTTGACTGAGATTTGGCTGAATTTACCTCAATTTGGGTGAATACCCCAACCGGAATTGGGGAAAACTAAACTGTAGCAGAATTAACACCCCGCAATCTAACGGTTATTTTATGGCTATTCCTAGTTACCTGATTATTCTGATTGTTGTCCTGGTCATTGTACCATCGGTGATAGCGGTCCTCCTACGAATGGCGCTACACTATTATTTGATTGACCAAGGAAACCAAGTAATTCGACTCATTCACGGACAGCCTCTCAAGAAACCACCTAAAATAGTCAATTATTTAGAAACTCGATTAGCTGAAGCCAGCCAACAATTAGAACAAGTCAACACTCCAGCGATTATTGATCAGGTTTATAGCCAGCAGCGAGTCTTGTTGATTTCCTGCGAACAAATTGAACAATTGGGGCGCATTCTGCCGAATTTATTGCTGTCCTTTGGTTTACTGGGAACTTTTATTGGGATTACGATTAACTTATATTCCCTGAGTCAAACGGTCAGCACCACCAATGTGACTGATATTAGTAGTTTACTCCAGGATATTCAAACACCTTTACAGGGGATGGGAATTGCTTTTACTACGAGTTTGGCGGCGATTTTATTTAGCGCCTTTCTGGTGGTGATTAACTTTATGTTTAATACTAATCTGGCTAAATATCGCTGGATGAGTGCTTTAGAGGACTATCTTGATAATATTTATCAACCGACTCTGAAAGGTCAAACGAAAACGGATAAAATTGTTCAAGAGATGGTGCAGGTATTTGACCAGTTTTTAATCCGTTTTGGTCAAGGTATCCAAACTTCGATAGAGACAGCATTTCGACAAAAAATTGATGAAATTTATGCAACTAATCTGAAAGCTAATCAACTGGCTGAACAGGTTTATAGTAGATTAATTGATGCTTCGGTGACTGTGACGCAAAGTGCTAAGGATTTTCAAATTGCGGGCGATCGCTTTTTGGAAGTAGCCCGTGCTTTTGAGCAAAGCGAGTTCCCCCAACAACTTTCTAATGCTACTATCAACTTAGCCAATACGCAACGGGGTTTTGCTCAATCAGCTTCCGGGTTGTCTACTTCAGTACAATCGGTAGATTTAGCGGTTATTGAACTCCAAAACTATAGCAAACGGCTGATTAAATTTAGTGAACAAATCCAACAAACTAATCAAACGGCATTAAATTTATTAGAAACCCATAATCATAATCAACAATCGTTTAATCATATTATTGAACAGGTGCAAACTGCTTCCCAAGGGTTTCAATTGGCTGTGAATAATCTGGATAGCCTACAACGGCGCATGGTGAATAAAACTGATAATTTGGAGGAAATTCAGGGGGAATTATCGAAGTTGGTGGTGGCTATGCAAACCTACACCCAGGGAGTCAATACAGCAATCAGTGGCGGAGTGGCTGCTAATTATCAAGGGAATTCGATTAATGCAATGGAGTTACAACCAGTGATTTCTGGGTTACAGGAATGTGTGGGTCATCTACAGGACACTAAAAATGAACTTTATCGACTCAGGCATACCATAGAAAGGCAATAATGTCAAGTTTTTTTTAATCGGTAAATAATAAGATTTAAGAGGTGAAAAATATGCGTTATTCCCGTTCTCATCAAACATCAGAAGAGTTTAACTTGTGGCCGTCTTTTACGGATTTAATGGCTAATTCGTTTATGATTTTGAGCCTATTTCTGTTGTTAGCAATTATCAAATCGATATTTATTCAAACGGTTTCTGATGCGACGGCTTCCCGTTCGGAAGAATTACAAATACAAATGTCGGAATTACAAAGTAGACTACAACAGCAAACTACTCAGGTAACGGGACTGCAAGGAGAGGTGGCTAGGCTACAAACTGAACTGAGAAATAGAGGCGATCGCATTATGCAATTACAGGGAGAAGTGGAACGCCTAAAATCTCCACCAGTGATTGTATTGCGAGATTCATCATCACGAACATTTGACTCTGGTAGTGCGGCTATTTCGTTAGAATTAACTGAGTTTATCGATAATCAATTAGTAGCACAAATTAAGGATTTTGCGAAAGATTACGAGGGATATGTGGTAGAAGTAATCGGTCATACTGATGGACAAATTACAGGGGGCGGTTACAGCAACCTAGACCAAGTATTAGAAGAAGTTGCACGCAATAACCAAGCGGTTACTAGCTTAGTTCCTGGTTCTAATGCGGACTTAGGCTTAATGCGGGCTTTAGCAGTGGTGCAAAGATTACAGGAAAATGAAGAATTGCAGTCATTAGGATTAACGTTTAAAGCGTATTCGGCGGCGCAATTATATGAGGCTTCGGGAAATTATGCTGCTATTAACCGCACCTCTGACCCCAGTCGCCGCCGGATCGAAATTCGATTCACTCCCAAAGCTGTGGAACAATAATTAAGGGTCAAAATGGGTTGTACAAGCCCAGACCTGAATTTTACAGTCTCCTTGACCACAGGCGACAATTGAACGCGCCTCAGCTTCAGCCCTATTTACAGACCAAGCTGATCCAATATTAGAGCCATTAGTGGCGATCGCACCACAACCATTTTTAAACCATACCCGTATCTGACAATCAGCCTGTCCGCAGTATTCTAGGGCGTAACGTTGGGCTTGGGCGAGTGTGGGGTAGTCGTGGGAGTAACCCCATTGAGCGGGGTTAGTGGTTGAAGTAGCGATCGCGCCATAATTATCGCGATTTTGGGCAAGAATAGCCCCAGTAGTGATTCCTTCAAGGGCGATCAGAATTAATCCAGTCAGACTCAAACACTTAATCATCGGACTTGTACAGGTAAGAAAATAGTCATGACCTTCCCTTGCTGGGGTCGCTGTCGGACAACTAATTTCCCCCCAAGGGCTTGGAACAGATTTTTAGTGACATTTATATTTAAACTTAGACTACCGGTTTCTGGCTGCACCATCAATACAGGTCCGATAGATTTTAGGGGAGACTTAGGCGCAACTGTAAAGGGGGAATGAGTGTCGTTGTGAGAATGGGACTCTAGCTGCAATTTCAACAACTGTCCGGCGAGTCGTACACCGACTTTAATATGGCTACCAGATGGTAGACTGCGGGTAAAGTTTTCGATCGCCCCGGTTAGCATTTGGTCTAATAAGGTCGGATCACTAACTACAGAGGGTAATTGTTTGGGTAAAATCACCTCTAGGGTATGATTGCGCCCGCTGGCTTGTTTTTGCCATCGTGGTAGTCCGTTTTGGAACACATCTGCTAAACACATGGTGGTTAACTCAACTCCAGCAGTGGTAGGAATTTCGCACGATTGGGGGGGATTTGGGGACATTTCCAATTCTACCGCCCGAAAAATTAGGTTAAAGCGATCGATTTGGATGCTACATTCGCGATCAATGGACTCTAAGCGCTTACGGACTACGTCTGGGTCGAAATTCGGACGCTTCAACAGTAGCCGAGTTAAGGTCAGAATTGTGGTTAAGGGGGTGCGAACTTCATGGGCGATCGCCTGTAATAATTCTGCCTGGGATTGTCTAATAGTGTAGTCTGTCCCGACTGATGACCCAACTGTTAATAGGTTTTCAGATGATTGGGGAACAACTACGGTTTCGGAGGGGTTAGTTTTTGGCTGGGTTGGGCGATCGCATGGTAGGGCGGAGTTTTGCAGCAGCAAACGGCTAAACTGCATGACAGTTTGATAATGGGGTGCGACTGGGGGAAATTGTGAGGCGATCGCATCTAGTTGAGTAATATAATGGTGATCGTGACTGGGGACGGTTGAGGACTGTTTAACCATGCGTTGGCGCAACAGCAACAGCGATCGCTTGACTAGATCTGGATCAAAGGAAAACAAAAACGCCGGATCGTTAGCAGGATTAACCCCCAACACCATCACTAGGCTAAATTCGGCGGTCAAGACTAAACAAAATCTCTCCCCCATAAGTGGATCGTCTCCAGATAAGGGAAAAGCTGACTGAAAGGGTAACTGATTAATTTTTTCTGCACAAACGGGAATATCCCCGTTGTGGGATGCGGGTAATAACCTAAATCCCCGTTGTTTTCCCCATACTGATCCTACAGACCCGAATTGGGATTCACAGGTCAAAATTAGGGTGGTGAAATCACTGGCTAGACGGGGATTCATTAATACGGGAGACGGACCAGAGATGACATAACCACGATGGGAATAAGGGGGGGGAATATCGCTGATCAGTTGATTGTCATTGGTTGATGAAATTCTCGGATATCTGGGGGGGTTCAATTCTAGGAATTGATTTAAGCTACGAATAGCCCCATACCAGTCGGCTTCGGCTTTCTGGTGTGAATAACGGCTGCGATCGCCTATTAGGGCTTCACTAGCTAAAATTTCGCTTAAAGTTGCTACACTAAAATCACTCATAGCTTTCTCTCCATCGTTTCCGATTGATTAGCGCCATTCATATAATTACCCTGACTCTTGAAAATGAAATACTGAATATAGGTTATATGGGTTAACTTATCCTATTTTCAGCATATCTGCTATTATGCTCCAGTAGATTCGTAGAACCGAACCTGTCAGGCGGTAGAAACCGTTCGTTCTCCTATTCCCCTCAGCCAGAACCTACCACTACACTGATTCACTCTACCAACAATTACACTTCTATCAATTTTGACTAAAATTTACCCACCACGACGGATATTAGTAATTCTCAGTATGATTCAATTTAAAAGTCTATTGAATTTCAGCCACAGCTAAGGGTAAGATTTAGGCGATCGCTTGCCAAGTCTTACCCGGTTCTACCTAACCAACAGGTTTTAGAGAGATTTATTTGATAGTCTAAAGTTCCCTATTTGCACATCAAAACCTGGTTAATTAACGGCAATTTTGCCAATTTATCCATCATTAGAATCTTCTAAAATCGGCAGAACTTCATCAACAGGTAAGCCTAAGATTTCGGCGATCGCTTCCGAAGCATAACCCAGGTTATTCAAACGTAGGACAATGTTTCGCGTGATTTCTTCGCGACCTTCCTGGCGACCTTCCTGGCGACCTTCTAGGCGACCTTCCTGGCGACCTTCTAGGCGACCTTCCTGGCGACCTTCCTGGAGACCTTCCTGGAGACCTTCCGTAAAGGCTTCTTGATAGAAACGAGTTTGTTTTAAATCAGTTAATCCTAACATTCTAGCAATCTCCTCGCGACTAGCTTGGGGTAGTTTATAGACTACAATAGTTTCGATTAAATCAATGATATCGCGTCTCAGGGGGGCTGGTGGGAGTATTTGTTGAGCTTGTTCAATCAGTTGTTGGGCTGATGCTATAGCTACAGACTCCGATGCGACTACTAACTTAATGATACCTACCCCTAAGCCGTTTTCGCCTTCCAACTCGTCTAGGTAAATGCGGGTCACTGCTTCGGAGTTGAGAATTTGGCTAAAGTGTTGAGACTTTTCGCGCTCTGTGTTACGGTTAGGGTAAATAACTACAACTCTCCAGGGGTAAGGGGGTTGATACTGTCGCAAATATAGGAAAAGTTCCGCAAAAATCCGATAGTACAGGTCATCGTCCGGTTGAAATTGTACTTCCGTCAGATAAAAGGGTTGGTTAGGGTTGTCGGTACTGGGGAAGAATAACCCATCTAAGCGAAAGGCGAGTTGTTTGACTTCTAGGTTGGTGAATTGATATTGATCAGCTTCTGTGGGAGGAAGGTTCAGCAGTTCAAAGAAGCTGCGCGGGTATTGTTGGAAGATGCGGTAAAATATGCTATCGGTTTTCACTGGCTTATGATGAGATTGGTGATCGGAAATTCATTGAACCCTGGAAAATGGGTTGATATGACTCTAATAATGCTATAGTA
>Ga0213836_101031_pt1 | contig 18482 bp, 18 predicted proteins | sample SWPATP03_FD_160578 | JGI IMG/M metagenome (GOLD analysis project Ga0213836, IMG submission 160578) | Coastal seawater microbial communities from Marineland, Florida, United States - SWPA TP0 #3 | ecosystem: Environmental > Aquatic > Marine > Coastal | place: USA: Florida | collected 2016-08-05
CTGACCGGATCGAGCGGGAAGGGATCGCGATGGACTCGCCTCGTGGACGCGCCGTCGGCACCGCCCTCCGTGCGCTGCTGCTGTGCGTCCTCGTGCTCACCGGCTGCGTCGCCGGCGATGCGACACCCGACCCGTCACCGACGGGGCCGGCACCGACCGGTGCACCACCATCCACAGCCCCCGCTACAGGAGAGCCGATGCGGACATCCGACGGAACGCCCATCACGCTGACGATCGGGGATCGCGTCATCGGCGGCACGCTGCACGGGAACCCGGCGGCGAGCGCGCTCGCGCAGCAGCTGCCCCTCACCCTGACGTTCGAGGACTTCAACGCGGTCGAGAAGATCGCCACGCTCCCGTCGCCGCTGCCGATGACCGGCATGCCCGCGGGGGCGGACCCCGAGATCGGTGACATCGGGTTCTGGGCACCCGGAGGTGACCTCGTCCTCTACTACGGCGAGGTCGGCTACTGGAACGGCATCGCCCGGCTCGGCACCTTCGACGACGTCGCTGCCATCCAGGCGCTGACCGGGACGTTCACCATCACCATCGCAACCGCCTGACAACCTGAGAGGCTCGCCATGCACATCCTGCCCAGCACCCCCACGGTCAAGAACCCTCCCGAGTGGTTCACCGGCGACGTCTGGCTCGACCAGGTCGTCACCCCGCAGGACGAGGGTCAGCGCATGAGCGCCGGGCTCGTCCGCTTCGCACCGGGGGCGCGCACCGCCTGGCACTCGCACCCGCTCGGCCAGACGCTCCGCATCGTCGAGGGCACCGCGCTCGTCCAGGCCCGCGGTGCTGAGGTGCTGGAGGTCCACGCGGGGCAGACGATCTACACCCCGCCCGGCGAGGAGCACTGGCACGGCGCCGCGTCGGACAGCTTCATGACGCACCTCGCGCTCTGGGAGACACCGGAGGGCGACGAGAGCGCGCATTGGGGTCCTCACGTCACCGACGCCGAGTACCACAGCCGCTGACCCACCACCCGTCCCGCCTCCGCGGAGGCACGAGAGAGAGGAACGCTCATGCGAGCCACCCTGATGTACGACGCCGGCGATGTCCGCGTCGAGGAAGTCCCCGACCCCGTCCTGCAGGCGCCCACCGACGCGATCATCCGCGTCACCTACGCGTGCGTCTGCGGCTCGGACCTCCACCCGTACCACGACCTCGAGGCGACGCCCGAGGGGCGGCGCATGGGCCACGAGGCCATCGGCGTCGTCGAGCAGGTCGGGAGCGATGTGACGACGCTCTCGATCGGCGACACCGTCATCGTGCCGTTCGCCTGGTCCGACAACACGTGCGCCTTCTGCCGCGATGGCATCACGACCTCGTGCGTGCACGGCGGATTCTTCGACGGCGCGTCGTCAGCGACCCAGGCGGAGAAGCTGCTCGTGCCGTACGCCGACGGCACCGCCGTCGTCATCCCGGCAGGCACGGATGAGTCGCTCATGCCCTCGCTGCTGACGCTCTCGGACGTGTACCTCACCGGCCACCACGCTGCGGTGCGCGGGGGCGTCGAGGCGGGCAAGACCGTCGCCGTGATCGGCGACGGCGCGGTCGGCCTCTCGGCCGTGCTCGCGGCGAAGCAGCTGGGCGCCGAGACGATCATCCTCATGGGCCGTCACGAGTCCCGCACCGACCTCGGTCGCGAGTTCGGCGCCACCCACGTGGTCGCCGAGCGCGGCGAGGAGGGCATCGCCAAGGTGCTCGAGCTCACCGACGCCGAGGGCGCACACATCGTCCTCGAGGCAGTCGGCCACATGCCGGCCTACGAGCAGGCCTACGGGATCGTGCGTCCGGGTGGAGTCATCTCCCGGGTCGGGGTGCCGCAGTACGAGGACGCACCGGTCGGCTTCACGTCGCTGTTCGGCAAGAACGCGACGCTCACCGGCGGCCCCGCGACGGTCCGCGCGTACATCGAGGCCGCGCTGCCGCAGGTCCTGGACGGCACGATCGAGCCCGGCAGGGTGTTCGACCGCGAGATGCCCCTCGCCGAGATCGCTGAGGCGTACCGACTCATGGACGCCCGAGAGGCGCTGAAGGTGCTCATCCGGCCGTAGTGCCAGCGATGGTCGCTGCCGGGCCCCGGCAGCGACCATCAAGACCACTGCACGCCTCACTCCCTGAACCACGGAGCGAGCGCCACCATGCAGATCGCAATCATCGGCACCGGGATGGTGGGCCGCGGCCTCGCCACACGCCTCACCGGCCTCGGGCACGACGTCGTCATCGGCACGCGCAGCCTCGCCGACACCCTCGGCCGCACGGAGCCCGACGGTATGGGCACACCGCCCTTCGCGCAATGGCAGCGGGAGAACTCTGCCGTGCGCCTGGTCACTCTCCCTCAGGCGGGCTCGCACGGCGAGGTCATCATCAACGCCGTGAACGGACACCATGTGATGGCCGCTCTCGACGGTGTCGGCGCAGAATCGCTGGCCGGAAAGGTGCTCCTCGACCTCGCCCTCCCGTTGGACCTGTCGGCGGGGTTCCCGCCGACCCTGACGGTCTCGAACTCGGACAGCCTCGGGGAGCAGATCCAGCGGGCCCACCCGGACACCCGGGTCGTGAAGTCGCTGAACTCCGTCTACTACGAGGTGATGATCGACCCCAGCCGCGTCCCCGGCCCGCACAGCATCTTCGTCGCCGGCAACGATGCCGACGCGAAGCGCAGCGTCGAGGGCTTGCTCGTCGAGTTCGGGTGGCCGGCCCGATCGATCATCGACCTGGGCGACATCACCGGCGCCCGCGGCGTAGAGATGTACGCCCGCCTGTTCTTCACCCTCTACAACGCGTTCGGCACGTTCGATTTCAACATCAACGTCACCCGAGCGGACTAGCACCCGATCCGCAGGGGAAGTGGCACGCAGGCCGAGAGGGAGACGTCCCCTCGCTCCCTACTTGCCGCCGGCGCTCACCACATGAACGTGAAGCGCCCCTCGGTATCCCGAGGGGCGCTCGCGTCCATGGAGGACGACCCGGCTCAGGCCTCCGGGACCTCGATGCCGAAGGCGTCGAAGTCGAGCTCGTCCGGCACCATCGTCATGCCCTGCTCCAGAGCATCGATGCGCGAGATCTCGTCGGCCGAGAGCTCGAAGTCGAAGACATCGAAGTTCTCAGCGATGCGATCGGGACGGACCGACTTCGGGATGACCTGGCGGCCCTCCTGGATGTGCCAGCGCAGCATCACCTGCGCGGGCGTCTTCCCGTGCACCTCGCCGATCGACGCGATCGCGTCGTCGGTGAGGGGCGTCTGCCCGTCGCTGTAGGTGCGGAGTCCGCCGATGGGCGACCACGCCTGGGTCAGGATGCCGTGCTGGCGGTTGCAGGCCTGCAGCTCGCGCTGCTGCGTGTAGGGGTGGACCTCGATCTGGTTGACGGATGGGACGACGTCCGTCTCGTCCAGCAGGCGCTCGAGGCGTACTGGCAGGAAGTTGCTGGCACCGATGGCGCGGACTTGTCCGTCTGCGAGGAGCGTCTCGAGCGCCTTGTACGCCTGGATCGTCTTGTCGAATGACTGCGGGTACGCCTGGTGCAGGATCAGCAGGTCGATCTGGTCGACGCCGAGCTTCTTCGACGCCTTCTCGAACGCGTGGAGCGTCTGGTCGTAGCCGTAGTCGACGACCCACACCTTCGTCTCCAGGAGCACGTCCTCGCGTGCGAGGCCCGAGCGGCGCAGGCCCTCGCCGACGCCTCGCTCGTTGCCGTACGCGGCGGCCGTGTCGATGTGCCGGTAGCCGGCCTCGAGCGCCGTCTGCACCGCCACCGCGGTCTCCTCGGGCGGCGTCTGGTAGACGCCGAAGCCGACCGCCGGCATGACGACGCCGTTGTTCAAAGTGATGTCTGTGGCCATCAGGTTCTTCTCCTTGGGACTCGGGTGCGGCCGCCCGCTCCTTTGGGCGGCACCAAACGGATGCAATGCATCCGCTTAAGACGCTAGTCAGGCGTCGCGTCAAGCGACAGGCACGACAGGGCACCCCTCAAAACGGATTCGCCGCATCCGCTTTGCTACCATCGTGTGCATGACCGAGATCCCCCTTCGCAAGGACGCTGCCCGCAACCGCGACAGGCTCGTCAGAGCCGGCCGGGAGGTCTTCGCCGAGCGAGGCCTGGATGCCACCCTGAACGATGTCGCGCACCGTGCCGGCGTGGGCGTGGGCACGGCCTACCGCCGGTTCTCCGACAAGCACGAGCTGATCGACGCGATACTCGACGAGCAGGAAGCGGAGCTCGAGCGGATCGCCCTCGACGCGCTCGAGGACCCGGAGCCGTGGCGGGCCCTGGTCACGTTCCTCGAGCGATCGACGGCGCTCCACGCCAAGGACCGGGGGATGGCGCAGGTCCTCTCGGGACGCCACGTGCGGAAGGAGCGGCACGATCTCAGCCGCGACCGCCTGGCGCATCTCCTCGAGCGGCTCGTCGAGCGCGCGAAGAGTGCGGGGCTGCTGCGCGAGGACGTCGAAGCGACGGATCTCGTCCTCCTGCAGATCGCCTGCGTCGCTGTCGCCCAGGTTGCAGCGGACGGGCCCGTGGTCTCCGCCGCTGACGGCGTCGATGGTCTGTATCGGCGCACGCTCGGAGTCATGATCGACGGTCTGCGTCCCGCCCGCGACGATGTCGCACGGCTTCCGGTGCCCGCGCTCGAGACAGACGCGCTGCACCGACTGCTGCGTCCGCGTCCGATGGATCGGACGGAATGATGCGGGCGCTCATCGTCGGCGGCTCATTGGCGGGCCTCGCCACCGGGCTCGCGCTCGCGCGAGCGGGATACGAGGTCGAGATCCTGGAGCGCAGCGGGCCCAGGCCGCGGACCGGCGGTGCGCTGGTCGCCACGTTCGCCGAGCTCGTCGGCGCCATCGGGAGGGAGCACGCCGAGACCGTCGTAGCCCATACGGGCCGGCGCGACGGCGGTGTGCCGGTGCTGTGGTCCACGCTGCGGGAGGGGCTGCGGCGCGCCGTGGACGACGACCCGCTGGTCACCCTGCATCACGGCGTTCGCGTCACCACCGTGCACGACGCGGGACGCAGTGCGCACGCGCGAGCAGGCGACGGACGCTCCTGGAGCGCCGATGCCGTGATCGGCGCCGATGGTCACAGGAGCCTCGTGCGGCGATCCATCGCGCCCCGCCACCCCGACGCCACCTACGCGGGCTACACCCTCTGGATCGGCGAGGCTCGACAGTCCCAGCTCGACGGTGCTTCCCGCCCCGGTGGCGGCTTGCTCATGCGGTCGGGCGGCCCGCACGTCCTTCTCGGCTACCCCATGCCGGAGCCGGGCGGTGACGCGCTGCTCGGCTGGGCGTGGTACGACCCGACCCGCAACGGTCTTCTCCGTGAGCGCGGCAACGTCATTGGAAGCGTCGTACAGCACTCGATGCGCGCGTCCGATGCGCCAGAACGCGTGCTCGCCGAGCTCTACCGCGAGGCGAAGAGGCACTGGCCGTCACCGTGGATGGAAGCGATTCAGCACAGTGTGCGCCGCCGCGCGGTCACGGGCATTCCGATCGCCGAGTATGTGCCGGAGCGGCTCGTGTCCGGACGCCTCGCGATCGTCGGCAACGCCGCGCACGTGCCCACGCCGATGACGGGCAGCGGTTTCGCCGCATCGCTCGACGATGCTGCGGCTCTCGGCCACGCGCTCCACGATGCGGGGCACGCGGACGTGCCGGCCGCCCTGAGGGTATTCGAGGCCGAGCGGCTCTGGGCCGCTCAGTCGCTGGTCGAGTCCGGCCACGCGTTCAGCCGCAGCTTCGCGCTGGATCGGTCGGCCGTCTGAGGCGAGTGTGGTGGTGGGCGAGCGGAATACCCGCCGCCGATCCCCGCTTGCACCCAGCATGCGTGCCATCAGCTACTCCCGGTCCGGTCCTTCGTCGGTGCTCCAGCTCACCGACCGCGAGCCGGGCACGCCCGGCCCGGACGAGGTGCGCGTCCGCATCGCCGTGTCGGGCGTCAACCCGACGGACTGGAAGGCCCGCGCGGGCAACCGGCCCATCGAGCTCGACGAGATCGTCCCGAACCAGGATGGCGCCGGCGTCGTCGACGCCGTCGGCTCGGAGGTCGAGGACCTCCAGATCGGCGACCGCCTCTGGCTCTTCCTCGCCGCGCATCAGCGCCCGACCGGGACGGCGCAGGAGCTCACGGTCGTGCCGGCGAGCCGCGTCGTCCGCCTGCCCGACGGCATCGGCTTCGACGTCGCCGCCAGCCTCGGTGTTCCGGCGATGACCGCGCACCGCGCGCTCACCGTGCATGAGCGCGGCCCGTCGCGCCTGGCGCCCGCCACCCTCGAGGGCCGCGTCGTGCTGGTGCAGGGAGGCGCGGGGGCCGTCGGGCACGCCGCGATCCAGCTGGCGGTCTGGGCGGGCGCGACGGTGATCGCCACGGTCAGCAGCGACGAGAAGGCGGCGCTCGCCCGTGCTGCGGGCGCCCACCACGTGCTGCAGTACCCGGCCGACGACCTCGCGGCCGACGTGCTCGCCATCGCTCCCGGCGGCGTCGACCACGTCGTCGAGGTCGCACCAGCGCAGAACGCCGCGCTCGATGTCGCCGTGCTCGCCAACCACGGCAGCATCGCCTACTACGCCAACAACAACGGTGACGAGTTCACCGCGCCGATCATGGCGAGCTTCGCGAAGAACGCCCGCTGGCAGGGGCTGCTGCTCTACACCGTCGGGCCCGAGGCGCTCGCCGTGGCTGCGGAGGACATCACGGCCGCGCTCGAGGCCGGCGCGCTGCCGGTGGGGGCGGACGCCGGGCTGCCCCTGACGTGGTTCCCGCTCGAGGACACCGCAGCCGCGCACGATGCCGTCGAGCAGGGCGTCACCGGCAAGGTGCTCATCCGCGTCGCGGACGACCTGCGCTGAGGCGCCCCGGCGGGCCCCGAGGCGATCAGCGCGGGCAGTCGCAGCCCGCCAGGCCGAGCAGCTGGCGCTGCTCGGTGTAGCTCTGCAGCACCGCCGCCCGCACGGGCGCTGGCGTCCGGTAGAGCCAGCGCACGCGAAGCGCCACGCCGAGCCGCAGCAGGCTGCTGCCCCAGAAGAGGTCGACGACGATCGCGAGCAGGCCGAGGAGGCCGACGATCGAGGTGAGCGAGGGCACGAAGGTGCCGTTCATCACCCGCGTCACGAACAGGCTGACCGCCAGCGCGGCGCCCGCGCCGAGCAGGATGCCGACCCACCGGGGCCGCGCCCGGCGAGCGGCGTCGGCGAGCTCGAGCGCGGCGAGCCGCTCGGTCCTGTCGGCGACCTCGTGCGCGAGCTCATGCTCCAGCCGCTCCTCGGCGGCGAGCCGGCCGATGCGCGCGGCCTTCTGCACCTGCGACTCGTAGAGCGCTTCACTCACTGCGGACTCCGATCTGGATGCGGCCCGGACCACCGTAGCCGTCGCAGGTGTCCGGCTGTCAGAGGATGCGCTCCCACGTGCCGTCGAGCAGCATCAGCACGATCGGCTCGCCGTGCTCGTCGCGGACCGCCAGCCGCACGTAGGTGAGCGCCTCCATCGCGACGACGCGGTCGAGCTGCACGCCCGGGTCCGCTGCCCACGAGCGCAGGCTGGTGTGGTCGGTCGCGACGGCGGCGAGCTCGAGCAGGATGCGAGCGATGTCCTCTTCCGCGAAGACGGAGCGCTCGGCCGAGTCGTAGTCCACGTTCGAAGAATAGTGGGGTACAAACGTTCGGTCACAATCGGCGCGGTCGGCGCGTCATCGCCGCCCGCGGCCCCGCTACTGGCGGTAGGAGGCCAGGAAGCTGCCGATGCGCTGCACCGCGTCGTCGAGATCCCGCTTCCACGGCAGCGTCACGATCCGGAAGTGGTCGTTCGTCGGCCAGTTGAATCCGGTGCCGTGGGTGACGAGGATCTTCTCCTGCCGCAGCAGGTCGAGCGCGAACTGCGCGTCATCGTGGATCTCGTGCACCTCCGGGTCGAGGCGCGGGAACGCGTAGAGCGCGCCCTTCGGCGTCACGACGCTCACGCCCGGGATGCGGTTCAGCCCCTGCACCGCGGCGTCGCGCTGCTCGAGCAGGCGGCCGCCGGGCAGGATGAGGTCCTCGATCGACTGGTGGCCGCCGAGCGCGACCTGGATGCCGTACTGCGCCGGCACGTTCGGGCACAGGCGCGTCGATGCCAGCAGCGTGAGGCCCTCGAGGAAGCCCTTCGCGTGCTCCTTCGGGCCCGTGATCGCGAGCCACGCGGCGCGGAACCCGGCCGCGCGGTACGTCTTCGAGAGGCCGTTGTAGGTCAGCACGAGGAGGTCCGGCGCGAGCGTGGCGATCGAGGTGTGCTCCGCGCCGTCGTAGAGGATCCGGTCGTAGATCTCGTCGGCGAGCAGCAGCAGCGAGTGCTTGCGCGCGAGGTCGACGATGCCCTGCAGCACCTCGCGCGAGTAGACCGCGCCGGTCGGGTTGTTGGGGTTGATGACGACGAGCGCCTTCGTGCGCGGCGTGATCTTCGCCTCGATGTCGGCGAGGTCGGGCGCCCAGTCGGTGTCCTCATCGCACAGGTAGTGGATGGGCGTGCCGCCGCCGAGCGACGTCATGGCCGTCCAGAGCGGGTAGTCGGGGGCGGGGATGAGCACCTCGTCGCCCGCGTCGAGCAGCGCCTGCATCGTCATGGTGATGAGCTCGGAGACGCCGTTGCCGAGGTAGACGTCGTCGACGGTCAGCCGCGGGAAGTCGTCGACGTCCTCATAGCGGGTCACGACCGCGCGGCGGGCGGAGAGGATGCCCTTCGAGTCGGAGTAGCCCTCGGCGAGCGGCAGGTTCGCGATCATGTCCTGCACGATCGTGTCGGGCGTCTCGAAGCCGAACGGCGCCGGGTTGCCGATGTTGAGCTTCAGGATGCGGTGGCCCTCGGCCTCGAGCCGCGCGGCCTCGGCGGCCACCGGGCCGCGGATCTCGTAGAGGACGTGCTTGAGCTTCGAGGACTGATCGAGGGACTTGAGCGCCATTGCACCATGCTAGGCGGGCGCCCGCGGGCCACTCGGCCGAGCGTGGCCCGCTCCGGGCGGATCGCCGCTCAGGCGGGCAGCTGCAGCAGCCCGCCGGCGGAGCGCGTCGTCGCCGCGGCGACGGCCATCGCCCGCTCGAGCGGCCCGGCCCATCCGCGCGCGCGATCGCCCTCGAGCACCGAGGCCGCGAGCGAGGCGAGCACGCTGTCCCCGGCGCCGATGGTGTCCACGATCGGCGCCTCGAGCTGCGGCACGGATGCGTCGACCCGCCCGCCGTCGGTGAAGACCGTCGCGCCCGCCGCGCCGCGCGTGACCGCGACCGCGCCGGCGCCCGCGGCGACGAGCCGGGCGGCGGTCGCGTCGGCCTCCGCGCCGTAGACGAGCTCGGCGTCCTCGTCGCTCAGCTTCACGAGCAGCGCGCGCGAGGCGAGCAGGTCGAGGCCCGCGGCGAAGCGCCGGGTCGCGCCGGGCGCTCGCAGGTAGGCGGGACGGGCGTTCGGGTCGAGCATGAGCCGCTCGCGGGAGCGGGGGAGCGCGGCGAGCGGGGCGACCTGCGCCTCGAGCTCGAGCGCGAGGCACGAGACGAGCACGAGCGGCGCGGCCTCGAGGGCGTCCTCGTGGCCGTCCAGCTCGACGAAGCGGCTCGTGCCCGCCTCGTTGAAGTCGTAGCGCATCGTGCCGCCGTCGCGCACGGCGGTCGCGACGGCGGTGCCGCGGGGAGCCGCGGTCGCGACGAGCTCGACGCCGTGCGCGGCGCAGTGCGCGCGCACCTGGGCGCCGGGCGGGTCGTCGCCGACCATCGCGATGAGGCGGGCGGGCACGCCGAGCCTGGCGAGCCCGACGGCGACGTTGAGCGCTGCGCCGCCGACGATCGAGGCGCCGTCGACCTCGTCGACGAGCGCGTCGCCGATGACGACGACGCGGTCGCTCACTTGCCCTTCGCCGCCTTCTTCAGCTTGCGCTCGAGCTCGTCCTGGCGGATGCCGTCCTCGCGCTGCGCGACCGCGCCGACCGCGAGCGCGACGCCGATGATCCAGCTGGCCCAGAGCAGGCCGAGCCGCCAGTCGCGCGGGCCCTGCCGCGTCGCCTTCACCACCGGCAGTGCGCTCGTGAGCGAGCCGATGACACCCATGTTGAACAGGTACTTGCGCATTGTGCCTCCTCGTCGCGATCAACCTACCGGCGGCGACTGGACGGCGCCTCCCGCGGGGTACAGCTCCACGTCCTGACCGATCGGTCGACTTCTGACCGATCGGTCAGTATGCTGATCCCTCGTGACCACTCGCGACACCCTCGTCCAGGCCGCGCTCGAGCGCTTCGCCCGGTACGGCTACCTCGGCAGCTCGATCCAGCAGATCGCGGCGGACGTCGGCACCTCGAAGTCGTCGGTGCTCTACCACTTCGACTCGAAGGAGGCGCTGCTCGAGGCCGCGATGGCGCCGGCGCTCGACGCGCTGACGCAGATCATCGACGCGCTGCCGGGCCTGCGCGACGACAAGGTCGCAGCTGCCCCGACGCTCGTGACCGGCTTCGTCGACACGCTCCTGCAGCACAGCGCCGCGGTCTCGATCTTCATCAGTCAGCGCGGCGCCCTGCAGGACGTGCCCGTCATCCAGCGGGGCAACGAGCTCGTCGACGCGATCGCCGGCACGCTGATCGCCGAGGCGCCGTCGACGCGCGCGCTCACGCGGCTCTCGATCGGCCTCGCCGGCGTCGCGTTCATCCTCGGCGAGGCGCTGCAGGACACGCGCGACCATCCGGACCCCGCCGAGATGCGCGAGGTGCTCATCGAGACGCTGCTCGAGCTCTGCCTGCCCGCTGCCGCGTGCACCCCGGCGACGCTGCAGGAGGTGGACGCCTGATGGCCACCTGGCTCTCCCGCGTCGGCTCCGCCTCCATGCGCCGCGCCTGGCTCGTCATCGTCGCCTGGGCCGCGATCCTCGGCGGCGTGCTGGGCGGCGCCCTCGCGCTCGGTCCGAACATGCAGGAGTCGTTCGCGATCCCCGGCACCGAGTCGCAGGAGGCGCTCGACCACCTCGGCAGCGTGTTCCCGCAGGTCGCGGGCTCGAGCGTGCAGGTGGTCTACCGCGCGCCCGACGGCGAATCGGTCGAGCAGCACCGCGACGCGATCGAGCAGCAGGCGACCGACATCGATGCGATCGACGACGTCGCGAGCGTCGTGCAGCCGTGGAGCGAGTTCGCGGCCGAGCAGATCTCGGACGACGGCCGCTTCGCCTACACGCAGGTGCAGTTCGAGCCGCAGGGCTCTGGCAGCACGCCCGCCGGGCTCGACGCGCTCGTCGCCACCGCGGATGCCGCCCGCGCCGACGGACTGACGGTCGAGTTCGGCGGCCAGGCGTTCCAGGCCACGAGCGTGCCGATCTCATGGGTCGAGGGGCTCGGCGTCATCTTCGCCGGCGTCGTGCTGTTCGTGACCTTCTGGTCGTTCCTCGCCGCGGGCCTGCCGCTGCTCACCGCGCTCATCGGCGTCGGCATCACGATGGGCGGCGTGCTCGGCGCATCGGCGCTCGTCACGGTCTCGAACTCGGCGCCGCTCATGGCGCTCATGATCGGGCTCGCGGTCGGCATCGACTACGCGCTCTTCATCCTCTCGAAGCACCGCACGCAGCTCGCGCGCGGCATGGGGGTCGTCGAGTCGGGCTCGCTCGCGGTCGGCACCGCCGGCACCGCCGTCGTCTTCGCCGGGCTCACGGTCGTGATCGCGCTCGTCGGGCTCCTCATCGTCGGCATCCCGTTCCTGTCGGTCATGGGCATCGGCGCCGCGGCCTCGGTCGCGATCGCCGTCGCAGCCGCTGCCACGCTGCTGCCGGCGATCATGGCGCTGCTCGGCGAGCGGCTGCGGCCCAAGGCCGGCAGCCGGGCGGCCCGGCTCGCGGAGCGCGACGTCGACACGGCGCCGACGCTCGGGATGCGCTGGGTCACCGGCATCACGAAGCGCCCCGTGCTCGCCATCGTCGGCGTGCTCGCGCTCATCGGCGTCGCCGCCGTGCCGGCCGCGAGCCTCGAGCTCGCGCTGCCCGACAACGGCCGCGAGGCGCGCGGCAGCACGCAGCGCATGGCCTACGACATGCTGCAGGAGGGCTTCGGCGAGGGCACGACCGGCCCGCTCGTCGTGATGGCCGACATCACGCAGGTGACCGACATCCTCGGCGTCCTCGATCGTCTCTCCGCCGACCTCGAGCAGATCCCGGGCGTCGACCGCATCGGCAGCGCCTTCCCCGACGAGACGGCCGACACCGCGATCATCCAGGTGATCGCCGAGACCGGCCCCACCGACCACGCGACCGCCGAGCTCGTGCGCGCCATCCGCGCCGCCGCCCCCGGGATCGAGGCCGAGCACGACACCCCGATCGCCGTCACCGGCGCGACCGCCGTGCAGATCGACGTGTCGCAGCGCCTGCAGGATGCGCTGCTGCCGTTCGGCATCGTCGTCGTCACGCTCGCGGTCGTGCTGCTGCTGCTCGTCTTCCGCTCGATCCTGGTGCCGATCACCGCCGCGATCGGCTTCGTGCTCTCGGTGCTCGCCGCCTTCGGCACCGTCGTCGCGGTGATGCAGTGGGGCTGGGGCGCCGAGCTGCTGCACGTCGAGCCGGGGCCGATCCTCTCGTTCATGCCGGTGCTGCTCATGGCGGTGCTCTTCGGCCTCGCGATGGACTACCAGGTGTTCCTCGTCTCGGGCATGCGCGAGGCGCACGCCCACGGCCACAGCGCCGTCAGCGCCGTGCGGCACGGCTTCGCGGCCAACGCGCGCGTCGTGACGGCCGCGGCGCTCATCATGTTCCTCGTCTTCTTCGCCTTCGTGCCGGAGGGCATGGCGATGATCAAGGCCATCGCGCTCGGCCTCGCGGTCGGCGTGGCCGTCGACGCCTTCCTCGTGCGCATGACCCTCATCCCGGCGGTCATGACGCTGCTGGGGGAGCGCGCCTGGTGGCTGCCGCGCCGGCTCGACCGCGCGATGCCCGACATGGACGTCGAGGGCGAGAGCCTCGGCCGCCACCGCGCGGCGCTCGCCTGGGCGGCGGATGCCGGCGGCCACCTCGCGCTCGACCGGCTGCGGCCCGCGATCGACCACGAGCCCGGCGCCGCGTCCTGGACCGTCACCGCGCCGCGCGGCGCGGTCGTGCGCCTCGACGCCCCGTTCGCCGACCGGCAGCGGCTCGTCCACGCGCTGCTCGGCGACATACCGGCCCGCGGGAGCGCGCACCTCGGAGGTGCTGCCCTCCCCGGCGACGTCGGCGCGCTCCGCGCCCGCATCGGGCTCGTCGACCTCGACCTCGTCGGCGTCGGCGAGCGCGGGGAGACCGCGCTCGAGGCGGCTCGGGGCGCGCTCGCGCTCCGCTCGCCGTTCGCGGCGGCGCCCGTGCTCGACCGACGGGCCGCGGCGCTCGTCGCGCGCGCGGGAAAGGCGGCCGCCACCCGGATCGACCCGGCCGCGCCGCTCTCGCGGCTCGCACCGATCGAGCGCGCCGCGGTGCTGCTCGCGATCGCGCTGGAGCGCGGCCCGAGCCTGCTGTGGATGGACGCCGCGAGCGCTGCCCCCGCGGGCGCCGCCGGCGTCGCCGCGCGGCTCGCGGGCGCCGACGTGACGATCGTCACGAGCGAGCCGTCGCCCGAGGCGCACGGACGCGCCTCGATCGACCTCGCACCCGCGGACGCCGCCGAGGAGGACGCGCACGACGCGGCCGCGGCCGACGCACACGACACGGATCCCGCCGGGGATGCGCCCACCGAGGCGCTCGCGACGGCCGGAGCAGACACGGGAGCAGACCGATGACCACCGCGCTCAGGAAGGCCGTCGCGCTGACGGCCGCCGCCGCCACCCCCTTCGCCATCGCGGCCCTCGCCGCCTGGTCGATGGGCCCGGCCGCAGACGGCGACCGGGACGTGCCCGCCGCGGTCGTGAACCTCGACGAGCTGCTCACCACCACCGCGGCCGACGGCACCGAGACCACGATGTTCGCCGGCCGCCAGGTCGTCACCGACCTCGTGGCCGACGACGCCGACGGCTTCGACTTCCGCATCCTGAACGAGGAGGATGCGGCGGCGGCGCTGGCGGACGGCACCGTGCACGCGGTGGTCACGATCCCGGCCGACTTCTCGCGCCGCGTCACGAGCCTGCAGGGCGACGACCCGCAGCAGGCCGGCGTGCGCATCGTCACGGATGCGTCGGCCGACGGCCTCGCCACGAGCCTCGCGAGCGAGACCGGCGAGTCGATCGTCGCCTCCTTCGGCGACCGCGTGACGACCGGCTTCATCTCCGGCATCTACGGCGGCATGGGCACGCTCGCCGAGCAGCTCGGCACGGCCGCCGACGGCGCGGACGCCCTGGGTGCGGGCTCCACGGAGCTCGCGACCGGGCTCGACGAGCTCGCGGGCGGCATCGACCAGCTCGCCGACGGTGCGGGCGGCGCGCAGGATGGCGCGGCGCAGCTCGCGACCGGCGCCGACCGGCTCGCCGACGGCCTCGCCACCGCCGGGGGCGGCATCTCGGGGCTCGCGGACGGCAGCGCGGCGCTCAGCAGCGGCGTGGCCGACTACACCGCGGGCGTCGACCGCTTCGCGGGTGGCGTGCAGCAGGCGGCCGCGCAGCTCGACGCGGGGCTCGCCGGCGCCGCGGAGGCGGGTGGCATCGGCCAGCTCGAGTCGTCGCTCGACGCCTCGTCGGGCGCAGCGGCGCAGCTCGTGCAGCTGCTCGAGGCCGACCCCACCGACCCGGCCGCGCTCGAGGTCGCGCGGCAGCTCGCGGGTGGGCTCGGCCAGCTCAGCCAGCAGGACATCAGCGGCCAGCTCACCGAGGGGCTGCGCCAGGCGACCGCACCGCTGTCGCAGCTCTCGACCGGCGCGACGGCGATCGTCGGCGCGGGCCCGCAGGTGCGCGACGGCGCCGCGCAGCTCGCGGCAGGCGCGTCGCAGCTCGACGCCGGCTTCGGCGCATCCGTCACCGGCGCCCGGCAGCTCGCCGACGGCGCGGGCGAGCTCGGCGACGGCCTCGGCGAGCTCGAGTCCGGCGCGGTGCAGCTCGCAGCAGGCGCCCGCTCGGCCGAGTCCGGCGCGACGCAGCTCGGCGACGGCGCGACCGAGCTGGGCGACGGGCTCCGCGAGGGCGTCGCGGCGCTGCCGCAGCTGAGCGACGACGAGCTCGACGACCTGTCGGCGGTGGCCACGAACCCGGTCGGGTTCGACCTCGACGAGCAGCGCGCCCTCCCGAGCGGCGAGGCGCGCATCGCGTCGCTCGCGGTGCCGATCGGGCTCTGGCTCGGCGCGCTCGTCCTCGTGCTCGTGCTCGCCCGGTCGGCTCGCCGCATCGCGGCGTCCGCCGAGTCCGACGGCCGGGTGCTCGCGACCATGCTCATCCGCTCGTCGTGGGTGGTCGCGCTGCAGGCACTGCTCGCGACGGTCGTGGTGCACGCGATCGGCGGCGTGGCGTGGTCGGCGGCACCGCTGACGCTCGCGGTGACGCTGCTGTTCGGCGCCGTGGCGACGCTGCTGCACCTCGCGCTCGTCGCGTGGCTCGGCGCCGGGGGCGGCATCGTGTCGGTGGTGCTGCTCGGCCTGCAGGCCGTCGCCGCGGGCGGCATCGTGCCGCGCGACGTGCTCGGGCAGGGGTTCGATGCGGTCGCGCCGGTGCTGCCGATGACGCCGGCGGTGGATGCGCTCGTCGCCATCGCGGCCGGCGCCGGCGGCGCAGGCGGCGCGGTGGCCATGCTCGTACTGTGGCTCGGCGTCGGCCTGCTCGCCGCGTACCTCGCGCTCCGCGGTGCGCGTCGACGGGCGACGGGGGAGCGCATCCGCGCCCTCGAGACCCTCGCGCCGACACCGACGCCGACGCCGGCGTAGCGAGGCGGCGTCGATGGGTGCGCCGGCCGCGAGGGGCCGGCGCACAGGCACTTGACAGGAAACGGACTGCGGGGTTCGATAACGGTGTCCGCGAAACCGCGCGCGCCCGTCGGCAGCCTGTGCCGGCATCGCCCGCCTCGGCGCATCCGCCGGGCGATCGGCACCGCATCCCACCGATTCCGACGAAGGAGTCCCGTGCGCACCACCTACCGCGTCCTCGCCTACCTCATCTGCGCGCTCGTCGCGCTGCAGGCCGCCTCGCATGCCTGGGCATCCGCAGGCATCGCGCTCTTCCTCGCGGAGGGCGGCACCGTCGACTTCGCCGCCGAGGGCCCGCCACCGTTCCCGGAGGCGCTCGGCCTCATGATCCACGGCATGAACGGCATGTACGCGATCCCGGTCGTCGCGCTCGCGCTGCTCGTCGTGGCCTTCCTCGCGAAGATCCCCGGCGGGGTGATGCGCGCCGCGATGGTGCTCGTGCTCGTCGTGCTGCAGGTGACGCTGGGATTGCTCGGCCACGAGCTCACCGCGCTCGCCTTCCTGCACGGCGTGAACGCGATCGCCCTGTTCGGCGTCGCCTTCTGGGCGGGCATGCGCGCCGGGGGACGCCACACCGGCGTCCAGGCGCGATCCACCGTCGGTGTCGCCTGACCCCGAGCCCTCGCAGCGCCGCGCGCGGCGCCGCCCCGGTGCCGGCTCGGATCGGCCGGCCCATCCTGACCGGCCGACCCACCCGGACCGGCCGGTTCGGCGCCTCGCCCGGCTCATCGGCATCCTCGCCGCGGCGGCGCTCGTCGCCGCGGTCGGCGTCGCATGGTGGTCGAGCCTGCGGCCCGACACCTACTCGGCGATGGCGATGGGCGTCGCCGACCCCGGCGGCGGTCCGGTCGTGGCGGGGGAGGGCGGCCACGGCCACGGGCCGGGCGCGGCAGCAGCGGTCGACCTGACGACCCTCGTCGCCGACCCCGCGCGCGCCGCCGACGTGCGCGTCGAGCTCGTCGCGCGCGCAGAGCGCATCACGCTGCCCGGCGGCGAGCAGGTCGACGCCTTCACACTCAACGGGTCGACGCCCGGGCCGGAGATCCGCGCGCGGCAGGGGCAGCTCGTCGAGGTGGTGCTCCGCAACGAGTCGGTCGCCGCCGGCACGACGCTGCACTGGCACGGCGTCGACGTGCCCGCGGCCATGGATGGCGTGGCCGGCGTGACGCAGGACGCGGTGCCGCCCGGCGGCAGCTTCACGTACCGCTTCGTCGCCGAGGACGCGGGCAGCTACTGGTACCACGCGCACCAGGTGTCGCACGCGCAGGTGCTCGGCGGGCTCTTCGGCGCGCTCGTCGTCGACCCGGCCGAGCCGCCCGCCCACGACGTCGACGTGGTCGCGCTGCTGCACACCTACCCCGGCACCTCCCGCACGATCGACGGCGTCTCGGGCGACATCGCGCGCGATGCCGAGCCGGGTGCGGTGGTGCGCGTGCGCGTCGTGAACACCGACAACGCGCCGACGGTCGTGTGGGTCACGGGCGCAGGCTTCCGGCTGCTCGCGATCGACGGCACCGATGTGCACGAGCCGACCGACGTCGAGGGTCGCAAGGTCGCGGTCACCGCCGGCGGCCGCGTCGACCTCGAGGTGCGGGTGCCGAGCGGCGGCGCGCGCGTGCAGGCGCCGGGCGTCTCCCTCGCGCTCGGGACGACCGCGCCCCCCGCGGCCGCCGCGCCCGCCGCGGCGCTCGATCCGCTCGCCTACGGCTCACCCGCCCAGCTCGGCTTCGACCCGGCCACGGCCGACCGTGCGTTCGCCTACGACATCGGCCGCTTCCCGGGGTTCCTGAACGGGGTCCCCGGCATCTGGTGGACGATCAACGGGCGGATGGGCGGCGACGTCCCGGCGTACCACGTGACGGAGGGCGATGTCGTGACGATGCGCATCACGAACGGCAGCGGCGAGGTGCATCCGATGCACCTGCACGGACACCACGTCGTCGTGCTCTCGCGCGATGGCGTGCCCGCATCCGGCAGCCCCTGGTGGGTCGACTCGCTCGACGTCGGGCACGGCGAGACGTACGAGGTCGCCTTCGTCGCCGACAACCCCGGCATCTGGATGGACCACTGCCACACGCTGCCGCACGCCGTCGAGGGGCTCATGACGCACGTGATGTACGAGGGCGTCTCGACCCCGTTCCTGCTCGGCGGCGGCTCGGGCAACGCCCCGGAGTAGAGCGAACGTCGCTCAGCCGGCCTGGCTCAGCCGGCCTCGGCTCAGCTGGCCTCGGCTGATGCCACCGTGACTGCTGCGCAGGGCGGCTCAGTGTGCTCGGACCTGCGCGCAGACGGCTGCCCCGCACTCGACGCTTCCCCCTTGCGCGCAGGCCGTGCCGGGGCGAAGGTGATCGCGTGAACGGGACCGAGAGCGCCGTGGACGTGTCGCGGCCGCTCATCGCCGTCTTCGGGCCCAACGAAGCCGCACCCGACGAGCGTGAGGCAGCCCGATTGTTCGGTCGCGCCATCGCTCGTGAGGGGGCGATCGTGCTCACAGGAGGCCGATGGAGAGCTTCCCCCGTCCAGATCAAGGACATCGCGATCGCTGCCGCCGAGAGGGGCAGCGCTTCCGACGGCACGCCCGTGTGGATCGGAGTGGCGAACACGACCCGTCCAGCGCCGTGGGAGGAGAGCCATCGGGGCGGCA
>Ga0213836_101048_pt1 | contig 18198 bp, 14 predicted proteins | sample SWPATP03_FD_160578 | JGI IMG/M metagenome (GOLD analysis project Ga0213836, IMG submission 160578) | Coastal seawater microbial communities from Marineland, Florida, United States - SWPA TP0 #3 | ecosystem: Environmental > Aquatic > Marine > Coastal | place: USA: Florida | collected 2016-08-05
GCTGCGCTCCGAGCTCGAGCCCGACGCGCACGGCGGCAGCGACCTCTACACGATCAACTGCGACGTCGAGGTGCTGCACGTCGTGAGCGGCTCCGTCTCGGTGCGCTTCGCCGACCGCACGGTGACGGTCGACGCCGGCGCGGCGCTGACCCTGCCCGGTCGCGAGCCGCACACCTGGCGGGTGGAGGGCGGCGAGCCCGCCGTCGTGCTCTGGACGATCGTGCCGGCGCCCTGGAGCGGCTCGGCCTGAGCCGCGGCGGACGCGACCGGATCAGGCGGTGCGCGCCGCCAGCTGGCGCACGAGCCGCTCGACCGAGTGGCCGGGGCTGCGCTCCGCACCCTTCACCGCCGCATCCGCGGTCGCGATCGCCTCGATCGCATCGCACAGCGACGCATCCGTGAACGACCGCAGGTCGCGGCGGGCGTTGCCGACCTGCCAGTCCTGCATGCCGAGCTGGCGCGCGGCCTGCGAGTCGGAGCCGCCCGCACCAGAGACCTTCGCGAGCTGGCGGTAGCGCATCGCGAACGCCGCGACGATCGGCACGGGGTCTGCGCCGGTCGCGATGGCCTGCCGCAGGGTGACGAGCGCGCGGGCGACATCGCCCGCGACGACGGCGTCGACGACCGCGAACGCCGTCGTCTCGACGCGCCCCGCGTAGTAGGTGCGCACGACCTGCTCGGTGACCTCGCCCTCGGTGTCGAGCGCCACCTGGCGGATCGCGTTCGCGAGCTCGGCGACGTCGGAGGCGAAGGCGTCGACGAGCGCGGCGATCGCGCCGGGCGTCGCCTCGCGCTCGAGCAGGCGCAGCTCGGTGCGCGCGAAGGGCACCATGTCGCCGCGCTTGAGCGGCTGGCAGACGACCTCGATCGCGCCGGGCGTCTGCCGGATGGCGTCGAGCATCTTCTTGCCGCGCACCGTCGAGCCGTCGTGCCGGATGACGAGGGTCGTGCCGTCGACGGGCTGCGCGAGGTAGCGGAGCACGTCGGCGATGAACGCATCCGTCGCCTTGACGCCGTTGGCGACCCGCACGAGCCGCGGCTCGTCGAAGAGCGAGGGGCTCGCGATGAGCTCGAGCGCGCCGTCGCTGTACTGGCCGGCGTCGACGTCGTGGACCTCGAGCTCGGGATCCTCGAGCAGGAGCAGCGCGCGGAGCCGCTGCAGCGCGCGGTCGGCGAGGAACGACTCCTTGCCGAAGACCAGCACGACGGGTGCGGGCGACACCTGCTCCCAGCTGATCTTGGGGATGCTCGCGGCCATGCGATCAGCCTACGGCGGGCCGCCGACGCGCTCGGACCACACGCGGATGCCGTCGTCGTCGACCGCGAGCGCGATCGTGCCGAGGTCGTCGGTGCGGAGCGGCGCTCCCCCGGCCTCGCGCACGAGCTGCAGCGCCCCATCCGTCGGATGCCCGAAGTCGTTCGGTCCCACGCCGATGAGCCCGATCGCCGCGCTGAGCCGGCGGAAGAGCGCCGGCAGCTGATCGGCCGAGCCGTGATGCGGGACCACGATCACCGATGCCGGGCCCGGCACGCCCGCGCGGAGCAGGCGGGACTGCGCGTCGGCGCTGAGGTCGCCGAGCACGACGAGCTCGAGCGCGCCGGGCGCGCTTGCCGTGCCATCCGCGCCGGCTGCACCAGCCGCATCGGGCAGGTCGATCGCGACCGCGATGCTCGCATCGTTGCCCGGCTCGTCGTCGCCCGTCGGCCACAGCGCGTCGACGCGCAGCTCGCCGAGCGTCCACGCGTCGCCGCGGCGCGCCTCCTGCGCCATCGCACCGCCAGCGACGAGCTCCGCGACGAGCGGCGCGGCGCGCTCGTCGACCGGCCCGTGCACGAGCGTGCCGATGCGCCCGGCGAGCGCCGGCGCTCCGCCCGCGTGATCGACGTCGAAGTGCGTCAGCACGAGCAGGTCGACGCGAGCGACCCCGAGCATCCGCAGGCACCGGTCGATCGGCTCCGCCTCGCGTCCCGCGTCGACCAGCACGGTGGCGCCGGCGTGCCGGACGACCGTCGCGCTCCCCTGCCCCACGTCGCACTGCGTGATCGTCCAGTCGGCGAGCGACCCGAGCCGCACGGCGGGCCACGCCGCCACGCCCGCCGCGACGAGACCGATGACCGAGGCGACTGCCACGCCCCGCACGAGGTGCCGACGCGCATGGCCGAGCACGACCGCGGCGAGCATGACGGATGCGGCGACGACGCCCCAGGGCGCGGCGGGCCACGCGGTCTGTGCGGCCGGCAGCTGCTGCGCGAGCATCGCGACCTGCGCGATCCACCCGGCCGGCAGCCACGCGACCCACGCGAGCGCCGCCGCGACGCCGGTCGCGAATGGTGCCGTCACGCACGCCGCCAGCCCGAGCACCGTGGCGAGCGGCGCGGCAGGGCCCGCGAGCAGGTTGGCGAGCACCGCGACCAGGCTGACGCGCGCGTCGAGCGCGACGAGCACCGGTAGGCACCAGAGCTGCGCGGCTGCCGGCACGGCGATGAGCGCGGCCACCGGCATCGGCAGCACGCGCGCGAGGACGACGGCGATGGGGCGCGCGTGCACGATCAGGCCGCACGTCGCGAGCACCGAGAGCGCGAAGCCGGCGCTCGTCGCGAGGTGGGGCTGGGCGGCGAGCGCGAGCAGCACGGCGAGGGCGAGCAGCGCGAGCGCACCGGCGCGGCGACCGGTGATGAGGCCGATCAGGGCGATGCCGGCCATCGTGCCGGCGCGCACGACGGAGGGCTCCGGCGTGACGAGCAGCACGAATCCGGCCAGTGCGCCCGCGGCGACCGCCACGCGCACGCCCCGCCGGGCACCGAGCGCCCCAGCGGCGTGGAAGGCGGCGCCGACGACGATGACGCAGTTCGCCCCGGAGACGGCGGTGAGGTGGCTGAGCCCGGCACCGAGCATCGCGGCCTCGAGCGCCGGCCCGATGCGCCGCTCATCTCCGATCGCGAGCCCCGGCAGGAGCTGGCCGCCCGCGCCGGGCAGCTGCGCCGACGCGGCCAGCAGCCCGTCGCGGAGCGGACTCGCCCATGCCGCCCACGCCGCGGGCTCCGCGACCTCGAGCCGATTGCAGGCGAGCAGCCAGCGCGATCCATCGAGCCACGCGTCGCACGCGCCGACGGCGGTCGCGCCGATCGCGAGCGGGGCTTCCGCGCGCAGCAGCAGCGCGCTCGGCGCGATGGATGCCACGGCCCCGCCGTCGCAGCCGGTCACGAGCACCTCGGCCGGCGTCGATGCGCCGAGCACCAGCAGCGACATGGTGTCGCACCCGTCGAGCGGCACCGCGGTCGTCGAGGCGGCGCCGGTGAGCAGCGGCACCGCGAGGCCGGCGCCGACTGCGAGCGTGCGCAGCCCGTCCGCGACGCGGTCGTGCTCACCGGATGCGCCGCGTGCGGCGAGCAGGCAGGCGCCCGCCGCGACGGCGCTGCCGACAGCGGCAGGACCGAGCATCGCCGCGTGCGGGCTGAGCGCGGCGAGCACCGCCCACGCGAGGGCGACCGGCAGGGCGAGGCGGAGGTCGCGCATCAGCGTGTGCTCACGATCGGTGGACGCTCACGATCGGTGGACGCTCACGATCGGTGGGTGCGCATGATCGGCGGGTGCGCACGCTCACAGCGTCACGAGCGGGGTCAGCGCCGCGAGCAGCGCGGGGCCGATGCCCGGCACGTCGTCGAGCTGCGCGACGTCGGTGAAGGGGCCCTGCTGGTCGCGGTGGGCGATGATGGCGAGCGCGAGCGTGGGGCCGACGCGCGGCAGCGTCTCGAGCGCGGCCTGATCGGCTCGGTTGAGCGACACGAGCGCGCCCTCTTCCGGCGACGCTGCGGCCGCCTCCGCCTGCTCGCCCTCGGTCGGCACGAGCAGCTGCTCGCCGTCGACCACCGGCCGCGCGAGGTTCAGCGCGCCGGGCGCGGCTTCTGCGCTCGTCCCGCCGGCGCGGGCGATGGCATCGAGCACGCGCGAGCCGGCCGGCAGCCGGTAGACGCCCGGATGCGCGACCGCGCCCTGCACGTCGACGACCACCTCCGCCGCCGCGTCCGTCGAGGCAGTCGCGACCGGCGTGGCGGCGACGACCGCGGGCTGCGCGTCAGCGACCATCCGCTGCACGACGCCGCCCGCCACGGCGCCGAGCACGAGCACGACCGCGGCACCCGCGCCGAGGCGCCAGCGCGCGTCCGCACCGCGCTCGCCCTCACCGGCCATCCCGGCACGGTAGGACCGGCGGGGCCGCCTGCGAGCGCGCCGCGGTCAACCCTGTGGATGCAGGGCTGAGGTCGCGCGCGGTGCGCCGGTGGAGGCAGCCCGGGCGGGAACGCTCGATCGGGCTGAGCCGTGCTCCGACCCCGATGGGGTGCTGGCGACGGGCTCAGCCCGATCGAGCGCGCGGTGGTCTCGACTCGCTCGGCTTCGCCGTGCGTCGCGACCAGCAGGGAGAGCGCTACCCGACGACGAAGTTCACGAGCCGCGGGGCCCGAACGATCGCCTGCCGCACGGTCGCGTCACCGATCGAGCGCGCGACGCCGGGCAGCTCGCGCGCGAGCCGCTCGAGCTCGTCGCCGGCGACGTCAGCCGCCACCTCGATGCGGTCGCGCACCTTGCCGTTGACCTGCACCACCGCGGTGACCGTCTGCTCGACGAGCAGCGAGCGGTCGGCCTTCCGCCAGCCGGCGTTCGCGATCGACGGCTCGAAGCCCAGGTTCGCCCACATCTCCTCGGCCGTGTACGGCGCGAAGAGCGAGAGCCCGAGCGCGATCGTCTCGACCGCTTCTCGCACTGCGGGGTCGGCGGCACCGGCACCGGTGTCGACCGTCTTCCGCGCGGCGTTCGTCAGCTCCATGAGACGAGCGACGACCACGTTGAACTTCAGCGCCTCGATGAGCCCAGGGGCATCCGCGAGGAACCGGTGCGTCTCGCGGCGCAGCGTGCGGTCGCCGGGCTTCGGGTCGGTGCCCGGCTTCGCGAGCGACTCCTTCGAGAGCCGCCACGCGCGCGCCAGGAACTTCTGCGCACCGGTCGGGCTGACGTCCTTCCAGTCGATGTCGTCCTCGGGCGGGCCGGCGAAGCTCATCGCGAGGCGCACGGCGTCGACGCCGTACTGCTCGAGCTCCTCCGAGAGCGTGACGAGGTTGCCCTTCGACTTCGACATCTTCGCGCCGTCGAGGATGACCATGCCCTGGTTGAGCAGCGACTCGAAGGGCTCCGTGAACGGCACGTGGCCGAGGTCGAAGAGCACCTTCGTGATGAAGCGCGCGTAGAGCAGGTGCAGGATCGCGTGCTCGACGCCGCCGACGTAGCGGTCGACGGGCGCCCAGCGCTCGACCTGCGCGCGGTCGAACGGCTGCGTGTCGTCGTTCGGGCTCAGGAAGCGCAGGTAGTACCAGGACGAGTCGACGAACGTGTCCATGGTGTCGGCGTCCCGGCGCGCTGGGGTGCCGTCGATCGGCGACGGCACGTTGACCCAGTCCTCGGCGGCGCCGAGCGGGCTCGTGCCCTTCGGCGTCAGGTCGAGGCCGGCGGTGTCGGGCAGCGTGACGGGCAGCTGCTCGAGCGGCACCGGCACCTCCTGGCCGTCGGCGGTGTGGATGATCGGGATGGGCGTGCCCCAGTAGCGCTGCCGGCTCACGAGCCAGTCGCGCAGGCGGAACGACTTCGCGGCGCGGCCGACGCCCTTCGCCTCGAGCATCTGCACCATGCGGCCGATCGCGTGCTGCTTCGACATGCCGTCGAGGTCACCCGAGTTCACCATCCGGCCGTCGCCGGTGAGCGCCTCGCCGGTCGCCTTCGGGTCGAGCGGCTCGAAGCCCTCGGGCTCGATCGCGTTGCCCTCGTCGTCGATCGGGATCATCGGCATGACACCCGTGACCGCCGCGTTCGTGTCGACGACCACCTTGACCGGCAGGTCGAAGGCGCGGGCGAAGTCGAGGTCGCGCTGGTCGTGCGCGGGCACGGCCATGACCGCGCCGTGGCCGTAGTCGGCCAGCACGTAGTCGGCCGCCCAGATCGGCAGGCGCTCCCCCGTCAGCGGGTGGATCGCGAAGCGGCCCAGATCGACGCCCGTCTTCGTGCGCTCCGCGTTCTGGCGGTCGATCTCGGTCATGCGACCGACGTCCTCCAGGTACGCCTGGAACCGCATCCGCACCTCCGGCGAGGCACCCGAGGCGAGCTCGGCGGCCAGGTCGGAGTCGGGCGCGACGACCATGAAGGTCGCGCCGTAGAGGGTGTCGGGGCGCGTCGTGAAGACCGGCACGCGGCTGTGGTGACCCTCGATCTCGAACTCGACCTCAGCGCCGACGGAGCGGCCGATCCAGTTGCGCTGCATGCGCAGCACCTTGTCGGGCCAGCGGCCCTCGAGCTGGTTGAGGTCGTCGAGCAGGCGGTCGGCGTAGTCGGTGATCTTGAAGTACCACTGCGTGAGCTTCTTCTTCACCACGGGCGTGCCGCAGCGCTCGCACGCGCCGGCGACGACCTGCTCGTTCGCGAGCACCGTCTGGTCCTTCGGGCACCAGTTGACGTTCGACGGCTTCCGGTAGGCGAGGCCCGCCTTGTAGAGCTCGAGGAACAGCCACTGGTTCCACTTGTAGTACGCCGGGTCGGACGTGTGCAGGATGCGGTCCCAGTCGAACGCGGTCGCGTACTGGCGCATCGAGCGCTTGTGCTGCTCGATGTTGTCGGCCGTCCACGCCTTCGGGTCGATCCCGCGCTGGATCGCCGCGTTCTCGGCGGGCAGCCCGAAGGAGTCCCAGCCGATCGGGTGCAGCACGTTGAAGCCCTGCTGGCGCCAGTAGCGCGCGAGCACATCGCCGTACGCGTACGACTCCGCGTGCCCCATGTGGAGGTCGCCCGAGGGGTACGGGAACATGTCGAGCACGTACTTGCGCGGCCGTGCGTCGGTCTCGTCGTCGGTCGCGAAGGGGCGGATGCGGTCCCACACCGGCAGCCAGCGCTGCTGGATGCGGGCGAAGTCGTAGGTCTCGTCGGTCACAGATGCTCCTGGGTGTCGTCGGCCGGAGGCGGCACGACGGCTTCCCAGTCTACGGCGAGCCAGGCAGAGCCCCGCATGGCATGATCGAGACCGTTCCCGCGGCCGCCACGGCCGCCGGGGTGGCGGAAGGGAGTCGTCGGTGCCGGAGTTCGAGAACCCGCCAGCGACGGTCGACGTGCCCGCCTCGCGCGTGACGCGCATCGTCGCGATCGACGCGCCTCGCAGCGCCGTCTGGCGCTGCCTCACGGAGCCCGACCTGCTCGCGCGCTGGCTCGGCGACATCGCCGCGTTCCCGGATGGGGTGGTCGCGGGTGCGACCGGACGCTTCGCCTGGACCGGCGAGGTGGTGCTCGCCGCGCGCATCCTCGAGGTCGACGCCGAGGAGCGCTTCGTCTTCGACTGGGCGGAGGGCATCCTCTCCGGCCGCGCGTCGACCGTCGAGATCGGGCTGCGCGACATCGACGGCTCGACGCAGCTGCACCTCGTCGAGCACGGCTTCCCGCTCGAGGGCGACGACGCCACGCGGCGCGAGGCGCTGCGCGCGCTTGCCGCGGGCTGGACGGTCGAGCTCGACGAGCTCGTCGACCTCGCGGAGTCGCTCGCCCGCTGACCCCTCCCGAGGTCGAACTTCCCTGAACTGCGCGGTTCGCGGCCGAGATCTCGCGGTTCGGGGAAGTTCGACGCCGCGGAGTCGCTCGCCGGACGTGCAACCGAAGGGTTGCCTCCGCGTGGCGCTCGGCGTACCGTCTCGTGCAACCGGACGATTGCAGGAGGGGTCATGGACGACGCACTGCGGAGCGAGCGCCACCACGGCGGCAGGCACGAGGCCGAGGCCGTCATCGACGAGGGAGCGACGCGCGTCTCCCGCACGATCGAGGTGCGGGCGCCGATCGAGGTGGTCTGGGAGGCCCTCACCGATCCGCGCGAGGTCGCCGAGTGGTTCGGCGACAGTGCGGACTTCCCGCAGGGCACCGGCGAGGGCGCGGCCGGCAGCTTCGGCTGGGACGACCAGGGCTGGTTCCCGGGCGTCGTGGAGCGCTCGGAGCGGCCGTTCGTCTGGGCCTTCCGCTGGGGGCGGCCCGGGGAGCAGCTGCGCGACGACACCAGCACGCTCGCGACCTTCACGCTCGAGCCCCTCGAGCCGGGCACGCGGCTCACGGTCGTCGAGACCGGCTTCGAGCGGCTCGGCGACGCCGCGGCGGCGCGCGCCGCGATGCGCGACCACCAGCACGGCTGGACGCTCGAGCTCGACGAGCTCGTCGCGCTGCTCGCGCGCCGCTGGACGCCTGCCGCCGTCGACCGGCTCGGCGGCACGATCACGCGCGCGCTCGACATCCCGGCCCCGAGGTCGCTCGTCTGGCGGCACCTCACCGATCCCGCGTCGATCGAGGCGTGGTGGGGGCACCCGGCCGTCTTCGCCGGCGGCCTCCGCGAGGGCGTCACCGGCACGTTCGAGCACGAGGGGCAGCGGTGGCCGGTCGCCATCCGCATCCTGCGCCCCGAGCAGACGTTCGCGTTCCGCTGGGGCGAGATCGGCGAGACGGAGCCCGGTCAGCGCGCGTGCGACGTGCGCTTCGACCTCGACGAGCTCGAGCGCGGCGGCACGCGGCTCACGGTGGTGGAGTCGGGATGGATGCGCGTGCCCGAGCAGGAGCGCGACGAGCGGATGCGCGGCAACGCGGGCGGGTGGGAGCAGGTGCTCGACGGCCTGCGCGCCCACGTGCTGGGCGCGGTCGCGGTCGCGCCGTGACCGGCGCGCCCGCCGCACCGACGCGCGAGCTCGCGGCCCGGCAGTTCGCCGCGCTCGCCGACGACACCCGCTGGGCGATCCTCGAGCTGCTCGGGAGCCAGCCGCGCTCGGCGAGCGACCTCGCGCGCGAGCTGCCGGTCTCGCGGCAGGCGATCGCGAAGCACCTCGCGGTGCTCGAGGGGGCCGGGCTCGTCGACGCCGTGCGCGACGGCCGCTCGCTGCGCTACCGCGCGATCGGCGCGAGCCTCAGCGCGCTGGCCGACCGGCTCGACGCGATCGGCCGGCAGTGGGAGTCGCGCCTCGAGCGCATCGCCCGCATCGCCGAGTCCCGCGCAGCGCGACTCCCCGCGTCCCCGCCCCCGCTCCCCGAGGTCGAACTTCCCTGAAGTGCGCGTTTCGCGCCGATATCGCGGAGTTTCGGGAAGTTCGACGATCACCGTCGCGGGGCTGGGGCGGGGGCGGCGGGGACGAGGGCCGAGAGGAGGGCCGCCGCCTTCACATGCAGCTCCTCGACCTCGAAGGCCGCCTCCGAGAGCGCGGTGACGCCGCCACCGACGCCGATGTGCGCGCCGTCCGCGTCGGCCACGACGCTCCGGATCACCATCGCGAGCTGGCACGTCTCCCCCGCGACGAGCCCGAAGCATCCGGCGTACACGCCGCGCGGCGCGCCCTCGAGCTCCTGCAGCAGCTCCACGGTCCGGCGCTTGGGCGCTCCCGTCATCGAGCCGGCCGGGAAGAGCGCCCGCACGGCATCGAGCGGGCCGAGCCCCGGCAGCAGCCGTCCCTGCACGGTCGACACGAGCTGATGCACGGTCGGGAACGTCTCGACGCCGAGGAGGCTCGTGACGTCGACTGTCCCAGGCGCGCACACCCGCTGCAGGTCGTTGCGGCACAGGTCGACGATCATGACGTTCTCGGCGCGCTCCTTCTCGCTGTCGTAGAGCTCGCGCGCGAGCGCGGCGTCGTCCTCCGCGCCGCGCCGCCGCGTGCCCTTGATCGGGCGGGTCGTGGCGACGCCCTCCTGCACGCGCAGGAAGGTCTCGGGGCTCGCGCTCGAGACGGTGACGCCCGCGATGCGCAGGAGCCCGCCGTGGTGCACGGGGCTCGCCGACCGCAGCCGCGCATGCGTCGCGATCGGGTCGATCGGCGGCGCCTCGATCGCGGTCGTGAGGCACAGCACGTAGGAGTCGCCCTCGCGGATGTGCGCGCGGCACCGCTCGACCTTCGCGGCGTAGGCGGCGTCGTCGTCCCGCCAGCGGAGCGCGCTCGGTTCGACACGCGCGTCGGGCGGCGGCACCGGCACCGACATCGTCGGCATCGGCCCGTCCGGCAGCGACCACGGCAGACCGTCGCGCGACTGCAGCTGCGCCTGCCCGCCCTCGACGACGACCCAGCGGTCGAGCAGCAGCCACGCCGCCTCCGGGAAGCGGCTCTCTGCGGGCTCGAGCCCGAGCATCCGCACGCCCGCCTCGAACCCCAGCCAGCCGACCCACGCACCGGGCAGCTCCGCGCGCGCCGCCTCGAGCGCGGCGACCGCGTCGCCCGGGATCGGGCGTCCGTCGAGGCTCGCGACGCCCCCGCGCACGACCAGCACGTGCGCGCCGACGCCGATGACGTGCGCGCCCTCGGAGGAGGAGTCGAGCCAGACGACGTCGGTCGACGCCGCCTCGAGCGCGGCGAACGCGGCCTCGGGCGTCGTCGTCACAGGCTGCGTCCAGCGCGCCCCGAGGTGCGGCAGGAGTGCCGCAGGGGTCGCTGGCATAGGGTCGATCCTATGAGCGGGAGGGATGTCGTGCGCGCCTGGACGGGCGCCGGCTTCGAGCCCGCGGACCCCGCTGAGCACGGCGCGAACGACCTCATCCTCGCGGCCGACTCCTGGCTCGTCGTCGACGGCGCGGTGCTCGCGCTCGACCGCCATCGGGAGCGGTTCGCGCACGCCGCCGCCGAGGTCGGGGGCGACCCGGCCGCCGCGCGCGCGGCCGTCGATGCCGCGATGCACCACGTTCCCGCGGGCGCCTGGTCGCCCCGCCTCGACCTCACGCCCGAGGGCATCCGCCTGCGCATCCGCCCCGCCCCCGAGGCGCGCGGCACCGTCGAGGTCGTCTCGGCATCGCGCGACCCCCGCACCCTGCCGCTCCGCAAGGGGCCCGACCTCGCCGCGCTCGCGCTGCTGCAGGCGGAGGAGCGCGAGCGCGCCGGCGCGGAGGTCGAGCCGATCCTGACGACCGGTGCGGATGCGGGTGGCCTGGTCGCCGAGGGCGCCTGGTCGGCGCTGCTGTGGTGGGACGGCGACGAGCTGCGCGTGCCCGCGGCCGACGTCCCCCGGCTGCCCTCGGTGACGGCCGCCGTGCTCCTCGAGCTCGCCGAGGCCGACGGCGTCGCCGTGCGCGAGGTGCACGCGGCGCCCGACGACCTCGCGGGCGACGAGGTGTGGCTCGCGAACGCGCTCCGCGGCATCCGCGTCGTCACTCGCTGGCACGGCGGCCCGGAGGTCGGCCGGGGCGAGCGCGCGACCGCGTGGCAGGAGCGGCTCGTGGCGCTGCGGCGGGCACCCGCGATCGACGCGCCGATCGCGAGCCGGCGGTGATCGACGACGCGATCGGCGTGCTGCTCGAGACGATCGGCTCGATCGACCCGCTGCTGCGCACGGTGCTCGCCGGGCTCGCGATGCTGCTCGAGACGAGCGTGCTGCTCGGGCTCGCCGTGCCCGGCGACACGATCGTCATCATCGCCGCGCTCGCGGTCGAGGAGTGGCCGTGGTGGCTCGCGCTCATCGGCGCGACGGTGATCGGCGCGCTGTGCGGCGAGTCGATCGGCTTCGCGATCGGCCGCTGGATCGGGCCCGCGATCGACCGCTGGCTCGAGCGCCGCTGGCCGAGGGCGTCGCTGCGCTGGCGCAGGACCGAGCGCTACCTCGCGCGACGCGGCGGCATCGCGATCTTCTTATCGCGCTTCCTGCCCGTCGCGCACTCGCTCGTGCCGCTCATCGCCGGGAGCGCGGGGATGGCCTACCGCCGGTTCCTCGCCTGGACGCTGCCCGCGTGCCTGCTCTGGGCGACCGCGTACTCGACCGCCGGATGGCTCGCCGGCGGCAGCTACCGCGAGCTCGCCGACGAGCTGCACGGCGCCGGCTACGTGCTCGTCGCGGTCGTCGCGGTGTTCGTCGCCGCCGTCTACGTCGTCAAGCGGCTCATCGCCCGCGGCGAGGCCCGGCACCTCGACGACTGAGCGCGCTCAGCGCGCTGCTGCCTCACCGATGCGCACGGTCCGGCTCACGAGGTCGGCGGGCAGCGGCGCATGGCTGATGACGAGCAGGATGCGGCCGTCGCCGCGCGCGGCCTCGAGGATGTCGCGCAGCAGCGGCTCGGCGAGCTCGCGGTCGACGTTCGCCGTCGGCTCGTCGAGCACGAGGATGCGCGCGTCGGCGAGCAGCGCGCGGGCGAGCGCGATCCGCTGCGCCTGCCCGCCGGAGATGAGCCCGCCGCGCTCCCCCAGCCGCGTGGCGAGGCCGTCGCGCTCGCGAGCCCAGGCCGCGAGCCCGACGCGCTCGAGCACCGCCCACAGCTCCTCAGAGGTCGCGCCCTCGCGGGCGAAGCGCAGGTTCTGCTCGAGGTCCTCGTCGAAGATGTGCGGGCGCTGCTCGGCGAGCAGCACCGAGCGGCGCAGCGCATCCGGGTCGATCGCGCGCACGTCGCGGCCGCCGATCCGGTAGTCGCCGGTCGACTCGAGCAGCCGCACGAGCGCGAGGCCGAGCGTCGACTTGCCTGCTCCGGATGCGCCGACGATCGCGACCGCCTCGCCCGGCTCGGCCCGCACGTCGACCGGCGCGAATGCCGGGCCACTGCCGGGCCACGCCGCCTGCACGCCGACGAGCTCGAGCGCGCCGACCGGCGGCTCCTGCGCGCCGCCCTCGGCGGGCACGGCGACGAGCGCCTCGTCGCCCGGGAGGGCCTGCGCCACCCGAGCGGCCGCGGCGCGCGACTCGCGCCACGCGAGCACGGCGGGCGGCACCGCGGCCCACACCTCGAACACCGCGAGGCCGGTGAGTGCGACGAGCGCCGCGAGCGGGCCGGCGAGGCCGCCATCCGCGACCGCGGGCGCGGCGATGAGCGTCGCGACGAGCACGCTGCCGCCGGCAGCGAGCGCGATGAGACCGGCGCCCGCGCCGGCCGCGAGCGCGTGCCGACGGGCCCGCTGCGCGATGTCCCGGTCGAGCGCCTCGATCGCCGCGCGGCGCTCAGGTTCAGCGCCGTAGGCGCGCAGCAGGTCGAGCGCGCGCACGTGGTCGACGAGCGCGCTCTCGAGCCGCGACCGCAGCGGGCCGAGCGCGGCGTCGGCGGCGCCCGCGATGCGCGCGGTGACGAGCGCGGCGAGCCCACCGGCCACCACGACCGCGACGAGCAGCGCGAGACCGGCCGCCGGCAGGATCCAGGTGACCGTCGCGATCGCGAGGCCGACCGCGATGCCGCTCGACGACAGCGGCCCGAGCACCCGCAGCGGCCAGTCCTGCAGCCGGTCGACGTCGCCGACGAGGCGCGGCATCAGCTCGCTCGAGCGGCCCACCCCGACGGGCGCGACCGGGCGCAGCCGGTCGAACGCCGCGCGCCTGGCCGAGCCGAGCATCCGGAACGCCGCGTCGTGCGAGACGACCCGCTCGAGGTACCGGCCGGCCGCGCGGCCGACCGCGAAGGCGCGCACGCCCACGATCGCCATCTGCAGGTGCAGGATCGGCGGCTGGAACGAGGCGGCGGCGAGCAGCCAGCCGGCGGTCGCCATGAGCGCGATCGCGAGCACGGCGGTGAGCGCCGCGGCCGCGATGCCGCCGGCCATGCGGCGGCGCTGCCCGAGCGTCGCGAGCACGTCGCGGCCGGTCATGCGCGCACCCCGATGCTGTCCGCCGCTGTGCCGTCAGGCACCGCTCCGTCAGGCACCGTGCCGTCAGGCACCGTGCCGTCAGGCACCGTGCCCAGCCGCACCACGCGGTCTGCGGCCACGATCACCGCAGGCCGGTGGCTCGCGACGACGACGATCGCGCCCTCGGCGGCGGCGGCGCGGAGGCCCCCGATCACCTGCCGCTCGGCGTCGTCGTCGAGCGCGCTCGTCGGCTCGTCGGCGAGCAGCACGGCCGCGCCGGTCGCGACGCGGTGGAGCGCCCGCGCGAGCACGACGCGCTGCGCCTGCCCGCCGGAGAGCCCGAGCGAGCCGCCGGTGGCCGGCTCGATGCGCGCGTCGAGGTCGACGTCGACGCCGGCGCGGGCGAGCGCGGCGCGCAGCCCCGCGTCGTCTGCCGAGGCTCGGCCGAGCGCGAGGTTCTCGCGCACCGTGCCGGTGACGACGGCATCCCACGCGCCCTGCGGTGCCCACGCGAGCCGATCGCGCTCGAGCGCTGCGCCGTCGAGGGATGCGGTGCCGCGCGCGGGCGCAAGGCCCAGCAGCGCGGCGACGACGCTCGACTTGCCCGCGCCGGACGGACCCGCGAGCACGACGAGCTCGCCGGGTCGTGCCGAGAGCGAGACCGGCGGCAGCCAGCGCTCGCCGCGCCGCACCTCGAGCGCGTCGACGACGAGACCAGCGTCGACGACAAACCCGGCACCGACCTCGGGCCCCGAGCCCGTCGCGACCCCCGGCCGCTCCGCGAGCGCCGGCGCCTCGATGAGGTCGAGCACGGCGCGCGACGCCTCGATGCCCTCGGTGGACGCGTGGTAGGCGGCGCCCACCTGCCGGACCGGGAGGAAGGCATCCGGCACGAGGATGAGCACGCTCAGCGCGAGGCCGAGCGCGATGTCGCCCTCGACCAGCCGGATGCCGACCGAGACCGCGACGAGCGCGACCGACAGCGCGCCGGCGAGCTCGAGCACCATCGACGACACGAACGAGACGCGCAGCACGGCCATCGTGCGCGAGCGATGCTCGTCGCTCAGCGCGTCGACCCGCGCGCCCGCGCGGCGGTCGCGGCCGAACAGCCGCAGCGTCGCGAGCCCCTCGAGCGTGTCGAGCCAGGAGCGCGCGAGCCTGCCCGTCGCCGCCCACTGCTCGCGCTGCACGTGCTCGGTCGCGAGCCCGATGAGCACCATGAAGACGGGGATGAGCGGCAGGCAGACGAGCACCGCGATGCCGCTGAACGCATCCTGCGACCAGAGCGCGAGCACGATGATGGGCGTCGCCACGATCGTGCGCACGAGCTGCGGCAGGAACTGGCCGAACCAGCCGTCGAGCGCGGCGAGCCCGCGCCCGAGCGCCGTCGCGGTGTCGGCGGCGCCGGCCGGGCTGCCGTGCGCGCCGATGCGGGCGAGGGCGGCGGTGCGCAGCTGCGACTGCACGCGCGCCGCTGCGGCGGGAGCGAGCGATCCCGACAGCCATGCACCTGCGGCACGCACGACGACGGCGACCGCCGCGAGGCCGAGGCCGGGCAGGATCGAGGCCGGCGGCGCGCCCTGCACGACCGCGCCGATCGCGTGGCCTGCGAACCACGCGAAGGCGACGATCGCGCCGGTCTGCACGAGCGCGATCGCGGCCTCGAGCGCGAGGTGCGCGCGGGCGCCCGGCGCGTGCCGCAGCAGCCGCGGATCGAGCGGGCCGCGGCGCGCGGGACCCGTCGGGCGCCGCTGGTCCGATCCCTGCTCGTTCAGTGCAGCACCTCGACGGCCGCGGCCGTGACGCGCCGGCGGAACACCCAGTAGGTCCACGCCTGGTAGGCGAGCACGAGCGGGAGGCAGACGAGCGCCGCCCAGCTCATGACCTCGAGCGTGTACGCGCTCGACGAGGCGTTCGCGACGGTGAGGCCGACGAAGCCGCCCTCCGGGTCGGAGGCGGGCATCACGAACGGTCCGCCCGCTCGCGTCAGCAGCGAGCCGAAGAGCGTCGAGACGGCGAGCACGACCGTCGCCGCCGTCGATGCGAACGCCCACCCGTCGCGCTCGACGCGGTTGAGCATCCACGCCGCGAGGCACGTGATCGCGGCGAGCGCCGCGAGCACGATGACGAGCGGTGCGGGGTTCTGGATGACCGTCCACAGCAGGAACACCACGGCGAGCCCGGTCGTGGTGAGCAGCGCGCGGTCCGCGAGGCGGTGCGCCCGGGCCTTCAGGTCGCCGTCGGTCTTGAGCGAGAGGAAGATGGCGCCGTGCGCGAGGCAGAGGGCCAGCATCGTGAGCCCGCCGAGGAGTCCGTAGGGGTTCAGCAGGGTCAGCAGCGAGCCGGTGACGAGCGCACCGCCCTGGTGCGGCTCCATCGGCACGCCCTGCGCGACGTTCGCGAACGCGATGCCCCACAGCAGCGCCGGGATCACGGAGCCGGCGACGATGCACGCGTCCCAGCCCGCGCGCCAGCGAGCGGAGTCTCGCTGGTGCCGGAACTCGAACGAGACGGCGCGCGCGATCAGGCCGAGCAGCAGCACGAGCAGCGCCAGGAAGAACCCCGAGAACATCGTCGCGTACCACTCGGGGAACGCCGCGAACAGGCTCGCGCCGGCCACGATGAGCCACGTCTCGTTGAGGTCCCAGACCGGCCCGATCGCGTTGATGATGCGCCGACGGTCCGTCTCGCTGCGGCCCAGGATCGGCAGGCTCATGCCGACGCCGAAGTCGAACCCGTCGAGCACGAAGTACATGACGAACATGAACCCGATGACGAGGAACCAGATGAGCGGGAGATCCACGACAGCCTCCTAGTAGACCGTGACGGGCTGCGCGGGCCTGCCCGACTCGTCGAGCTCGGGCGCCTCGGCGGGACCGCGCTGCGCCGCCCGCTGCATGAGCCGGAACTCGATGACGCCGAGGATCGCGTAGATCGTGGTGAAGGCCAGCAGCGAGGTGAGCACCTCGCCGCCGCTCACTCCAGGGCTCACGCCGTCCTCGGTGCGCATCTGCGAGAAGACGAGCCACGGCTGGCGGCCCATCTCGGTGAAGATCCAGCCGACCGTCATCCCGAGGAGCGGCAGCGGCAGGCTCCAGATGGCGACGTTCCACACCCACCGCGGCTGCTCGATGCGGCGCTTCCTGGTGAGCCACAGGCCGACGATCGCGATCGCGAAGGCCAGGAAGCCGAGGCCCATCATCCAGCGGAACGACCAGTAGGTCACCCAGATGATCGGCGTGTAGTCGTCCGGTCCCCAGAGCGCGGTGTACTCCGCCTCGAGGTCGTTGATGCCCTCGACCGTGCCGAGCGGGTCGTGCGTCGACAGCAGCGCGAGCAGGTAGGGCACGCGCACGGAGAAGATCTCGTGCTCGCCGTCGGGCGTGCCGAGGCTGAAGAGCGAGAAGGATGCGTCGTAGCCGGAGGACGTGTCGTACATCGCCTCGGCCGCGGCCATCTTCATCGGCTGCGCGGCGACCATCGCGATCGAGACCATGTCGCCGGTGATGAAGGTGAGCATCCCGCCACCGATGACGCTCCAGAGCCCCACGCGAAGCGCGGTGTACATCATCGTCGTGTGCTGCGCGCGCTTGAGGTGCCATGCGGCGACGCCGACCACGACGGCGCCCGCGACCATGACGGAGGCGAACATCGTGTGCGGGAACGAGGCGAGCAGCACCGGGTTGGTGAGCACCGCGCCGATGTCGGTGAGCTCGGCGCGCTCGCGCGCCTCGTTGATCGCGAAGCCGACCGGGTTCTGCATGAACGCGTTGGCGGCGAGGATGAAGTAGGCGCTCGCCATCGTGCCGAGGGCGACCATGTAGATCGTCAGCAGGTGCAGCTTCGGCGACAGGCGGTTCCAGCCGAAGATCCACAGCCCGATGAACGTCGCCTCGAAGAAGAAGGCGATGAGGCCCTCGAACGCGAGCGGGGCGCCGAAGACGTCGCCGACGAAGCGGGAGTAGTCGGACCAGTTCATCCCGAACTGGAACTCCTGCACGATGCCGGTCGCGACGCCGATCGCGAAGTTGATGAGGAAGAGCTTGCCGAAGAAGTGGGTGAGCCGGAGGTGGTCCACGTTCCCGGTGCGCAGCCAGGCCGTCTGGAAGCCTGCGGTCAGCCACACCATGCCGAGCGTGATGGGCACGAAGAGGAAGTGGTAGATCGTCGTGAGGCCGAACTGCCACTGGGACAGGACGAGCGGGTCGAGCTCCTGCGCGAGAGGGACGATGGGCATCAGGCCGCCTTTCGGATGCCTCTATCCTCTCGCCGCGACCTATCTGACAGCAACGACACGCCGATACCTATGTGACAGGTGCCCCATCTCGGGGGTCGTCGGGGGCCACCGGGTCGCCGAAGGCAGCGGTCAGGTGCTGCATCGCGCACATGCGGCCGAGCGCGAGGTAGCGCGGATCCCCGTGCGGGTCATGCAGGAACGCGTAGGTGACGAGCGCGTCCAGGCCGCCGATCGCCAGCACGAGGTCGTCGCGCCGGGCATCGTCGAGCTCGATGCCCCAGCGCTCCGCGACGTACTCGGCGATGACGTCGGCGAAGAGCGGCGCGACCTCCTGCCGCGCGACCGGCCCGAGGTCGAGCCCCTCGCCTGTGCGGAGCGAGCGGAAG
>Ga0213836_101050_pt1 | contig 18181 bp, 16 predicted proteins | sample SWPATP03_FD_160578 | JGI IMG/M metagenome (GOLD analysis project Ga0213836, IMG submission 160578) | Coastal seawater microbial communities from Marineland, Florida, United States - SWPA TP0 #3 | ecosystem: Environmental > Aquatic > Marine > Coastal | place: USA: Florida | collected 2016-08-05
GCAGGTCGCCCAGTCGGATTCGCGCTGAACGCGTGCCGAAATCCGGATTGCCTCATCCACCAGCGCCGCGTCGGCGACCGGAATAGCGGCCAGCGGTTTGCCGTCGCTCGGGCGCCGGATTTCCAGCGCGTCCGCGCCCTCGACATAACGTCCGTCGATAAAATGGCCCTTCGGCAGGCGAAGCGTGGCGGGATCAAAGGAGAGCGTCATGCAAGGTCCATCCGTTTTTCAAGCGATCGGCCGAGGATGTGTGCTCGACCGTAATGCCGACAGGTTACCGGAGGATGGATGGGCATTTGTGCCGTATGGACCTCAGGGGACCGAAGATACTGCGCATTTGGCGCCCTGCCCAAGAAACTCGGCAGAAGAAAATGATGCGCAGCCACGGGTAAAGCGCGGAATATGCTGCGATACCTCTCTAGAGTGTTATTCTGTCAGAAGCGGCGGTGAGCGGATAGCGGCATGGAAACGAGAAAAATCGACAATTTCGAGCTTCAGCTCGTTCCGATGGCGGAGGAGCATATTCCTCGGTTGCACGAGCTTTCGATCGCCGTGAACTGGCCGCATCGCCCCGAGGACTGGGCCGTGGCACTGGCGCTCGGCGAAGGTGTCGTCGCTTTTGACGAGATCGGCCGCCCGGTCAGTTCGGCCATGCTGTTTCCACTCGGCGAAGGTGTCGCGAATATCGGCATGGTCATCACCTCGCCGCGCCTGCAGAACCATGGCGCCGCCCGGTGGCTGATGGATGAAATGCTGCAGCGGACAAAAGGCAAGGTACGGCGGCTCAACGCCACCAAGGCCGCCTACAATCTCTATCTTTCGATGGGTTTTCAGCCATATGCGCTTGTGCTTCAGCATCAGGGCACCGCAATTGCCTTGCCGGGCGAAGATACGCGGGTGCGGTCCATGACCGACGCCGACAACGGCGCGATCATCGACGCCGACCGTCGCGGTTTCGGCTCCGACCGCAGCCATGTCGTCGAACATCTTCTGCCGCTGTCGGAGGCGACGGTGCTGGAGGAAAATGGCAGGATCAATGGTTACGCCCTGTGTTGCCGTTTCGGCCGTGGCCATGTGCTCGGCCCGGTCGTGGCCGCCAGTGAAGAGGATGCCATCGCCTTGATCCGCCCGCTCATTGCGGCTCACGAAGGCAATTTCCTGCGCATGGATACGCGCCATCCGAACGGACCGCTGCAGGCAGCGCTTGAACAGGCAGGTCTCGTCCTGTTCGATCACGTCACCACAATGCAACTGGAGCCGATCGGCAAGATGCCGGAACTGACAGTGTATGGACTTGCTAATCAGGCATTGGGATAGGATTTGCCGCGCCAACCTCCACCGGTGGAGAGACGTGACTTCTGCTCTGGCTGGATCGCAAACTCCCCGATATCATGCACGCGATGGCCGGATGGCCGGATAACGCAAGGGTACAGACGTGAAGCTTGACCGCATCGACATTCGGATTTTGCACGAGTTGCAGAAAAACGGACGCCTGACGAATGTCGAACTTGCCGACCTAGTTCACCTGTCGCCCAGCCCCTGCCTGATGCGGGTGAAGAAGCTGCAGCAGGTCGGCTATATCACCGGTTATTCCGCCCATATCGATCTGGCAAAACTCGGGCCCACCGTCACGGTGTTTACCGAAGTTACGCTCAGCAACCATCGCCAGAACGATTTTTCGCGCTTCCAGCAAGCAATAGAAAAGGTTGAAGAGGCGATAGAATGCCACCTTATCTCCGGTGGCTATGACTATTTGTTGAAATTCGTGACGGCCAGTATTTCCGACTATCAGGAATTGATGGAGCGTCTGCTTGAGGCCGAGATCGGCATCGACAAGTATTTCAGCTTCATCGTGATGAAATCACCCTTCGTGAAACACCACCTGCCGCTGCGCACCCTGTTTCCCGAGTCTTGAAGATGAATCCGCCCGCCAGTCGGACCGGCAGGCGCTCGTCCTGTCGTTGCTGATCAGACGATGCGGTCGCTGACCGCCCTAGTAATTTCGTCCGTCGAATTCTGTCCGGGTGTCGTGCCGATGCCGGCTGCCGTGGTCGCCTCGATGGCCGCCATGACCCGAGCGGCCAATGCGGTTTCGCCCAGATGTTCCAGCATCATCGCCGCGGACCAGATGGCGGCGATCGGGTTGGCAATGCCGAGATGAGCGATATCCGGTGCCGAACCATGGACAGGTTCGAACATGGACGGGGCAGAGCGGTCCGGGTTGATGTTGGCAGACGCCGCAAAACCCAGCCCGCCCTGGATGGCAGCACCGAGATCGGTAAGGATATCGCCGAACAGGTTGGAAGCCACAACGACATCCAGTGTTTCCGGCGCCATCACGAAGCGGGCAGCAATCGCATCGACGTGATAACGCGACACCTCGATATCCGGATATTCGGCGGCTAGCTGATCGGTGACCTCGTCCCAGAACACCATCGAATATCTCTGGGCATTCGACTTTGTCACCGATGCCAGTTTGCCGCGCCGTTTCCGGGCCTGCTCGAAACCGAAACGCAAGATTCGCTCGACGCCCTTGCGGGTAAAGATCGAGGTTTCGACCGCCACTTCATCGGCCGTGCCCTGATGCACCCGGCCGCCAGCACCGGAATATTCACCCTCCGTGTTTTCCCGGATGCAGAGAATGTCGAAATTTTCAGTGCGCAACGGGCCGACCACGCCCGGCAGAAGGCGATGCGGTCGAATGTTGGCGTACTGGGTGAAATTCTTGCGGATGGGCAAAAGCAATCCGTGCAACGAAACCGAGTCCGGCACTATCTGCGGCCAGCCGACGGCACCGAGCAATATGGCATCGAATGCGCGCAATGTCTCAATGCCGTCTTCCGGCATCATCCGTCCGGTCTTGAGAAAAGTGTCGCAGGACCAGTCTAACCAGGTGCCGTCCAGCTCCACGCCATCGAGCGCGCAGGCCTGTGAAATCACCTGCCATGCGGCCTGAGTGACCGGTGTTCCGATCCCATCGCCGGGGATCAATGCAATCTTGTGGGCACCCATCCATGTCTCCTCATGTCTTTGTCGCAAGGGTCGCAGACCTGTCCGTGATTTGCTGCCGGTCTTTTCGACGAGCGCAGCATATTCTGCCCGGCGCTGGAAAAGAACCGCATGATCGTTCGCGCCCGACGTTGCACATATGGATCAAGACGAAAGGATGTTTTCATGCTTGGGCTTTCTGATACCTCTCTTTTCCAGACCGGCTTCCTGATCGGCGGCGAATGGCGTGATGCGTCGGACGGCGCACGTATCTCGGTGGTCAATCCCGCCGATGGACAGGTGATCGCCGAGGTGCCCGACTGTACGGCCGGGGATACGGCGCAGGCGATTACCGCTGCGCAAAAGGCCCTTCCCGAATGGCGCGCCCGCACGGCCGCAGAGCGTGCGAAACTTCTGGAACGCTGGTCAGCGCTGCTTGTCAAGCACACGGAAGATCTGGCACGCATCCTGACGCTCGAACAGGGAAAGCCGCTTGCCGAAGCGCGTGGCGAAATCGCCTATGGCAATGCCTTCATCAAATGGTTTGCCGAAGAGGCCCGCCGGATCGGCGGCAGCACTATCCCGTCGCCGACAGCCGGGCGCCGCATCATGGTGATGAAGGAAGCCGTCGGCGTCTGCGCCATCATCACACCGTGGAATTTCCCAAACGCGATGATCACCCGAAAGGTCGCGCCGGCACTGGCTGCCGGCTGCACCGTCGTCATCAAGCCCTCCGACTTCACACCGTTGTCGGCGCTCGCGCTTGGCGTTCTGGCCGAGCGGGCCGGAATCCCGGCCGGTGTCATAAATGTGCTGACAGGCAAGCCGGAGGCGATCGGTGGCGTGCTGACCTCCAGCCCTGTGGTGCGCAAACTGTCCTTCACAGGCTCGACCCGCGTCGGTTCGCTGTTGATGCAGCAATGCGCCGGCACAGTGAAGCGCCTGTCGCTGGAACTCGGCGGCAACGCGCCGTTTATCGTGTTCGATGACGCAGATCTCGATCTCGCCATTGAAGGTGCGTTGCAGTCGAAATTCCGCAATGGCGGCCAGACCTGCGTCTGCGCCAACCGCATTCTTGTCCAGGCCGGCATTTACGACGCCTTCTCGCAAAAGCTGGCGGCACGTGTGTCCGCAATGAAGGTCGGCGATGGCCTGACGGATGGCATGGATATCGGCCCGATGATCAACTCGGCCGCCGTGGAGAAGATCAACCGCCATGTCGCAGATGCGCTCGCCAAGGGTGCCAAGGTCATTTCCTCGGCGGCTTCTAGCGCAGAGGGCGCGCAGTACGTGACCCCCGTGGTTCTGAGCGGCGCGACCACGCAGATGATGCTCGCCCAGGAAGAAACCTTCGGGCCTGTGGCGCCGCTTTTCCGTTTCGAAACGGAAGAAGAGGCGATCGCGATTGCCAACGACACGCCTTTCGGTCTCGCGTCATACTTCTACACCCGCGATCTGGCACGAGCTTTCCGGGTCGGTGAGGCGCTGGAGACCGGCATGGTTGGGTTGAACACCGGGCTGATCTCGACCGAAGTCGCCCCCTTCGGCGGCATCAAGCAGTCGGGCCTCGGGCGGGAAGGTTCGCAACTGGGTATCGAGGAATATCTCGAGACCAAGACCTTTCATATCGGCGGACTGTAATTGACAAAGATGGGGACGCGGATGTCTGTGCAGGAAATACTCTCCGATCTGGTCGCCATCCCGTCACTTCCCGGCACGCCAAATACTGTGGTGACCGATTGCCTACGGTCACACCTGTCGCATGACGGCATCGACGTGACGGTTCTGCCGGGACCGGAAAGCGACCGCGCCAACCTGTTCGTAACAATAGGTCCGCGCGGCAAGCCGGGTTACATCCTGTCCGGCCACAGCGATGTCGTGTCGGTCGACAATCAGGTCTGGGCATCCGATCCGTTTCGGCTCTCCGTAAGTGGAGAAAAAATGACTGGACGCGGCACCACCGACATGAAGGGTTTTCTTGCCTGTATTCTGGCCATGGTGCCGGAGTTTGCCGCCATGCCCCTGCGCCGCCCGGTGCATCTGGCGTTTTCCTATGACGAGGAGATTGGCTGTCGCGGCGTCGGCCACATGATTGCCCGGCTCCCGGAGCTTTGCGCCCCACCGGTGGGCGCCATCATCGGCGAGCCGAGCGGCATGCGGCCGGTCTTGTCTCACAAGGGCAAACAGTCGCTGGAGCTGCACTTTACCGGCAAGGCGGGTCACTCTTCCAAACCGGCGCTCGGCGAAAATGCCATATATGCCGCAGCCGACATGCTGGTGCATATCCGTGAGATGGCGCAATCAATGGAAAGGGATGGGCCTTTCGACCAGCGGTTCGCACCGGCTCATTCTACCTGCCAGGCCGGCGTGATACACGGCGGCGCTGCCGTCAATATCATTCCCGACAGCGCCGAAATCCAATTCGAAGCGCGCGCCATACCGGGCATTGATCCGCGTTCGCTGAGCGTCTCGATTATCGACCGTATCGACGCGCTGAACGCCGAAGCGAAGGCGGCAGGGCGCAATCTGTCGGCCACATGGCGTGAAACCTCTAGCTATCCAGCGCTGCCGCCCTGCGAGGATCGCGGGTTTGTCGCGCTGATGGAGCGGCTGAGTGGCAACCCCTCGGTTCAGGCCGTCAGCTACGGCACCGAGGCTGGGCTGTACCATCAGGCCGGCATCCCATCGATCATCTGCGGGCCCGGCGATATCGGGCGGGCGCATGGGCCGGACGAATTCATTCTTCTGTCCGAATTGCAGGAATGTCTGACGATGCTGCGCAGGCTCGGTGCAGAATTGTGTCGCGACGTCTGACGCCAGATTCTCAAGAAAGCCATTTCATGACCAATCACATTACCCGCAAAGTGCTCGACCACGCCGGTTTCAAGAGTGCACTTACCCATATCGATGCTGGCTATGACCGGTTCGTCGACGAACTGATCACGCTGACCGAGATCCCCGCTCCCCCCTTCAGGGAAGAGCGCAAGGCTGCCGCCTATCTGGAAATGATGCTGGAAGCCGGGCTGGAAGAGGCCGCACGCGACGAGATCGGCAATGTCTGCGGCCTGATCCGCGGCACCGGCAATGACGGTTATCTCGTTGTTGCTGCACATCTGGACACGGTCTTTCCCGAAGGCACGGATGTTACCGTTCGCCGTGAGGGCACCAAACTTTTCGCACCGGGCGTCGGTGACGACACGCGCGGCCTTGCCGCCAACCTGACGCTGATGCGCGCCATCAAGCAGTCCGGCATACGCCCGAAAAGGACGATCCTGTTCGTCGGTGATGTCGGTGAAGAGGGCAAGGGTGACCTGCGCGGCATTCGCCATCTGTTTACGGAAGGCCAGTATCGCGACCGCATCGACGGCTTCATTTCCGTCGATGGCCCGGAAACGGCGCGCATCGTCAATCAGGCGGTCGGCTCCTATCGTTACCGCGTGACCTTCAATGGTCCTGGTGGCCATAGCTATGGCGCGTTCGGCACGGTCAATCCGGCCTATGCCATGGCCGAAGTGCTGACGGGGCTTTCGGAACTGCATTTGCCGACGGAACCCAAAACCACCGCGACCCCTTCCGTCTTCGGCGGCGGCACCTCGATCAACGCGACGCCCGAAACCGTGTGGTTCGAACTCGATCTGCGCTCCGTGTCGCAAACCGAGCTTGACCGCATCGATGGCGAATTCCATGCCCTGCTGGAAAAGGCGGTCGCTGCCGAAAACGCCCGTGCCGACATCTCTACCGGCAAGGTAACGGTCGAGGCCAAGCGCATCGGCCACCGCCCCGCAGGCGCCGTTGCCGACAATGCGCCAATCATCACGTCGAGTCTCGATGCGATCAAGGCTTTCGGTTTTGAACCGCGCCTGACGGCATCGTCCACCGATGCCAATATTCCGATCAGCCTCGGCGTGCCGGCGGTCTGCATCGGTTCCGGCTCGGGTGTCGGCGGCCGTGCCCACTCGCTCGAGGAATGGATCGACGTGGATCGTGAACCGCAACTGCGCTCACTGCATGCGCTTTTGGCTGTGATCCTCAGCATTACCGATCTGGAAGATTGAGCCAGGTCATATGGTTTATTGCTGTCCGCCCAAGGCGGGCAGCCCTGTGCACCTAACTGGAGAAGCAATGACCTTTCAGATCCTGTCCTATCCCGGCCGTGTAGAAACGTTCCGCAAGATTTTTGGCCGCGATATGCCGGAGGTCGGCTTTGCGGGCTCGGTGGAAGAGGCTGATCCGGCCGATGTGCGTTATCTGATGGCCTGGACATTTCCGGACAATCTCGCAAGGCGTTACCCCAATCTCGAATTGATCTTCTCGACCGGCGCCGGCATCGACCAGATGACCGCCGTCGATATCCCGCCGGGCACAAAACTGGTGCGGATGATCGAGGAGGGCGTTACCACGCTGGTGCGCGATTATGTGGTGATGGGCGTTCTCGGCCTGCACCGCGACCTGCCGACCTTTCTCGCGCAGCAACGGCAGGAAATCTGGAAGACCCGCGATTTTGTCTGGCCTGACGAGCGGCAGGTCGGCATTCTGGGCTTGGGCGAACTCGGCATGGCGACCGTCAATGCGCTGCGCCCCTTTGGTTTCAAGCTGGCTGGCTGGAGCCGCACCGCCAAAACCATCGACGGCGTCGATTGCTACCACGGCGCCGATGGCCTGCGCGACATGCTGGCCGGAACCGATATCCTCGTCTGCCTGCTGCCGCTGACGGATGAAACGCGCCATATCCTCGATGCGAAACTCTTCGCACAATTGCCGAAGGGTGCCGGCCTCGTACATGCGGGCCGTGGCGGCCATCTCAATCAGGACGCACTTCTTGAAGCACTCGACAGCGGCCATCTCGCCGGTGCGTTCGTGGATGTCACCGCTCCCGAGCCGCTGCCGGTCGGCCACCGTCTGTGGTCGCATCCGCATGTTGTGCTGACACCGCATATCGCCGGCCACAGCCGCCCGGAAAGCGCCGCCGAGGCGACCATCACCAACATCCGCCGGCATCTGAACGGCGAACTGCCGAAGGGGCTGGTCGATCCGAAGCACGGATATTGATCCGGATGGTCGGGTGTCGCACATGCCTTGTGGCAGCAACGTTCGCAGCACGTTCGAAACTTGGCAGAAAATGCGGCAACGGCATCCATCCCCGGCGACCTGCAACTGCCGCCTCATGCGAGGATCGGATGTTATCGCAGTGGAGGATTCATGCAGACCGTTACCGCTTCTGACATCAACATCGTCGATCTCGGACCTCCCGATGCAGTCGAGGCGCAGCGTCTGTCCCAGCAGGAAGCCTGGCCGCATCGTCTGGAAGATTGGCAGTTTCTGCTCGAGATCAGCCAGGGTTTTGGCGCGGTGTGTGATGGCAAACTGATGGGAACGGCGCTGCTCACGCCTTACGGTGATACGGCGGCTACCTGCAACATGATCATTGTCGATCCGGCAATGCGCGGCCTTGGTGTCGGGCGCCGGCTGGTGGAAAAGCTGCTGGAACGTGCCGGTGGTCGCGAATGCCGACTGATCGCCACACAGTCAGGTCTGCCGCTTTATGAGAAACTCGGTTTCGTCGCGACCGGCGAGATCCGTCAGTATCAGGGCATTGTCAGCGCTGCCTCCATTGATGCCGAGGTCGCTGAGGTGACGTATGCCGACTTACCGGAACTGATCGCATTCGATGCGGCAGCCCAGGGCCTCGACCGCCGCGCCTTGATGAAGCTGTTGATCGAGGAAAAGCCCTTTCTGCTGTCGCGGGATCAAAACGGTCTGCGCGGTTTTGCCTCCTGCCGCCCGTTTGGACGCGGCCACATACTCGGGCCGCTGGTTGCGCGAGACGAAGAAGCTCTCAGGACGCTGCTTGCAGCCTCCATCGCACGCCATGACGGAAAGTTCCTGCGTGTGGATCTTACCGATGCGGCGGCGGATGTCGCGCTGGTCGAAGCCGCGGGCCTTGCCCATGTCGGCGGCGGTATCGCAATGACCCGGCCCGGCGCACAAGGCGCCACCCCATACGGCGGCGGGCGTGTCTACGCGCTGGCCAGCCAGGCGCTGTGTTGATTTTTCTTCGATAGTGCAGTGATCAAAAAAGACCCGGAAACAGCGATGTTTCCGGGTCAAGTCGTTGGGGATTCTGCTGCGTGGGTCGGCTTCAGCCGACGATGACGTAGATTTTGCGCACGGTTTCGATGGTCTTCCAGATGCCAACATAACCTGGCTTCATCATGAAACTGTCGCCCTTGCGGAAAATGCGCGGCTCCTGGCCCTGTTCAGTCAGTTCGATGACACCTTCTAGCAGGTGGCAGAACTCGAACTTCTCGCCTTTGATGGAATGGTTTGAACCCGGCGTGGCTTCCCAGATACCGGTGATCACTTCACCGTTGCGGGCATCCTCGAATGCCCATGTGCTGTAGGTCGGATCACCCTCCACCAGCTTTTCCGGGTCGCATTTGCGTGTCACAGGCGTGCCGAGTTTCGACTGGTCGAATTTGATGAGAAGGCTCATGTCTTGCTCCTGAAAATTACTGGAAGCGGTCGAGCGCCTTGTAATAGGCGCCGACCAGGGGAAGAAACCAGGGTTTGCCGAAATGGCCGGGAACTGCGTTCCAGGCGAGGCCATCCCAGGGATTGCGGTTGATGCAACCTGTCATCAGGTCGGCCATGATCTCGCCCATGTGGGTGGCAAGCTGAGCACCGTGGCCGGAGTAACCCATGGCGTAATAGAGGCCCTCGGCCTCGCCGGCGCGCGGGTAGCGGTCCTTGGTCATGTCCACCAGACCACCCCAGCAATAATCGATGTCGATATCGGCCAGATGCGGAAAGATTTTTGCCATGCTGTCGCGCAGGATTGCGCCGGCCTTGGCATCGGAACGTTGGTCCGAACTGGCGGAGAAACGCGCCCGCCCGCCCCATATCAGCCGGTTGTCCGGCGCCAGGCGAAAATAATTGCCGACGTTCATGGTGTTGACGTAGGTGCGCTGGCCCGGAACCGTCGCCGCCACCTCGGCATCCGTCAGCGGACGGGTGGCGATCAGAAAACTGCCGACCGGAATAATGCGGCGGCGGAAGAATGGGAAAGCAGCGGTGGTATAGGCGCCGGTCGCCAGCAGAACCTTGCCTGCCGAAATTTCGCCGCGTGGCGTCCTCAGCCGCCATGCATTGCCGTCACGCTCGCGCGAAGTCACGGGTGTCTCCTCGTGGATGACGGCACCGTGACGGGCTGCGGCTGTTCCAAGCCCGCTGACGAACCGGCCCATATGCATCATCGCGCTCTTTGTCTGCAACATGCCGCCATGAAAGGCGTCGGAACGCACCTCGTTGATGAGGTCGGCGCGGCTGAGCATTGCCGTATCCGGGTCGGCATCCTTGTGCAGCGCCTCGAAATTGCGGGCGAGGCCCTCGTAGTGCGCCGGTTTGGAGGCCAGCTTCAGCTTTCCGGACCGCCGGAAATTGCAGTCGATTTTCTCATCCGCAATGATCCGCTCGATCGTGGCAATGCCATCGTCGAACGCCTTGTAGATAGCACGTGCCTTGTCTGGGCCGAAGGTTTCACGGGCATGGCCGTAACTGTGAGCGATGCCGTTATTGAGATGGCCGCCATTGCGGCCCGATGCCCCAAAGCCGACAGTTTCGGCTTCGAGCACCACGACGGAATGCCCCTCCTGAGCCAGCTTGCGGGCAGCACCCAGCCCGGTAAAGCCCGCGCCGATGACCGCATAGTCAAAGCTGCCGCCAGCGGCATCTTTCGATGCCGCATCGAAGGCGGGCGCCGTATCGTGCCAGTAGGAGAGGTATTTCATGTCACATCCTCAAAGGCCAAACACGCCCGGCAGGCCGCCCATGCCCTTGATCTCGGTATACTCGTAGAACGGGTTGGCCGGCTCGTGTTTGCGGTTGACCCAGACTTTTGACTTGATGCCGAGATCATGCGCCGTCATCAGGTCGTAGCGGAAGGACGAGGAGACATGGGTAATGTCTTCCGGCCCGCAACCCAGAACGTCGAGCATGTATTCAAAGCCATTCATCTGCGGCTTGTAGGTGCCGGTTTCTTCCGCAGTGATCACCTTGAAGAAAGGCGCACCGAGCTTTTCGACATTGGACATGATCTGGCTCTTCATCGCATTGGACAGGATGACGAGCGGGATCTCCTTGGCAACGGCCTCGAGGCCGGCCGGTACGTCGTCATGGGGACCCCAGGTTGGAACTTCCTCATAGATGCGCTTTGCATCTTCGGCCTTGAACGGCACGCCATGTTTCTTGCACGTGCGCTCCACGGCATTGTGAACCACGTCCGCATAAGGCTTCCACGCGCCGAGAACTTCGTCGAGACGATAAGCGGAAAAGCTCTTGATGAAGGCGAGCATGTCAGGTTCGGCCAGATCATCGCCGTAAATGCGTCGTGCGGCGCCCGCCATGTCGAAATTGGTGAGCGTGCCGTAACAATCGAAGGTGACGAACTTCGGTCGGAAAGTCATGGCGGGAATTCCTGTGTTGCGAGCGTTGGCGAGCCTTCGCGGCTCCTGACACAAATCCTATGGCCTGTTTGAAGATGGACCGGCCGCATTGCGGGTCGGCAGAAGCACAATACACCGTATGTCGAGGCCGCGGCGATAGGATCTTGCGGGAGCCGCGCGAACGCTGTCCCGCCATTGCCATCTGCTTTGCGCTGCGCCGGCATATCCTTTGGCATCATCGATCACGAACAGCGCAATCTTTCGTGGCAGCCGGTCAATCAACCGAACAGTGCGCGTTCCGGGCCGGATAATCGGGCCATATCAAAGGTCGCCACTGCTCATCTGAACGATGCAGGTCGGGCGCAACAACCGGAAATGATCATGCTGTCCAATTCTCTTGTCGAACTCGATCGCCGCCATCTCATCCATCCGGTCGCCAGCTGGCGTGGTCATGAAGCGGCCGGCGTGCGCGTGCTGACGTCGGGACAAGGTGCCACGGTGCGCGATGCTTCGGGCAAGGAACTGATCGACGGTTTTGCTGGCCTGTGGTGCGTCAATGCCGGGTACGGGCAGGAAAGCGTCGTCGAGGCCGCCATGAAGCAGATGCGCGAACTGCCCTATGCCACCGGCTATTTCAGCCTCGGTTCGGAACCGGCAATCCGGCTGGCGGCACGTCTGGCCGATCATGCGCCGGGTGACCTCAACCATGTCTATTTCACGCTCGGCGGCTCCGACGCTGTCGATAGCACGGTGCGGTTCGTCCGGTATTACTGGCACGCGCGCGGTCTGCCGCAGAAGGACCAGTTCGTTACGCTGGAATACGGCTATCACGGCTCCTCGACCGCCGGCGCCGGCCTTACCGCCATTCCCGCTTTCCATGCCGGTTTCGGCGTGCCTTATGACTGGCAGCACAAGATCCCGTCGCCCTATCCCTACCGCAACCCGGTGGGTGATGATGCTGCCGCCATCATCGAACACTCGAAGGCACAGTTTCTTGCAAAGATCGAGGAATTGGGCGGGCCGGAACGCGTCGCGGCATTTTATGCCGAACCGATCCAAGGGTCCGGCGGCGTCATCGTGCCGCCCAAGGGCTGGATGAAGGCAATGCGCGATCTGTGCACCGAATACGACATTCTCTTCGTCGTCGACGAAGTCATCACCGCTTTCGGCCGCACCGGCCCGATGTTTGCTTCGAGCGAAGACGGCATCGTGCCGGATATGATCACCACAGCGAAGGGCCTGACTTCTGGCTATGTGCCGATGGGTGCCGTGTTCCTGTCGGAAAAGGTCTACCAGACGATTGCCGACGGTGCCGGCAAGGCGGTCGTTGGCCATGGTTATACCTATTCCGCGCACCCGGTCTCGGCTGCCGTTGGTCTCGCAGTCCTCGACCTCTATGAGGGCGGACTGCTCGACAACGGTCGCCTGATGGGCGAGCGCCTGCAGGCAGGTCTCCAGTCACTGAAGGATCATCCGCTGGTCGGCGATGTGAGAGGTCGCGGCATGCTGGCCGCGATCGAGCTGACCACCGACAAGGCCAAGAAAACACCGCTGCCCGCTGCATCCCTGCCTTCGACGCGTATCTTTGAGCGCGCCTGGGATGCCGGCCTTGTCATTCGCGCTTTTGCCTGGGGTGTCATTGGTTATGCGCCGCCTCTGTGCTGCACCGAAGCCGAAATCGACGCCATCATCGAGCGCACCCGGCATGTGCTTGACCTGACGCTCGAGGACGCGGATGTACGTGCGCAATTGGGCTAGACCATTTTGAACAGGAACACGCCGCGACCGTTGCCGCTGCGTGATCCGCATTTCACGGCGACCATATAGGGTCGCACGCCGAGACCATTGCTGTTTTGCCTGGAGAGTTTTATGCCCGCGCCCCTGATGACGATTGCCACCGGAACCGATCTGCCGGCCCGCGCTGATGTGGTGGTGATCGGAGGCGGCATCGTCGGCACCTCGATCGCCTATTATCTGGCGCGGTCCGGCGTCAGTGTCGTGCTCTTAGAAAAGGGCCGGATCGGCGCGGAACAATCGAGCCGGAACTGGGGCTGGTGCCGCCAGCAGAACCGCGATGCCCGCGAACTGCCGATGGCGACCAAAAGCCTCGAACTTTGGGATGCGCTCGCAGCCGAGATTGGCGAGGATGCTGGTTTCCGCCGTTGTGGTCTGACCTATCTGTCCGATGACGAAAGCGAGATCGCCGGCTGGGCGAAGTGGCGCGACTTTGCCATCACCCAAGGCGTGCGCACCGCCATGCTGACGCCGCAGGAGGCCGCCGAGCGTGGTCGAGCGACGGCCAAGGCCTGGAAGGGCGGCGTGTTTTCGCAGGATGACGGCATTGCCGATCCATCTCGTGCCGCGCCCGTTCTGGCGCTCGGCGTCATCAAGTATGGTGGGGTAGTCTTGCAGGAATGTGCCGCGCGCGGTGTCGAGCTTTCCGCCGGTCGCGTCAGCGGCGTGGTGACAGAAAAGGGAACCATCGCTACGTCGCAGGTCGTCGTTGCAGGTGGGGCATGGGCATCGTCCTTCTGCCACCAGCTTGGCGTCGGAATGCCACAGGCATCGACGCGCTCGACCATCCTCTCTGTTGGTCCGGGTGCCGCCGGAGACATTCCACCAGCGCTTCATACAAAAGATGTGTCGATAACCGCACGCGGCGATGGCGGCTGGACGCTGGCGGTCTCCGGCCGGGCGCAGCTCGACCCGACGCCGCAGAATATTCGATACGCCAAAGCCTTCCTGCCGATGTTCACCCGTCGCTGGGGCAACCTTTCTGCGGGCAGTCTGCAGGGCTGGGGCTGGAAACACGAGACGCGCCGCATCTGGAAGCTCGACCGGCCGACGCCCATGGAGCGGGCCCGTATTCTCGACCCGAAGCCGAACCGCGCTATTGCGCAGGATACGCTTGCACGAGCAAGAAAACTTCTACCCGGCCTTTCTGCCAATCCCGTTCAGGCCACGTGGGCCGGTTACATCGACAGCACGCCCGATGGCGTGCCGGTGATTGGCCCGGTGGACAAGATTCCGGGCCTGATGATCGCGGCCGGGTTTTCCGGTCACGGGTTTGGCATCGGTCCCGGTGCCGGCCTCCTTGTCGCGCAGATGTTGACCGGGCAGGCTACCTTCGTCGACCCGGCCAATTATAGGTTGGAACGTTTCGCCAAGGCATCGTGGGGCAAGGTTTCCGAATTCTAGCGGCATCTGCCTTCTCAACGTGCAAGGTAGCGGCTTGACGAACGGTCGGTGGCAGGGCGAGCGATTTCACGCGTGTCATCAGTGATTTGGCGAATGCGGAATTGCCGACCGTGCGAACTCCATCAAGGCGGCCGATTTTACAAGTCTCGGTGCAATCGGGCCCCCGCAACCAACGACACTTGCAGATCCTCCAACTCGGGAAACTCCACCAAAAGCTGCTCGCCATAACCGTTGAGGAGCTTGTGTTTTTTGGTCTGATTGCCAATATTACCTGAACGCGGGCGCGCCAGGACATGCTGACCCACCATTATAGTCCGTGCCGCTGATCGCCTTGTGTGAGTAGGTTTCGAGCAGACGCCAGCCGCGGGTCTTGCTAAAGTCCTGACGAAGTTCGATCTGCAGCTCGATGCACACATCTGTCTCGTCCGAGGGATTGCGAGCGTAGACAAGATTGGTTTTGGCCTCTTATGGGATCATGACGTCCCTTTCGACAAGAACGGGGAGGTGAATGGTCACTACATCATTGAGGTGACAGCTTCGACGCGGCTGGCGTTAACGTCGTTGTACGAAGTGATGGCCTGTTTTCCTGCCCTCCTACCGGTACAGCTACTTCGCTCAGCGTGTTCCGGTTCTTCACCGCCTTCATTACGTACCTGCGGAAGGTCCGCCGCTTTGGCGACGCACGTATATCCGGTCTCGAGTGACCTCGTTTCACTGAAAGCCCCAACCGGCTCGGCGTGTTGCGACAAACCTCATCGCTTCTCTGGCGCGGTCGCCGGTAGCCCCTTTCAGAAGACGGGCGTTCTCGCGGGCCTGCCCGACCCGATTTGCGCGAGAGGCGTGGTCTCCGCGCCAGCCTTCTCCTTGACCTTCACTCGGATGTCACAGAGTTTGCGCTACGCAACCGTATGATAGTGAGCCATACGCGAGAGAAATTGCGCACTGCGTGCGAGCAACTGCTGTCGGCTGCTCGGCACCCCGATGACGTGACGGTGCGGACGATCACCTGTCGGGCGGGCACCAATGTGGCGGCGGTCAACTATCATTTCGGAACCCTTCAGCACCTGATTTTTTCGGCTGCCGAGCGCGTCTATCTCCGCCTCAATGCGGAGCGCCTGGCATTGCTTCAGGCTGCGGTCCAACGGGCCGATCCGGCGCCTGCCTGCGCCGGCGATCTCATCGCAGCGCTTGTCGGGCCATCCATCCGCTGGAGCCTCGATCCCCATTCCAGTTACGGGGTGCTGCGTCATCTGACGACGCTTGCACAATCCAGCGACGACCCGGAAATATTCCGGCCGATGGTCGAGGATATCGAGCATCATCGCCAGTTCGTCCCGCACTTCAGAAAAATCGCGCCATGGCTGAGCGAGGTCGATGTCGGATTCCGCATCTCGTGCCTTCTCGGGGTGCGCACGCAGATGACGAGAAGCCGCGGCCGCACCGACGAACTGACGGACCACCAGCTCGATCTTGGCAATGCCAGCAGCATCATTGCCCTCGTTGTTGCAGCAACGGAGCCGATGTTTACCACGCCGATTTCAAACAGCGTTTCAAAGCCGTCATCCCGCTGAGACGGGAAGCGCCTAGACAGGCTCCAACGCAGGAGCTCCCCATGGTCGAAACGACGTTCATCCACATCACCGATCTGCATGTCGGCAATCCTTCCGTCGCCGATAGCCATCTGTTCAGCGACACCTCGGCCACGCTTTCGCGCGTGCTCGCGCTGATCGGGTCGATGGATCAGAAGCCGCAGTTCATTATCGCCAGCGGCGATCTCACCAATCGCGGCGATGTCGAGAGCTACCGCCAGCTGCGGTCGCTGATGGACGCCACCGACGTGCCGGTCGTCTACGCGATCGGCAATCACGACACGCGCGCCGGGTTCTACAAAGGCATGCTTGACCGAACCAGCGATCTCGATGCCCCCTATGACCACGACCAGGTTATAGGCGGCATCCATATCGTCACGCTCGACACCACGACCCCTGGCGAGATCGGCGGCAGCCTGACGCCCGCGCAATTCGCCTGGCTCGCTCACGCGCTCGACCGGCACGGCGATCTGCCCAAGCTGATCGTTGCCCACCACGCCCCGGTGCTGGGCGACGCTGTTCCGTGGGACCACTGGCGCACGATCGAGTTCAGCCAAAGCCAGCAGCTGGCCGGCTTGCTCAAGGGCCGCAACATTCTCGGGATCCTCTCCGGTCATATCCATCACGACCGGTTCTCCTCATGGCATGGTATTCCCGTCATCGTCGGCATGGGCCAGCACGCAGCAACCGATATCTTGACGACAGACATCCTGCGCATGGTCGAAGGCGCCTCCTTCGGGATCGGCACCATTCGCACCTCGGGCCTGACCATGGCGCTCGTTCCCCTGCCGCAGACCCGCAACGAACTCAACCGTTACGACCTGTCCCTGCTGCGTCATAAGCAGGATGCGGCCATGGCGGGTGCCACCGAATGACCAACTTCTCCCAACAGGAGCTTCCCGCAATGAGAAAACGCACCTTCCTCGGCCTTGCGGTCGCCGCAGTCCTCGGTGCCGCCGGAATAACCGGCGCCGCGCATGCCGAAATGGCTGCCGAGATCACCAAGCCGGTGACCATCACCTTCTACAACTACAACCTCGCCACGGCGAGCGCCGGTGCGGACGCCACCCGCGAGATGATCGCCAAGTTCGAGCAGGAAAACCCGCTGATCAAGGTGAAGACTGTCGGAGTTCCCTCCAACGACATCATCACGCGCCTGCAGGCCGATATGGCCGCCGGCATGCAGCCCGACGTTGCCCAGCTGGTGTTTCGCGACCTCATCTATCTTGCCTCCGATCTGGGTGCACAGCCGCTCGAGGACCTGGCCGGGGCCAAGGGCTACGCTGCCCTTACCGACGGACTGATCCCGCGTGGCGTCGACCTCGGCAAGATCAACGGCAAGACCTATGGGCTTGCCTATACGTTCTCGACGCCGATCCTCTACTACAACGCTGATCTTTTCCGCAAAGCCGGCCTCGATCCCGAGACGCCACCCAAGACCTGGGCCGAGGTGAAGACGGCAGCCGAAGCCATCGTCGCCAAGACCGGCGTGGACGGCTTCTTTCCCGGCGCCTATGGCCCGACAGACGGCACCTTCGTCTATCAGGCGATCCTGATGTCGAACGGCGGCAAGGTCCGCGATGACAACACGCTGACCTTCGCCGACAAGAACGGCATTGAAGCGGTGCAGATGCTGCGCGACATGGTCGACAGCGGCGCCCATGCCCGCCTCGACCCGGCCAATCCGCAGGAGGCTTTTGCCGCCGGCCGGCTGGGCATGTATCTCTACACCAGCGCCCTGCAGAACTCCCTGTCCAAATCCGCCGACGGCAAGTGGGAACTGCGCGTGACCGGCATGCCGGCCTTCGGGACCAAGCCGACTGCGCCCACCAATTCGGGCTCGGCGCTCTATGCCTTCTCGCAGGATCCGGTCAAGCAGCGCGCCGCCTACGAGTTGATGAAGTTCCTCACCTCCGACTACGGCTACACCATCATCACCTCGAAAATCGGCTATCTGCCGCTTCG
>Ga0213836_101051_pt1 | contig 18170 bp, 15 predicted proteins | sample SWPATP03_FD_160578 | JGI IMG/M metagenome (GOLD analysis project Ga0213836, IMG submission 160578) | Coastal seawater microbial communities from Marineland, Florida, United States - SWPA TP0 #3 | ecosystem: Environmental > Aquatic > Marine > Coastal | place: USA: Florida | collected 2016-08-05
TTCACCTAACAGGTTGTACAGCCTACGAAAAGCATATTTCTGAGTTACCGGGCATTTCATAGATTGAAGTCTGTTACTAAACGCAGCTTCAAAGCCTGTAACTATGGTTTTAGGTTTACTGCCTTTTCTAGGGGTATATTGAGGCAATAAAGGTTTTTTCAATTCCAGAAACTCAAACATTTCAGGGCTGGGAATTGGAGCTACAATCCTTCCCCCTGTTTTGATACTCACTTTTCGACCTTCTGAGTCAGTAAAGTAAGTGTAATCTCCTAATACCAAGTAATTGTCTTGATTATCAGGGTCTGATAGTGCTTTGATAGTGATACCATCATCCGTTACAAATGGCTTAGTTAGATTAACGGCCGCAGCTATCTCGGTAGGCCTTAACCCATACATTACTGCCATACCAGCCACCCATAACCAGTTATGTCGAGATGATTGACATCGAGGGTTTTTAATAGTATAGGCTTCTTGTTTGGCGCTATACCACCAATCTTTAAAAGCATCAATGCCTATACGCTGTTTCTTTTTGAATTGCGTTTGTTTGGGGTCAATAGGTTCAAGCTTTTTAAGTAAGTGTTCTTTGTTAGGTGATTTCTCAGCTATGGCTTTTAAGATGTAGTAACGTCCCTTGAAGGTTTTGGAGCCTACTAATTGTTCTCCATTCTGTAAGGGAGTGTACAGCATAGCCTTGAAACTTTCCCAGCTAGGATATTCATCCCAGTTAGGGAAGCATTTAAAAAATACTCCTTTGGTTTGATGGTAAGACACTAAGTCGCTAGCGATATCGCGAGAACGCGGTCGTCCTGTATTGCGGTTTTACCCGGCAAAATACTCATCCTCCAGTTGTTGGAATATTTCCCGGTAGGCTATCAGATTATCCTCAATCTGGTTCTTTCCTAAGATAGTCGCATCGTACCAATCCCAAAATTCACTAGCGCTAGTGATAGTCCCTAGGGCTTCTGATACCAGTTTAGCTTTCTTAACCCCGTCTATCACCCCTTGAGGTGTACATTCAAGGTTAGCCGTTTTGGGTAGCCGTTTCCCGGTAGGTGGTTGCTTAAACTGCAATAGTAGGTTGTACCTAGCCCCGGTCTTTTGTAGTTTGAGTGTCACTCCTTTGGGACATTCTCGCTTAAACTCCTGATAGGCTTTCACGAACCTACTATAACCATCATCATAGTTACCCTTTCCCCCTACTGTAGGGGTATTGATATCGTTACTCATTTTTTACTCACTTGTTACTCTGTTATGGCTTTGAGTAATACCTAAGTAACGGTAGAATAGGGGTTGTAGGCTATATAGACGCTTTCCAAGCTACTGGAGATATTGCATGAACTTTTCGCTAAAATCTTTTCGTCAGGGACTTCGTAGCCCTTACAGTGTCTTCACCAAAGGGATCTCTAAATATATATCCCTGAGTTTAGTGATGATTGTAGGAATCACTGCCAGTCTGACAATTTTCATGAGTCGCCCGGCTCCTGCAGTCGAAGCGATCCAATTAATTTACGGCCCCGCTAGTATTTCCTTAGAGTTTCAAGATTTGCAGACATTTGCTGAAACAGGACAAAGGTCTAACCAACTTAACTCTTTATTTACTTTGGCGGAACTGAGTGATTCTCAAATTACCACTTTCCGCAATGCTCTCAATTTTGGGGTAAATGTTCCCACGGATGTAGTTAATAGCCTGTTAGGTTCGAGTTATGGTCGATTAGCTGTGGGGGCCTTTAGTCTGTTTATTAATCCTAGTAGTTCTATTGATAACATTGTTGATGATGTGCTGTCGGCTTTGCGAGATTCAACTCGAGATGGTCGGTTAACCATGTTGGATGTGGTTTTAGGGTTCCAAGCGGTTGATACGATCACGGTAGATGTCAACAATCTGATGAGTTTGTATGATGACGTTAGTGAACTAGGAGAACAAGCGATCGCGTTTTTGAAGGCTCAACCAGAAATTCGACAACTGATTTGTAATTAAGTTGGCAATAATCCCCAAGGCTTGAGATTGGGGATGGTGTTGCAGTAATTAAATTTAAGACAATGGGGGGATCTTTCTCGTATATAGGAGGGTTCCCTTTTTGTATGGGGATCTTCCTATAGGTTTTGCTGTTCTTCTGCTACTCGCTTCAACCGCCGCAATTGAGCTTCCATGTCCGCCTTAGTCCAAGGGGCGGCGAACCGATTAAAACCAAAGGCAATTAAGGGGTTATTAATCTCAAATTCAAAGCGATTTAATAAGTAGGTTCCCTGGGATTGGGGTTGACATTCCCAGCGATCGCATCCTTGGAAAAATCCATCAAATCCCCAGACAATTAGCCCCGGTTCTCTTTCCCGGACAATACTCTCTAAGGTGGGTTGAATAAGGGGAATTTGAATAATAAACCGGGAACGTCCCCCTACATCGGTATTCCAATCACCGACGGGATCGCAACGTAGGGCAGGATTTAGCCAACGACGCATTAAATGGCGATCAGTAATACAGCGCTCAACGGTAGTGGCGATCGCTTTAATGTGAATAGACTGTTCAAATACTTGACGAGATGACATCCTAAGCCTCAAGCTATATTCAGAACGTTATCCGTTGAATGAACTAATGTCCACCCCAACGGTGAGATCAAACAATTTTGTAAACAGAGGTTTGATTGCTCTGTAGGCATTTTATAACAACTGGAACTGGGGAGGAAAACTGATGAGCATGACTGTGCTGGTGAATCTCACCTGAATTTGAGTTCAACGCTATCACCGAGGGAAATAACAGAGTTAGTCAAATTCTGCTAGTTTCCTTCCGTGGGGAGATGTTAATGGATAATGATTCTGCTAGATTGTAAAACTTCAGAACCCATCTACAAAAATTATGATTGAAACTTCCAGTCCCTTGGGGATAGGAATAGCGAACCTATCCCATTTAACTTTAGCTCAAGAGAATTCATCACCGAATCCCGTGGATGAATTAATGAATTTTCGCATGGATGATATATCCTTTGTTGATATTGGGGCGGCCATTTTAATTCTGTTATTTGGCTACCTAGTTGCTCGGTTTGCGGCTTCATTGGTCAAAAAGCTACTCAAAAAGACCGATATAGATAATAAACTGGTCAGTTGGATTTCTGGGTCTACTGAAGGCGGCGAAGACTTCCCCGTAGAAAAATGGGCAGGAACCCTGGTTTTCTGGGTTATCTTTATTTTTGCGATTATTGGTTTCTTTGACCGACTCCAGTTAACTTCTGTTTCGGCTCCCCTGACTACCCTGTTGAATGAAATCACCCGCTACCTACCTAGGATATTAGGAGCAGCGGGCTTGTTAGCGATCGCCTGGGTATTTGCCACCATTTGCCGAACCTTGATGATTCGGTTTCTGGATGTGTTCAGGCTTGATGAGCGACTCAACCAGCAGGTTAGCAATGGGGAAAGCGAGAGCCATTTTTCTCTGAGTCACACCTTGGGAAATGCCATTTATTGGTTTATTTTCCTGCTGTTTCTGCCCATGATTCTTAGCACCTTGGAGTTGGCTGGGTTGCTATCTCCGGTGCAGACGATGGTTAATCAAATCCTGTCGAGTCTGCCCAATATCCTGAAAGCCTTAGTTATCGCGGCAGGTGGTTGGCTTTTGGCTCAAATCGTCAGTCGCATTGTTACCAATTTATTGGCTGCCGTTGGTTTCGATCGTCTCAGCAATCAGTTGGGATTACAAAGGGCGATGGGGACTACATCCCTATCTTCTGTACTAGGCACAATTGTTTATGTTGTGCTGATGATTCCTATTGCGATCTCAGCCCTGCAAGCGCTCCAGATTAATGCAATTTCTGACCCAGCTATTTCCATGCTGAATCAGATATTTAATGTCATTCCCCAAGTTTTTATTGCGGGTGTGGTATTAGTCTTGGCTTATATGTTTGGGGTTATTGTCCGAGATTTGGTCACTAACCTGCTAACCAATCTGGGTTTTAACAATATCTTTATGTGGTTGGGAGTTGAATCTAAGGCTATTCCGGTGGCTACCGAAACTCAGACCACAGAAGAGGATGAGGTGATAGATGATAAGTCTGTGAGCAGTCCCGCGAAGCAAACACCTTCGGAAATCGTGGGTGTGATTGCTTTGGTGGGTGTGATGTTCTTTGCGGTAGTCACCGCTACGGATATTTTGGGCTTAACTGCTTTAACTTTGATTATTGAGCAGTTGTTAATCATTGCTGGCCGGGTGCTATTGGGTGTGATCATTTTTGGCATTGGTTTATACTTTGCTAACTTGGCTCATAATCTAATATCGAGTTCCGGCACTTCTTCGGCTAAATTGCTGGCTCAGGCTGCCCGCATTGCTATTATTATCTTTGTGGGTGCTATGGCACTTCAGCAAATGGGGATTGCTAGTGATATTGTGAATTTGGCTTTTGGCTTGCTACTGGGGGCGATCGCTGTTGCTATTGCGATCGCCTTTGGTTTGGGAGGTCGCGATGTAGCATCGGAGCAAATTCGTGAGATCATCTCTCGGTTAAAACAGTAAAAATAGTCAAGAGGCGATCGCCTCTTAGGGGCAGGTTATCAGCCTGCCTCTACTGTTTATTCTGCCATTTCAATGGCAGCTTCCGCCTCTAAAACCACATTGCGTAATCTATCTAATAAATCTTGGTCTGCTGAAGACCATAAACCTCGCTGGTGTGCTTCTAGTAACCTTTCCCCCATATCCCGCAACGCCCAAGGATTCTTTTCGCGGACAAAATTCTGGACTTGTTCATCTAAAATATAAGCCTCGGCTACTCCCCCATACATGAAATCATCAACACATTGGGCTGTAGCATCATAAGCGAATAAAAAATCTACTGTAGCCGCCATTTCAAAAGCTCCCCGATAACCGTGTCGCATCGCCCCAGCGATCCATTTAGGATTTACCACCCGCGACCGATATACCCGGGCAATTTCAGAGCGCAACTGTCGGACTTTCGGATTTTCTGGCAGAGAATTATCACCGAAATAAGTCTCAGGATTTTCGCCTCGGAGAACCCGCACCGCCACCGTCATTCCCCCCTGAAATTGATAATAATCATCAGAGTCTAAAATATCATGTTCTCGATTATCCTGATTGTGTAAAACTACCTGCATTTGTTGCAGACGATTCGCAAAGGCTTGGGGGGCGGAAATTCCTTGACCGCCAGTGTAAGCATAACTACTCCAATTCAAATAAGCCTGGGCTAGGTCGCTGTCATCAGTCCAATTTTGCCCTTCAATTAATCCTTGTAACCCAGCACCATAGGCTCCCGGTTTTGACCCAAATACCCGCAAACGCGATCGCATTTTAGCTTCATCTTCCGTCAAACCTTCCTTAACCCAAGCGGTAGTTTCCTGATAGACCGTGGCGGCGATCGGGTTTTCTTCGGGGGTTTCTGGTAACTGAGAAACCATCTCCACAGCGCGATCGAATAGGTCGATTAAATTGGGGAAAGCATCTCTAAATAACCCAGAAATGCGTAAAGTGACATCAACCCTGGGTCGTCCCAATACAGAAATCGGCAAGATTTCAAAATCCACCACTCGCCGGGACGCACCCTCCCAAACTGGTTGTACCCCCAACAAAGCGATCGCCTGGGCGATATCATCTCCCCCTGTTCGCATGGTCGAAGTTCCCCACACCGATAGCCCTAGAGTTTGGGGATATTCTCCATGATCCTGAGTGTATTTTTCCACTAAGGCTTCCGCTGCTAACTGACCCACCCGCCAAGCCGTTTCTGTGGGAATGGCGCGAATATCGACCGCGTAGAAATTCCGTCCCGTGGGGAGAACATCAGGTCGTCCACGAGTCGGCGCACCGGATGATCCACTGGGAATATAGCCGCCGTCAAGTCCCCGTAATAGGTTCTGAATTTCACGATCGCATTTTTTCAGATTTGGGAGGAGGATATTTTCAATCCAAGCTAATTCTTGGCGGGTCAATTCCCCTGGTAATTCCTGACTATTTTGGCTGATTAATTGGTCAATTAAAATCGCCGCTTCGTCTTCGATTAAGGCGATCGCATCCCCGACCGTCCTACAGATTTCACGGTTTTTCTGGTCGCCCTCCACCTCCCATAAATCCGCCGGATTAGCTGTTAAGGGGTCTAATTCCCAACCCCAATCTTGGGCGATCGCCCGGGTTAAACCTAATCGATTTTGGCTGGGATGACGGGCTATGGCTATGATTAAATCCCGCAATTGTCTCGATTCTGGACAGCGCCCTAAAATATGTAAACCGTCCCGAATTTGACTTTCTTTTAGTTCACATAAATAACCGTCAATTGTGCTAAATAATTCCTCGACTATTTCTCCATCCGAAATGCCCAAATCTCGGTCTAACTTTTCCTTGCCGATTAACTCCACAATGCGATCGCTGATAGTTTTTAACCGAGATGGATCTAAGACTTGGGCTTGATAATATTCATCAATTAACCCTTCTAATTGTTGCAAAGGTCCATATAATTGAGCCCTAGTCATTGGCGGCGTTAAATGGTCTAAAATTACCGCCTGCGATCGGCGTTTGGCTTGGCAACCTTCCCCAGGGTCATTAACAATAAACGGATAGAAATTCGGTAAAGGTCCCAGGGCGATTTCTGGGTAACATTCCTCAGACAGTCCTACCCCTTTACCCGGTAGCCATTCTAAGTTACCATGTTTCCCTACATGAACCACTGCATGAGCCTTAAAGTGGTTTCTTAACCATTCATAAAAAGCTAAATATTCCGGGGTCGGTTCTAAGTCCGGGGCGTGATAATTCAGACTCGGATCAAGGTCATAACCTCGTGAGGGTTGAATCCCTACAAAAATATTGCCAAATTGTATCCCAGCAATCGGTAATATCTCCGGCGGATTATCAAAAAAATGTGCCCCCCAACGTTCTTTAATTCCCCCTTGCACAGCGGCCGGTAATGTGTTAAAATAAGTTAGGTAATCTTCCCATTTTAAAAACTGGTTAACTTGATGAAAGTCTCGCCCTTCTGGGTCGTTAGTAACTCCCTTGGTCAGTTCCCGAATTAGATCATCTCCAGTTAGGGGAAAATCGCTGATGGTATATCCGGCTAATTTTAAAGCCTGGAGAATTTCTACACAACTGGCGGGGGTATCTAGTCCGACACCATTGGCGAGGCGACCGTTACGGGTGGGATAGTTCGCTAAAATTAGGGCGATGCGTCTTTCGTCGGTGGGGGTTTGTGGGAGTTTCACCCAGTTGGCGGCGAGGTCGGCTACAAATTCTATGCGATCGCTTTTGGGTTGATAATGAACAATATCTGTTTCTAGTCTGGTATCGCTATTTTTGACAGTTTTAAAAGAAATGGGGCGGGTAATAATTCGGCCGTCTACTTCTGGTAAAGCGATATTCATCGCCACATCACGGGGAGGTAATCCGAGGGGGCTTGATTGCCATCTCTGTTCGCTAATACCACTCAGAATAGCCTGTAATGTCGGGATATCTAAACTAAACAGGGGGGCGCTGGGTAGGTCGGAATTGTCATCGGAATTGTCAAGGGATGAAATCGAGAAACTTGTGGTATTTATTAAAAGTTGGGCTGGGGTTAAATAGGCGATCGCCTCCCGTTGGATTTCGGGATCTCGCAGGGACGAAACAAACAGCGGAACCGGGTTAAGTTGACGATCCGCTAAGGCTTGACAAAGGCTATCAATGGGGGCAGTATTTCCTGAGAGATAATGGGCGCGATAGAATAAGATTCCCACTTGGGGATATTTGGAAACGTGAGCGATCGCGCGCCAAGGATAACGACCGACTCTGGGAATGGCTACAGGTGGCGGCGGGTTGTAATTAGTCGCTAAATAGCGATCGCTTATATATTGCAAAGCCGCCATCGCATTTTCTACCCCTCCCTCACTCAAATATTGCCCAACTCGGTTAGCAACAGTTAGGGGGACCGTAGACTGAGTAATTAAATCCGGGTCGCCGCCATCATCTCCGGGTAAAATAATCATTTCTACCCCTTTAGTTTCCGCGATTTCCGCTAAAACTTCCAAACCATAGGACCAATAGGAGCGCCCTCCCAATAGTCGCAAAACTACCACTTTGGCTTGGGATAAGACCTCCTCAGCATAGGTGTCTATAGTAAGTTGTTGTTGCAGGTTCAGCAGATTAGTTACTCGTAAATTGGGAAAGTCTGGGGGTAACTCCCCTAGGGCTGCTGCTAAGGTTTGAATTTCTGTATCTGCTGCAGTTAAAACAATAATCGGCGCGGCCGTTTGTTCAACAAAGATAACCCCTTCTGTGTCGGGGCTCCAGCCTCCTGGTATCGCTGTAATTCTGTGCATCTTAATTTATACCCAATCATCACTATCTCGGTTTTTAGCGCGGTAAACATGACCCTCAGCATGAATGGCGCGAGTTTTCTCAAAGAGGCTGTCTTCCGTGTAATTCCACAGTTGCAAAAGTCGATCTAGGTCTTTTTGGATATCCCAAGCGCCGGGGAAGCCCTGGTAACGTATTTTGAGGCGGGCCAGTTCCGCCAGTTCATAGTCTCCCGGTGACTGATTAGCCAAAAGTTTATCAACCATTAGGCGATCGCTTTTGTACTGGGGGTGTTTTTGTTGGCGATCGTCCATAGTAGCAGCATTAGTACAACAAAAGCTAATTATAGCCCTAGTTAGGCATTATTACCAGTTGACGCTCCCCTGCCATAGGTGTTGCTACCTCGTCAAAACCCAACCCTGTAGCGTAGGGGCTCGTCCTAGATATGCCATTGGCAACACCAGCCCACCTAGGGATTCAGATTTAGGGTGAGGGTAATGTTTTCAGGGGTTTCTGAACAAGGTGTAATGGGGGGAACTTAGGCAATTGATGAATCCCTAAAACCTCAATTGTCGGCTTATTACTTTACTTGTTGCTTAGTTATCCAATTTTGCGATTTTTACCGGATCGCCAATATCCCGCTGGTATTAGATAGTGGAAACTTTCACACGGACAACTCCCTCATGCGTCTTTCCAGTTTAATTATGCTATCTGGCTTGGCACTCATTAATCTAGCTAATCAACCCAAATTGGAGACTACAGCTACCCCGTCTGACTCTTACCATGAATCAATTTATGAGCTAGTTCAAGTCAATGACAACCAAATACCAGAGACTGAATCCAGTCCTGCCCCCCACCGAGGTAGCGGCAGGAAAGGCTAAGACATCCAACCATGTAAATATACTTTATTGCCCGCAATATATCAGATAGTCTCCTCAATTAACCCTTGTCAATTGAGGGATTATTTGTATGGGTGATACTGCTGGCGTATTCAGGATGAGTGATTATCGTCACTTTTGGCTAATATTACGCCGAATTTATCGGAATTACTCCGTTGACTGTCTCCCCCCCCCATGTCTTCAGAAAATTCTGATTGTCATCCAACTAGACTAGAGATTTTTGGGAAAAATTCTATTTTTTTTCCGGATATGGAAATCTAGCCCAAGTATTTTAAGCAAGTTCTGTTACCACATATCGATAGGGTCTTTAAAAATGCTATATAATGCTTTGGCTTCCTTGGCTATTAGTGCTGCGATCGCTTCTGTAGGCGCTGCTGCCTTAGTCGCCCCTTCCCCCGCGCAGACAAAAACCATCTCCGTGGCTTCCCTAGATTTTCATACACAATTGACTCAAGAGATGGCGACCATTGTTGATAGCCAGATTATGGCAGCCGATAATAAGTCCCCAGAGGAGTCTCCCTCCTATCCTCAGCCAGGAGATGGTCGGCGCTAGTCGGTCTCTACCTACCTAGCTAGTGGTCAGCACTAGACACCAGGAAGCTACCACTCATGGGAGTACCGATTTTAGTGGTGGTTTCCGGGAACTTTTGATCACCGATCGCAGACTTATAGATATATATGCCCCCCGATCGCCTTTTTGGTAGATAATTACCTGCCCCAATTCCCTAACCCAACCCGTCCGCTTTGGTGCGGTTGTCCGCTAGGTGGCCCAGCCCAGACAATTTTGATTATATGTTAGTGTTAGTATTTGTTGGTATCCGGTTCGGTGCTAAACTCCCGTTGGTTAGATGCCAGTAAACAGGCTAGACTAAATGAAATAAACGGGCCAAAAATAAAAATAATCAGTTCCAGACCGGTCATAATAGACCTCCCCCAGATGAATGCAAGTTAGTATGTAAGTAAAATCACTGACTTTTGGACACAACCAATAGACCAAGTTATATTAATAACTCCGTAATTTTACTTAATTTTTTTCGCCCCTAACACCACCGAGATATTTGGATAAATTCCCTATTTCAAATATACCCGAAAGGTGGCAAAATTAAAAGATTCTATAGATTACCTAAAGACTAGTTTCATCAACTCTTTACAAAACCTTTACCAAACCATGACTTAGTACCGGGGGGACTAGGGAGAATCTAGTTGTTGAAGCGATCGCCTGAGTGTAGGAAAGTTATTGATAGTATCTGGTAAGTGGTCCCAATCAAAGTCTGTGAACTGCTGATCAAGAATGGTAACATAATCTTCAAGAGGTTTCCAGGGATAATTTTTCACTAACTTTTGTAAGCGTCGCAAAAACGATCGCAACTGTCTTTGAGTCATGCGATCGCGTAATTCCTGCCATCCTTTGTCTTCTTCTTCCTGCAAAAGTTGCTGTAACTCTCGCAATTTATTTAAGGGTAATTTAGTGATATCAATGGCTATTTTTTCAGGGAATTTTTGAGGAATCTTAGGGGGTTTAATATTTATTTGGCGTGGCAAAATATCGGAGAATACAGCGGCGAGTTGTTCTTGATTAACAGGTTTGCGTAGATATCCCTGACATAAATTTTGACTCAACTCAAAATCTTGAGCAGCCACAGAAGCGGTTAACATAACAATGGGAATATTAGCAGTTTGGGGATTGGCTTTGATAAGTTTACTGGTAGCAATGCCATCTAAATCGGGCATTCGTAGATCCATTAAAATCACATCAGGATGATGAGTTTCAGCCATAGCGATCGCCTGATATCCATCTTGAGCCTGTAGCAGCAGATGTTCTGTGTTATCAAAATAACCAGCAATGAGGTTTCGGTTAGACTGGACATCATCGACTACTAAGATAGTAGATGGCATAAAATCAGACAAATTCAGGGAGGTTTGTAGATTAATTAATTGATGAGATTGTGTAATTTGGACATCAGGAAAGGCAAAAGTAAAAACACTTCCTAAGCCTAACTGACTTTCGAGAGTTAGTTTACCTCCCAACAGATTGGTAAGTCTTCGAGTAATAGCCAAACCGAGTCCAGTCCCACCATAGCGACGGTTACTTTGTCCTTCACTTTGTACAAAGGCTTCAAAAATCTGTTGATGCTGATCTGGAGATATTCCCATACCAGTATCTGCTATCATAATTTCCAGAGTAACCCGAGAATCATGATCACAATTTTGGGCGCGAACCGAAATCGTAACGGAACCCTCTTCGGTAAATTTGATAGCATTTCCGACAATATTAAAGAGAATTTGGCGGAGTCGGACTTCATCAAATTCGATAATCTTAGGAACATTGGGTTCAATATTTATCTGTAGTGATAAACCCTTAGCCATGGCTGTGGGTAAAAAGATTTGCTGGATTTCCTGTAGTAATATAGGCAAATTCATAGGCTGATACTCAAGTTGGAGTTTTCCAGCCTCAATTTTGGAGAGATCCAAAATATCATCAATTAAACCAATTAAGGCTCGACCCCCAGCAGCGATCGCATCCAGATAAGATTGTTGTTTTTCATCTTCAACCAATCCTTTAAGTAAATCACAAAAACCCAAGATTGCATTCATGGGGGTCCTAATTTCATGGCTCATATTAGCCAAAAATTCACTTTTGGATCTATTCGCCATTTCGGCACGTTTAGCGACTTCTTCTAAGGCGAAATGAGAGAAATGCAAAACCGCCAACATTAAAGTATTGCGGAGTTCCATGGCGGCATTTATTTCTAATTCATTCCAGCCCAAAGCATGACCACTAACTGTTTCTTTCCAGGCTTCAAAAGACTTGCGGGGAGATAGGCGCACTTGGTTATTATCATCAATGAACACTGGTTTATTAGGATTTCCCCCCCAAGTCACAGTCTGGATAATTTCTGAACGAAACCAAACTATTTGATAAGTGGCTTGATCTAAGTAAATTGAAATAGCCAGCAAGCCAGCGGCTTTGTTGATGTAATTTTGAGCAGGTGGGTAAATTTCGGCGAGGCGATCGGTGTAAAAAATTTCCTCTGGGTAGCAGCTACGCAGCCAGGAGAGTAAATCATGCAAATCTGATTTAGGGAGAGTTTCGCCAAACTCAGTTAGTTCTCCCTGTAAGCCAATCACGACACCTTGAGCATTAACTAATTCTAGCAAATATTGACCACTAGAATCAATCATGGTGCGAATGCGATTAATTAAATCTGATTCATGTCCCGAGAGTTCTTGTCTAAAGAGTTGCTGAATCTTTTTGACTTTCTTCTGATAGGCTTCCCAATTTTTTTGATACTGGCGGAACAGTTCAACGGACATAAATTGCCCTAATAATTCGCAGGCTTGTCGCAATTCATAGGGGACAAATTTAGGGCTGTAGTGATGACAAACAATTAAACCCCATAGTTTTTGGTCATTAATCAGAGAAATACACAAGGACGCGGAAACGCCCATATTTTGCAGATATTCAATATGGATAGGGGACACACTCCTAAGAGTTGCATAACTTAAATCCAGATTTTTGTGAGTAATGGGATTATTAAGAGGATAAATAGGGACGGGAGCATCATTAACATTAACAATAATCCTCACCCAGTTTTTATAATACAGTTGTCTGGCTTGTTTGGGGATGTCGGAAGCGGGGTAATGGAGTCCGAGAAATGGCTCTAATTCTGGTTGTTTGTCTTCGGCTACGACAATGCCACTGCCATCAGTTTCAAACCGATAAATCATGACGCGATCGTATTCGGTTAATTGGCGAATTTCCTGGGCTAAAAATTGGGCGGATTACTCGAAACTATTTTTATTTTCAATACTCGGAAAGGATGATTGAATTTGTGCATAGATGCTATAAGCGCGGTGGGGTTGTGTGGGAATATGGGGTTCTAACTCTAAGATTAATACATTCTGATGTCGATGGACAATGGCGGTTAATTTTTGAGGGTTATTGTGATAATTTAATTCGATGTAAATGGGTTTGGAGTATTTGAGGTCATGAGAGGTCAGAGATAGGGAGATTTTTTGAAATGCTGTGGGGGTGAATACTTGGCTTAAAGTTTTGCCGACGACGGCCTCTACTTCCTGGCCTAAAAATAGTTGAGTATTACAACTGGCTTGTAAAATGATGAGTTCTGGTTCCTGGAGAACTAGCAAACAACCGTGAGATTGAATCTTACCGGGAATATGGATGGGTTCACGATCGCAATTACTGAGATCAACAGATGTTAAGGGAAAATTTTCGACTGTATCCACTATTTAATTAACTCCTAGTTGTTAATAATAAAAGTAACCAAGCATTAGCCCGGATGATTTGTGATCATAAAATTGCCCATAGACACTAATATATTATGTACCGAGCCACTTATATTGGCAATCAGTGATAAGTATTTCGGCGCAACCACATCAAGTTAAACTCTGAGATTTATAATTAGGTGTGACTTCAGCGCCCAATACTATGCTTGACCTAACTCAACTGGCTCGCCAAATGCAGGGGATGAGTAAACACTTGACCCGTGAAGCCCAAGCCGCCCGCGATCGCCTAAAAGCAGCACAAAACCTGCTGACAGAAGCCCAAAAGCATCAAGAAGAATTGATCGAAAGCCTGAATTACTGGGTAGATCGGATTCCTTTTCACCCCGCGATTCCCATAGAGCCATTAGATAGCTGTTTCACGATTCAAGCACCACCCGCCGCCCATACAGTTTTTGCCACAGACGGGTCCCAAATCGCCCCTAACGCCCACGAAATCGCCTATTGTTATCTAATCAATATCGGTAGGGTTGTCCTCCATTATGGTCAAAGTCGCCACCCGATCCTTGATAGTGTTCCCGAAATTTTTTATCGTCCCGAAGACCTTTATATTTCGCGTCAGTGGGGTATTCGGACAGAGGAATGGATGGGCTACCAACGCACCATTTCGGAAGCGATCGCCCTCGCGGAAACAGCTCGGGAGATTGCTACGATTGGTGGGGACAACCTTAACCCGGCTCTGGCTTTAGTGGATGGTTCCCTAGTTTACTGGTTTTTAGAAACATTACCAGTAGAAGCGCGCGATCGCATTATCGCACCGATTTTAGAAGCCTGGGATATGATTAAAGTGTCTGGTATTCCGATGATGGGTTATGTCAGCGCTTCTCGCAGTAGCGAAACTATTTCGTTTCTGAGATTGCAAGCGTGTCCCTATAATGAACCTGATTGTGTGCGAAATTGCCCAGATTTCGGTCAGGTGGACAAAAAAGGCAAGATTAAACAAGCCCCCTGTCAAATTTCTGAACCTCTGCGAGATACGGTGCTATGGTCTAATTATCTGAAACCGGGACAGCGCAGCCCCCTCTGGCGATCGCGATCGCGTATTTTAGATTATTATGATTTTGATTCCATCTACTTCTGTTATGTGAATGTGGGCACGGAAATCGCTAGAATTGAATGTCCGGCTTGGGTAGCTGAAAATACGGAACAATTTGAGTTAGCTTTATCAATTATGTTAGCCCAAGTTTATAAAGGCTATGGCTACCCGGTGGCTTTAGCGGAAGCCCACAATCAAGCGGTGGTGAGAGGAGGCGATCGCACTCGGTTTTTTGCTATGCTAGAAGACCAAATGATTCGCGCCGGACTCCCTAATGTGGGCATCTCCTACAAAGAAGCACGCAAACGCGGAAGTATTGCTTAACAAACCTGTGATTATGTCTGAACCATCTGATAGCAATTTACCCCCAGAACCTTCTCCGGCTTCCCAAAAAGCACCCTGGGAATATGTTACTGAGCCTTTCAAAAAATTGTGGAAAATCGGGAAAGTCAGTGATAGAATTGGAGACTGGTTTAATGTTAGTGACAGCGAAGTTGCTGAGATTTTGGAGCGCGTCCGGGCTGAACTTCCAACTACAGAAGCGCTGCTAATTGGGAAACCTCAAGCGGGTAAAAGTTCCATTGTTCGGGGATTAACAGGAGTTGCGGCGGAAATTGTCGGCCAGGGATTTAAGCCCCACACCCAAAACACTCAACGATATGCTTACCCTTCCGGGGATCTACCTTTACTGATTTTTACGGATACGGTGGGACTGGGGGATATTAATCAAGATACGGATGAGTTGGTGGCGGAGTTGGTGGAGAATTTACAGGAGGAAAGTCGCGGCGCACGGGTGCTAATTTTGACGGTTAAAATTAATGATTTCGCTACGGATACCCTGCGAACTATTGCGGCTAATTTACGCAAAAAATACCCTGATTTACCCTGTCTCTTGGTGGTTACTTGTCTCCATGAAGTCTATCCCGCCAACACGGAAAATCATCCCCCCTATCCCCCCGAATTTGCCGAATATCAGCGAAGTATTGAGGCGATAACCGAGGATTTTGAGAAGTTATATAATCGCCTAGTTGCCATTGATTTTACCCTGGAAGAAGATGGCTATAGCCCGGTATTTTATGGCTTAGAAAATTTTAGGGATACTTTGATGGAATTGTTGCCAGAAGCGGAAGCTAGGACTATTTATCAGCTTTTGGAAGGACAGGCGGGACAGGAATTAAGTAATTTATATCGAGACGTGGGAAGGCGCTATATTTTGGCTTTTTCTATTATGGCGGCTACTATAGCAGCGGTTCCCCTACCTTTTGCGACTATGCCAGTTTTAACAGCCCTACAAGTGTCTATGGTGGGGTTACTAGGAAAACTCTACGGTCAAACTATTACCCCCTCCCAAGCTGGGGGTATTGTTAGTGCGATCGCTGGTGGATTTCTCGCTCAGGTGGTCGGTCGGGAATTAATTAAGTTTATTCCGGCTTTGGGAAGTGCGATCGCTGCTTCTTGGGCTTTTGCTTATACGGGGGCTTTAGGTGAAGCTACTTGTGTATATTTCGGCGATTTAATGGGTGGCAAAAAACCCGATCCTAAGCGAATTCAATCGGTGATGAAACAAGCCTTTAAAAATTCTCAAACCCAAATCGACAATGGACCATGAAACTCCCCCTCCCTCTGGGAAAGGGGTAGAAGGAGACAAAGGACAATTGTCGGGGCGAAAAATTTTTCGCCCCTACTGTTCGCCCCTACTGGTGGCTAAGATTGTCTACAGGGGATATTGAAGTGCCAAGTTTTGATCTAAGATAGAATTTAGAATCGCTTAATATATATTTGTTATGGCTACATCAGTTCCGCATTTAGGGAAGCAATTAAGGCCCAGTGGCGAACATATTTTGGCTTCTATTGACCTAGGAACCAACTCTCTGCACATGGTCATAGTGCGAATTGATAAGAGTCTACCCGCATTTACGATTATCGCCCGAGAGAAAGATACGGTCAGACTCGGAGACTGTGGACCAAAAGGACAACTCAAGCCGGAAGTCATGGATAGGGCGATCGCCACCCTCCGACGCTTTCAGGAACTAGCCAAAACCTTTAACGTCGAGCAAGTTGTTGCTGTCGCTACCAGCGCAGTCCGGGAAGCCCCCAACGGTCGGGATTTTATCAAACGAGTATCCGACGAATTGGATCTCGAAATTAACCTGATTTCTGGTCCTGAAGAAGCCAGGAGAATTTATTTGGGTGTCCTCTCGGCTATGGAATTTCACGACCAACCCCACGTTATTATTGATATCGGAGGGGGTTCGACAGAGTTAATTTTGGGAGATGGTGGAGAACCTAAATTTCTCAGTAGTACCAAGGTCGGGGCTGTCCGTCTCACTCAAGAATATATCAAAACTGACCCTATATCTCGCACAGAATTTCTGTTTGTACAAGCCTATATTCGGGGAATGTTGGAACGTCCCGTTGATGAGTTGCGTCTTCATCTCCCCAATCGCAAAGTATCCCATTTAGTCGGCACTTCCGGTACAATTGAAACCCTGGCGGTGATGATTGCTAAGGAAAAATTAGGCACTGAACCTACACCTTTAGCCGGATACCAAATTACTTTAAATGAGTTACACAATATCGTTAGTCGTCTGCGGAAGTTATCCTACCAAGAAAGGTTGCAAATTCCTGGCATAAATGATCGGCGGGCGGAAATTATCCTGGCTGGGGCGCTGATTTTACAGGAGGCGATGAGTTTATTAGAAATAGAGTCTCTGACTATTTGTGAAAGAAGTTTGCGGGAAGGGGTAATTGTTGATTGGATGCTTACCCACGGGTTGATTGAAGACCGCCTACGATATGAAAGTTCTATCCGACAACGTAGCATCCTCAAAATTGCTCAAAAATATAATGTAGATTTAGAACATGGTGAACGGGTGGCAGCCTTCTCTCTCAGCCTATTTGACCAAACTAATGGCATTCTCTATGACTATGGATCGGCGGAACGAGAATTGCTCTGGGCGGCGGCTATTTTGCATAACTGCGGGCTATATATTAGTCATTCTGCACACCATAAACACTCCTATTATTTAATCCGTAATGGGGAACTTTTGGGTTATACGGAAACCGAAATTGATATGATTGCTAATTTGGCTCGCTATCACCGGAAAAGTGCCCCCAAAAAGAAACATGAAAATTATCAAAATTTGTCGAAGAAAAATCGTCACATTATCGACCGTCTTAATCCTTTGATGCGGTTGGCTGTGGCTTTAGACCGTCGTCAAATTGGCGCGGTAGCTGAGGTTACTTGTCAGTGCGATCGCGATAAAAAAGAGTTTAAATTGATACTTAAACCAGTTGACCCCCAAGATAATTGTGCTTTGGAATTGTGGAGTTTAGACCTTAAAAAAGATGTGTTTGAGGAACAATATAACCTCACACTTGTGGCGTTTTTAGAACCTTAAATCAACAACTGTTAGCCCACCCGATCCCCCTTTCCTCAAAAGGCTGGTTTATTAATATTCTCTTTGGGAGGCGCGCCCCTACAATCAATTATTAATTATCAATTAATTACCCGGTGGGGCGGGTTTATTCATATTGTCGTTGGTCGGCGAGGTTACCGCAGAACCCGCCCCTACAATTATTAATTAATTACCCGGTGGGGTGGGGCGGGTTTATTTATATTGTCGTTGGTCGGCGAGGTTACCGCAGAACCCGCCCCTACAATTATTAATTA
>Ga0213836_101054_pt1 | contig 18120 bp, 13 predicted proteins | sample SWPATP03_FD_160578 | JGI IMG/M metagenome (GOLD analysis project Ga0213836, IMG submission 160578) | Coastal seawater microbial communities from Marineland, Florida, United States - SWPA TP0 #3 | ecosystem: Environmental > Aquatic > Marine > Coastal | place: USA: Florida | collected 2016-08-05
CAGTTGGGGTAACGGCAACTGGTTCAGGGAAAATCGCCAACCATCGACCTTTGGTAAACACCAACTGAGTCCCTTGCCCGCAAGTTTTAGGGATAGCTTCGGAAACCATGAAAGTTAATCCTTTCGTGAGTCTTGGATACCAACTCCCTGAAGAGAAATTAGTATTATTGAACTTAATCCCTTGAGAACTATCCCGACAGCTCGGTGGCCTTGCGCCAGGACTGACTGAAAAGGCGAGATAGGCATCAAAGATAGCATTCTGCCGAATATGGCCGGGTGTTTCTTTGACCCATGCAGGCAAGTCGCTCTGCATCACTTCCGCAGCGTAACTTTAACTTGCTTAGTCGTTTACCACTCCGGGATAATGCAATTGCTTGGTTGTAGCAATACCGACAAGCAGCCAGCCATTTACGCCAGACTTGATTTAGCTCTGGGCTGGGGTAAATCCGGATCTTCTTTGACCTGAGTTTTATATTGACTCCGTCCGTATAATCGGGAACTGAAGCAGTGGAGGATGGCGAGGATGTCCTCAACCATTTCTGGTTCTCGACTGAGACTTGTCTCGTTGAGAACCATGAGTGAGCACCTGTTTTGCTCACAGAGCCATCGAAACAAGTCAAATCCCCATCTGGCCAATCGGTCTGGGTGGGCAACGACAACCATGCCGACATCTCCTGACAAGACTTGTCCCAGTAAGGCCAGCATTTTCTTTCCCTTGAAGTTGAGCCCGCCTCCGATTTCGGAGACGACTTCTGCTTCGGGGTAGAGGTTGGACAGTGCGGCCACCTGTCGCTTGAGGTCGGACTGCTGGGCGCGGCTACTAGCTCTGGCATAGATAACGACTTTGCGTTTGTCACTGCCTGATTTGGCAGCAGTATATGACTCAACGTTGTATCGTCGTTGCCCAGCCGGGGTTCTGATGGTCTCGATTGAGCCATTTTCGTCCCATCTGCGGAGTGTTCTTTCATGGACTCCAAGGATTTAGGCCGCTTCCTTGGGTTTGACATATCTGGCAATAGGTTTATCCTCAACTCTTCTCGCTTCTTATCTTATTATACCGTATTGCCCTAAAATATTAACCTAATTTGAGATTAAATCATGCTCCTCTGGCTCTTCGTCCACCGGACTCAGCAGCAGTAGTGCTGTCCACAAATGTTCCGATGGTACTTGCAACTTAGCTGGACCCCCCACCCCCATATATGACCCAACTCCTAGGCTAATTACCCGTGCTGGAATATCATGGGAGCTGAGGACCTGTTGCATTAACTCGGCTTCCCAGCGCATAGCAGTGGTTTTTAGTGTAATCCAAGACACGATCATTTCTATCTCTAGGATAGGCACAAAGCTTGATGCACTTTACCTCAGATAACTGGGAAAAATAACTCCATATACATAGATACTATTATCTCACCCCACAGGGCAGTTATACCAGCAGCGATCGCTAAAAAAGGACCAAATGGCATGGGTTGGCGGCGGTCTAATATGCCCACAGCCATGGCTCCTGCGCCGATAAAGGCTCCTAAACCACAGGCGATGAAACTTGCGACCAATAGCATCTTCCACCCTAACCAAGCCCCCATAAGGGCGGCTAATTTAGCATCTCCCGCCCCCATAGCCGTTTGTCCAAAAGCCATGGACCCCAAAAAGGCGATCGCTTCAAATAACCATAATCCTAGCACCGCCCCCAAAACACCCACCATTAACTGGTCTATCACCCCAGCCGTTTTTAATCCCAGTAAGCCTTGAAAACACAACCCCACCACTAAACCTGACTGGGTGAGAGGGTTAGGAAGGATTAAGGTATCTATATCAATTAGAGATAATGCCACCAACCAAGCTAATAACGCCCACAAGCCAAACAGTTGTACTATAGTTCCTGGCATGATGGTTACATATACCAGCAAAAACAATAGACCCATTAACCCTTCTACTAAAGGATAGCGCATAGATATCGGTGCATGGCAATGGCGACATTTACCCCGCAACCACAACCACCCCAAAACCGGCACATTTTCACTTAAACCTAAACGGGTATGACAATGGGGACATCGTGAGGGAGGATACCACACCGACAGACCAGCCGGGACTCGATACACAATGACATTTAAAAAGCTACCTATGGAAGCGCCTAGGGCAAATATAATCAAGTAAGCCGGCAGATCAACTAAAATATCCATTAGACTTTCACCTTTCACCGGGGTTTCACGCCCGCTTCCTAGCCTGGGGCTAAAATAACTCTAATTCTATCTGCTCAAAGGGGATAAAACATTCTCCCGGAAGCAAAATGGGTTTGGGGGAGAAAAGCAGTAAACTCCGATAGCTGCGGGAATTAATGGCTACACCAGACGGACGGCGCATTCGTTTCGCGTGTACTTCTGAATAAGCATGATACACCCGTCGGGCTATCCTCAGTAGTTGGGGATCTTGTATCCGCCACTCTTGGCTAAGGGGTAAGTCCGGGTTTGGAGGCGGCGTTACGGGATTTTTTAACTCTGAGTTGGAGCCATAAACCACAAAGACAATTCCCAAAGGGTTAATCAACACACCTGGTTAGATGTTAAACTAAAACTATCACAACAATTCCATAATTTCGGTAAACTGCCCTACAACATACTAAAAACCATGCCAGATAAACCCAATCTTCTCGCCTTGGACTTTGATGGTGTTCTCTGTGATGGCTTGCTGGAGTATTTTCAGACGGCTTGGCGTACATATCTCGAAGTTTGGTCGCCTCCTGAGTCTACCCCCCCGGATGATTTACCCCCTAGATTCTACCGCACTAGACCTGTGATTGAAACGGGCTGGGAAATGCCTCTTTTGATCAGGGCTCTGATTTTGGGGTGGGCTGAATCTCAGATTCTCAGCGATTGGCATAGTATATCACGTCAACTGCTCGAACAAGAACATTTGTCACCGGAAGTTCTTGGCTCTCGACTTGATCAAATTCGTGATCAGTGGATCGCTACAGACCTACCAGGGTGGTTGGCTTTACATCGCTTTTATCCGGGTGTATGCGATCGCCTTCGGGTTATTCTTGAGCAGGACATGATACAATTACGCATAATTACCACTAAGGAAGAACGATTTGTGCGATCGCTTCTCGGACAACAGGGAATTATTCTCGACCCGGGAATCATTTTTGGTAAGGGACACAAACAGCCTAAGCACCAAACTCTACGGGATCTCATGACTCTTTCTGATCCTAGTCCGCTGATCTGGTTTGTTGAGGACAGAATGAAAACTTTGTTGTCTGTACAAGGTCAACCAGACCTACAACAGGTTACACTGTTTTTGGCTGACTGGGGTTACAATACTCCCATAGAGAGACGTTTGGTGGCTGAATATCCCCCCATCCGTTTGTTGTATTTGTCTCAATTTACTCAGGATTTTGAGGCTTGGTAATTACCTAATTATCCGCTTAGTTCATGGTGCAAACAATTACGACAATTAAACTCACTAGAATATTTATGGTGATTGGTGACTTATTATTAAGTGGTATATCTGAGAGCGATCGCTCCCCTATTTAGCAGATTCAACCTCACTGTAATCCTTGGGGATAACCCCCGAAATTATAACTCCTAATGACTGCTATATATACTAGCCAATGTTTGGCGGATTTATGGCTTGGTAAATAGAGTTAAATATGATCTAAAATTAGTTTATTTCGATATCTATGAAACTTAACTTATCACAAATTTTTCTCGACCATAAAGTTAAACCTCGTGGTATTATCTATGTGGGAGCTGGAGAAGGGCGATCGCTCAAACGTTTTGCCAAGTTTACTAATGCTCAAATATTGCTAATAGAAGCGAATCCTGTCACCTGTGAACGGTTAAAAATGGCTGTAGGCGATCGACCTAATATTCAGACAGTTCACATGGCGATCGCTGACCAAAATAGTGAAGCCACTCTCCACGTTACCAACATCGAATCCAACAGTTCTATTTTACCACTAACACAATACAAAAAACTTTATCCTAACCTCAGCGAAACTCAGCAAATCCCCGTTGATACCCGCACTATTGACACTATTTTAGCTGAACTTAATCTACTCCCAGAAGACTTTAATATACTATATTTAGACATCCAAGGAGCCGAACTTCTCGCCTTAACAGGAGCCTCCGAAATCCTCCAACATCTTGATGCTATTTACACCACGACAAGCCAACATCAACTATTTGAACGTGGCGCAACTCTTGAGCAAGTTAACGCCTTTCTCAATGAACATTATTTCACCCCCATAGCCCAAGCAACTCCTTATCATCCCTCTCGGTATGAAGTTGTTTATATTCACAACAACCTCATCAATACCTCGATACTTACTCCCGAAATTGCTGCAAATATTCGCCTCCACCCCCCCGCGGAACCGAAACCGACCGAACTCAAAATAACTCTATCTCGACTCCAAGAATTAGAATCCGAACAGGAACTTTTAAAATATCAACTACAACAACATCAGAAAGACCTCGGAAAATCTCAATCTGATTATCAGCAGAAGCACAAAGAGTTAGAAAACTCCCAGTCTCAACTACAGCAGACTCGGAAAGACCTCGAAAAATCTCAATCGGATTTTCAGCAGAAGCAGAAAGAGTTGGAAAACTCTCAGTCTCAACTACAGCAGACTCGCGTTGAATGCAAAAATCTTCATTCACAACTCGAACAAAGTCAGGAAGAGTTAGAAGAGTCCAAGGGGATAAGAGACCAAATATTAGCTGATTTAGAGAAATCTTATTCTCAATTCAAACAGAGTCAGACTCAATTAGAGCAGTCTCAGTCTCAATTAGAGCGAACTCAGACTGAGTTACAACAGTCTCAATATCAACGAGACCAAATATTAGCAGAATTAGAACAATACCATACACGACTACAGCAGACTCGGAAAGACCTCGAAAAATCTCAATCGGATTTTCAGCAGAAGCAGAAAGAGTTGGAAAACTCCCAGTCTCAACTACAGCAGACTCGGAAAGACCTCGAAAAATCTCAATCAGATTTTCAGCAGAAGCAGAAGGAGCTGGAAAACTCCCAGTCTCAACTACAGCAGACTCAGAAAGACCTGGAAAAATCTCAATCGGATTTTCAGCAGAAGCAGAAGGAGTTAGAAAACTCCCAGTCTCAACTACAGCAGACTCAGAAAGACCTGGAAAAATCTCAATCGGATTTTCAGCAGAAGCAGAAAGAGTTGGAAAACTCCCAGTCTCAACTACAGCAGACTCAGAAAGACCTGGAAAAATCTCAATCGGATTTTCAGCAGAAGCAGAAGGAGTTAGAAAACTCCCAGTCTCAACTACAGCAGACTCAGAAAGACCTGGAAAAATCTCAATCGGATTTTCAGCAGAAGCAGAAAGAGTTGGAAAACTCCCAGTCTCAACTACAGCAGACTCAGAAAGACCTGGAAAAATCTCAATCGGATTTTCAGCAGAAGCAGAAGGAGTTAGAAAACTCCCAGTCTCAACTACAGCAGACTCAGAAAGACCTGGAAAAATCTCAATCGGATTTTCAGCAGAAGCAGAAAGAGTTGGAAAACTCCCAGTCTCAACTACAGCAGACTCGGAAAGACCTGGAAAAATCTCAATCGGATTTTCAGCAGAAGCAGAAGGAGTTGGAAAACTCCCAGTCTGAAGGGAAGAAACTGGAAACCAAAGTTAAGGAGGTTCAAGACCAGCTTAAAAATGCACAGAATAAACAGACGGAAACTCAACAGGAACTTGATAAGTCTCGCTCGGAGTTACATGATACCAGAGAAGAACTAGAAATGGCTAACTTCCAATTAGATGAAGTACAGGTGGAACTTGAACAGGCTACATTTGAGTTACATAAAACTAAGGAAGAGTTAGAGGGTTCGCAGTCTCAACTACAGCAACAGCAGAAGGAATTGGAAGAGTCGCAGTCTCAACTACAGCAACAGCAGAAGGAATTGGAAGAGTCCAAGTCAGAAGTTCAAAAACTGCGGGAACAAATACAACAGATACAGCAGATACAACAGTATCAAAATATGTCGCCACCAGGACAGCCAGTACAACAGTATCAACCTGCTGTAGCGCAGTCGGGGAATACATATAATGCTGCTCTTGTCAAGATGTTTGCTAAAATTATTGCTGAAACTATGCCAGACTAACATCTAAATTACTATATAAAAGGTGGGGTAGATGTGTGTTACCTAACCCACCTACTATCTCACCTAACTCTCCCAGGTGTTTAGGGCTAAATTAGACGAACAGAGGATTTGTAATATCAGTCAATTTCTATGGGAACTAAAAAACGTCATTTCTGGATTTTTGATAATATTCAACCTACTGTTAACCTGACTATTTTTGCGGTTCCTAAATCCTTTGTGGGAAGTGTGGGAATGATTCAACGTAATGCGATTACCAGTTGGACTAAACTGGTTCCGAGACCGGAAATTATCTTATTGGGTGATGAGAAGGGAACCGCAGAAGTCGCTAGTCAATTGAACCTGAGACATATTCGGAATATCCAAGTTAACGAATATGGAACACCTCTGCTTAATGATATTTTTAGCCAAGTACATAATCACGCTTCCCACGGGGTTTTAACATATATTAACTCGGATATTATCTTAACTAGGGATTTTCTCCCTACGGTTCAACAGGTGAATGCTAATTACCCTCAGTTTCTGATGGTGGGACGACGTTGGAATTTGGATATTCACCAACCTGTTAATTTCGATAACCCTAACTGGGAACAAGAGTTACATGATGAAATCAATACAGCGGGAATATTTAGCGGTATCGGTGCGTTAGATTACTTTGTATTTCCTAAGCCTCTATTTAAACAAATTCCGGCTTTTGCTATTGGTCGTCCGGGTTGGGATAATTGGATGGTGGGAGAAGCGTTAAAACAAGGATATCCGGTAATTAACGCGAGTCAAACTATTACTATTATTCACCAAAATCATGACTACGGACATCTTCGGGGAAACCGCATCGAAGCGTTTCACGGAAGGGAAGCGAAGCAAAATCAAAGCCTTTTACAAGGACATTTCGCGGGAAATAGTGCGGATGCTACTGATTACTTAATCCCCGCGACGGTGGCTAATTCTCCACAGGTTAGTATTATTGTTTGTAGTGATAATGATGGTTCAACTTTACCAACAACTCTTGATAGTATCCTGAATCAAAATATTGATGGTTGCGAGATTATTGTGATTGATAACGGTTCGACGGACAACACCCCGGAAGTCCTAGAAGGTTATGGAAAATCTTTGCAATATGTTGGTCAATGTGGCGAGGGAATTGTGGCTGCTAGAAACCGAGGCTTGGAAATGGCTAGGGGAGAATTTATCCTGTTTTTAGATGGGGGTTCGACTTTACTACCTAATAGTTTGTCTGACCAGATAGATGCTTTTGAAAATCGTGCGGGTTCGCTGGAAATGGTATTCTCTGGTTGGGAAATTTGGGAGGAAAATCAGCTAATTTCGGAAGTTCAGCCTTACGATAATCTTGCGCCAATTTTACAGGGTCGCGACGGTTTACATGGTTTTCATATCTGGATGTTAACGGACCTGTTGCGATTGGTTGAAACTGGTGCTATTTTATTCCGAAATTCCTGGGTTAAACGCTGGGGAGGGTTTGATTCTGGTCTGTCTCCCTATGCTGCTACTATAGATTTATTGCTAAATTTAGCATCCCATGGCGCTGCGGGAATTTGTTTACGAAAACCGACTATAAGAGTCTCTACTGATTATAGCTTTAAACAATATACGATCGCCATCCTCACCTCGGACTGTAATCAACTCATTGAAAATTACTTTTCCCGTCCTACCCTACGGGACTGGATGCGTCCCCTACAACCCCTCTGTCGCTATCAAGTCCTGGTTTGGTTAGCTGCTTTAACCTATCATACTCAAGACCAACATCAGATGCTCCAATTTCTCAGACAGTCCCGCAATTATAGTCCCTATCCCCCTCAACAAACTATCAATAATTGGTATCAAAGTTTGACCAGAATTTCCCGCGCATATAATTATCCCCCCTTTCAACTCTCCCCAGATGACCTGAAATGTTGACGAAAAAATCAAATGTTAAGAAATGTTAAAAAATTTTGCTTTTTGGGGGTAGGGGCTTGACTTTTGGGGCTCTTGACAGTACACTTTTAATATAATGGGAATCTGTGCATTTTTGACAAATTAGCATATATTTCGATTATGTAACTTGATGCTAATATGTTAGCAAAATTTCGGCTCCCTGTCAACCCCTGCAGCCGGGCGGATTTGCGTGTTGACGAAAAAATCAAAAAAGTGATCGGGTGCGTCATAGCAATTAATAATGATTTCCCGATGGGGAAATGAGCGGACTGACGCACCAAAATTGTGGTTGAGAAATTCCCGGCTTAATTAACCAGGAAGTTGCTCAACTAAGCGCCACCGCGCAGCTTTTCGAGAACGGTGCGATCTTGGAGAGTGGAAGTATCCCCAGAAATCTCCTGACCCGAAGCAAGCGATCGCAATAAACGCCGCATAATTTTACCCGAACGAGTCTTAGGCAAATCATCAGAAAAGCGAATTTCCCCGGGACGCGCCAAGGCTCCAATTTCATTAACAACGTGCTGCTTCAACTCTTTTTCCAAGGCTTCATCAGGTTGGCGATCGCCTTCAAGAGTAACAAAAGCCACAATTTCCTCACCCTTGACTTCATCAGGACGGCCAACCACCGCCGCCTCAGCCACAGCCGGATGAGAAACCAAAGCCGACTCAACCTCCATAGTCCCCAAGCGATGACCAGAAACATTAATCACATCATCAACCCGGCCCATCACCCAGAAATAGCCATCCTCATCTCGATGAGCGCCATCACCAGCGAAGTAGACATAATCGCCATTTTTAGGTCGTAGATACTCCCAATAAGTACGGCGGAAGCGCTCCGGGTCGCCATAAACAGTCCGCATCATACCCGGCCACGGGTGACGCACCACCAAATATCCCCCAGAATTATTAGTAACAGGTTCCCCTTCCGTATCAACCACATCAGCAATAATTCCAGGGAAAGGCAAAGTAGCCGAACCCGGCTTAGTAGGAGTCGCACCAGGAAGAGGAGTAATCATAAAACCCCCCGTTTCCGTTTGCCACCAAGTATCAACAATGGGACATTTTCCTTGACCAATGACGCGGTTATACCAAATCCAGGCTTCTGGGTTAATCGGTTCTCCCACCGTACCCAAAATCCGCAACGAAGACAAATCACGAGCATTAGGGTGTCTTTCACCCATTTTCATCAAAGCTCGAATAGCAGTAGGAGCAGTATAGAAAATAGTCACGCCATACTTTTCTACCACATCCCACAGACAACCGGGATTAGAAGCACGGGGAGCCCCTTCATACATCAAAGTTGTCGCCCCATTGGACAAAGGCCCATAGACAATATAACTATGGCCAGTAATCCAACCCACATCAGCGGTACACCAGTAAACATCAGTATCCTGTAAATCAAAAGCCCACTGATTAGTAATGTGACTGTAAAGATTATAGCCACCAGTAGTGTGTACAACTCCCTTGGGTTTGCCAGTAGTCCCGCTAGTGTAAAGGATAAACAGCATATCCTCGCTATCCATTTCTTCGGCGGGACATTGCCCGGAAGCATTTTGTTGCAAGTCATGCCACCAGTGGTCCCGTCCGGGTTCCATCTGGATTTTTTGCTCAGTGCGCTGTACGACCAAAACGTTATCAACACTAGGCGCACCAGCTTGTAAAGCCTTATCTACCTGTTCTTTTAGGGGTACGATCGCATCTTTGCGCCAACCACCATCAGCAGTAATCACCAATTTAGCTTCGGCATCTTCCAGGCGGTCCTTTAGAGCCTCGGCACTGAAACCGCCAAAAATGACGGTATGGGGTGCGCCAATCCTCGCACAAGCCAACATGGCGATCGCCGCCTCTGGTATCATGGGCATATAAATCCCAACGCGATCGCCTTTTTTGACTCCCAACTGTTTAATCACATTTGCCATTTGGCAAACTTCCCGATGTAGTTGGGAATAGGTCAGAGTCCGAGAGTCTCCCGGTTCCCCTTCCCAAATTAAAGCCGCCTTATTTTTGCGCCAGGTAGTCAAATGGCGATCGAGGCAATTATAGGAAATATTAATTTTGCCCCCCACAAACCACTTCGCAAAAGGTGGCTGCCAGTCCAGCACCTGATCCCATTTTTTAAACCAGTGCAACTCATTTTCCGCTAATTCTGCCCAAAACGCTTCCGGGTTAGCTTTGGCTTTCTCGTAGAGTTCCCGGTACTCTTCCATGCTCTTAATCCGGGCCTGTTTGGAGAAGTCCTCGGACGGATTAAATAACCGTTTCTCGTGTAAAATTGATTCGATCGTCGGTTGTGACATAGTGTGATGGTAACTTTAACTACAAAGTGAAGCCATTATAACCATTTTAGGCCTAGATTAAACTCTAAGAATCTTTACTTTTTTTTGAGCAGACTGCTAACTAGCTAACTCCTCCCCATGTCAAACCGATTAAAATCAGTTGTCAACTTCTAAGTAACTATGCCTCCTCAACTCATTATCCGTCCTGCTACTGTTGATGATGTTCCGGTCATTTGGGCTTTAATTCAGGCTTTGGCTGAATATGAAAAACTCTCCCACCAAGTCACTGGAGATCTGGAAACTTTGCAACAGCATCTATTTGGCGATCGACCAATGGCTGAGGTCATTATCGCCGAATGGGAGCAAAAACCCGTAGGCTTTGCTCTGTTTTTTCATAACTTTTCCACCTTTTTGACTCAACCCGGCATTCATTTAGAAGACCTATTTGTTATGCCTGAATATCGACGTTTAGGCATTGGGAAAGCCTTAATCCAACAGGTGGCTAAAGTCGCCCTAGAACGTCCGTGTGGGCGCTTAGAGTGGACTGTCCTCGACTGGAATCAATCGGCGATCGCATTTTACCAACATATAGGAGCCACAATACTACCTGAATGGCGCATTTGTCGAGTAGTGGACTATCAACGCTTACTGCAACAATGAGATTTGTAAATTTATTGTTAAGTTTTGTAACAAAAAAAAATTGCCCCTGGGAAGCTGGGGGGGTTGCTTTTCCGGTTGGCTTGTGGTATTATTTTAGATAATGGGAATAGTCGCAATTTTATTTTACAAGGTTAGATTGTCATTATAAAATCATATATCAAAATAATAGCATGATATTTCGGAGGTTGTCAACCCCCTATCTCTTGGTAATTGATATTATGGTTCTTGATAGAGAGGAATAGTGAAAGTAACAGTTGAGCCTAAGCCTTCACCCAAACTGTAAAACTTAACCTTACCTCCCATAGCTTGGACCAGCTTTTGAGAAATAACTAAACCCAGTCCCGTCCCCCCATATTGCTTAGTGTAACCACTATCAACCTGAGAAAAAGCCTGGAATAATCTATCTTGCTTTTCAATGGGGACACCAATACCAGTATCCACAACTCTAAACTCCACAAATCCCGGAAATTGTTGATTTTGGATAATCACATTTTCGCGGATAATTCCTAGACTAATATTAATCCCTCCTTTGTGAGTAAATTTAATGGAATTTCCCACCAAATTTAGCATCACTTGTAAGATACGTTGATAGTTACCATAAACAATAATTTGACTATTGCCAGCCTCCGTTTGAATGGTTAGTTTCAAATTTTTCTGCTCAACTTGAGGGCGAATAAAATGCTCAATTTCTCTGAGGACTTCATCAACTTTGACCAAAGCGAGTTCAATATCCATTTTGCCCGCTTCGATTTTAGCAATATCCAAAACATCATTAATTAAATTCAGGAGATGAATAGCAGCTTGATGGGCTTCTTCGATAAATTCCCGTTCTTCCTCTGGGTCATCAGCCATACCATCTAAGACTAATTGAAGGAAGCCAATCATACCGTTGAGGGGAGTTCTGAGTTCGTGGGAAGTATTGGCGAGGAACTCACTTTTGAGGCGAGAAAGAGCCACAGCTTCGAGTCTGGCTTCTTCTAACTCCTGATAAAGAGTAGCATGGGCGATCACCGTTCCTACATGAGTAGCCAACTCCCGGACAAAATCTATTTCCGCCGCCGTCCACTGGCGAGTGCGATCGCATTGATGCAGGGAAATCAAAGAATTAGGTTGCTCTTGATAAGCAGTAGGAATCACCATCAACGAATGACGTTGATAGGGGTCATTTTCAGGGGCACTGCGCTCAATGATAATCGGTTCTAAAGTGGCTAAGGCTTGAGCCCAACCTAATTCCGAATCACTCCATAGATTTAAACCCAACATCATGGGGATATCTTCTTGGCGGTACTCAGCCACCACTTGGGTAGACTTATCAGAGGTGCTGCGATAGGGACAGATAATGCAGCGACTGACACCAAGAACCTGACCCAGACTGTTAACAGTTTGTTGCCAAATCTCTTTTAAATCCAGAGTGCGGCGAATTTTTTGAGTAATTTGGCCGAGAATAGTTTGATAAATTTGAGAAGTGGGGGGAACGCTACGGCAAAGGGTTCCGGCAATTTGAACCAGCATTTTTTGCTGGATATCAAAATTAGATGGTAAGGCGCGGTAGGCAATCAGTTCACTGTGATTAGGGCTGAGATTCAGTTGAGAATTTTCTAGTAATCGCCCCATCACCAGGACATGGGTAGCACTGCCGTTAGATTTTAATATGGGACTGACAATCAGTTCCAGGGGAAAATAGTATTCTTCATAACAAAATGGATAACTGAAACGCTCTGGTATTAAGCTGGTGATCACCCGGTCGATTCTTTCTTGATAGGGGGTCAGTACCAGAGGCTTAAATGTATCTGCCATATTAGTTCCTGTGATTTGGTCAACAGGAAGAGGATGGCGATCGCATTGTCGCCAAGAAAATAGTAGATACTCCCCCGATTGGTTCTGAATAAAAACTAGGTCGGCATCCAAACCGGGTAAAATATCCCCAAAGCCTGATAATGGTAGATCAGAATTGTTGTGCAACATTTAACCTTCCTAAAACGCTCAAAACTCAGCGCAATAGGGTAAGTACAGCATCACCAATAACGGTGAAGGCAGTTGCCTGCAAAGCTCTCAACATAATGTGGCGATCGCCAATTAAGGTTTAAATACAACCCTCCTGGCCCATTGTACTCGTATTCGGGTACAATGTCAACAGACACATTTAGCCCGGAGACATCTGGCGATCGCACCGTGGTTTACCAGGCTTTCCGCCCCCAACTCCAACTCAATGACCATCAAGCCACCTTGATGGTCAAACACGCCGGCTATGCTAGATTTTTGATCAAGCTCTCCCCACCTCGCCGCCGGCAGGTGGACCGAGTGCGTCGCTCTTTTTGTTCAATCATTCCACTCCCCCCGGGGTGGCACGGGAGGGTTACGTTGTAGACTCAAAGCCAAATCATCTTCTGGGCGTTCTCCCCGCAACCATTGTCGGAGAGCGGTTTCAATCACCTTACTTGGATCATTAGTCAAGTGCTTGACCTGATCCAATAATTCAGAATCAATATGGATAGAAACCTCTACTTTGCTTGGTACACTAGAGGTCGAAGAAGTATTTAGATTCATGGCGCAAACATCCTAATTCAGAAAACCCAATACCTCCGAGATTAGTCCCGGAGGCTCAACTCAAGACCGAGTATGATTTGGGGGCTTTATTCTATTGTACGATCTCAATCTCACCTGTTGCCCATCCGGTTAAGGGCGGGGAAAATTTGAAGCCGGAGTAAAACCAGTTTGAGGTTTACCCACAGAGGCACGACTCATAAAGTCCCGCCATACCGGAGCCGCCACAGTTCCCCCAGTTACTCCCCTAGCCAATCGAGTGAAGTCATCATTACCAACCCAAACCGCCGTCGATAAATGGGGAGTATAACCCACAAACCAGACATCGCGTTCGGAGGATGTAGTCCCAGTTTTGCCCGCTGCTGGTCGTCCTAGTCGGGCGCTGGTGGCAGTACCACTGGTAATTACCCCTTGCAGTACATCATTTAGGGAGGCTACCGCCCACTGATTCAGAACTAAGCGAGGTGATGGGGTATTGTCAAGCAAGACATTTCCCTGGCTATCAGTGACTTGTACAATGAAAGTCGGGTCAGAATGCCAACCGTCATTAGCAAAAGTAGCAAAAGATGCAGCCATTTCCATCGGTGTGAGATCCACAGATCCGAGTGGTAAGGAAATTACCGGCTCCATAGGGCTAGTAATTCCCAGGAGGCGACAAATCTCGATTACCTGATTGAGTCCCACAGATTGACCCAGCTTGACCGCCGGAATATTCAGGGAAGTCTCTAAGGCTGAACGAATGGTCACAGCGCCCGAGAAGCCGCCGCCATAGTTTCGGGGTGAATAAAACCCAGAGCCGTCGCGATAGCTAACAGGGGTATCTTGAACAATGGTACTAGGAGCATATCTACCTGTAGCGAAGGCGGCATAGTAAACAAACGGCTTAAAGGCTGATCCAGGTTGCCGTTGAGCCTGAATAGCTCGGTTGAACTGGCTTTTATTATAATCAGACCCTCCCACCATAGCTTTGACAAAATGGGTAGTGGGATCTACGGCGGCTAATGCGATTTGACCGTTATTGCGATCGCGATATACTCCTCGATAATAAAGGCGATCGTGCCATTCCCTCACCGTTCTTTCTGCCATGCGCTGGAAATTCAAATCAATGGTCGTTTGAACCCGCATTCCCCCTTTCAGCACCGCATCACGACCAAACTCCCTAGTTAACTCCTGAACCACCGCTTCCGTCACGTATGGTAATTCACTGGTTCTAAAGGAGGTGATCCTACCCACTAATAGGGGTTCTTTTCGCGCCTCAGCCGCCTCTTCTGGAGTAATCCAATTTAGCTCTACCATGCGGTTAAGCACTTGAGCCTGTCGTTGTTTAGCTAGTTGATAATTTGCAAAGGGGCTATAGTCTTCTGGTGCCGAAATTAAACCAGCAATCATCGCCGCTTCAGATAATTTCAGCTCTGATGCCGGTTTGTTAAAATAGCTTTGGGAGGCTGTTTCAATCCCATACAGGTTATGACCCCAGTAAACCTGATTTAGGTATAATTCTAGGATTTCGTCTTTGTCTAAAATTTGTTCGAGGCGAATTGCCATTACCGCCTCAGCGGCTTTTCGGCTAATGGTTCTACTGGGGGATAAAAACAGGTTTTTCACCAACTGCATGGTTATGGTCGAACCACCCTCTACCGTTTTCCCCCTTTCCAGGTTAGCAAGCATAGCTCGCACTATCCCCGTGGGATATATCCCCCGATGATCATAAAAATGGCTATCTTCAATAGCTAATACCGCCCGTTTTGCATGGGGGGATATTTCATCAAGAGAAACTACTTCTCGGTTGGCTTCGTCGTGAAGGCTGGCTAAGTGTCTACCCTCAATATCGTAGATGTGGGTGGTTTCGGTGGGAATATAGTTTTGTAATACCCTTACGTCTGGTAAGTTACGGAAACTAACGGCTAGACCCACCAGCCCTCCTGCCACCACGGAACTGGCTAACATGGTTGTACCCAATATGGTTCCGGCGGTAACTTTGCTTACTGACTGGATGAAGTCAAATAAGCCTGACGGTGGCGACTCAAGCCTTTGTCTACCTCGGACTGTTACGTTTGTTAATGACACGCTGATTCCACTCCTTCCAGAAAACAAAGCTACAGGGTTTTAAACTTGATAATTAGCTTAGACCAGTTTTTCTCCTGTTAGCTAGTAGGGGTCGAGAGAGATGTCGCCATCTCCCCCTCCCATACAAAACCGTGCTTGCGAGTTTCCCAGCACACGGATCCTAATCTGATTGTTCCATTGTTAAGGATACAGCATTGGCGTTATCTATTGCCGTTTTATCATCGCGGGTGTGGCGATGTAATAGTTGAAGATTTTTGTATTCATCCTTTCCGCCTAGGCTTCGAGGTACAATGTGGTCTACTTCAATTAAATCCAATGGTGCGAAATACTGTCCACACCAGGTACATCTACCTTTTTGCTTCTTGAGTAGTTTTGCTACCCTATTTGGCGTTCCAATTGCTTGTCCTTTCCTGGTTGCCCAGTAAGTCCAGTTTCCGTCGTATGGTGTTGCGTCAGGGCGTATTATGGTATGTCTGACAATTGGGGTCCATTTATGTTGCCATAATGTGAGTCCATCCTTGGTCTGGAATAACCAGGATTCATGTCTTTCTTTAGAAGGGGTCGAGAATGGAGTCACCTCCCTCCATCCCCTCCCATTCAAAACCGTACTTGAGACTTTCACCTCATACGGCTCCTAGTTTAACCGTCTCCTTGTTAAGAGTACAGCATTATCTCTTCATCAAGAGCTGTTTTATCATCGTGACAATGGCGATGTAATAGTTGAAGGTTTTTGTATTCATCCTTTCCGCCATGGCTTCTAGGTACAATGTGGTCTACTTCAATTAAATCTGATGGGGTAAAGAATTGCCCACACCAGGTACATCTACCTTTTGGTTTTTTGAGTAGTTTTGCTACCCTGATTGGCGTGTCGATTGCTTGTCCTCTCCTGGTTGCCCAGTAAGTCCAATTTCCGTCATCAAGTGTTGCTTCATGGCGTATTAGGGTATGTCTGGTAATTGGAGTCCAATTGTGATTGAACAGATGTAACCCATCTTTGGTTTTGAACAGCCAATTTTCGTGCCTTTCTTTCCCATTGCTAAGTTTAATTGTTCTATGTCTGAAATAATTTCTTAGCTTTTCGTGACTTGCCTTTCCGCATCTTGATACTGTCCATGCCCGTAACATTTGCCAGATTATGAGGTCTAGTTTCCTGAAGGTCTCTGTTGAGACTACCGCTGAGTAATAGTTTGACCATCCCCTAATAATTGGGTTTAGTTTATTTATCAGGGCAAATTGAGGTGCTTTTTTATATTGTTTGATTACACCTTTTCTCACTTCTGTGTGGGCAACTGCTTTTTGGCTGGGTTTAATGTGGGTCTTGTGACCGATTAATCGGCTTGCCATTCCCCCTGTTTTCCCAGATTTATATTTTCCTGCTGGATATTGCCTAATGTTGAATCCTAGAAAATCAAATCCGGGTTTCTCTGTTTTGCCATTATACTCAATAGATTTGAGTGTATGGCAGATTCGAGTTTTTTCAGGTTTAATCTCTAATCCAACAGGCTTTAGCCATTCAGAAATAGCAGTTTTGCACTGTTCAATGATTCCTAGGTCTTTTGAAATTACCACGAAATCATCGGCGTATCTTATGACATTGGCTTGCACCCTGTTCTTTTTCTTGGGATACATTGTTTCTATTAACCTAATCATGCCCAACAGTGCGATGTTGGCGAGTATTGGACTTATTACCCCTCCTTGGGGTGTCCCTGCTTCTGTATCCTCAAATACACCGTTATCTAGCACGCCTGCTTTGAGCCATTGTTTCAGGTCTCTTTTTAGGTTGCTTGGACAATGAATTTTGGACAGTAGGTAGTCATGGTTTATTCGGTCAAAGCATTTCGCTATATCCGCATCTAGCACGTAGTATTCACCTTTGTTAATACTCTGGTAAATCCTGCTTATTGCATCTTGTGCTGACCGTCCGGGACGGAACCCGTAGCTAGTGCTTTCAAATCTCGATTCCCATTCAGGTTCGAGAGCCGACTTAACCAAGGCTTGCCTTGCTCTATCTTGGATTGTGGGTATTCCTATTCCAGCTTTTTTCATCCCTGCCAGGTTTTGGAATCCACTCCCTTCGCAGTGGTTTTGATTTGAGGTTTCCCTTAATGTTTTTGACAAGCTCTAACCTTTGTCTTGGAGAGATTGCTCTTACTCCATCAACTCCGGCTGTTTTCTTGCCTTGACCCGCTTGGGGGGGCGGGTTTATTAAGCTGACTGTTGGGAAGCATGGCTGACCGTGGAACCCGCCCCTACAGCCGCACTGCTAAGAGCCGGGCATAATACGATTTCACCAGTAGACGTTGCCACCTTCGTGCCTTAGCATTTTGTCCCGATTTAGCTGCTCGAAATATACTCTTTTGGAGCTTGAAAACTTTCCGTTGAACCTTAGTCCATGGGATTGTCTTCCATGCGTTGTTCGTAGTCTTGATTGGTTTTGGTTTCCCAAACCCTTTCTTTAAACTCGCTATCGCCATTTGTACACCTACTAGGCTCTATTTCTTTACAATCAAACCGTGACCTGTTAGCATA
>Ga0213836_101060_pt1 | contig 18055 bp, 15 predicted proteins | sample SWPATP03_FD_160578 | JGI IMG/M metagenome (GOLD analysis project Ga0213836, IMG submission 160578) | Coastal seawater microbial communities from Marineland, Florida, United States - SWPA TP0 #3 | ecosystem: Environmental > Aquatic > Marine > Coastal | place: USA: Florida | collected 2016-08-05
GCGGCATGGAAGTCATGCCGGGCGATAGCATCGTCATTCCCGAAAAGCTGGACCGTGAAACGGCCTGGACCAAGTTCACCAAGGGTACCCGCGAATGGGCGCAGATTTTTGCGAACTTTGGTTTGGGCGCGGCCGCAATTAAAACGCTCCGTGATTAACAGTGAGTGCGGCATCGCTTCGGCTTGAAGCGATGCCGGTAACAAGGCATAGAAAGCATGAACAACGTGTCCTCGACCACCACCGCGCTGCCGGATGACGAATTGAGTCTTCTCGATCTGTTGATCGTCCTGCTCAGGCGAAAGAAAACGATCCTTGCCGTGACTGCGGCAGGTGCCGCCTTGTCCGTCGGAATTAGCCTCGCACTACCTAATATCTATCTCGCAACCGCAACACTTCTGCCGCCACAGCAGCAGCAATCCGGCGCCGCTGCCATGCTTTCACAATTGAGCGGCCTGGCCGGTCCGGTGGGCGGGATGGGCGGGATTAAGAATCCCAATGATTTGTACATTGGCATGCTCAAAAGCCGAACCATTGCCGATCGGCTAGTGCAGCGCTTCAACTTGAAAAAAGTGTATGGGCTGGACTCCTTGGAGCTTGCTCGGTCAGAACTGATGTCGAATACAGACATCACATCCGGCAAAGATGGGTTGATTGCAATCCAGGTCGAAGGCCGCGATAGGCAGCAGGTCGCCGATCTGGCCAATGCCTATACCCGTGAACTGCTGGATCTGACCAAGACGCTTGCGGTAACCGAGGCATCGCAGCGCCGCGTGTTTTACGAGCAGCAGCTTCTCGCTTCCAAGGATAATCTTGCCAGAGCAGAGATGGCCTTGAAAGGAAGCATCAATACGCAGGGATTGATCAGTGTCGAAACGGAAAGCAAGTCGTTGTTGGAAACCAACGCACGCTTGCGGGCGCAAATTTCTGCAAAAGAAATTGAACTGAATTCCATGCGAGCCTTCATCACAACAACCAATCCGGACTTCCGGCGCACCGAAGAGGAGCTCTCCAGTTTGCGCCAGCAACTTGTCAGTCTTCAGAGGGGGCGCAACGAGGCGTCGGGTAATCCTGACTCCGGTTCGGCCGGGATGTTGAATATCCAGCGCCTGCGTGACCTGAAATATCATCAGGCGCTTTATGAGATGCTGGCTAAACAGTACGAAGTTGCACGCATTGACGAGGCAAAGAACCCTGGAATCGTTCAGATATTGGATCCTGCAGTACAACCTGAACGCAAGTTCAAGCCAAAGCGTTCCGTCATCGTTGTCGGCAGCACGCTAGGTGCGTTTGCGCTTGCCTGTTTATGGATCTTGCTCGGCGAGTGGGCAGGGCGTGCTGCGCGCCTGCCTGAAAACGGCGACCGGTTTATCCAGTTGCGCAAGTCGCTGCACCTGCGGGGTTAACGGATTCCAGATGAGAGGAGCAAAATATCCTTGGATGGACTTTGTGCGTGGAGTCAGCGCGTTATTAGTCTGCGCCAATCATCTTCGTGCTGCCATGTTCGTCGATTATTCCGAAATCGGCCAAGCCTCTCTCCTCGTCCGATTTTTTTACTTCATCACGGGACTGGGTGCGCAGTCGGTCGTCGTGTTCTTCGTGCTGAGCGGATTTTTCGTCGGAGGGTCGGTCATCAAGCGCTGGGAGTGCTTCAGCTTTCGTGATTACCTGTTGGCGAGGGTGACCCGACTCTGGGTCGTCTTGATTCCTGCCCTGGCTGCAACCTTCATCATTGATCGGTTCACGGTCGGCCTGTTCCCTGATGTGTTCTCTGGCGCCGCATTTGATCAAATCAATTCCGGACCGAACGGTGGCTATTCGGATTCATTCGCTACGCTGGTAGCAAACCTGTGTTTCCTTCAAACCGTCAGCGCACCAGTATTCGGGAGTAATGGACCGTTGTGGAGTTTGTCCAACGAATTCTGGTATTACATTTGCTTTCCATTGCTCTGCCTCGTATTTGATCGACGAGCGACAACGCCGGGTCGTGTCCTGGCAGCTGCCGTAGTCACTGCATTATGCCTGCTGACTATGCAGGGTAAATTGCTGGGTTTCCTGGTCTGGATAATTGGAGCAGGTGTGTACTGGCTAAGTAATCGCCAATACCAGCTCCCGCGGTATTTCCTCGCAGTTGCGCTGCCGGTGTTCGTGACTGCGCTGGTATTGAGCAAATTGCGTATTCTTCCCGGCGCATTGGACATGATCGTCCTGGGCATTTGCTCTGGCCTGCTGATCGTCGGGCTTCGGCTTGCACCGCGAATGCCCAGGTTACTGGCCACCACGACCGAATTTCTGTCACGTGCTTCGTACTCGCTATATCTGGTGCATTTTCCTTTCGTGCTACTCATGTATGCCGGCCTGTTCAGAACCACACAGGCCATTCTCGGAATCGGGTCGTTGCTGATGTATATCGGATTGCTTTCGATTCTTGTCATCGTTTCCCAGTTTTTCTGGATGCTGTTTGAACGAAATACCGATACCGTAAAAGCGAATCTGTCTTCGATTCTCAGCAGGATTTGGCCGAGTTCCGTGCCACGCTGACCCGTCGGATGCTCCTGAAACCGAGCCATCCGCTTTGGGTCGGATACCCCGCCTAACTAACATGGCTCCATGGCAAAGCTAAAGCTGTCAGCAGGAACCTAAGCACGAAACCGGAAGCGGTCTCCAAATAAAATGGTAAAAAAAATCCTTCACGCCGCTTCCTGGCTCGGCCTTGTGCAGGCGATGAATGTCGTCAGTGTCATCGTCCTTTCGATTCTAGTCATACGACAGATCGAAACCGCCGAGGTTTCTTCATACATGTACGCGGTATTCACGACGGACGCGATCTTGTCGTATACCCTGCTGCAAATTGCCTTGCGGATTACGCTTGCAAAGGATGACGCCACTTTCAAACAACTCTTCGAATACGGCCGCCGTTTCAGTTTCGCGAATGCATTGCTGGCGGTTGTTGTCGTCATCGTCTTCTTGATTTCATCCGACCACACGACTAGCGCGCGCACGCTGCAATTTATCGGATGGCTTACAGCCGCTGGACTGGCTAATTATTTTGCCCAGATGTGTTTTTCTGTTTGTGACTACACCTTTGACTACAAGTCGTTTGGTGTTAGTTCGGCAACGAGCAATATTCTGTCCCTGATGATCGCGGTTGCCGTTTTCGTGCTTGGCGGCGGAATTCTTAGCCTCGTCGTGCGCGATGTCGCGCGGAGCTTTATTTTGCTGACGCTCGCAATCAAAAACAGCCGAACCCTTATTCCCGACACGGCAGGTACAATTCCGCTCGACAAGGAGGCGAAACTCGCCTTCGTTGGTTTCCTGGCGAAGCGGCACACCCTGAAAATTCTCGAAGTGACGAATCACCGCGTACCTGCGTTGATTACAAGCGCTGGCAACACGACGAGTCTTGGGCACTTTGGCGTGGCATTCCAGCTCATCTCGCAGATTATGAACGTATTGACGATTGCCGGCGACAAGCTTGCCTATTCATTCTTCGCACGGGCTGAACGGCAGAGCAAGCTGCGTTATTTGTCGGTCGTATTAGTGTTGTACGCCGTAGCAGGCCTGGCAATCCTTTTCTTCGGGGAAGCGCTGTTCACGCTGATTTACGGAGCACAGTGGCAAGCTTCCGCTAAAACATTTTCTTACCTCGGGATTTATTTGTTCACCCACGGCGGGCTTGGGCTCATTACGAATTTTTTGGTTACAGAGCATCGTTTCGCGGGCGTCTACTCTGCCTGGACTGGCTGGACCATTACTTTCTTCGCTTGCTTCGCGTATGACCCCACCTGGCCTATCGCTGCATATTATTTGAGCGCGTCGACGGTATCGTTCATGCTTGCTGTTTGCGCGTTGTGCTGGACTCGATGGCATTTACCTCCGGCTGCGCTGCAGGGCGCTGTTTAAACAATTAAACGCTGTTCATTCCGATGCCCATCCTACTATCAGCACTGACGCGTTATCACGTGTTCGATCTCGCCCTGCAACTGCAAAAACACGCGCTGCTCGACGGATTGGTAACTGCTTACCCCAAGTCTAAGTTGGGTCGGTATGCTGGCCTGCAATCCGCCGTCATTTCCATGCCCAGATTCGCCGTTGCGCGCAAAGCAACACTCACACTGGACCGCCTGATTGGTGCTGGAAAAACCTCGCCGTTGCATGAATTGGTGTATCGCAGGTTTTCGCACGCAGTCGACGCTGCACACCGTGATCGAAATACAAACGTCGTATATGGGCTGTCCGGCTACATGAAGGAGCTGTTGCAGTCGCCCGTGCGCCGCGCAAGGACGACTGTAGTGGATCACGGCAGCCTCCACATTGAAACGGAAGAGCGCATTTTGCGACGAGAATGTGAGCGCTTCGGATTTGCACCATTCGGGAACTGGCAATACGACTGGTTGGTGCGGCGCATGGATGAGGAATTCGAGCTCGCGAGCCACGTGGTGTGCTGCTCGGAGCTCGCACGCGAAACCATGATCGAACAGGGCGTTGATGCGAGCAAGGTTGTTGTTCACCGTTTGGGTGTCGACTTGGGGCAGTTTCGGCGGCTTCCGCGTCATGAGCGCCCAGCTGGCAGCCGCCTGCGTTTGCTCTTTGTTGGGGCGATGACGCCATTGAAGGGGCTGCATTACCTGCTTTCGGCTTTTTCGGCACTTCCCCCGGATACCGAGCTGTGGCTCGTTGGGGCGCTGCCGACGGATCCGGTATTGCAAGCAATGATCGACGATTGTCTGCGCGATACCGGTCGGTTGAGAGTGATTGGCCCAGTACCGCAAGGCGAACTCAACGAAATTTACAATCAGTGCGATGTCTTCGTGCTGCCATCGCTGTCTGACGGCTGGGGGATGGTCGTCAGCCAAGCCTTGGCATGCGGGTTGCCGGCTGTAGTGAGCAGTATGACGGGGGCAAAGGAGCTGATTACCCCTGGCGAAAATGGCTTCGTGGTCAATAGCGGTGACCTTGACGATCTTGCTGACAAACTGCGCCAAGCCCTGGAATTGTGCAGAGAGGGTCACTGGCGCAATGGGCTCGAAGGTTCGGCATCGAACATTCAAGCGAACTCTTGGGACGACTACGGAAACGGATGGGCGCAATGGCTCAGGCAAATAGGGGGCTGATGCCGCTGGCGTCGCTTTTGATACTGGTTGTGTTGAGCTTGTATCTCTTCGGAAGCGGGCTCTTCGGCACTATCGAAGCGACTCTCATTATTACCAGCGTTGGCTGTGCATCAGTCGCGGTCACACGGCACTGGGGAGGGCGCGAGCCGGAACACGTCGTGATCGTGGCTGCCGGAATAGTTTTCCTTACCGCCTACATAGCACAGGCAATGCTGTTCATGGCGTCGTCGAGGGCCTCCGCAGCTTCGCTGGGCGAGACGATCAGCGTGCGTTCGATTTTTTCGATGGCAGCGCTGGGAGCAGGAAGGCCGGAAATTCTGGTTTCACTTCAAGTCGTCCTGATTGGTTTCGTCGGCGTGGCAATCGCATCACTATGTTTCTCGAGCCGAGCTACCGGCACGGCCGCTACAGACGAGGGCAGGGGAGTCGCCATCGTATCTAATCCTCTGACGATTGGTTATGCAGCGATCGTATGTACAGTCTTCTTTGGATTCCTACGCAAGATATTCGGGCTGGAATCGCCGGTTGCGCCTTCTTTACCGATGGGCCTCGGTGGCCTGATCAATATCGCGAGCTCGTATGTCGGTCCAAATTTATCGATGGCGGCGCTTTTTTTCGCGCTGCACCAAGGCGACGATAAAAAGGCGAAACGCCTGGCAATGGTCATGCTGGCCCTGGCCGGATATAATTATGCTTTATTTACGAGCAAATTATCGCTAGTCCTCCCTGTATTGTTTCTACTTGCGATGCAGTATCTGCTCAAACGGCGTGTTTTAAGCACGCGGGCCTTGTTGCTCATGGCAGGCGCTTTTGTCGTGATTTATCCCTTCCTCAACCTCTACCGGACCGCGCTTGCGCTCGGGGTGCAGCCAGGAGAATTAATTTCATCGATCGCCAAGTTGTACGCCACGCAGCAGGACGCGAGCGAATTCGATCACGGCGTGCTTCAAGTCGCGCTATCGGCAATTTTGGGCCGAGTCGTTGGCTATGATCCGCTGCTGATCTTGTTGCAGGCTAATCCTTATCCTGATTCACTGCTCGGTTATCTTCTCAGTGGAAATCTGGATCGATATCTCACATACGAAATCCTGAATTTCCAGGATCCGATGGGCTATAGTCCGGGCTTTCTGGGACGGCTTTATTACGTGTCTCGCAGTTTCGTTTTCGTATTGATTGCGACAACAGTGACCGTGATGCTGATCGCATGGTTAGTAAAGATGTACTGGCGCGGTGACCTCCGGCTTAAATTCATGGCTCCGCTTTTGCTTGCATATTGCCTCGTTTTCTTCAGCGATGGAATAAGATTCGAGCTATTTCGGTCTCTCGTCATTTCGACCGTAATTATTTATGGGTTCCTGCGCAGTGTAGCGAAGGTTCGTGTTGTCTCAGCACGGCAACAGATGTGATTCCTTGGATGATGCTTGCCCTTCAATTGTTGGCGATATATTGAGATTAGTAATGAGCAGCTCCGGAAAACAGATTCTTTTCGTCGTGCCCTACAATCCACTGCTGGGGTCGAAGGGACCCCAAGGGCCGAAGAATGTGAGTCAGCCACTGATCTCACTGCTTTCGACTGTCCACGATGTCGTGCTCGTCGTGGTCACGGACGACCCGGTTCTTGATGAGGCTACTTTACGCGTGGCATTTCCAGCGCTGCGCCAAGTGCATGTGTGTCGTCCGTTGTCAGGCCTTGCGCGCCGCCGAGCCCGCCTCCGCTATGTATTGTGCTGCTTGCCGCCCAGCCTCGCCGACGGCGAGTCGCCGCAGTTGCCCGAGCTACTGCGCAGGTACGCGCCGACGAGCGACCTGGTCCATTTCGAGTATTTCACGCTGGCGCCGTCGATCGCGTCGGTGCCGTCTGGCCGCCCGGTCCAGCTACATTGCCATGACGCCTACTCGTTGTACCAGAAGCGTTACCTGGAGCAGGCAGGCGATGCCGTTCAAAAAATCCGGGCGTTTGTGCGCTTCTTGATGTTCAGGCATCTAGAACGCCGGTTTTTCGCCAAAGCGGCCGCTGCCCTGACGGTTTCGCCTGTCGACCAGCACTACCTGGCGCAGGCCGGACTCACCAACGTGCACTATTTGCCTCCTGCGGTGCGCGAGGTCGCGGCGCCGATCGCACCCGGCCGCGACACGATGGCACCGGAACTGTTGTGCGTGGTGCCGGCGTCCCACCATCAGTTTCAGGAAGATGCGTTGCGTGACTTTTTCCGCGATACCTATCCGGCGCTGGCCCGTCAGTTTCCCGCCTTGCGCGTGACCCTGTTCGGCAAGAGCGCGCGCCGCCTGCAGGCGGAATTGCGGCCCTATGTCGAAGCGCAGGCCGTCGATTTCGCGGATGACTATTTCGCTTTTCTCGGCAGCAGGAACTGGATCTACTTTTATCCGCTGCGCGCAGGAGCGGGTTTGCATACCAAGGTGCGCGATGCGATGGCCGCGCGCCTGCCGGTCATCGGCTATACCGAAATCATGGACGCCTTCGAGGGTGTCAATTGGCAGCACTACGTTGCCTGCACGGACCCCGCCGCTGTGGGGCAGGGCCTCGCCGCGCTGCTTGGCGAGCCGGCGCTGCACAAGCGTATCGGCGAGGGCGGGCATCGTCTGCTGTCGGAGCGCTTCAGCGCAGCCAAGGTCCTGAGTGCGTGGGAACAAGTTAGTAAAGGAATCAAGAAATGAGCAGCAACCAACCCGTTACGCAAGCTGAGCTGGAAAAATTACAACGTTGCCAGATGAGCATGGCCTTGCTCGTCCGTGACCTGTGCGACAGGCACAAGATTAACTATTTCCTCATTGCAGGAACCCTATTGGGGGCAGTGCGTCATCAGGGATTTATTCCTTGGGATGATGATTTGGACATCGGAATGTTGCGCCCCGACTACGATCGTTTTATTTCTGTGGCGCAAAAAGAACTCGGCCCGCGGTATTTCGTGCAAACTTACGATACTGATCCATGGATGCCCCTGCCATTTGCCAAGGTACGCATGAATGGAACGATTCTGCGTGAAGCCGGATCACGCGATTCCAAGTGGAATGCGGGCATTTTCATCGATATTTTCCCGTTTGATGGCGTCCCCGCAAGTGGCATTCTCCGCCGTTTGCATAAATGGTCACTGTATGTCATCGGACGAACGCTGCTGGTGAAATGCGGGTTCAATCCTGGCGCGGGCGAGACTTCGGTCCTGAAGAAAGTCGTCTACGGCGCGATAATTCGTCCCGTGGCGAGCATGCTATCGCGCCGCCTGCAGGTCAGCCTGATCGATAAACTGGCGAGGCGCTATTCAGGCGCTGCGACCGCCGCCGTCATGGCGACCGGCGGCGCTTATGGCTATGAGCGCGAAACGATCGCGCGCGCCTGGGTTGCGGAAACGGTGGCGCTGGACTTCGGCGGCGCACCATTCAAGTGCCCACTGCACTGGCGCGATTACCTGATCAATCTGTACCGGGACTATATGCAGCTGCCTCCGCTGGCGAGCAGATATAACCGGCATGGCATTGTGGAAATAGATTTTGGCAAGGAATAAAGATGAGAAGAATTCTGACTTACGGTACCTTCGATTTACTGCATTACGGACATATCAATCTGCTGCGCCGCGCGAAAGCAATGGGCGATTACCTGATCGTCGGTGTATCGACCGATGAGTTCAATGCGCTCAAAGGCAAAAATTGTTATTTCAGCTACGAAGAACGCAAGGCGATGCTGGAAGCGATTCGCCACGTCGATATGGTGATTCCCGAGTTTTCGTGGGACCAGAAAATCGAAGACGTGAAAAATTTCAAGGCCGACGTGTTCGTGATGGGCGACGACTGGACAAGCAAGTTCGATTTCCTGGCTGATTATTGCAAGGTTGAATATCTCGGGCGCACCCCGGAGATTTCCACCAGTGTCATCAAGCAGGATCTGCTGTCGGGCCGCTGAGGCGTCCGTTTTAACGCGTTGAATCAAGCAGGAGTTGTTGGTGCCGCATTTTCTTTTGTACGCTGCAAATTTGCATGTCGGAGGCGCAGTTCAGGTAGCGACGTCGGTAATCGACGAGCTTTCCGCCTCGCTGCAGGACGCCGGCGGAATCAGCCTGCTGGTGTCGTCCGAAGTCGACAAAAACCTGAAAGGCATCGGTGTACCACTCCAGCGCTTTCGCAGTTACCGCGTCGAAGATCATCACGGCCTGCGTGCGATAACGGCGGATTTGAGTCGGGATTTGTACGATGTGCAGGCGATGCTGGTGGTCTTCGGTCCCTTGTACCGACTGCGGACGCGGATTCCCTGCATCGTCGGTTTTGCCCAGCCCTGGATCATTTATCCGGACAACGAAATTGCAAGCGCCATGCCGCGCGTGGCCAGGTGGCGCGCGCGCCTCAAGTTCGCCGTACAGTCCCTGTTCTTCCGTAAAGCGGATCTGCTGGTCGTCGAGCTTGAGCATGTTCGCAAGCGGCTTGACACACTCGGTATCGCTGCCAAAAGCCGGGTAAGCGTCGTTCGCAACTGCCTTTCGGCGATTTACGGCGACCCCACCCGCTGGCAGCAGGCGCCACAGCTGGTACCCGCCGGCGGTTTTCGACTGGGTTTCGTCGGCCGCGATTACGCGCACAAGAACACGCGCATTTTTCCGGAAGTACGCGCCATTCTCAAACGTGAGTTTGGCCTCGACGTCAGCATCCACGTCACCTTTTCCGATGAGGAGTGGGCGGCCTGTCCTCCGGCGTTTCGCGCTGCCGTCGTCAATGCCGGTTCGTTGACGGTCGCGCAATGCCCGGGGTTTTACCAGCAGCTTGACGGGGTGATCTTCCCGAGCTTGCTCGAATGCTTTTCCGCCACGCCGCTGGAAGCCATGGCGATGCGGCGCCCGCTATTCGCTTCAGACCGCCCGTTCAATCGGGATGTCTGCGGTGATCATGCGTTTTATTTCGATCCGCTCGATCCGTACAGTGTGGCCGCTGCCATTTCCACAAGTATTTGCGCGCCAGCGGCAACCGAAGAAAAAGTGAAAGCGGCTTACCGTCATTTGATGGAAATGCCCGGCCCGCAAATGCGGGCGCGGCAATATCTTGAATGCTTGCGCTCTGTCGTCGCAGCACGTAATGTATAATGTTTAGGAGAAGAAATGTTTAATCAGAAGACCTTGCTCATTACCGGCGGGACTGGCTCGTTTGGCAACGCCGTACTACGTCGCTTTCTCGATTCCGATATCGGCGAAATTCGTATTCTCAGCCGGGACGAGAAAAAGCAGGACGACATGCGCAAGCGTTACAACAACGCCAAGCTGAAGTTTTATGTCGGCGACGTGCGCGATTCGCGAAGCGTGGCTGGCGCCATGCGCGGTGTCGATTATGTTTTCCATGCGGCGGCCCTGAAGCAAGTGCCATCCTGCGAATTCCACCCGATGCAGGCCGTGCGCACGAATGTCATGGGTACCGAGAATGTGCTGGACGCCGCGATTGCCGCGGGTGTAAAGCGCGTCGTGTGCCTGAGCACCGATAAGGCTGTATATCCCATCAACGCGATGGGCATCAGCAAGGCCATGATGGAAAAAGTCATGGTGGCCGCGAGCCGTAATTTGGAAGGCACCGGTACCATTATTTGCGGAACGCGCTACGGCAATGTCATGGCGTCGCGTGGCTCGGTTATTCCGCTGTTCGTGCAGCAGGTCGCCGATGGCAAGCCGATTACCATCACCGATCCGACCATGACCCGTTTCATGATGACGCTGACGGACGCCGTCGATCTGGTGCTGTATGCATTCAGCAATGGCAATAACGGCGACATCTTCGTTCAGAAATCGCCGGCAGCGACCGTGGAAGTGCTGGCGCGGTCTATTCTGGAATTGATGGACAAGAAGGATCACCCGATTCATGTGATGGGTAGCCGCCATGGCGAAAAACTGTACGAATCGCTGCTGAGCCGCGAAGAACGCGCCTGTGCCGTGGACATGGGCGAATACTTCCGCGTGCCGCCGGACGGACGGGACCTGAATTACGCCAAATTCGTGGACGTCGGCGAAGACCGGATTACCCAGGCCCTGCATGGTGAGGAATATAACTCGGAGAACACGCAACGGCTCGAGATCGACAGCATGAAGCGCTTATTGCTCAAGCTGGAATTCATGCAAAAAATCGCACGTGGCGAGACTGCTGTCGCCGAGGACTGACGGAATGAAAGTACTGATTACCGGCGCCAATGGCTTTGTCGGGAGCAATCTGCGCCAGCATCTGGCCGAGCGCAAGGACGTCGAGGTCATCGCGTTCAACCGTACGGACGATCCGGCGACGCTGGCCGAGCGCGTCGGCGCAGCCGATATCGTCTTCCATCTGGCCGGGGTCAACCGTCCCAAGGACCCACAGGAGTTCGTCGAGGGCAATGCCGGGCTGACAGCGGTGCTGGCCGATGCATTGCGTGCGGTCGCGGTACAGGGCGGGCGCGTTGTGCCGGTCGTGTATGCGTCGTCGATCCAGGCGGCGCTCGATAACCCGTATGGCCAGAGCAAGCGCGCGGCCGAAGGGTCGCTGTTCGCGCTCGCCGCTCAGGGCATCCCGGTATCGGTGTTCCGCCTTCCCAACGTGTTCGGCAAGTGGTGCCGGCCCAACTACAATTCGGCCGTCGCGACGTTTTGCCATAACATCGCACGCGATCTGCCGATTCAGATCGCTGATCCTGCGGTCCCGCTGAAGCTGGTGTATATCGACGACGTCGTCGACGCCTTCCTGCGCGTTATGGACGGCACGCCTGCGCAGTGCGACAGCGCGGGGTTTGCACTGGTCGCGCCGCAATACGAGACAACCGTGGGTGACCTGGCGCGCCAGATCGAGTCGTTTCGCGACAGCCGCGATAGCCTGGTCAGCGAACGTGTGGGCACGGGCCTGGTGCGCGCGCTGTATTCGACTTACGTCAGCTATCTGCCGAAAGAGCGATTTGTGTATGGGGTGATGGCACATGCCGACCAGCGCGGCAAGTTCGTCGAGTTTCTCAAAACGCCGGACAGCGGGCAATTCTCCTTCTTTACCGCCCATTCGGGAATCACCCGGGGCGGGCATTATCACCACTCCAAAACAGAAAAATTTTTGGTCATTAAAGGTGAAGCCCTTTTCAAGTTTCGACAGGTCCAGACCGGCGAAACACACGAGGTGCGCACCAGTGGCGCGAAGGCCGAAATCGTCGAAACGGTTCCAGGCTGGACGCATGACATCACGAATATCGGCGAACAGGAAATGATCGTCATGCTTTGGGCAAACGAGATTTTCGACAGGTCCCATCCCGATACTTACGCACTTCCCTTGTAAATACGATGAAAAAATTGAAAGTGATGACCGTGGTCGGCACGCGGCCTGAAATCATTCGCCTGTCGCGCGTTCTTGCCGCCCTCGACCAGCATTGCGAACATGTGCTCGTGCATACTGGCCAGAACTATGATTTCGAGTTGAACCAGGTGTTTTTCGACGACCTTGGCGTGCGCAAGCCCGATCATTTCCTGAGCAGTGCCGCGGGCAGCAAGAGTGCCGCGCACACGATCGGCAACCTCATTATCGCGGTCGACGAGGTCCTGGACCAGGTCCAGCCTGACGCCGTGCTGGTGCTGGGCGATACCAACAGCTGCCTGTCGGTGATTCCCGCCAAGCGGCGCCAGATTCCAATCTTCCACATGGAAGCGGGCAACCGCTGCTTCGACCAGCGCGTGCCTGAGGAAACCAACCGGCGCATCGTCGACCATACCGCTGACATCAACCTGACCTACAGCACCATCGCGCGCGATTACCTGTTGCGCGAAGGCCTGGCGCCGGACCGTGTCATCAAGACCGGCAGCCCGATGTTCGAAGTGTTGTCGCATTACCGTCCGCGTATCGACGCCTCCGATGTGCTGCAGCGGCTCGACCTGACCGAGCAGGGCTATTTCGTTGTCAGCGCGCACCGCGAAGAAAATATCGAATCGGACCGCTGCTTTACCAAGCTGGTGCAGGTGCTTAACAGCGTGGCCGAGGATTACCAGTTGCCGGTGATCGTCTCGACGCATCCGCGCACCCAGAAGCGCGTCGACAGCACGGGCGCCACTTTCCATCCGCTGGTGCGCCTGCTCAAGCCGCTTGGTTTTCACGACTACGTGAAGCTGCAGTTGTCGGCCCGGGCGGTGCTGTCGGACAGCGGCACCATTAATGAAGAGTCGTCGATCCTGAATTTCCCGGCATTGAACCTGCGCGAAGCGCACGAGCGCCCGGAAGGCATGGAAGAGGGCGCGGTGATGATGGTGGGCCTCGAGGTCGAGCGTGTTCGTCAGGGACTGGCCATTCTCGCTTCGCAACAGCGCGGTACCGAACGTAGCTTGCGGTTGGTCGCCGACTACGCAATGCCGAATGTTGCAGACAAAGTAGTACGGATCATTCACAGCTACACGGATTATGTGAACCGTGTCGTTTGGAAAAAGTATTAAGGAAGACCCATGCGTATTGCGCTTATTGCCGACACCTTTCCTCCCCTGCGTACCTCGGGCGCCGTACAGCTGCGCGACTTGTCGCGCGAGTTCGTCCGTCAAGGACACGAACTGACCGTGATTCTTCCGGATGCCGACTTGCAACGGCCATGGTCGATCGAAGACGTGGACGGCGCCCGCATCTTGCGCCTGAAAGCCCCACGCACGAAAGACATCGGTTACGTGCGGCGCACGCTTGGCGAATTTCTGATGCCGTTCGTCATGCGCCGCAACCTTGCAGGCAGCCCCCTTGCCGGCGTGAAATGGGACGGCGTCGTCTGGTATGCCCCGTCGATCTTTCACGGTCCGCTGGCGAACGCGCTGAAACGCGCCAGTCGATGCAAGGGCTACCTCATCATTCGCGATATCTTCCCCCAATGGGCGGCCGACATGGGATTGATGAGGAAAGGAATGTTGCCGTTTCGTTTCTTCGACGCCGTGGCGCGCTACCAGTATTCGGTGGCCGATACCATCGGCGTCCAGACCCCGGGCAACCTGAGCTATTTTTCGGAGTGGAAGCAGGTTCCCGGCCGAACCCTCGAAGTATTGCCCAACTGGCTGGGCGACGCGGCCGATATGCGCTGCACGATCCGAATTGCGGACACGCCGCTGGCAGGCCGCAAGATTTTTGTCTACGCCGGCAATATGGGCGTGGCGCAGGGCATGGATATCCTGCTCGACCTCGCGGAGCGGCTGCGCTCGCGCAATGACGTTGGCTTCCTGTTTGTCGGACGGGGCACCGACGCCGGCCGGCTGGCGTCGCTCGCCCAAGCGCGCGGGCTGGACAACGTCCTGTTCCGCGACGAGATCGATCCCGATGAAATTCCCGATCTCTACGCCCAATGTCACGTCGGCATGGTCGCCCTCGATCCGCGCCACAAATCGCACAACATTCCAGGAAAATTCCTGACCTATATGCAAAGCGGTTTGCCCGTGCTGGCGAACATCAATCCTGGAAATGACCTTGCAGGAATCATCCGCAAGGAAAAAGTCGGCATCGTCAGTGAAAACAACGATGCCGATGCACTGCACGCCATGGCGCAGGAATTGCTGGAATGCCTGAATGACGACGTGGCGTTCCCGGTGCGCTGCAAAGCCCTGTTCGAGCGTTTGTTTTCGGCAGAAACCGCAGTCCATCAAGTGGTGCACGGACTGCTTGACGCTCCGGTCGCCAGCAGCACGCGAACAAAGCGGGACGAGCAATGGGCATCGACTGTTTCGGCGCCGCTCGCATAATCCCACGAACGATCTGTGTTGTCAGGGTGTTGCAAGCAGGCAAATGCTGTGCCCAAAGGCAAGTTTGTATTGACGCTTCTTGTATAATGATCAGCTTGCCGTGCAGCCTGAATAGCATATGAATGCTGGTATTGATTGTTGATAGCGCGGTGGATTTTTAGATTACCTGAGGCCGGGTAAACGGCGCAATTGCGGTAACGGGCATACCGGAAGCCACGCAGTCATAGTTTCCGAAATCGGGATGAGCAAGTGAAAACAAATACCAAGCGGCGCCAAATTCTCGGAACATTGATTGCGGGCGGCTTCGTCCAGGGTTGTGGAGGCGGGGGTGGCAGCGGGCAAACACCGGCCGCATCGGCGCCGGTTGTAGGCACGCCGGCGGGTGCGGTCCCTCCACCGGTGGTAGTCGGACCCACGCTAAGCGACTTCGCCGGCCAACCTCTCTACATCGCGCATCGGGGCAGTGCCGCGGTATATCCGGAAGAAACGTATCTTGCGTATGACGAGAGCGTTCGTAGCGGCAATGTACTCCTCGAAGGGGACGTCGCCCTCCTTGGCGACGGTAGCCTTGCCGTCATGCATGACGCAACCGTCGACCGCACCACGACGGCCACCGGCAGCCTGAGCGCATTTGATGCGACAAGCTGGAGTGCACTGCGTGCCGACGGGAATGCCTGGCACGGCTCTAACTACGGCGATAACCTGAACGTGCCGTTGTTTCGCGACTGGATCCAGAAATACCGGAGCAGCGCAATTTTTGTCCCGGAAGATAAAGACAGCCGGTCGATGGAGCCGATGTTGAAGGTGTTCGACGAGTTAAAGCTGAACCGTGACAAGGTCTTGTTGCAATGCTTTTCGCTGAATCCGCTGAAACTGGCGCTCTCCGCCGGTTACCAGGCATGTTTTCTGAATAATAACTCGGCCACCAGTATCTCCACGGTGCAGGCATCCGGCGTAGGCTGGATCGGTTTGCCCATGAGCCCCCCTGCAGAGCTGAAGAAATGGACCGATACGGGCTTGAAAGTGCTGGTATGGACGATCAATCGCCGCTTCCAGCGTGATGAAGCGCTGAGCGTCAGTGTCCGCGGTTTCTTTTCGGATGATCCGACTTATCTGAAGGGAAAAAACGCCCTGGCTACCACTGATCAGTTCTCGACCGGAAACTGGGCCCCGGGCATGCTCGGCAACGGAAGCGATACTTCACGTGAGTTGCGCGGCGAATTCTTCAGCGGCGGCTATTGGGGATATCGTTCATCGAAATCGGGCTACATGAGCTGCCTGCACGGCTATCTGTGCCCGATAACCAACGCGGCCGGCACTCGCGGGTACACCGTCGACCTCAAGGTGTCATTCGATGAAGCGCTGGCGAATGACGGCAGCCGCTATGCATCGGTCTTCCTGGGGAGCGACGATCGGCCGTTTCTTGAAGGAAGTGAGTGGTCCGAAGGCTATAGTCTGGTGTTGCGCAAGAACGGGGCGGTCGAGATCCACAAGAAGGCATTGGGCGTCAAGGTGGCCTTGCTACGGGCGACCGCGGGCGTCCCGATTTCGGATGGCGAAGAAGTCCGTTACCGTATTGGCGTGACCCCGTCTGCAATCAGCCTGACCCGTCTCAATGCAGATGGCAGCAACGGCACGAGCGTGACGGCGTCGGATAACAGCTTCCATAGCGTCTATGTCAGCCTGGGGAGAAACGGTCTGGCGTGCCGATTCAGCGGGATCTCCATTACGTAGGATGCAGCAAAGCGCGTAGCACCCTCCTTTTCCTCCAGCGCTGATGGAGGTGCCAGGTATTTGCGAAGCGACCAATGCGACCCGTGTGGTTGCACCCGGCGCGTTCGCCCGACTTTCAATACGAAGCGATGACGAAATACAACAGGGTAAATGGCCCGTCAACAAGCAATTTGTCGCTTCGATTTGTCGAGGTCGATGCGATAAAAGCACTGGCTATTATTGGTGTGCTGATCCTCCACATGTCGTTCAAAAGCCGGATGACGGTGTCGGCGCTGGATGCCATCGGCATTCTCCAGATGGTGTTCGGCTGGGCTGTGATCGCCTTCTTTTTTGCGTCGGGGTTACTCACGCGCCCCGTGCAAAGTCGTGCCGGGCTGACGGAATTCGCCGTGTCGCGCTTCCAGCGCCTGATCGTCCCCTACCTTGTCTTCAGCCTGACGTATAAATTGCTGCTGCTCATGCTCGGTTTGGCCGGCATCGGGGCCGTACCCGGCGAGATTGCACTCGCTGATTTCCTGTTCATGCCCGTTGGTCCACAGTTTTATTTCCTGCCACTGCTTTACGTCATTTCCGTGGTTGTTGCTGCTGTCGAAATCCGGATCCGGCCGCCGCTTCTGGCCTGCCTTGGCGGCCTCGTGGTTGTCTGCGTGTACGGATTGATCCCGCTTCCGCCCATTGGCTACGGCGCAAGCCCCTTGCTCTGGCCGCTTTATTTGTTCTCGTATGTCGCCGGCCGTGCGATGTCGGAGCGCGGCCCACGCCTGCGCGCCCGGAACCTGGGAATCGTCCTGGCATTTGCCATCGGCGCGGCGCTGCTCCATTTGGCGCCCGTCATTCTCTATGTATGTGTAGCGCCGCTGATGTTCACTCTGTTCGGCCGCTATCCACGCGCAGCGAGACTCATTGAATGTTCGCGTCTCGGAAAATATTCGTCAGCGATCTACGTCTGGCACGCACCTGTTGTCATGCCGATGGTCAGCATCATTTGCTTCAAAGTCTTCCATGGCTCCCTTGTCATGGTGCTGCCTTTGCTGGTGCTGACAATCTCGACATGTATCTTGCTGGGCGGCGTCACAAGACGGTTTGAAACTTTGCGTTTCTGGCGTTTTTAAAATTTTGTCAGGTAATCCGGTTTTCCCGGGCCAGTCAGTGAATTAAAGGTTATTGCATTGTTCTCATTTATCCGTAAGTTAGGCAAGAATACGTGGCACGGCTGTGTCATCGTCAGCGCTGCAAATATCGCCAGTGCAGCCACACCGGCCTCCAACGGCCAGTCGGGTTACATCAACATGCCGAACGCCACCGTCGAAGCGGATGGCGTCGTCAGCGTCGGATATAGTTACGACAATCCCTATGGTGCGCTTTGGGTCTCGGCAAGCGTGTTGCCATTCCTTCAAGTCAGCGGCCGCTACGTCTCCATTAACGGTATCCCGGGCTTTTCCAGCCGACGCGACGACTTCGGCAGCAATTACGGCCGGTTCAAGGACAAGGTCTTCGATGCGAAGCTCGCGCTGCTGAAAG
>Ga0213836_101075_pt1 | contig 17898 bp, 15 predicted proteins | sample SWPATP03_FD_160578 | JGI IMG/M metagenome (GOLD analysis project Ga0213836, IMG submission 160578) | Coastal seawater microbial communities from Marineland, Florida, United States - SWPA TP0 #3 | ecosystem: Environmental > Aquatic > Marine > Coastal | place: USA: Florida | collected 2016-08-05
ACTGGCTGCCGGCTTCGCTGACCATGCGCACGGCGCGCTCGATGACTTCAGGGGAATACTTGGGTTGCTTTTTCATAGCTCCATTTTCTCAAACAATGGAGCCTCTACAAAACCCGGGGCGATTCAGCCTCCGCCTTGGCTAAGGTCGATAGTGCGGCATGTACGTCTTCCGACTTCGTGTGTGTGTACCGCTTAAGTTGGGTCCAAGTCTTATGCCCTGTGAGCAGCGCAACCTGTGGGATGGTCAGCCCGACGCGGAACAAGTCGCTTGTCGCCTTGTGTCTGAGGTCGTGGAACCGAAGGTCATCGATGCCGACCTTAACGCACGCACGGGTGAACGCAGTGCTTACGCTTGACGCCTGATATGGGAAGACACGACCGACTTTGCGCATTGCCAGGATCGGTTCAACTAATGCCCATGCGGCAGGGAGCAGTGGCACTGTTTGATGGTTCCCTTCTTTCTTGCGGGGGTCCTTCCGGTCGCGAATGACTACCGTACGCTTCTCCTCGTTCACGTCTTCCAGCAGGATGGAGCAGATTTCATCCTGCCGCATCGCAGTGGTCAAGGCGAACGCACACAAGGTTGTCATTGGGATGCGCTGGCGCTTGTTAGCGGCCCAGAATCCGTATAGCTTTTCCAGTTCCGCAGTTGTCGGCTCTCGATCACGCTCGATACTACGGGTGCTTACCTTGCGTGCACTAAGGTCCCTGCGAGCGTCACGGGCGAGGTCAGTAGGTAGGTCCATCCTGCGTGAATGCTTTCCCCACTTCAGGATGGCTCCGAAGAACGACAGGTCCGCTGCGATGGTTACACCGCCAGCGCCAGCTTGTACTCTTGTGTCGATGAAGTCACGCAGGTGGATGCTGTTGATGCGTTTGAGTGGGATGGTGCCAAGCTCTCGCTTCAGCATGGCATGGGTCGCCTGTTTGGTACGGCCGCCCATGTTACACTCTTGGGCGTAGCCATCGATCAGATCGCCTACGCTGTATCCTTCAGGAACTGGCTGGTAACCGCTCGCGACAATGTGCTCCGCTTGTACTTCAATCTGCTTCGCCCATATCTCGGCATCCCGCTTCCGGGTGAAAGTCTGTCCCCGGTACATCCCATCTCGTCGTACCTGAGCACGCCACTTCCCGCTTGGGAGCTTTGTGAACGTCGCCATCGTGTGCAATCACTGTGTGTTGAGTTATGCCCCGATTATGACCGATTTAACCCTACTGTGTGCACTCCGTGTGCACTGAATGCTGCACATGAATGAAATTGAAGAAAAAAACACTAGTAAAAACAAACGCTTACTGAGTGTTGCGCCGATGATGGACTGGACCGACCGCCACTGCCGCGTCTTCCACCGCCAGATCACGCGCCACACCTGGCTGTACACCGAGATGGTGACCACCGGCGCCCTCGTGTATGGGGATGTCGCACGCCACCTGCGCTACGACGAGATCGAGCATCCGATCGCCCTGCAACTGGGCGGCAGCGAGCCGGCCGACCTGGCGAAAAGCGCGAAGCTGGGCCAGGAGTGGGGCTATGACGAGATCAACCTGAATTGCGGCTGCCCGTCCGAACGCGTGCAGCGCGGGGCCTTCGGCGCCTGCCTGATGAACGAGCCGCAACTGGTGGCCGACTGCGTCAAGGCCATGCGCGACGCGGTCTCGATCGACGTCACCGTGAAACACCGCATCGGCATCGACAAGAACGAGGACTATGGTTTCGTGCGCGATTTCGTCGGCACCATTGCCGACGCCGGCTGCCGCACCTTCATCGTCCACGCCAGGAATGCCGTGTTGAAGGGCCTGTCGCCCAAGGAAAACCGCGAGATTCCGCCGCTGCGCTACGAGGTCGCCTACGAACTCAAGCGCGAATTTCCCGAACTGGAAATCATCATCAACGGCGGCGTCAAGACGGATGACGAGATCGCACTGCACCTGGAGCAGGTGGACGGCGTCATGCTCGGGCGCGAGGCTTATCACAATCCCTACATGATGGCGAATTGGGACGCGCGCTTCTATGGCGCCGACGTGGCGCCGAAGTCGCGCGCCGAGATCCTGGCGGCGATGGTGCCGTATATCACGGCCCAGTTGGCCGAGTACGGCCCGGTCGGTCTCAAGCTCAACAGCATCACGCGCCACATGCTGGGCCTGACCGCCGGCTTGCCGGGCGCGCGCCTTTTCCGGCAAATGCTGTCGGATCCGAAGAAACTGGCGACGGCCGACCCGCAACTGCTGCTCGAAGCGGCAGCCCAGATCCGCGCCATGTAATCGTGCTGTACAGCAGAGGGCCGGCAAGCGGCCCTCTTTGACTTACCCTTCCGTCCCAATTCGCTTCCCATTGCATTAAAAATAATGCCGAATTCGCCATTTCGGTTGCCCTGAATCACTCCCTCTGATCACATCGACAAGAACACCCGTTCGTTTTCTCTTGCGTGTAGGAAATTTGCTACACGGAAATGAAGATATGTGTAGACATGTCAAGCCTGCGCTTGCTCAAGGGCAAGACCCAATCCATAATTTCAGGCATGGGATTGCGATTCGAATCTGATCAACAGACAGGGAAGGCCAAATGAATTTATCGAAGATGAAAGTCGGCGTGCGCCTGGGGCTGGGTTTTGCCCTGGTACTGGCGCTGCTCGTGGTGGTGACGGTGGTCGGCATCTTGCGCATGGCGCAGATCCAGGACCGCCTCGACCACGTGGTCAGCGTCAACAATGTATCGAGCCGTGCTGTCATCGAGATGCGTAACAACGTCCTTGACCGCCTCGCTTCGCTGCGCGTGCTGACCCTGATGACCGAAGCGACCGAGATGGAACCTGAACTCAAGAAGTTCAAGGAACAGACCGCCAAGTACGACGAAGCGCAGAAGAAGGTCAGCCGCATCTTCACGGAAAGCGGCACCGATGGCGGAAAAGCCTTGCTGGCTGAAGTCAAGGGCCACGAAGCCACCGCCATGCCTGCCATCGCCAAGGCTTCGGAACTGTATCTGGCCAACGACGCCATGAGCGCGACCCGCGTCATGATCAAGGAAGTGCGTCCGGTCCAGAAGAAGTGGACCGAAGCGCTCGACAAGCTGGTCGCCATGGAAGACAAGCAGAGCGCCGAAAGCCAGGTCGCAGCCGAAGCAGCGTTCACCAATGCCCGCAACTTCATGCTCGCCATGCTGGTCGCCGCCGTCGCCATGGGCGTGGCAGCAGCCTGGGTCATCAGCCGTAGCCTGATCAAGCAGCTCGGCGGCGAGCCGGACTACACGGCACGCATCGCGGGCAGCATCGCCCACGGCGACCTGGCCATCGCCATCGACACCAGCACCGCCGAACGCGGCAGCCTGCTGGCCGAGATGAACGAGATGCGCAACAGCCTGGTCAATATCGTCGGCCAGGTGCGCCGCGGCACCGAGACCATCGGCACCGCCTCGCGCGAAATCGCCGCCGGCAACATCGACCTGTCCTCGCGTACCGAACTGCAGGCCAGCTCGCTGGAAAAGACCGCTTCGGCGATGGAAACCCTGACCACCACCGTCAAGCAGAACGCGGAACACGCTCGTGAAGCCAACCAGCTCGCGGCGAGCGCTTCGGACGTGGCCCGCAAGGGCGGCGACGTGGTCTCGCAAGTGGTCGGCACGATGGGCGAGATCAACAGCTCGGCCAACAAGATCGCCGACATCATCAGCGTCATCGACGGCATCGCCTTCCAGACCAACATCCTGGCGCTGAACGCGGCAGTCGAAGCGGCACGTGCCGGCGAACAAGGCCGTGGCTTCGCCGTCGTGGCCTCGGAAGTGCGCAACCTGGCCCAGCGTTCGGCAGCGGCCGCCAAGGAAATCAAGACCCTGATCGGCGACTCGGTCGAGAAGGTCGAGCGCGGCAGCAAGCTGGTCGGCCAGGCCGGCGTGACGATGGAAGAAGTCGTCGCCAGCGTCAAGCGCGTCACCGACATCATGGGCGAAATCGCCAGCGCCAGCGCCGAGCAGAGCGCCGGCATCGAGCAGGTGAATATGTCGATCATCGAGATGGACAGCATGACCCAGCAAAACGCCGCACTGGTCGAAGAAGCAGCGGCCGCCGCGCAGAGCCTGCAGGACCAGGCCGGCGAACTGGGCCGCGTGGTCAGCATCTTCAAGCTGGTCGAAGGCGAAGAACAGGCGCCAGCGCCAGCGGCACCAGCCATCGCGCAAGCGCCGAAGACGGCCAACCTGCCGGCGCTGCGTACGCCCGCCGCACGTCCGGCACGTCCTGCGCGTGCGCCGGTGAAAAAGAGCGCCGCCAGCGCAGCACCGGCCAAGCCGAAGAAGGCGCCGGTTGCCGCAGGCAGCGACGAATGGGAAGAATTTTAATTTTTTGACGGTTTAACTTACCGGCGGGCGCCGCCCGCCGACTCACTGAAAGACCGCAAGCAGTCAGCGGCTGATCAACAAAAACTACATAGGAACGATAATCATGAAAAAAACTACCCTGATCGCTACCCTGGCATTCGCCACCATCGCCGGCTCGGCATTCGCCGGTGAGACGCCAGCGTCGTTCGACCCAGCCAAGTGCAAGGTCGAATACCCGAAAGCCTCGCTGATGAACGAAGAGCAGGGCACTACCTCGATGTCGTTCCTCGTCAACAGCGACGGCAGCGTCGCCGATTCCAAGCTGGACAAGTCGAGCGGCTTCAAAGGCCTCGACAACGCCGCCAAGAAAGGCCTGAGCGCCTGCAAGTTCAAGCCGGGCACGAAGGACGGTTCGCCAGCCCAGACCTGGGCCAAGGTCGACTACGCATGGAAGCTCGACTAATCTTCGCGTTAGTCAGTATCGACGACAGCCGGCCTTGCGCCGGCTGTTTTGTTTTGCGGCGCCCGGTTTGAATAGCGGGCTGATCCGTGCGCCGGGGGAAAGCCCAGCGGGGTAGCATAAGGTTTCCAATTTGTAAATGGATTCGGGTCGAATGTACAGCGTGTAAGCACTTGCATCAATTCAACAGTGCGCTGGGGCGTTTGGCTAAAGTAATCACACACCGAACAATAAGGAGCACTTCATGAAACGCATTCTCTGCACCGTTGCAGCTGCCCTGATCAGCACCGCCGCGTTCACGCCCGCCGCGCAAGCGCAGCACAACCGCACCGAAGTCATCGTCGTGCAAAAGGCCCCGCCTGCGCTGCGCCGCGAAGCGGTGCCAGCGGCGCGCCGCGGCTATGAATGGATTCCGGGCTACTGGAACTGGTCGGGCCGCCGCTACACCTGGGTCAAGGGCCACTACGAGAAAGTACGCCGCGGCTATGTCTACGCCCGTCCCGAATGGCGCCAGGGTGACAACGGCTGGACGCTGCAGCGTGGTGGTTGGCGCGCTGGCGACCGTGACGGCGACGGCGTGCGTAATCGCGACGATGCGCGTCCGAACAACCCGAATCGCAACTGATCCGGCCGTGCTGTCCATGGCCGGCGCCTGAACGAGAAGGTCACCTGAGGTGGCCTTTTTTTCTTTTTGTCGCTGGAAACATCTGCAATAGTTTGCTGACAAAAATGTATCGATTGTAAGCACTTGCATCATTTCTACTGTGCGCAAGAAACTTTAACTATAGTGATTTCACACCGAACCGAAAGGAGCACTACCATGAAACGAATTCTCTTCACTGTTGCAGCTGCCGTGATCAGTACCGCCGCCTTCGCCCCGGTTGCACAAGCACAGCACAACCGTACCGAAGTCATCGTCGTGCAGAAGGCGCCGCCCGCCCTGCGCCGCGAAGCGGTTCCGGCCGCACGCCGCGGCTACGAATGGATCCCGGGTTACTGGAACTGGACCGGCCGCCGCTACACCTGGATTGGCGGCCACTACGAACGTGTTCGTCACGGCTATGTCTACGCCCGCCCTGAATGGCGCCGCGGCGACAACGGCTGGGTGATGGAACGCGGCGGCTGGCGTAACGGCCCACGCGGCGACCGTGACGGCGACGGCGTTTCCAACCGCGCCGACCGCGACCGGGACGGCGACGGCGTGCGCAACCGCGACGATGCGCGTCCGAACAACGCGAACCGTTATTGATCCGATGGAGCAGGCGCAAGCGGGCGCCTGAAACGAGAAAGGCCACCTGATGAGGTGGCCTTTTTTTACGTCAATTTCTGGTGTTACTTGTAATAGCCGCTCGAGAAGACCATATCGTCGGCCTTTTCGAAATACACGGTCTTGGCCTGGATTTCCTTGGTCACCGGATTCGGCCACTTGTAGTCGGACGTACCCTTGCCGGCGGCCTTGGCCTTGCCGACGATGTCCTTGATGAATTCCTTGCCGTCCGCATCCTTCAGGGCCGACACATCCTTGCCGATCAGCTTGGCATTGGTGCCATGCGCCAGCACCATGCCGTTCAGGTCGTACACCGAAATGTACAGGTCGCGGTCGACGAACTGACCCTTGTTGTTCGAAATCTCGGCCAGGGTCTTGTCCTTGCCGTTGGCTTTCAGGAAGGCGGTCGCCTTCTTGACCATCGCCGTGGCTTCTTCCTTGGTGCCGTGATCGGCAGCAAACGACGGCGCCGACATGATCAGGGCGGCCGAGACGGCCAGCGTGCGGAATACTGCTTTCATAGTCATCCTTTAAGAATAAAACGCATCATTGCGTGAGGGGGGTATCGGCACGAATTCGCATTGCTGAAGGGGCAGTCGCCGAATCGCAACACTAATTTCAAATAAGACGGACCCTATAACCAAGAGTCATTTCTTTTGCTGTGCGTCAATATAGAATACAGAAAAAATCTACCTTGAGGCAAAGAATAATGAACTTTCGTAACCTTAGGATCGGCACCCGCCTGGCTGCAGGTTTCGGCACGCTGTTGGTCTTGCTGGCCGTGGTCGTCCTCATCAATACCGTACTCGGCAATGCCAACCGCGCGCGCCTGAATGCCGGCATCACGGCTGCCAACCAGAAAGCCGTGCTCGTCGCCACGATGAAAAGTGCGCAGCTCCAGAGCGGCATCGCCATCCGTAACATCGGTTTGCAAAGCGATGTGGCCGCCATGCAAAAGGAAGAAGCGCGCATCAAGGAACTGCATACCCGTTATGAAAGCGCGCGCAACGCGCTGCTGGCAGTCGGCCTGAATGCCGGGGAGCAGCAGCGCCTGACCGAGCTTGCCCGCATCGACACGGCCCTGCAAAAGCCGTTCAAGGAAGCAATGGGCCAGGCCTTGGCTTTCGATGCCGAAGGCGCCGTCAAGACGATCGTCACCAAGGTCGACCCGCTCAACCAGGCCGCACTGGTGGAAATGGACCAGCTGGTCGCGCAGGCGAATGCCGCCACCAGGGCCGTGCTGACCGAGGCCGCCGGCCAGGACCGCCAGCTCGAGCTGATCACGCTGGTGGTCAGCGCGCTGGCCATTGCCGCTGGCGCGCTGTTCGCCTGGCTGATCACGCGCACCATCGCCGGCCCCCTGCACGAGGCGGTGTCGGTGGCCGAACGCGTGGCCGAAGGCGACTTGACGTCGCAGATCGAGGCCAGCGGCCGCGACGAGATCACCCGCCTGTATGCGGCGCTGCGCAAGATGAACGACAACCTGGCCACCATGGTGGGCGACGTACGCACCGGCACCGAGAGCATCGGCACGGCATCGCGCGAAATCGCGGCCGGCAACCTCGACCTGTCGAGCCGCACGGAGCAGCAAGCGAGTGCGCTGGAAGAAACCGCGTCCTCGATGGAAGAGCTGACCGCGACCGTGCGCCAGAATGCCGATAACGCGCTGCAGGCGAACCAGCTCGCGGATTCGGCTTCCGGCGTCGCCCGCCGCGGGGGCGAGGTCGTGGCGCAAGTCGTGGCCACCATGGGTTCGATCAACGCATCCTCGAAGAAGATCGTCGACATCATCAGCGTCATCGACAGCATCGCGTTCCAGACCAACATCCTGGCGCTGAACGCCGCAGTGGAAGCGGCGCGTGCCGGCGAGCAGGGCCGTGGTTTCGCGGTGGTTGCCTCCGAGGTGCGTTCGCTGGCGCAACGCTCGGCCACTGCCGCCAAGGAAATCAAGGCCCTGATCGACGACTCGGTGGCCAATGTCGGCGTCGGCAGCACCCTCGTCGCCGAGGCCGGCAGCACGATGGACGAGATCGTCTCGAGCGTGCATCGTGTCACCCAGATCATCGCCGAGATCCGTTCGGCCAGCGCCGAGCAGAGCGCCGGCATCGAGGAAGTCAACCAGGCCATCGGCCAGATGGACCAGACCACGCAGCAGAATGCCGCGCTGGTCGAGCAGGCCGCGGCTTCGGCCGAGGCGATGGAAGACCAGGCGGCCGCCCTGGCGCGCATGGTCTCCGTGTTCAAGCTGAACAATACGCAGCCGCGCATCGCGGCCAATGGGGCGCCGTTGCCTGGCGCTCGCAAGGCTGCGCAGGCACGCCGGCTGGCGCTGGCGGGCGAGGAGTGGGTGGAGCACTGAAGCTTGTCGTGAGAGCGAAACAAAAAGGCTGCCGCGGCAGCCTTTTTGCTTGTGCGTGTCCCGATGAAAAACTTCGTCGACAATAAAAAAGGGTTACACGCCGAAGCATGTAACCCTTTCTTTTACTACTGAATTCTTGGGGTGGCTGATGGGGCTCGAACCCACGACAACAGGAATCACAATCCTGGACTCTACCAACTGAGCTACAGCCACCACTGGTCTTGCTTTCTATCTCTGTATTGCCGAGACAGAGCAAGATTATACAAACCTCAAAGCAAACTGGCAAGCCTATTTGTTCTGTGCAATCAAGATACCGCCAGCAGGGCTCGCGACGACCTCGTGGGTCGGCGGATCGATCCCCAGCAGGCCGGAAAACGCGGCCGACAGCGCGGTCGCGCTGGCGCTCGTGTAGCCGTCGAGGCGGGCAGGGGTTGTGCTCGCCGGGCGTGCGATGCCGGCGGCCACGAGCAGCCGGGCAAGATGGCGTGCCACCGCGTCGCCGGTGTCGATCAGGGTCACGGCGCGCTCCGTGCTTGCCGCGATCACGCCTTCGATCGACGCCTGCACCAGCGGATAGTGGGTGCAGCCCAGCACCAGCACGTCGGCGCCGGCTTCTAACAGGGGTTCGATGTAGCGGCGCAGCAGGGCAGTCGTCGCAGCCGAGTCCAGTTCGCCCAGTTCGATCTGGTCGACCAGGCCGTGGCAAGGCTGGAGCAGGAAACGCGCGCCGGTGCTGTGCGCGATCTGGTCGCGCAGCAGCAGGAATTTCTTGCCGCTGAGGGTCACTTCAGTGGCGAGCACGCCAACCGTCTTGCTGGTTGACGCCGCCGCTGCCGGTTTCAGGCCGGGTTCGACGCCGACGATCGGCATGGCCGTATAGCGCTCGCGCAGCAGGGCGATGGCGGCGACGGTGGCCGTGTTGCAGGCGACGACAATCGCCTTCGCGCCGTGCTCGACAAAGAAATCGCCGATGGCGAGCACGCGTTCGGAGACGGCCTGTTCCGACTTCGCACCGTAAGGGGCGAAGCCGGAATCGGCGAAGTACATCAGGTGTTCGTGCGGCAGTTGCGCGCGGATGTGGCGCAGGACGGAGAGGCCGCCGACGCCGGAGTCGAAGATGCCGATGGGGGCGTCGGGGGCCATGGATGCTGAAGTGGGTGTTAGATAGCGTTGACCGGAATGCCTTTCAGCGATTCGATCCTGGCTGCCCATTCCTTCGGTCCGGTGTTGTGCACCGAGGTACCGGTCGAATCGACCGCCACCGTCACCGGCATGTCCTGCACGTCGAACTCGTAGATCGCTTCCATGCCCAGGTCTTCGAAACCGACGACCCTGGCCGACTTGATCGCCTTCGACACCAGGTAGGCCGAGCCGCCGACCGCCATCAGGTAGGCCGACTTGTGGCGCTGGATCGATTCGATCGCCATCGGGCCGCGCTCGGCCTTGCCGATCATCGAGATCAGGCCGGTCTTCTCCAGCATCATGTCGGTGAATTTGTCCATGCGCGTCGCCGTCGTCGGACCGGCCGGGCCCACGACTTCGCTGCCGACCGGGTCGACCGGGCCGACGTAATAAATCACGCGGTTGGTGAAGTCCACCGGCAGCGATTCGCCCTTGGCCAGCATGTCCTGGATGCGCTTGTGCGCGGCGTCGCGGCCGGTCAGCATCTTGCCGTTCAGGAGCAGGGTCTGGCCCGGCGTCCACGAAGCGACTTCTTCCTTCGTCAGCGTATTCAGGTCGACGCGCTTGGATTTCTGCGTGTCCGGCATCCACTGCACGTCAGGCCAGCTCGACAGCGCAGGCGGCTCTATGTACGAAGGACCCGAGCCGTCGAGCACGAAGTGGGCGTGGCGGGTAGCCGCGCAGTTCGGGATCATGGCGACCGGCTTCGATGCCGCATGGGTCGGGTACATGTTGATCTTGACGTCGAGCACGGTCGTCAGGCCGCCCAGGCCCTGGGCGCCGATGCCGAGCGCATTGATCTTGTCGCACAGTTCGATACGCAGTTCCTCAAGCTTGTTCTGCGGGCCGCGCTGTTTCAGCTCGTACATGTCGATGTCTTCCATCAGCGACTCTTTCGCCATCAGCATCGCCTTTTCGGCGGTACCGCCGATGCCGATGCCGAGCATGCCCGGCGGGCACCAGCCTGCGCCCATCAGAGGCACGGTCTTCATGACCCAGTCGACCAGCGAGTCGGACGGGTTGAGCATCACGAACTTGGTCTTGTTTTCCGAGCCGCCGCCCTTGGCCGCCACTTTCACGTCGACGGTATTGCCTTCGACCAGTTCCATGTGGACCACGGCAGGGGTGTTGTCCTTGGTGTTCTTGCGCTCGAAGTGCGGGTCGGCCACGATCGAGGCGCGCAGCTTGTTGTCTTCGAAGTTGTAGGCGCGGCGCACGCCTTCGTTGACGGCGTCGGTGACGGTGCCGCTGAACCCTTCGAAGCGCACGCCCATGCCGATCTTCAGGAAGACGTTGACGATACCGGTGTCCTGGCAGATCGGACGCTTGCCTTCGGCGCACATGCGCGAATTGGTCAGGATCTGCGCGATGGCGTCTTTCGCCGCCGGGCTTTGCTCGGCCTCGTAGGCGCGCGCCAGGTGGGCGATATAGTCAGCCGGGTGGTAATAGCTGATGTATTGCAGCGCGGCTGCGACGGATTCGATCAGGTCTTCCTGTTTGATGACTGTCATGACAATTCTCGGGAGAAGTTAATGAGGCTTGGACTGGTTGTACGTGGCCGTGACGATGCGGTCGGTGTAGGCGATTGCCAGCGCCGACAGCAGGAAAACGGTATGGATGACGGTTTGCGCGACCAGCACCTTGACATCGTAGGCGCCGGCGTTGATGAAGGTTTTCAACAGGTGGATCGACGAGATGCCGACGATCGCCATCGCCAGCTTGGTCTTGAGCACGGAAGCATTCACGTGCGAGAGCCACTCGGGCTGGTCGGGATGGCCTTCCAGGTTCATGCGCGAGACAAAGGTTTCGAAGCCGCCGACGATCACCATGATCAACAAATTCGAGATCATGACCACGTCGATCAGGCCCAGCACGACCAGCATGATCGTCGTTTCGGTCAGCTTGGTCGGGCGGGTGGAATTCGGGACGGTGACGGCGTCGAGGATGTGATTCAGGGAGTCGACGTTGCCGAACGCGGCGCCGATCAGGTCCTTCAGTTCGACCCAGAAATGGAAGACGTAGACGCACTGCGCCAGGATCAGGCCGAGGTAGAGCGGCAATTGCAGCCAGCGGCTGGAAAAAATCAGTCTGTTCAGCGGGGTGAGCTGTGGAGCTCCGTGCGGGGAAGGGTCTTGCGCCATTGAATACGACTCCAGGGTGCCGGCAAAATACAGCCCATCATTTTACACCTCCGGCGCGCGCTTGCAGATGACCGCGTCGGTTTGCCCGCCGGTTGGTAAAATCGCACTCAAACAGGGAGACGCGTTGTAAGCGCTCAGTAAGCGGGCGCGCCTAAGGTGTCTGGCAAAACTACTACTACTTGGAGACTAGCATGTCCGAAACCGAGACCAATCAAGAAAACCATGGCTTGCAGGAAAACCGGGTGTTCACACCGCCTGCCGGGTTTGCCGCCAAGGCAGCCGTCGCCGGCATGGATGCGTACAAGGCCTTGTGCGACGAAGCCGAGCGGGATTACGAAGGCTTCTGGGGCCGCCTGGCCCGTGAACACCTCGACTGGCACAAGCCGTTCACGACCACCCTCGACGATTCGAAGGCGCCGTTCTATGCATGGTTCCCCGACGGCCAGCTGAACGCCTCGTACAACTGCCTCGACCGCAACCTGCAGAACGGCAACGCCGAAAAAACCGCGATCATCTTCGAGGCCGACGACGGCAGCGTTACCCGCGCGACCTACCGCGAGCTGCACGAACGCGTCTGCAAGTTCGCCAACGGCCTCAAGTCCCGCGGCATCAAGAAGGGCGACCGCGTCATCATCTATATGTCGATGTCGATCGAAGGCGTGGCCGCGATGCAGGCCTGCGCCCGCATCGGCGCCACCCACTCGGTGGTGTTCGGCGGCTTCTCGGCCAAGTCGCTGCAGGAACGCATCATCGACGCCGGCGCCGTGGCCGTCATCACCGCCGACGAGCAACAGCGCGGCGGCAAATCCCTTCCCCTGAAAGCCATCGTCGACGAAGCGCTGGCGCTGGGCGGCTGCGACAGCCTGCGCGACGTCATCGTCTACAAGCGCACCGGCGGGAACATCGCCTGGAACGAAGGGCGCGACATCTGGCTCAACGAACTGGTCGACGGCCAGTCCGCCGACTGCGAGCCGGAATGGGTCGATGCCGAGCATCCGCTGTTCATCCTCTACACCTCGGGCTCGACCGGCACGCCGAAGGGCGTCCAGCACTCGACTGGCGGCTTCCTGCTGTGGGCCGCACTGACGATGAAATGGACCTTCGACATCAAGCCGGACGACGTGTTCTGGTGTACGGCCGACATCGGCTGGGTCACCGGCCACAGCTATATCGCCTATGGCCCGCTGGCCGTCGGCGCCACCGAAATCGTGTTCGAAGGCGTGCCGACTTTCCCGAACGCGGGCCGCTTCTGGGACACCATCGCCAAGCACCACGTTTCGATTTTCTACACCGCGCCGACTGCGATCCGCTCGCTGATCAAGGCCTCCGACGTCAACCCGGAAGTCCATCCGAAGAACTACGACCTGTCCTCGCTACGCCTGCTCGGTTCGGTCGGCGAGCCGATCAATCCGGAAGCCTGGATGTGGTACTACAAGAATGTCGGCCAGGAACGGTGCCCGATCGTCGACACCTTCTGGCAAACGGAAACCGGCGGCCACATGATCACGCCGCTGCCGGGCGCCACGCCCATGGTGCCGGGCTCGTGCACGCTGCCGCTGCCGGGCATCATGGCGGCGATCGTCGACGAAGCCGGCGCCGACGTGCCGAACGGGCAGGGCGGCATCCTGGTGGTGAAACGTCCGTGGCCGTCGATGATCCGCACCATCTGGAACAACCCGGAACGTTTTAAAACCAGCTACTTCCCCGAAGAACTGGGCGGCAAATATTACCTGGCCGGCGACGGCGCGATCCGCAACAAGGACACGGGCTACTTCACCATCACCGGCCGTATCGACGACGTGCTCAACGTCTCGGGCCACCGCATGGGCACCATGGAAATCGAGTCGGCGCTGGTGGCCAATCCGATCGTGGCCGAAGCAGCCGTGGTCGGCAAACCGGACGACACCACCGGCGAATCGATCTGCGCCTTCGTCGTGCTGAAGCAAGCCCGTCCGACCGGCGAGGAAGCGAAGAAGCTGGCGGCGGACTTGCGCGCCTGGGTCGGCAAGGAAATCGGCCCGATCGCCAAGCCGAAAGAGATCCGCTTCGGCGACAACCTGCCGAAGACGCGTTCCGGCAAGATCATGCGCCGCCTGCTGCGCGTGCTGGCCAAGGGCGAAGCGATCACGCAGGATGTGTCGACGCTGGAAAATCCGGCGATCCTGGAGCAGCTCAAGGAATCGGCGTAATTGTGTGGTCCGAGCGGCCCGCGTTTGATGTGCAGGGCCGCGCATCGTTATAATGTGAACATGACACGGAATGTTCGACATGCGCTGACAAGCTGGATCGCGATGCTTGCGCTCCTGTTCGGCGCGCTCGCGCCGACGCTGTCGCACGCCTTTGCGCGCGCGGACGCGCAGGAGCTCGTCTTTCCTGTCTGTAGTGCGTCCGGACATGCCGCACCGGACGTGAAACACACCGGGATCGACCTCGGCGTCGATCCCTTCAAGCATTGCCCCTTCTGTGCCGACCAGCATCACGCGCCGGGCCTGCTGCCGCAGTCGCCTGCCGCCATGCTCGTCATTGGCGACACGGTCCTGCCTTCCCTGTTCTATCAGGCTCCCGAGCCGCTGTTTCACTGGGCCGCGACCCGCTCGCGCGGACCGCCCGCCGTTTCCTGATTTGCCTCGATAACGTTGCGCATGTCTTCAATGGCATGCGCCGCGGCCGCATTCTACTATCAGGAACGACCTATGAAACAGACTTCGCTCGCGCTGGCCATCCTGGCCGCGTTCTCTTCCGCCGCCCATGCACAGGAGGCCCCTGAAAAAGAGATGGGCACGGTGCTCGTCACCGGCAACCGCCCGACCTCGCTGCCGACCCAGATCCCGACCACGATCGAAGGCATCAGCGCCGCCGACATCGCCCGCACGATCAACGCCACGGACGCGGAAGACGCGCTCAAATACCTGCCGAGCCTGCTGGTGCGCAAGCGCTACATCGGTGACTACAACCACGCCGTGCTGTCGACGCGCGCCTCCGGCACCGGCAACAGCGCACGTTCGGCCGTGTACGCGGACGGCATCCTGCTGTCGAACTACCTCGGCAACGGCGCCACTTTCGCGCCGCGCTGGGGCATGGTCACGCCCGGCGAAATCGAGCGCGTCGACGTGCTGTACGGTCCTTTCTCGGCGGCGTATGGCGGCAATTCGGTGGGCGCCGTCGTCGATTACGTGACGCGCATGCCGCGCCGCTTCGAGGCGCACGCCAAACTGTCGCTGGCCCACCAGCCGTTCAGCCTCTACAACACGCACGACAGTTTCAACGGCAGGCAGGGCAGTGTGTCGCTGGGCGACCGGTCGGGGGCGTGGTCCTGGTTTATCGACCTCAGCCGCAATGACAGCGATGGGCAGCCGCAAACCTTCGTGACGCGCCTGCCGGGTGCCGGTACGGCGACGAGTGGCGCCGACAGTGTCAGCGGCGCCGTGCCCGGCCGGGACCGGAGTTTCCGCGACTGGCTGATCCTGGGCACGGCGACCCAATACCACACGGTGCAGGATCATGTAAAAGCCAAGCTGGCCTACGATTTCTCGCCGACCGTGCGCGCGACCTATGTGCTGGGCCTGTGGCAGAACGATTCCGAAGGCCGGCCCGCCAGCTACCTGAGGAATGGCGCCGGCCAGCCGGTCTACAGCGGGCCGGTCACGATCGGTGGCCGCACTTACACGCTCGGCCAGACCGATTTCAACGTCTCGAACGAAGAACTGCGCCACGTGATGCACGGGCTGACAGTCAAAAGCTTCACCAAAGGCGTCTTCGACTGGGAACTAGCCGCCAGCGTGTATGACTATGCCGACGACACGCTGCGCGCCGCGACGCTCGCGCTGCCCGGCGCACTCAATGGTGGAAGGGGCCGCATTGTCGACGGCAGCGGCACCGGCTGGAACACCTTCGCCGCAAAAGGCATCTGGCGTCCGCAAGGACAGGGCGGAGCGCATATCGTCGACTTCGGCTACCAGCGCGAGGCCTACAAGCTATCGAGTATCGAACATGCGACGGCCGACTGGATCAACGGTGCGCCAGGCGCGCGCAACGCCGCGTTTGGCGGACGCACGCAGACCCAGGCCTTGTACGGCCAGGACACCTGGCGCTTTGCGCCGCAGTGGAAAGCCGTGCTGGGGATGCGCCTGGAACGTTGGGAAGCGAGCGAGGGCCGCACTTCGAACGCCGTCACCACCGTTGCGCATCCGGAGCGGCACGGGACCTACGCGTCGCCCAAGGCGGCGCTGGCGTATCAAGCCACGCTTGATTGGACAGTGAAGGCCTCGGTGGGACGCGCGGTGCGCATGCCGACCGTCTCCGAGCTGTACCAGGGCGGCGTGAACGGCGTCGGCGTGCTGATCAATAACGACCCGAACCTGGCGCCCGAGCGGTCCTGGACCGGCGAGCTGACGGCCGAGCGCAAGCTCGAGAGCGGCTCGCTGCGGCTGACCGCCTTCGGCGAGCGCACCACGGACGCCTTGTATTCGCAGACGAATGTGCTGGTGACGCCGAACGTCACGAATGTCCAGAATGTGGGTCGCATCGATACCAAGGGCTTTGAGCTGGCCTATGGCGCGACGGACGTCCTGCGGCCGGGACTGGACCTGAACGCCAGCCTCACCTGGACCGATTCGACCATTGAACGCAACGACAAGTTTCCGGCCAGCGTAGGCAAGCGCCAGCCGCGCATTCCGGAATGGCGGGCGACTGGCGTGGCCAGCTACCGCGTCGACGATCGCCTGGCGCTGACATTGGCGGCGCGCTACAGCGGGGAGCAGTTCTCGACCTTGGATAATTCGGATCCGAACGGGTTCGCTTACCAGGGCGCCAGCAAGTATTTCACGGCGGATGCGCGGGCGACCTACCGCCTGAATGCGCAGTGGAGTGTGGCGGTGGGGATCGATAACCTGAACAACTACAAGTACTGGAATTTCCATCCGTATCCGCAACGGACCTACTTGGCCGAGCTGAAATACGACTTGTAGGCTAGCGGCAGTTGCATACAGTAGGGTGGGCACTTGTGCCCACGCGGTCTACCACACGAGCAGCGCTAACGTCTGCATCCACCGAAGAAGCGATTAACCGATAAAAAATGCCAGTCAACTCCCCGACTGGCATTCATCGATTAACCGGGCTCACGCCCCGTGATTCACGACCCAGCAAACGGACTCCCCACAATCCCCACTGCCAATTCCGCCCAAACGAACAGAAAGCCGAGGGCAATCACAGCGCCCGTGATCCAGCGCGCCTTGCGCGTGCGAATTTTCGCCGTCGCCAGCTCAAACAACATCCCCGTACCAGCCAGCAGCACAGCCGCAACCACGAAGTCGCTCGCAGTCCAGTTCAACTCGCGGGTGAACTGCATTGCTATCAACGGCACCATCAGGATCGCTGCCGTTCCGAGTAGAACGCGAAGGAACTGCTTGCTGCCAAGCTGCTTTGCGGGGCGGTTGCCGCCTGCGAGGGAGTTCATTGTTGTTCTACCGGTGTGAGGATGAATTCAGCTGTCAGTGTGCCAGCATCAGGGGACGGATTCAACCGATAACTACGGAGCGTCCTGCGCTGGTGCGATCCGTTTTTCGTGCAGTAAGGAGCTGGCGCCGCCCCGGCAGTGCTGACGCCGGACCATCGCGAGGGCGGTCAGTCCAGCTGCGGCGGTATCGGTCAGGCTTCCCACGGCGGACCGATTATGCTTGAACTGCCGAGAATTGTTGCTATAATAGGCGGCTTCGCGAAAGCGAGGCATGCAGGAGAGATGGATGAGTGGTTTAAGTCGCACGCCTGGAAAGCGTGTGTAGGTTCATAGCCTACCGGGGGTTCGAATCCCCCTCTCTCCGCCAGGAACAAGTAGCAGGCGATCCCGGATCGTCCACGAAACCCGCGTTACTCTTGATGAGCACGCGGGTTTTTTTGTTCGTGGGTGTTTGTGGCATTCATCACTGCGCTTTCAAAGGCGACGCCGCACCGGTCTCCCCGACCGGTTCGCGCGACGCTTCCCCTTCCAACGGCAAAGCCTTAGCTCTGGCACAATCGTGCTTTCGCGGCGCACATGCAGGCGCCGCAGCAGGCCCGAGGATGCGATTGTGTTGACTGGAGTGTTGTGCGGCGTGCTGGCGGGCGCCTTGTGGGGCATGGTGTTCCTCGTGCCGGAACTGTTGCCCGGCTTTTCGCCGGTCGAGCTGGCGGTGGGGCGCTACC
>Ga0213836_101078_pt1 | contig 17853 bp, 19 predicted proteins | sample SWPATP03_FD_160578 | JGI IMG/M metagenome (GOLD analysis project Ga0213836, IMG submission 160578) | Coastal seawater microbial communities from Marineland, Florida, United States - SWPA TP0 #3 | ecosystem: Environmental > Aquatic > Marine > Coastal | place: USA: Florida | collected 2016-08-05
TGCCACCATCATGTGGCGGACCGAGAAGGTCACGTTCGAGTGCGAGCCGTCGATGACGTAGGTGCCGGGCCGGTAGCCGGGGATGTTCTGCAGCATGGGTGCCTCTCTGTCAGGGGGAGTCGTTCAGAATCGAACGAGCGGTCCGAGAGGAGGGAACTGCCCCCGTCGCCGATCCATTCCCGATCCGTCCGATAGATCCCGGCGACGCCTCACTCGCCGTGGAAGAGGTGCTTCCCCTCGCGGCGGTTGAGGAGCATGCGGCGGGTCACCCACCAGGCGATCACGACGACCACCGCGGCGATCACGAGCCACTGCAGCCAGTCCATGTAGGGCTCGATGACCTGCCAGTTCTGGCCCAGCGTGAAGCCGAGCATGATGAAGATCGTGTTCCAGATGGCGGAGCCGACCGCGGTGAGGCCGAGGAAGAGCAGCACGGGCATCCGCTCGATCCCTGCCGGGATCGAGATCAGGCTGCGGAAGATGGGCAGGAACCTGCCGAAGAGCACGGTCTTCCACCCGTGCTTGGCGAACCACGCGGTGGTCTTGTCGATGTCGCTCGCCCGCACGAGCGGCATCTTCTCCGCGATGCGCGAGAGCCGCTCGTGGCCCAGGATCCGGCCGAGCGTGTAGAGCAGCAGGGCGCCGACGACGGAGCCGGCGGTCGTCCAGATGATCGCCTCGGCGAGCGTGAAGCCGCCGGCGGCGGCGGTGAGCCCGGCGAGCGGGAGGATGACCTCGCTCGGGATCGGCGGGAAGAGGTTCTCGGCGGCGATCGCGATCGCCGCTCCCGGCGCTCCGACCGCCTCCATGAGCCCGACGGCCCAGCCAGCGACGCCGGTGAGCTCGGAGGTGTCGGGAACGGACTGCAGGATCGTCGGGATCATCAAGACAGCCTACGGTCGTCGATCTGGCCGACGCATCAGGAACGCATCATGTACGCGTCGTGCCACGACAAGCCCCTGCGCTCGATCGTGACGATGGCATGGCAGTTCCGACAGCGCACGTCGCACTTCGCGATCTCCGCCTGGATGATGCTCAGCGCACGCCCTCTGCGAACCATGCTGCTAACGCTCGCGATCTTCGTCCCGCGCACGTGATCGAATTCGAGCACCCTGATGTCCGAGCTGCCGCAGTCGACGCAGCCTGCACAGAACCGCTCCATGATCGCCTCGAGCGCTTGCTGACGCCGGGCCTTGCTCGTGCGGCGCACCGCCGCTGATCGCAGGCAGCCGTGCGCCCCCGGCGGGAGTCGAACCCGCGACAAAAGGATTAGAAGGCCTCTGCTCTATCCGCTGAGCTACGGGGGCTCATCCAATCTACCGGGAGCAGCGACGACCGCCTCGTGGTGCCGTGTGGGTGGTGCTCCATAGCGTCCGGCGCATGGACGCTCCCCTGCCCGCGCTGCCCGCCCCGCGCCGCGATCGCGCTCGACTGCCCGAGGGCTACGGCCTCCCCGCCGATGACGACGGCCTGCTCGACTGGGCCGACGTCGAGGCGCGCCTCGTCGCCGCGAAGCACTACTGGATCTCGTCGGTGCGACCGGACGGCCGGCCCCACAGCATCCCCCGCTGGGGCGTCTGGGTCGACGGCCGCTGGTGGTACGACGGCGCACCGACCACGCAGCACGCCCGGAACGCTCAGCGCAATCCTGCGGTCACGCTCACGCTCGAGAGCGGCACCCAGGTCGTGATCGTCGAGGGCACCTCGGTCGCCACCCGGGCGGAGGCCGACGGCCTGGGCGAGCGCCTCTCGGCGGCGTTCCGCAAGTACGCCGACGACGGCTACGCGCCCGCGCCCGACGCCTGGTCCGGCGACGACGGCGGCGGGCTGCGCGTCGTCACGCCCGAGCGGGTGCTCGCCTGGTTCTCGTTCCCGAAGGACGTGACGCGCTTCCGCTGGTGAGCGCCCGCAGCGCCGGCATGCCAGGCTGATGCCATGGCCGGTGCTCTGCTGTTCGACATGGACGGGACCCTCATCGACTCGGAGCCCATGTGGCACGAGCAGATGCGCGTCTTCGCCCGCCACCACGGCATCGAGTGGACCGCCGACGACGCGCACTGGACGACCGGCAAGCCGATGGTCGAGTGGGCGGAGCGGATGCGCGGGCGCGGGGTGACGATGGACGCCCCGTCGATCATCGCGACGGTCGCGGGCGCCGTCGCGGCGCTCGTGCGCGACGACGTGCCGTGGCTGCCCGGCAGCCTCGCCCTGCTCGAGCGCGTCGCCGAGGCCGGCATCCCCGCGGCGCTCATCACGAACGCGTCGGCGGCGAACGCCCGCGCGATGCTCGAAGCTGCGCCGGAGGGAGCGCTGCGCTTCGCGATCTCCGCCGACGACGTGTCGCGCTCGAAGCCGGACCCCGAGCCGTACGCCCGGGCGATCGAGCGGCTCGGCGCCGACGCGGCCGCATCCATCGCCTTCGAGGACTCGGGCAGCGGTGCGCGCGCCGCGACCGCGGCAGGGGCCCGGCTGTGGTTCCTCACGACGCAGCTCACCGCATCCCCGGTGCCCGCCGAGCGCACGATCGGCACGCTCGCCGACGTCGATGCCGACGAGCTCTTCGCCGCGCTCGGCGGCGCGGTCCCCGCGACGTAGACTCTGCCCGTGGCTGCTGCTGATCGGATCGTCTGGATCGACTGCGAAATGACGGGGCTCGACCCGTCGGTCGACGAGCTCGTCGAGATCGCGGTCGTCGTCACCGACTTCGAGCTCGAGGTGCTCGACCCGGGGCTGCAGATCGTCATCAAGCCCTCCGAGGCCGCGCTCGCGCAGATGGGCGACTTCGTGCGGACCATGCACGCCACGAGCGGCCTCGACCAGGAGCTCGCGCACGGCGTCTCGCTCGCCGAGGCGGAGCTCGAGGTGCTCGAGTACGTGCAGCGCTTCGTACCGGTCGAGCGATCGGCGCCGCTCGGCGGCAACACGATCGGCACCGATCGGATGTTCATCGCGCGCTACATGCCGACCCTCGACGGCTTCCTGCACTACCGCTCGATCGACGTGTCGAGCATCAAGGAGCTGTCGCGCCGCTGGTTCCCGCGCGCCTACTTCCAGGCGCCCGAGAAGGCCGGCGGGCACCGCGCGCTCGCCGACATCCTCGAGTCGATCCGCGAGCTGCGCTACTACCGCCGCGCGGTCTTCACGGATGCGCCCGGTCGTCCGAGCGACGAGCTGCAGGGCATCGCCCGCGAGGTCTCCGAGGGATTCGGCTCGCTGCTGCCCGAGTGATCGGCGCGACTGCTCTGCTCTTCCGACTAGGCGGGGATCGCCCGATGCGGCGATCGGGCCCAGGATGTCGTATGCTGTCCTGGTTGCGTTTCGAGCGCACATGGTGGGTATAGCTCAGCTGGTAGAGCGCCGCCTTGTGGTGGCGGATGTCGCGGGTTCAAGTCCCGTTACTCACCCACACGGGCCAGGTGTGAAGCTTCGACCAAGGGACCATTCCTTGGGGAAGTTCGCGCCTGGCCCTCCTTCTTGCGGTCAGCGGCCCAGGTGAGAGCGTCAGCCCGCCAGTCGGCGTCGCTCCATCCGTCGTGCGGAGCCCGTAGCCGATGCGCGCGTCGTTGTCCTCGTCGAGAGACCGGGAGGAATCGCTCCCGCGCAGGCCCGCAGCAGCTCCTGCTGTTCACCGTCCAGTTGCGTCGCGCGCGACGCAGGGTCAGCCGACTCTGCTGCTCCCTCGGACCTCATCTGGTTGACCTCGGCACGCAGCATCGACGACAATGCCTGCATCGCCTCGGGATCGACGCGCCAGCGCTCGCCGCGGCCCCCGTCGGCGTCGCCATGGCAGCGAACGGCTCCCCCGCGGCGATCGAGTCCGCGGGGTCGCCTCTGCAGGCGACGGCCGCCGCCTCGTCCCCTCGCGCTGCAGCTGGCGCATCGCGGCCGACGGATCATGGCTGCCGACATCGTGCTCGCGCTGCCCTTCCCGCTCGGGCGCTACGGAGTGTCCTCGGGCTTGCCGGAGTGGTGCGTGGCGAGGAAGCGGCCGACGTCCTCGATCACGCGTGACCGGGACGACGCCGAACTCGTATCCGCCGCGTGACGGACCGCTCGCCCCGGTCGTCGACGCAGCGGCACCTGGTCGCGCTCTCCGTCACCGCGACCGATATCGGCGGAGCCTGTGCGTGAGCCGGAGGCGCATGCGCCAGCCTCGGGCGGAATCCCGCGAGAGCAGGGATCGCACGATCGCCGGCTCACGCGCCCGGATCGCTGGACGCCGACGACAGCATCGATGGATGGCTCGGGACGTGGTCGCGTGCTCCTGCTGCGCCAGGACGAAGCCCCGGACAGCCGTGCACGGCCTGGGCGGAGGCAGCTTCTACATCTGCCGATGCTGCGGGCCCCTGTGTGGCTCTGCGACCCCGGCGGGACTGCGCGAGCCGGACCGCGGCAGCAGTCGGCCAGCGATGGCTGGTGCGGGAGCGCTCCGTCCTACGCGCAGCAGCTGGTGGGCATCGTGGAGCGGAAGAGGCCAGCGGCGATGCGCAGGGCTTCGCTCATGGTGAGATACGGCGCCCAGGTGTCGGCTAGGTCGTCGACCGTGAGACCGAACTTGATCGCGTAGGTGGCGGCGAGCATCACGTCGCCGGCGCCGTCGAGGGCGGCGTGGACGCCGAGCACTTTGCGAGTCTTCGCGTCGATGACGAGCTTGAGCACGCCGCGAGTGTCCTGGTCGACGAGCGCTCGGGGGATGTCCTGTGCGCCGAGCACGCGGCAGTCGCAGGCGTAGCCGAGCTCAAGGGCGCGCTCTTCGGTGAGTCCTGCGCTGGCGATCTGAGGAGTCGTGAATGTCACCCCCGGCAGGCCGCGGTAGTCCACGGTCGACGGCTGGCCCAACGCGCCAGCTGCAGCGACGTGCCCGGTCTGGGCAGCGACGTAGACGTACTGCGGCACCCCGGAGACGTCGCCTGCAGCGAACACCCGCGGGTTCGTGGAGCGTTGGTTGTGGTCGACGACGATGAACCCGCGGGCATCGGTCTGGACTCCAGCGAGGTCGAGTCCCAGGTCGTGGGTGTCGGAGAACCTGCCGGTCGCGACCAGGAGCCGCTGCCCACGAGCCTGGACGCCGCTGCGCGTCGTGACCACGACACCTCCTGCCGCGCCCGCTACCTCTCGCGCGTGCTCCTCCACCACGGTGATGCCCTCGTCGTCGAACACACCACGCAGCACTTCGGCGACCTCGGGCTCGGCGTGCGGCGCGAACCGCCCGACGAGCGTGACCTGCACGCCCAGGTGTGCCCACAGCTGAGCCTGCTCGAGACCGACGTAGCCGCCGCCGATCACGACCATGGACGCCGGCAGATCAGGCTGCTCCATCGCGGTGGTGGAGGTCAGGTAGTCCACGTCCGCCATGCCGGGAAGATCGGGGATGTGCGGCGCGGCGCCGGTGGCCACGACGTACGCCGGTGCCCGTAGCTCCCGCCCGTCGACCCGCAGCGTCCGCTCGTCGACGAACTCGGCGTGCCCGTAGATGATGGGGAACCCGTGCGCGTCGGCGACGTCGGCGTACTTCGCCAGGCGCAGATGATCGATGAGCTCCTGCTTGTCGCTCAGCAACACGTCCATCGCGACTCCACCGGAAGTGGTCTTCACGCCGCGGAACAGGTTCGCCACGGCACGGTGGCGCTGCCCGGCAGCGGCGAGGAGGTTCTTGCTCGGTATGCACCCGACGTTCAGGCACGTGCCTCCGAGATGACCGTGCTCGACGAGGAGCGCGCTCTTGCCGCGCGAGCGGGCTTCGATACCAGCGGCCATCGCGGCGCCTCCGGTGCCGATGACGATGAGGTCGTACTCGTCCATTGTGTGCTCCTTGGCTGCTTTCGCGGGCGATCCCTGACCGTAGACGTTCCAGCATGGGGGAAGGTCAAGGCGTAGGGTGAAGGATGCGCATCGGGGAGCTGGCCGCAGCGGCGAAGGTGACGACCAAAGCCATCCGGTTCTACGAGGCCACCGGCGTGCTGCCGGTGCCTTCGAGGCAGGCATCGGGGTACCGGGACTACGACCACGGTGCCGTCGACCGGCTCGCGTTCGTCAAGGCCGCGCAGGCGGCGGGCCTGAGCCTCGTCCAGATCCGCGACGTCATCTCCGCTCGCGACAGCAGCGGCGCACCCTGCCAGCACGTCGCTGCTCTGCTGGAGCAGCACGCCCTCGAGATGGAGCGGCGCATCGCGGAACTGACGGCTGTGCTCACGCAGGTGCGTCGACTCCGCCGACGTGCGACCACCCTTGACCCCGCCCAGTGCCACCCGGCGCAGGTCTGCCACGTCATCCCGACTGCGACCCCTGAGGCCGCCTCGCCCGGCTGACACGCGCCGATGCGAATCCGACTGGTCCTTGGTGCTGGCGGCCCCGGGCGTGAACGGCGCCAGGCTGGCGACGACCTCCCGGAGTTCCACGGCTGAGCTAGAGGATGTCGCGGCTTGGCCAACGCGGTGAACGGACACCTCACCCTCGCTCGGCGACGCAAGCGAGGGTGGCACGCGCTGCAGGCGATGTCCGCAGCGTGCCTTCGAGCGACGGGCATCCGCACGGCGGCTCCAGGTGCGGGAAATACCCGGGGGGGTATCGCGTTGTAGACAGACGCTCCCGGGTCCGCCGCAAGGATCGGCATCCGTCCATCCCTGATCCGCGCAGAGTGCTGCGCTGAGGAGGAGACCATGACATCGACGAGGCAGAGCGCACGCCCTATCGTTCCGCTGCTGGTGATCGCGACAGCGCAGTTGATGCTCGTGCTCGACGACTCGATCGTGAACATCGCCCTGCCGAGCATCCAGGAAGAGCTCGGCGTTGAGCCGGTGCACCTCCCCTGGATCGTCAACGCCTACATCCTCTCGTTCGGGGCGCTGCTGCTCCTCGGGGGCCGGATCGGCGACCTGTGGGGCCGCAAGCGGACGCTGCAGCTCGGCGTCCTGATCTTCATCGTCGCGTCGCTCGTCGGCGGTCTTGGGATGAGCACCGAGGTGCTCATCGGCGCGCGTGCCGTGTAGGGCATCGGAGCTGCGATGGCCGCGCCGAACGCGCTCGCGCTGATCGCGACGACCTTCGACGAGCGGAAGCTGCGCGATCGGGCGCTCTCGCTCTACGGCGCGATGTCCGGGCTCGGGATCGTCGTCGGACTCCTGCTCGGAGGGGTGCTCGCAGACACGCTCGGCTGGCGGTGGGTCTTCTTCATCAACATCCCGATCGGCCTGCTCGTGCTGCTGGGCAGCCGCACGCTCGTGGCCGGCGACCGCAGCACCGGCCGACTCGGGGCTCTCGGCGCCGTGCTCGGCACGGCCGGCATGGTGTCCCTCGTCTACGGCGTCACCCGCTTCGGCGAGGAAGGCTTCGCCGACCCGATCGCTCATGCACTGGGCGCGGCGGCCGTCGTGCTGCTCTTCGTGTTCGTCCTCACCCAGCGGAACAGCCGCGACCCGCTCGTGCCGCTGAGCCTCTTTCGCGACAGGAGCCGTTCGGGCGCGTATCTCACGATGCTGGGGCTCGCGATCGGGCCCATGGGCTCCTTCTACGTCATCACCCTCTACATGCAGCAGGTGCGGGAGTACAGCCCGTTGCTGACCGGCTTGTCGTGGCTGCCCTTCGCTGTCGGCATCATCCTCGGTGCCGGGCTCGCCCCGCAGCTGCTGCTGAAGGTGGCGCCCCGCTACGTCGCCACTGCGGGTGCTCTGCTCAGCGCAGCAGGAGCGTTCTGGTTCTCGTCCATCACCGCCGACACCGGCTACTGGCTGCACCTCGCGCCGGCGATGCTCATCGTCGCGCTCGGCTTCGGGCTGGGCGTCATCGCCCTGACCCAGGCAGCGGTCTACCGCGTCGACGCCGACAGGGCCGGCATCGCCTCGGCGCTGCTCAACTCGGCCCAGCAGATCGGCGTTGCCCTGGGCCTCGCGATCCTCGCCGGCGTCGCCGCAGCTGTCACGGCCGGCCCCGCGACCGCCGCCCTGCCGGCCGCCGAGGCGCTCACCGCCGGGTACAGCAGCGCATTGCTGGTCGGAGCCGGCATCCTGCTCGCCACCGCGCTGCTCGCACTCCTCACCATCTCCAAGGTGCCGTCCGCGAGCCGGGACGAATCGTCGAAGACGACCGCCGGGTCGAGTGCCTGACTCCACACCCAGCACCCACATCAGCCGCGTCACATCCCGAACCGAAGGAGGAAGACACGTGGCAGAGGACAACGGTGATCACCGCGCGCACGACCTTGAGGCGGCTCCGCACCCAGAAGCATCGAGGACGCGATCGGGCCGAACCATCCGGTGGGCAGCTCAGTGAGGCTCACGACGGACCACGTGCCCGGGATGCAGGGCGCGACGGCGGTTGTCGAGAGCGAGGTCGGACCCGCCGCGTGACCGAGCCTCGGTCGCATCGCAGGATGAGCAGGCACGTTCGGCTCGGGCGCTTCCTGCTCGTCGAGGGCCCTTCGGAATACCCCTGGGGGGTATATTGTTCTGGAGATCATCGCGAGACCAGAGCCGCTAGCACCACGGCGCGATCGCCGTCCGAACCCCGACGACACGCCAGGAACGGATGGCGGAGAGACGCTGCAAGCCTCGCCCGTACCAGTACCAGTACCAGTACCAGAGAGGATGGGATGATGGCCCACCCGCACGAGCACCAGCCCGACCACGGGGACGACCTCGCCACCCGTCGCTACGACGAGCCTCATCACGTGAGTCACCAGCCGGCCGACGCCGACGACCGGATGGGCGGGCACGCGGCCGCGTCGACAAATGGCGCAGCCGCATCCGACTCCCACGACGGACCGCACCCCTCGCACGCCGGCCACGGCACGGAAGGCGAGCACGCCGGCCATAGCGGCCACGGCGATCACGTCGGACAGTTCCGCAGGCTGTTCTGGATCATGCTCGCCCTTGCGGTCCCGACCGTCGCGCTCTCGGGCATGTTCGCCATGATCCTGGGATACACGCTCCCGGACGTCCCGGGCCTCCCCTGGGTCTCCCCCGTGCTCGGCACGCTGATGTACGCATGGGGCGGCAAGCCGTTCCTCACCGGCGCCGCGGGAGAGGTGCGCGCGCGCAAGCCCGGGATGATGCTGCTGATCGGGCTCGCGATCACGGTCGCCTTCATCGCCTCCTGGGGCGCAAGTCTCGGGCTCCTGCACCACGAGCTCGACTTCTGGTGGGAGCTCGCGCTGCTGATCGTGATCATGCTGCTCGGGCATTGGATCGAGATGCGCTCGCTCGCGCAGACCACGTCCGCGCTGGATTCGCTGGCCGCCCTGCTGCCGGATGAGGCCGAGCGGATGGTAGGCGACAGCGTCGTGACCGTCTCGCCCGCCGACCTCGTGGTCGGCGACATCGTCGTAGTCCGTCCTGGCGGCAGCGTCCCCGCCGACGGCAAGATCGTCGACGGTCGTGCCGCCATGGACGAGTCGATGGTCACTGGCGAGTCGCGAACCGTCACTCGTACGACGGGCGAGTCCGTCACCGCCGGAACGGTCGCCACCGACTCAGGCTTGCGCATCGAGGTCACGGCGACCGGCGATGACACGGCACTGGCCGGCATCCAGCGCCTGGTCACGGAGGCGCAGAGCTCCTCCTCGCGCGCGCAGCGCCTCGCTGACACCGCGGCCGGCTGGCTGTTCTGGTTCGCGCTCGGCGCTGGAGCGGTCACGGCGTTCGTGTGGTCGGCCATCGGCCAGCCCGACTCGGCGGTCATCCGCACCATCACGGTGCTCGTCATCGCTTGCCCCCACGCACTCGGTCTCGCCATCCCACTGGTGGTCTCGATCGCAACGGAACGTGCGGCTCGTGGCGGTGTGCTCGTGAAGGACCGCCTCGCGCTCGAGAGCATGCGCACGGTCGACACGGTGCTGTTCGACAAGACGGGCACCCTCACCAAGGGTGAGCCGACTGTGACCGACGTCGCCGTCGTCGATGGCCACGACGCTGAGCACGTGCTCGGACTGGCCGCAGCCGCGGAGTCCGACAGCGAGCATCCGCTCGCCAAGGCCATCGTTCGCGCGGCCGCCACCGGCAATCTCGTCGTGCCTCGCAGCAAGGATTTCTCCTCGTCCCCGGCTGTCGGCGTCACCGCGACGATCGACGGCACGACCGTCCGCGTCGGCGGGCCGCACCTGCTCGACGAGGAATCCGCACAGGAGCTCGCGATCGCCGACCGATGGCGGCGCGAGGGCGCGATCATCCTGCACGTCGTCCAAGACGGCGCGGTCATCGGTGCCCTCAAGCTCGCAGACGAGATCCGCCCGGAGTCACGTGAGGCCATCGACGCGCTGCACGCGCTCGATGTGCAGGTCGTCATGATCACTGGAGACGCCGAGGCAGTGGCGCGCTCAGTGGCGGACGATCTCGGCATCGACCGATTCTTCGCGGGGGTCCGCCCCGAGGACAAGGCGGCCAAGGTGCAGGAGTTGCAGCGCGAAGGACGAAAGGTCGCGATGGTGGGCGACGGCGTGAACGACGCGCCGGCCCTCGCCCAGGCTGACGTCGGACTTGCGATCGGGGCCGGCACTGACGTCGCGATCGCATCCGCAGGCGTCATCCTGGCCAGCGACGACCCGCGATCGGTGCTTTCGGTGATCGAGCTCTCCCGCGCCGCGTACCGGAAGATGAAGCAGAACCTCTGGTGGGCGGCCGGCTACAACCTGATCTCCGTCCCGCTTGCGGCCGGCCTCCTTGCACCCGTCGGGCTCGTGCTGCCGATGTCCGTCGGCGCAATACTCATGTCGCTGTCCACGATCGTCGTCGCGCTGAACGCTCAGCTGCTGCGCCGGCTCGACCTGCGGCCGGACTCCACCACGCGGGCTGTCCTCGAGCCATCAGCGCGCTGAGACGGGGAGCGTTCGGGGCAGCGCCACGAGTGCCGTGGGACATCCGATGCCGTCGACGAGGTGCGCCGACAGCCCGAGTGGATCAGCTCCGCGGGGGTGCGCGATGGACCGCAGCTGGCGTCGTCGACGATGACTCCGGCCTCGACCAGCGCCCCTCGCATGGCCGTGCGGTCTACGCCGTCTTGACAGTCCTCGCGACTGCCCCCACCGTCGCTCGGAGCGTCACTCCAGAGGCGCCCCGAGACGTCGTAGACCCAAGATCCATGCGGATGACGAGGCTTCTTGCCCTGAGTAGGAGCGGCCGAATGTGCTACCCGGGCACCTCGGGGGCCCGGAGGTTCGTCCTCCGGGCCTTCACTCGTCCTCGGGCGCCGGCTCGTCCTGGACGCGGCGGATGCGGATGGGCCCGCGCGCGAGCTCCGGATCGACCGGATCGCCGCGCTGCGTGATGACGACCTCGCCGCGGTCGACGAGCCGTGCTGCTGCCGCTCGCGCGTCGTCCATGCGCGGTCGCCACGCCTCCGGATCGTCGCCCGCCACGCGCCGTGCCGCGTCGCTCGGGCAGATGGTGTCGCCCGGCCGTCGCGTCTCGAGCAGCTCGAGGATCGCCGTCTCCATCGCGTCGTCGGTCATGCCGCCATCCTGGCGCGGCACGCGCCGCAGCGCATCCGTGCCGTCATGCCGGCGGCAGCACGACGCCGATCGGCTCGCGCTTCTCGGCCTGGAAGCGGTCCTCCGTGCGGCCGAGCGCCCAGTAGCCCGAGAGCGACACCTGCGATCGCTCGAGGCCGCGCTGCGTGAAGAGCTGCTCGCGCATCGCCTTCATCGACTCCCGCTCGCCGTGCGCGAAGACCTGCACGCGGCCCTCGGGCCACGCGAGCGCGCCGACGGTGTCGGCGAGCAGCCCGATGGTCGCCTCGCTCGGCTCGTCGCGGTGCAGCCAGTGCACGTCGACGCCGTCCGGGTGCAGGAGCGGGATGTGCTCCGAGGCGTCCCGCACCTCGAGCACCGCGATGCCGCGCGCGTGCTCCGGCAGCGCCTCCATGGCGCGCGCGATCGCCGGGAGCGCCGACTCGTCGCCGGCGAAGAGGTGCCAGTCGGCGGCCGGGTCGGGCGCGAAGGCGCCACCCGGGCCGCCGAAGACGACCCGCTCCCCTGGCTGCACCCGCGCCGCCCAGGGGCCAGCGATGCCGGCGTCGCCGTGCACGACGACGTCGAGCGCGATCGCGTCGGACGCGACGGCTCGCACCGAGTAGGTGCGCGTGACCGGCAGGTCGTCGGGCGCGAGCGTCTCGCGCAGCGTGGCGAGGTCGTAGGGCGGCTCGAGGCCGAGCTCGGGCTTCACGAAGTGGAGCTTCACGTAGGCGTCGGTGAAGTCGTTCGGCAGGAAGGTGCCGAATCCCGGCCCGCCGATCCACACCCGCACGAGGCTCGGCGCCATCCGCTCCGTGCGGAGGACCTCCATGATGTGCTGCGGGCGGTTGGGGCGGGGCGCGCGACCGGGGATGCTCATGGTGCTCTCGACGCTAGCAGCGGGCCTCATGCGGGGGCCGTCCCCCGAGCCGCCGCTAGGCTCACGATGATCGTGCAGAGACCGGAGGACGCATGGTGGACCTCGACCAGGGTGCGTTCGAGGCGCTCGTCACCGAGGTGCTCGACGCCCTGCCCGACGAGATGGTCGAGGGCCTCGACAACGTCGTGTTCCTCGTCGAGGACGAGCACCCGGATGAGGACCTGCTCGGGATCTACGAGGGCGTCGCGATCACCGAGCGCGGGCAGTACGGCTTCGGCGAGCTGCCCGACCGCATCATGGTCTACCGGCTGCCGCACCTCGAGACGACCGAGACGCTCGATGAGCTGCGCGCGGAGGTGCGCACGACGCTCGTGCACGAGATCGCGCACTTCTACGGGCTCGACGACGAGCAGCTGCACGAGCTGGGCTGGGCGTAGCGGCGCCAGCAGCCGAAGGCCGCGCCCCTTGCTCGTCGAGCAGCAGCCGAAGGCCACGCCACCTTGCTCGTCGAGGAGCAGCCGAAGGCCGCGGATCGAGACGCGAGAAGTCGATCTCGATGCGCGGCCGCCTCCGCCGGCTGCTACTCGATCAGCGTGAGGAGGCGGGGGCGGCGGCGGCGAAGGTCGCCGTGTCGATGACGAAGCGGAAGCGCACGTCGCCGTCGACCACCCGGTCGTAGGCCGCATCCACGTCGTCGACGCCGATGCGCTCGATGACCGCACCGATCCCGTGCTCGGCGCAGAAGTCCAGCATCTCCTGCGTCTGGCGGATGCCGCCGATGTTCGAGCCGGCGAGCACCTTGCCGCCGCCGATCAGCGAGCCGAGCGACAGCTGCTGCGGCTCGGGCGGCAGCCCGACGTTGACCATCGCGCCGTGCGGCTTGAGCGTCGAGAGGTACATGCCGAGGTCGAGATCCGCGCTCACCGTGTTGAGGATCACGTCGAACTCGCCGCGGTGCGCCTCCGCCCATCCCGCCTCGCCGGTGGCGACGGTGCGCGCGGCGCCCAGCTCCGCCGCGAGGTCGGCCTTCGAGAGCGAGCGCGAGAGCACGGTCACCTCCGCGCCCTTCGCGGCGGCGAGCTGCACGCCCATGTGGCCGAGGCCGCCGAGCCCGACGACCGCGACCTTCGTGCCAGGGCCAACGCCCCAGCGGTCGATCGGCGAGTAGAGCGTGATGCCCGCGCACAGCAGCGGCGCCGCGATGTCGAGCTCGATGCCCTCCGGGATGCCGAGCACGAAGCGCTCGTCGACGACGACGCGCTCGCTGTAGCCGCCCTGGGTGACGGTGCCGTCGCGGTCGACCGATGCGTAGGTGCCGACGGTGCCGTTCAGGCAGTCCTGCTCCTGGTCGGCGACGCACTGCTCGCACTCGCCGCACGAGTCGACCATGCAGCCGACGCCCACGCGGTCGCCGACGGCGTGCCGCGTGACGGCATCGCCGACCGCCTCGACGACGCCCGCGATCTCGTGGCCGACCGTGAGCGGGAACGGCGCGGCGCCCCACTCGTCGCGGATCGTGTGGATGTCGCTGTGGCAGATGCCGGCGGCCTTGATGGCGATCACGACGTCGTTCGGGCGCGGGTCGCGCCGCTCGATCTCGGCGATCCGGAACGGCTGGTCGGGTGCGGTCTTCTGCAGGGCTCGGGTGCGGATGGGCATGGCGCCTCCTCGTCGTGGGGCATCGTGCGACGCCGGCCGCAAGCCTACGACCGGTCAGCGGCGAGCCCGCCGGGTGCCGCTAGGTCGCGCGCACCTCGTCGGCGAGCGACGCCGGGTCGTTCGCCGCGACGTGCGCGTCCTCCTGCTCGCGCCACAGCAGCCACCAGGAGTCGTCGCCGTCGCGGGCGAGCGCGCGGCTGCGCCGCACGTCCTCCGGCGCCTCGAGCCAGATGGCGCGGGCGGCGTGCTCGCGGCTCTCGAGCGTCAGCGAGCCGCAGCCCTCGACGATGAGCGGTTCCCCCGGCGACGCGCTGTCCTCGGCGCCCCAGTCGCCGATCTCCCAGTCCCAGCGTCGCCAGACCGCGCGCCGTCCGGCGGCGAGCGGCGCCAGGATGCCGCGCTCGAGCAGGCGGGAGCCGGTCGCGAGGCCGTGCCAGCCGGCGTAGAGGTCGTCCATGTGCAGCACGCGCGCCCCCGACGCCTCGGCGAGCCGCGCGGCGAGCGCGGTCTTGCCCGCGCCCGAGCGGCCGTCGACGATCGTGATCGGCGTGCGCGTCACCACGAGGCTCCCTCCCAGACGGGTCGGAACGATCCTGCCGCGATCGAGACGCCGATCGCGAGCGCCGCGACGGCGATCGCCAGGATCAGCAGCACGGCGTCGGCGCGACCGACCGTCGACGGCCGCGCCCACGTGCGCGTCGGCCCGCCGAACCCGCGCGCCTCCATCGCGGTCGCGAGCGTCCCGCCGCGGCGGAGCGCGACGACGAGCAGGGCGAACGCCGACTGCAGCGCCCGCCGGACGGCGCCCGTGTCGCCGAGCCCGCGCGCGCGCCGTGCGAGCGCGATCTGCCGCCAGTCCTCGCCAAGCACGCCGAACAGGCGCGTGCCGGCGAGCGCCGCGAGCACGAAGCGGTGCGGCAGCCGGGCGACCTGCGCGAGGCCGTCCGCGAGCCGCGTCGGGTCGAGCCCGACGAGCGCGACGAGCGTCGGCACGCCGAGCGCCAGCACGCGCAGCCCGATCGCGAGCGCGAGCTCGATCGATCCGTCGCTGATGGTCGCGAGCCACACCTGCGCGTGGATGCGCCCGGCCGGCTCGGCGTAGAGCAGCATGCTGACCGCCGAGAGGGGCGCGGCGACGAGCAGCGGCCACGAGCGGCGGAGCACCGTGCGGGCGCCGATGCCCGCAGCGGCGAAGATGACGAGCCAGGCGCCGAGGGCGACCGCCGCGGTCACGACGTCGATCGTCATGAGCATGGGGATGGAGTACAGCACGGCGGCAGCGAGCGGCGTCACCGGGTTGACGCGGTCGAGCGCGCTCATGCCGCGGCCTCGTCGGCCGCCTGCGTGCCGAGCCGGAGCACGCGGTCGCCGAGCACCCGCTCGACGTCGGCGTCGTGCGTCACCGCCACGACGGCGCACCCGCGATCGTCGACGAGCGAGGCGATGAGCCGCACGAGCTCCTGCCACGTGCGTCGGTCCTGCCCGAACGTGGGCTCGTCGAGCACCATCACGCGCGGCGCCGGCGCGAGCACGGTCGCGACCGAGAGCCGCCGCTGCTCGCCGCCGGAGAGCGTGAAGGGGTTCGCGTCGGCGAGCGCGTCGAGCCGCAGCGCGGCGAGCAGCCCGCCGACGCGCGCCTCGATCTCGGCGGGCGGCAGCCGCAGCGCGCGGAGCCCCGCCGCGACCTCGTCGCGCACGCGAGCGGCGACGAACTGGTGCTCGGGCTGCTGGAACACCGTGCCGATGCGGGCCGCGAGCTGCTTGGGCCGCCACCGGATTGGCGCCTCGGGCGTGACCTCGCCGCGCAGCGCGGGCGTGGCCCGCACCGCACCGGCGACGGGCGGCAGCAGCCCCGCGAGCGTGAGGGCGAGCGTCGACTTGCCCGCGCCGTTCGGGCCGGTGACGACGAGCGCCTCCCCCGCCCGGATCTGGAGGTCGACTGCCGCGTGCACGGGCGCGCCTGCGCGGCCGGAGCGCACGGCGTCGGCGACGAGCAGCGCGTCGCCCGGCGACCGGCGGCCGCGCGGCACCTCGACCGGCAGCCCCGGCACCCAGACGCCGTGCGCTGCGAGCTCGTCCCGGTGCGCGTCGAGCACCGGCTCGGGCGAGCCGTCGGCCGCTGCTCCCCCGCCCGGCTCGAGCACGATGACGCGGTCGACGACCGGGAGCCACGTCTCGACGCGGTGCTCGACCACGACGAGCGTCGCGCTCGTCTCGGCGGTCACGCGGGCGACCGCATCCCGCACCTCCGCGACCCCTGCGGGGTCGAGGTTGGCGGTCGGCTCGTCGAGCAGGATGAGCCCGGGCCGCATCGCGATGACGCCGGCGAGCGCGAGCCGCTGCCGCTGCCCGCCGGAGAGCGCCGCGGTCGGGCGGTCGAGCTGCTCGTCGAGCCCGACCGCGTCGAGCGCGGCGCCGACCCGCCGCCAGATCTCGTCGCGCGGCACGGCCACGTTCTCGCAGCCGAACGCCACGTCGTCGCCGACGCGCGACATGATCGTGTTCGCCTGCGGGTCCTGCAGCACGAGCCCGGCGGTGCCGCGGTCGTGCGCGCCCCGCCTGGCCGACGGATGCACGCCGTCGACCGAGAGCTCGCCGGTCTCGTCGCCCTCGTCCTCGCCGCCGAGCACGCCGGCGAGGGCCGCGAGCAGCGTCGACTTGCCCGCCCCTGAGGGCCCGAGCAGCAGCACGCGCTCGCCGGGCTCGACGTCGAGGTCGAGCCCGGCGACGGCGGGCGCCGACCGGCTCGCGTGCCGCCAGCCCCACCCGCGCGCGCGGATGCGGGAGCCCGTCACCGGGAGCGCGACCGACCAGAGGCGAAGCGGTCGAGCACGCCGGTCGCGGCGAGCGCCCGGGTGAGCAGCCAGCCGACGAGGCCGGCGAGCAGGGCGCCGGAGACGACGAGGCAGCCCAGGTAGATCCCGAGGAACTCGGCGCCCTTGGCGAGGTTGCCGGAGGTGAAGAGCTCGAGCGTCCAGGCGGCGACGGCGGCGCCGACGCCCGCCAGCATCGCGACCGGGAGGCCGAAGCGTCGGTAGGCGAAGAGCAGGAAGACCAGCTCGGCGCCCAGCCCCTGCGCGATGCCCGAGTACACGGTCTCGATCGACCACTGCGAGCCGAGCAGCATGGAGACGCTCGCGGCGAGCAGCTCGACGAAGAGCGAAGCGCCCGGCTTGCGGATGATGAGCCCGCCGAGCACGCCGCCGATGAGCCAGATGCCGGCCGCGAGGCCGCCGAAGCCGGGGGTGAGCGCGTCCATCGCGCTGAACCAGACGTAGCCGACGCCGTTCCAGACGACGAACAGCAGGCCCGTCGCGACGCCCAGGACCGCGGCGACGACGATGTCGACGACGCGCCAGCGGCTGGAGCGGGTGAGCGTGGGCGCGGGTGCGGTGGTGGTCATTGCAGTGCCTTCCTCGAGGAGATGGCACGGGTGTGGTGTCCTCCCTGCGCTGGCATGATCCAGATCAGGTTTGACGGTCGAAGGCTTCGGCCTTCCTCTCAGCCCGGCGCACCGGACTCCCGTGATGCCCCCAGTGTAGCCCCGCGGTCCGACCGGCCGACGGCGCCGCGCGTGCCCCCTCGCGGCGCGCGTAGGGTGGAGCGGTGCAGCCGATCCGATCGTTCGTCGCCATCGGCGACAGCTTCACCGAGGGCGTCGGTGACGAGCTGCCCGACGGCAGCGTGCGCGGCTGGGCCGACTTCGTCGCCGCGGGACTCGCAACCGCGCAGGGGCAGCCGGTGCGCTACGCGAACTTGGCGATCCGCGGGCGCAAGCTCGCCGGCATCCTGCACGAGCAGCTCGATGCCGCCATCGCGCTCCAGCCCGACGCGATCAGCCTCAACGGCGGCGGCAACGACATCCTGCGCCCGA
>Ga0213836_101080_pt1 | contig 17827 bp, 16 predicted proteins | sample SWPATP03_FD_160578 | JGI IMG/M metagenome (GOLD analysis project Ga0213836, IMG submission 160578) | Coastal seawater microbial communities from Marineland, Florida, United States - SWPA TP0 #3 | ecosystem: Environmental > Aquatic > Marine > Coastal | place: USA: Florida | collected 2016-08-05
GGTGTGATCGTGGCGCGCTGGGGGGTCAGGGGTAGAGGCCGGCGACGCGGGCGCGGAGGCGGATGAGGGCGAGGACGGTGTCGAGGGTGGGGGTGGGGGTGTCGGTGAGGCGGCCGAGCTCCTGCACCGCGGTGACGAGGGCGTCGATCTCCATCGGGCGGCCGGCGTCGAGGTCCTGCAGCATCGAGGTGCGGTGCGCGCCCACCGCCGCGCCGCCGTCGATGCGGCGGTCGACGTCGATGGGGAACTTCACGCCCAGTTTCTCGGCGATCGCCTGCGCCTCGAGCATCATCGCGCGGGCCACGCCGCGGGTGCCCGCGTCGGTGCAGAGCACGTCGAGCGTCGCCTGCGTCAGCGCCGAGATCGGGTTGAACGACAGGTTGCCCCAGAGCTTGACCCAGATCTCGTCGCGGATGCGCGGGCGCACCGGCGCCTTCAGCCCCGCCGCCTGCAGCGCGGCCGAGAGCCGGGTGGCGCGCTCGGACTTCTCGCCGGTGGGCTCGCCGAGGGAAAACCGGGTGCCCTCGATGTGGCGGATCGTGCCGGGCTCGCTCACCTCGGCCGCGGGATAGACGACGCAGCCGAGGACGCGCTCGGGCCCGAGACCCTCCCACTGCCTGCCGCCGGGGTCCACGCTTTCGAGCCGCGTGCCGGCGAGCGGACCCTCCACCCCGTGGAAATACCACCAGGGCACGCCGTTCACCCCCGAGACGAGGGTGGTGCCCGGCCCGATCAGCGGCTGCATGCGGTCCACCACCGGCGGCACCGAATGCGCCTTGAGCGTGACGATGACATAGTCCTGGGGCCCGAGCGCGGCCGGGTCGTCCGAGGCGGTGACGGGGACGGTGAAGGTGCCCTCCTCCTCGATCAGCGTGAGGCCCCGCGCGCGCATCGCCGCCAGATGCGGGCCGCGGGCGACGAGGCTGACCTCGGCGCCGGCGCGGGCCAGTTTCGCGCCCATGTAGCCGCCGATGGCGCCGGCGCCGAAGATGCAGATCCTCATCGCCTCACGCCCTTTCCACGAGGCCGAGCTTTTCCGCCAGCCCGATGCGCTGCAGCTTGCCGGTGGCGCCCTTGGGGATCTCGGCCAGGATCACCACCTTGCGCGGCACCTTGAAATCCGCCAGCCGGCCGGCGGCGAAGTCGCGGATCTCGCGCTCGGTGGCCGCCTGCCCCTCGCGCAGGACCACCGCCGCGCCGACCTCCTCGCCCAGTTTCGGATGCGGGATGGCGAAGGTCACCACCTGCGCCACGCCCGGGTGGTCCATCAGCACCGCATCGACCTCCAGCGGGCTGACCTTTTCGCCGCCGCGGTTGATGATCTCCTTCAGCCGGCCGGTGAGGTTGAGATACCCCTCGGCGTCGAAGGCGCCCTGATCGCCGGTGCGGAACCAGCGCCTGCCCTCGGCCTCGAAGAAGCTCTTCGCGTTCGCCTGCGCGTTGCCCTCGTAGCCCGGGGTGACGTTGGGGCCCGAGATCACCACCTCGCCGGTGGCGTCCGGGGGCAGGAGCCGGTCCTCCACCTCATGCGCGACGCGGACCTCGGGGCCGGCGGCGATGCCGACCGAGCCCGGCTTCTGCGCCCGGGGCGGCAGCGGGTTCGACGCCATCTGGTGCGCCGCCTCGGTCATGCCGTAGCTCTCGATCACCGGGCAGCCGAAGGTCTGCGCGAGTTCCACCATCACCTGCGGCGGCAGCGAGGCCGAGGAGGAGCGGATCAGCCGCAGCCTGCGGCGCCCGAGGATCTCGGCGTTGCGGCCGGCGCGGGCGAGGATGGTCTGGTGCATGGTCGGCACCGCGGTGTACCAGGTCGGCTCGGCCGCATCGAGCCAGCCGAAGAACCTGAGCGCGTCGAAGCCCGGGGCGCACCAGATCGAGGCCCCGGCGGCGAGGCTCGCCGACACCGCCGCCACCAGCCCGTGGATGTGGAAGAGCGGCATCACGTTGAGGCAGCGGTCCGCCGGCGTCAGCGCCAGCGCGGCACCGATGTGGCGGGCCGAGGCGGCGACGTTCCTGTGCAGCAGCGGCACGATCTTGGGCCGCGAGGTGGTGCCCGAGGTGTGCAGGATCAGCGCGATGTCGTCGGGGCCGGGGGCGGCGGTGTCGGGGGTGCCAATCTCCGGAGTGCCCGTCTCCGGAGTGCCCGTCTCCGGCGTGACGGCGGAGCCCTCGGCGCGCAGGGTGAAGCTGCCGGCCGGCGCGGCGGGTTCGGCCGCGAGCCACAGCACCGTCAGGCCGTGGCGCCGCGCCGCCTCCAGCGCGGGGCCGTCGTGGCCCTCGGGCAGCACGATCGCCTTCGCCTTGAGGTCCTCGAGATAGAAGTCGAACTCGTCGAGCCTGTAGGCGGGGTTCAGCGGCGCCGTCACCGCCCCTTGCGCGATGGTGACGAAGGCCGCCGCCATCTCGGGCCCGTTCGGCAGCACGATCGCCACCCGGTCCCCCCGCCCGACCCCCGCGCCATGCAGCGCCGCCACCGTCCGCGCCGCCAGCGCCCGAAGCCCCCCATGGCTGAGCCACGGCCGGTCCGGGGCCCCCAGCGCAGGCGCGTCGTCGGGATGCGGGGAAAGAAGGGCAGAAAGCGTGTCGGACATGGCGGTTCCATCTCGGCTGGTCGCTGTGGAGGTTGCCTCTAGCGCAGCTTGGCCCCGGGTGCGAGACCTCGTGCGCGGCCAAAGCGCGAGTTCCCCGGCTCAGCCGGCCGTGGCTGCGTGGGAGAGCTCGGCGGCGGCTCCGCGCTGGCCGCGGCGGCGCTCGGCCACGATCTGGGCGAGGATGGAGAGGGCGATCTCCTCGGGCGTGATCGCGCCGATGTCGAGGCCGGCTGGGGCGCGCAGCCGCGCCAGCGCCTCGGGGGCGAGCCCGTCGGCGATCAGGCGCTCGCGCAGGGCCGCGGTCTTGGCCCGGCTGCCGACAAAGGCGACATAGCCCGCGCCACAGGCGAGCGCGGCGCCCAGGGCGGCAGCGTCGCCGCGGCCCTGGGTGGCGACGACGGCGAAGCCGGCCGCCGGGGGGGCGGCTTCCTCGACCGGGACCACGGCGAGGCCGAAGCGCGGCGCGAGCTCGGCCAGCGCCTCGGCCACCGGCGTCGCGCCCCAGAGCGCCAGCACGGGCCGCGGCAGCACCGGCTCGACGAAGACGTCCATGGTGCCGCGGCTGGGACAGGCCGAGCGGGCATAGCGCACGCCGTCGCGGGTCTCGCCGGGGGAGAGGCCGTCGGCCTCCAGCACGTCGCCGGGGCGGACCGAGACGAGCCGCGCGCTGCCGTCGGCCATGGCCTCGCGGGCGGCGCGGAGCACGGCGCCGCGGGCGCAGCCGCCGCCGATCCAGCCGCCCGAGAGCGTGCCGTCGGCGCGGATCACCGCCTTGGCGCCGGCCTTGGCGGCGGTGGCGGCGACGGTGCGCACCACGGTCGCCACGGCAAAGGCCTCGCCGCTCTGGCGCAGCCGCGCGATCAGGTCGAGGATGTCGGTCATGCGTCCCCCCTCACAGCCGGCGGAATTCGGGTTCGAGCGCGGCCAGCGCCGCCAGCGTGTTGGCGGCCGCGAAATGGTCGAGATGCGGCAGGGCGGCGGCCATGCCGCGGGCGACGGGGGCGTACTCGGCCCAGCCCTTGAGCGGGTTGAGCCAGACGATGCGGCAGCCGCGGCGCCGCAGCCGGGCGAGTTCGGCGCCGATGATCTCGGGCGGGTCGGTGTCGTAGCCGTCCGACAAGATCAGCACCACCGTCCGGCCCGTGACCCTGCGCCGGGCATGGCCGCGGTTGAACGCCGCCAGCGCGCCGCCGATGCGGGTGCCGCCGCCGAAGCCCTCGGCCAGCAGCGACAGGCGGGCCACCGCACGCAGATGGTCGCCATCGGCCAGCGCCTCGGTGATGCGCACGAGGCGGGTGTGGAAGAGATAGGCGTCGGTCTCCACCCCCGACCCGGACAGCCCGCGCAGAAAGGACAGGAACACCCGGGCATAGACCGCCATCGAGCCCGACACGTCGCACAGCGCCACGAGGCGCACGGGACGGTCGGGCCGGCTGCGGCGGTGCAGCCGGATCGGCTCGCCCCCGGTGGCGACGGCGGCGCGGAGGGTGCGGCGCAGGTCCGGGGTCTCGCCCCGGCGCGCGGGCTTGCGCCGGCGCGAGCGGCGGTCGCGGAGCGCGCGGGCGAGGGCCTCGGCGGCGGACTGGGCGGCGGCGACGTCCTCGGGGGTGACGAGGTCGCGCAGGTCGGTGCGGGCGAGGTTTCGCGCGCGGGCCGCGATCAGCCGGCCGGTGCCGCCGTGGGCGGCGCCTCCGGCGTCGTCGGGGGACTCGGCGCGGCCGGGGCCGTCGCCGGCCCGCGCGGCGCCGGGCAGGCTGCGGGTGCTGCGCTGGCCGGGGCGGCCGCCCCCGGCCGGCCGGCTGCGCGTGCGGCCCCGGTTCCGCCACCAGGCGTCGAAGAGGTCGGCAAAGCGGGCGACCTCGTCGCCGCTGCCGCAGCAGACCGATTGCAGGGCGAGGCGGGCCTCGCGCGGGTCGATGGCGTTCACATGGGTCAGCGCAGCCAGCGCGGCGGCGGTCTCGGCCGGGCCGACGCGCAGACCGTTCTCGCGCAGATGCGCCATGAAGCCCGCCAACCGCTCGGCCGGGCCCGAGGCGCGCGCCGGAAAGGCCGCCCTCATGCCGCCCGTCCCGCCAGCCGCTGCGCCACCTCCGGCGTGATCTGCTCGCGGTCGGCGCGGGTCTTCAAGAGCGTCGCGAGGGCCGCCTCCAGCGCGGCGGGGTCCTCGGTCAGATCGTTCACCCCCAGCCCCGCCAGCGCGGCGGCAAAGTCGAGCATCTCGGCCGCGCCCGGGGTCTTTTCCAGCCCCTCGCGCCGCAGCGCCTGCACGAAGCCGACGATCTGGCCCATCAGCCGCGTCTCGAGCCCGGGGTGATGCGCGGCGAGGATGGCAAGCTCGGCCGCCCGGTCGGGATACTCCACCCAGGCATAGACGCAGCGGCGGCGCAGCGCGTCCGACAGATCGCGCGTGCCGTTCGAGGTCAGCACGACGATGGGCCGGGTGGTGGCGGCGATGGTGCCCAACTCGGGCACGGTGATCTGGAAATCCGACAGGACCTCCAGCAGATAGGCCTCGAACTCCTCGTCGGCGCGGTCGATCTCGTCGATCAGCAGGACCGGCGGCTCGGTCTGGCGCAGCGCCTCCAGGAGCGGGCGGGCCAGCAGATACTCCTCGGAAAAGAGCTGCGCCTCGACCTCGGCGCCGGTCTCGCCGGCCTCGGCCCGGGCGCGGATGGCGAGGAGCTGGCGCTGATAGTTCCATTCGTAGATGGCGTGCGAGGCGTCCAGCCCCTCGTAGCATTGCAGCCGGATCAGCCGCGCCCCGCGGACCTCGGCCAGCGTCCGGGCGATCTGGGTCTTGCCGACGCCGGCCGCGCCCTCCAGCAGCAGCGGCCGGCCCAGCATCAGCGCGATGTGCAGGGCCATCGCGAGGTCATCCGCGGCGACGTAGCCCGCGGCGGCCAGATCGCCCTGCAGGGCCTGCCAGGTCATCCTGTCCCCCCCGGGCCGGAGGCTCAGCCGTGCAGGCCCAGCCGGTTCGCCGTCTGCCAGATGCGCCAGTGGTCGTGCGGCATGTGCGTCTGGGTCAGGCCGAAGGCGCGAAAGGCGTCGTGCACCGCGTTGGAGAAGGCCGGCACGCCCCCCACATTGGGGCTCTCGCCCACGCCCTTGGCGCCGATGGGGTGGTGCGGGCTGGGCGTCTCGGTCCAGTCCGTCACGTAGTTGGGCGTCTCCCAGGCCGTGGGCAGGAAGAAATCCATCAGCGTGCCGGTCTTGACGTTGCCCATCTCGTCATAGGCGATCTCCTGCCCCATGGCGATGGCGAGCGCCTCGGTGAGGCCACCGTGCACCTGCCCCTCGATGACCATGGGGTTGATCCGGGTGCCGCAGTCGTCCAGCGCGTAGAACTGGCGGATGTCGGCGGTGCCGGTGTCGACGTCGATGTCCATGACGCAGACATAGGCGCCGAAGGGGTAGGTCATGTTGGGCGGGTCATAGTAGCTGACAGCCTCCAGCCCCGGCTCCAGCCCCGGAATCGCCTGGTTGTAGGCGGCAAAGGCGATCTCCTTCATGGTCTTGAAGCGTTCGGGCGCGCCCTTGACCGCGAAGCGGTCGATGTCCCATTCGACGTCGTCGTCGTGCACCTCCAGCAGCCAGGCCGCGATCATCTGCGCCTTGGCCCGGATCTTGCGCCCCGCAAGCGCGGTGGCCGCACCCGCCACCGGGGTCGAGCGCGAGCCATAGGTTCCGAGGCCGTAGGGCGCGGTGTCGGTGTCGCCCTCCTCGACCGTGATGTCGTCGGCGGGGATGCCGATTTCGCTGGCGAGGATCTGGGCGAAGGTGGTGGCATGCCCCTGGCCCTGGCTGATGGTGCCCAGCCGGGCGATGGCGCTGCCGGTCGGGTGGATGCGGATCTCGCAGGAATCGAACATCCCCATCCCGAGGATGTCGCAGTTCTTGACCGGGCCCGCGCCGACGATCTCGGTGAAGAAGGTCAGGCCGATCCCCATCAGTGTGCGGGTTTCGCCGCGCCTGAAGGCCTCCAGCCGTTCGGCCTGTTCGCGCCGCAGCCCCTCATAGTCCACCGCCTTCAGCGCCTTGTCCCAGGCGGTGTGATAGTCGCCCGAGTCGTACTCCCACCCCAGCGCTGAGGTGTAGGGGAACTGCTCCTTGCGGATGAAGTTCTTCGCCCGGAGCTCGGCCGAATCCATGCCCAGCTTCATCGCCAGCACCTCGATCATGCGCTCGATGAAATAGGCGGCCTCGGTCACGCGGAAGGAGCAGCGATAGGCCACCCCGCCCGGCGCCTTGTTGGTATAGACGCCATCGACACCCACCCAGGCCACGGGGATGTCATAGCTGCCGGTGCAGATGTGGAAGAACCCGGCGGGAAACTTCGTCGGGTCGGCGCAGGCATCAAACGCCCCGTGGTCGGCGGTGGTGTGGCACCACAGGCCGGTGATCCGGCCGTCCTTCGTGGCCGCGATCCGCCCCTTCATCCAGTAGTCGCGGGCAAAGGCGGTGGCCATCAGGTTGTCCATCCGGTCCTCGATCCACTTCACCGGCCGGGCCGTGACGATGGAGGCGACGATGGCGCAGACATAGCCCGGATAGACGCCCACCTTGTTGCCGAACCCCCCGCCGATGTCGGGCGAGACGACGCGGATGTTGTGCTCGGCGATCCCCGACAGGAGCGAGGCCACGGTGCGCACCACATGCGGCGCCTGAAAGGTGCCCCAGACGGTCAGCTTGCCGTTGATCTTGTCCATCGAGGCGACGCAGCCGCAGGTTTCCAGCGGGCAGGGGTGGGTGCGGTGGTAATAGACGGTTTCCTCGGCCACGACCTCGGCCTCGGCCAGCACCGCCTCGGTGGCGGCCTCGTCCCCGGCCTCCCAGCGGAAGATGTGGTTGGGGTGGCGGCGGGGCCCGTGGGCGCCCTCCAGCTTGTCGGCAATGTCCTCGCGCAGGACCGTGGCGCCGTCCTCGAGCGCCTTGAAGGGGTCGGTGACGACGGGGAGTTCCTCGTATTCGACCTCGATCAGCTCGATGGCGTCGGCGGCGACATAGCGGTTCTCGGCCACGACAAAGGCGACCTCCTGACCCTGGAACAGGACCTTGCCGTCGGCCAGCACCATCTGCCGGTCGCCCGCGAGCGTGGGCATCCAGTGCAGGCCGAGGGGCTCCAGATCCTTCGCCGTCAGCACGGCGATGACACCGGGCAGCGCCAGCGCGGCCTCGGCGTTGATCGAGATCACCCGGGCGTGGGCATAGGGCGAGCGGACGAAATCGCCGAACAGCATGCCGGGCAGCTTGATGTCGTCGACATAGTTGCCCTTGCCCTGGGTGAAGCGGGCATCCTCGACGCGCTTGCGGGCACAGCCGAGGCCCTTGAGGTTTGCCGTGCGCTCTTCGCGGCTGGGGGTGAGGTCGTTCATTCGGCGGCCTCCTTCTGCGCGGCCATGGCGTCCGAGGCCGCCAGGATCGCCTTGACGATGTTCTGATACCCGGTGCAGCGGCAGAGGTTGCCGGCCATGCCGTGGCGCACCTCCTCCTCGGTCGGGCGGGGCGTCTCCTGCAACAGCCGCCAGGCGCGGGTGATCATGCCCGGCGTGCAATAGCCGCACTGGAGCCCGTGATGCTCGCGGAACATCTGTTGCAGCACATGCATGCCGTCGGGGCCGGCGAGCCCCTCGACGGTGGTGATCTCGGCGCCCTGCGCCTGGGCGGCGAAGACGGTGCAGGCCTTCACCGACTTGCCGTCCATGTCCACCGTGCAGGCGCCGCAATGCGAGGTCTCGCAGCCGATGTGCGGGCCGGTGATGTCCAGCCGCTCGCGCAGGACGTGGATCAGCAGTTCGCGCGGCTCGGCCAGCGTCTCGACCGCCTGACCGTTGACCGTCAGCTTCAGGTGCATCTTGCTCATGCCTGTCCCCCCTCGGCGCGGTCGGCGGCGCGGGCGATGGCCCGGCGCAGGATCACGCCCGCCACATGGCGCTTGAACTCCACCGGTCCGCGGTTGTCGGACGCAGGGTCGATGTCGGCCAGCATGGCGGCGACGGCGGCCGCGACGGCCTCCTCGTCGCAGGCGCTGCCCACCAGCGCGGCGCCGGCGGCCTCGCTCCAGACGGGGACGTCCGACAGGTTGGTCATCGCGACCGAGGCGGCGGTGACGCGCCCGCCCTCCATCGCGATCTGCACCGCGGCCGCGGCGGTGGCATAGTCGCCGATCTTGCGCTTCTGCTTCTCATAGGCGCCGCCGCCGGCGGGGCGGGCAAAGCTGACCGCCGTCAGGATCTCGTCCTCGGCCCGGGCGGTCACATAGGCCGCCTCGTAGAACGCGCGCGCGGCGACGGTCCGTTCGCCGTCGGGGCCGGCGAGGTGATAGGTCGCGTCGAGGCACTGCATCAGCCCCGGCATGTCGTTGCCCGGATCGCCGTTGGCGACATTGCCGCCCAGCGTGCCCATGTAGCGCACCTGCGGGTCCGCGATCTGCCGCGCGGCCTCGGCGAGGATCGGCGCCGCCTCGGCCAGCCCGGCATGGGTCAGGATCTCGTGCTGGGTGGTCATGGCGCCGATGCGGACGGTCGCGCCCACCTCGATGCCCCTGAGCGCGGCGACCCCCTGCAGGTCGATCAGATGCCCGAAGGCCGTCATGCGCAGCTTCATCATCGGGATCAGGCTGTGGCCGCCGGCGATCAGCCGCGCGTCCTCGCCGTGTTCGGACAGGAGCGCCACGGCGGCCGGCAGATCGGCCGGGCGATGATAGTCGAAGGCGGGTGGTATCATGCGGTCTCCTCCCCAGTGGCCGCGCCCGGGGCCGGTGTCTTCTGCGCCATGGCCCCGCAGGCGATCCCTAGCGCCCCATGCGGCGGCCGGTCGCAGCCAACGCACGGCCGACAGGCGCGATTTCACGAAATGCGCCTCTCCTGCACGAAATGCGACCGGGGCGCCGGCGTTTGACAGGCCCCGGCTGCGCCACTAGCTTCTGCCTCCGGGGGGCGGGACCGGCGGGAGGAGCGAGCCGGTCCCGCATCCCCCGGTCCGGAGGGGAGCCGGCCCGCATGATCGTGTTTTCCTACGACCCCTGGCTGGTCGCGGCGTCGGTGGCGCTGTCGATGATGGCGTCCTTTACCGGGCTGTTCCTGACCCGGGGCCTGTCGGAGCTGTCCGAGGGGCAGCGGCACCTGCGCATCTCCATGGCGGCGATCGCGCTGGGGGGCGGCATCTGGGCGATGCATTTCGTGGCCAAGCTGGCGATGAGCTTTCCGGTGCCGGTGTGGTACGACCCGGTGCAGACCGCGGCGTCGGCGGCCATCGCGATCCTGCTGGCGGGGCTCGCGCTGGTGCTCATGCATTTCGGGCGGCGGACGCGGCCGCGGCGGGTGCTGGCGGGGCTCATCCTGGGCGTGGGCATCGTCGCGATGCATTACGTCGGGCTGAACGCGTTGGACGGCTGCCGGCCGGTGCACGACCCCTGGGGCTATCCCGTCGCCGGAACGCTGGCGGCGCTGATGGGCGCGGCGGCGATGATGCTGGCCTATGGGCGGCGCAGCACCGGCACCCTGCTGGCGGCGACGCTGGTCTTTGGTGCCTCGGTGGTGGTGGTGCATTTCAGCGCGATGCAGTTCACCGCCTTCACGGCGGCGATGCGGCCCGCCGCGAATGTGCCGGTGATGCGCAACGCCGAGGTGGCGATGATGGTGCTGATGGCGGGGTTCCTGCTGTCCGGCGGGTTCCTGCTGACCGGGGCGAGCGTGCTGAACCGCCTCGCGGTGGCAGGGCCGATGCCCGGGCCCGTGCCTGCCCCTCCAGCGCCGGTCGCCCCCCGCCCGCGCCGCGTGCCGGTCGAACGGGACGGCGGCACCCGGTTCCTGCCCGCGGCGGGGGTTGCCGCGCTCAAGGCCGAGGGGCATTACACCCTCGTCTATACGGCGGAGGGGTGCTTTCTCTGCCCCTGGTCGATCTCGGACGCCGAGGCCTCGCTGGAGGCGCCGTTCCTGCGCATCCACCGCAGCTGGCTGGTCAACATGGCGCTGGTCAGCGGGTTCGAGCGGCGCAAGGACAACGGCGCCTGCCTGTTCGAGGCCGGCTGCGGGCTGGACCGCGCGCCGGTGGCCCGCGGCCGGCTGCAACAGGTCCGCCGCGCGCTGGAGCTCTGAGGGCAGCGCCCGGGCCGGAGCGCGGAGGGGGGCTGTCTGCCCCCCGTCGCCTTCGGCGCCCCCCCCGAGGATATTTGAGGAAAGATGAAGGGGGCCGCGTCCGGGGCGCCCGCTGCGACGAAACGGACCAGTGCGGAGACGGGTGACGGGCTTGTGAGCGCGGTTTGCGGGAGTATCTCCTCCGGGGGAGGAACACGCGGCGATGGCACTCTCAGCTCTGGACGTCGAGACCTTTGCGCGGACGGCGCTGCGCTGTGCGGCAAAGCGCCGGGAGTTGCCGGCCCGGGAGGTGACGGCCCTGACCGGAGAGATGGTCCGGGGCCTTGCCCGGCTGGCGCCGGAGGGGGCGTCGGGGGCCGGGCAGGCCATCGACCGGACGAGCGTCGCGGCGTTCTGCGAGGCGCTGCTCGAGCCCGAGGCGGAGGCCGCGCTGCGCTTCGTCGAGGCGCTGCAACGCGCCGGGGTGACCTCGGAGGAGCTCTACCTCGGCCATGTCGCCGCCGCGGCGCGCGAGCTCGGCGCGGGCTGGACCGGGAACCGGCTCTCGCTGGTGGAGGTCACGGTCGCCACCGGCCATCTCTATGCCGTCATGCGCGCGCTGCGCAGCGCGGCGGGTCGGCAGCGCCCGGCCGCCGATGCCGGGCGCTCGGCCCTCTTTGCCGCCGTGCCGGGCGAGGACCACAGCATCGGCGTCAGCATTGCCGCCGAGATCTTTCGCGATGCGGGCTGGGACATCGACCTGCAGCTCGGGACGGACCACGACGGGCTGATCGCGCGGGCGGAACGGACGCGGCCGCGGGTCGTGGGCCTGGCGCTCAGCACCCCGAAGCGGTTGGCAGCGCTGGCGCGGCTGGTGCTGGGCATGCGCTTTGCCCTGCCGGAGGCGATCATCGGCGTGGCCCCGGGGGCGGGCATGGACGCGGCCGCGCTGGACGGTCTGCTCGACATCGACCTCGTGTTCCGCGACGTGCAGACCGCGCGCGAGGAGCTGGAACGCCAGCTTCGGCCGCGCGGCTGAGGGCGCCCGGGCCGCAGCGCATCGGGCGATGGCAAAAGGGGGGGCCCGCGCCCCCCCCTTTCCGTTCCGCGCGGCTCGGGCGCCGTCAGGCCTCGCGCTGTTTCGCGGCGGCCTTGGCGCGGGCCTTGACCGGGGCCCAGAGCTGCTTGTTGGTCAGGTACAGCAGCACCGTCAGAACACCCAGCAGGATGACCCCGGTGAAGCCCGCCTGCTTGCGACGGTTCAGGTGCGGCTCGGCGGTCCACATCAGGAAGGCCGCCACGTCCTTGGCCATCTGCTCTTCGGTGGCGGGGGTGCCGTCGGCGAACTCGATCATGCCGTCGAACAGCACCGGCGCCATGCTGACCCAGTCGCCATAGGCCTTGTTGTAGTAGAACAGCGTGCCGGCCTGGAAGTCGTCCTCGCCGGTGAAGCCGAGCAGGAAGGAGGCGATGTATTCCGGCCCGCCGATGCCCTTGCGAAGCTGGTTGAGCCCCAGCCCGTAGGGCCCGTGGAAGCCCGCCCGCGCCTTGGCCATCAGGCTGAGGTCGGGCGCCCCCTCGAAGCCGGGGTCGGGGAAGGCGTCGGTCGATTCCGCGGTGCGCCAGTCGCGCAGCGCGGGGTCCCAGACCTCGTACATCTCGGCAAAGGCGCGCATCTGGTCGGGCGGCAGCTCGGGACCGCCCGGCTGCGCCAGGGTGCGGAAGTCCACATACTGCAGCCCGTGACAGGCCGCGCAGACCTCGTGATAGACCTGCAGCCCGCGCTGAAGCTGGTTGCGGTCATAGGTGCCGAAGGGCCCCTCGAAGGAGAAGTCGAAGTCGGTGACCTGGCCCTTCACCTTCTTGGCCTCGGCCACCCCGCCGGACAGCGCCACCGCCACCGCGGCAACCGTGGCAAGGGCAAGTTGCTTGAGTTTCATGTCGTCGTCCTTTCCCTTGCTGCCGTCACTCGGCCGGAACCCGCTCGGGCTCGGGGCCGCGGCCGCCGGTGCCGCCACCCTGGCCCTGACGCGTGACCATCTCGTTGAAGTCGTCCTCGATGGTGGCGGGCGGGTCCATCGGCTTCTCGCGCAGGCCGAGCCACGGCATGATCACGAGGAAGTAGGCGAACCAGTAGGTCGTCCCGATCAGCGCGATCGTGGTGTAGATCCCCTCGGCCGGCATCGCGCCCGCCCAGGTGAGCACCACGAAGTTCACGATGAACAGCCAGAACCAGATCTTGAACTGCGGCCGGTAGCGGCCGGAGCGCACCGTCGAGGTATCCAGCCAGGGCAGGAAGATCATCACGATGATCGCGCCGAACATCGCGAGCACGCCGAAGAAGGTGGCGTCGATGATGCCGAAGCTCAGGAACTGCACGATCTGCACGATCCAGACGTCCGAGGTGAAGGCGCGCAGGATCGCGTAGAAGGCGAGGAAGTACCACTCCGGCACGATCTCCGGCGGGGTCACCAGCGGGTCGGCCTCGATGTAGTTGTCGGTATGGCCGAGGAAGTTCGGCATGAAGGCCACGACCATCCAGAAGATCAGGATGATGAGCGCGAGCGCATAGAGGTCCTTGATGACGAAGTACGGCCAGAACGGCAGGGTGTCCTTCTCGGCCTCTTCCTTCGACGTGCGGCGCACCTCGACCCCGGTGGGGTTGTTGTTGCCGGTGGTGTGGAAGGCCCAGATGTGCACGATCGTCAGCCCGAGGATGATGAAGGGCAGCAGATAGTGCAGCGAGAAGAAGCGGGTCAGCGCGGCGTTGTCCACCGCCGGTCCGCCCAGCAGCCAGGTCTGCAGCGTGTCGCCCACGAAGGGGATCGCGCCGAAGAGGCCGGTGATGACCGTGGCGCCCCAGAACGACATCTGCCCCCAGGGCAGCACGTAGCCCATGAAGGCCGTGGCCATCATCAGCACGTAGATCAGCATGCCGATGATCCAGGTCACCTCGCGCGGGGCCTTGTAGGAGCCGTAATACATGCCGCGGAAGATGTGCAGGTAGACCGCGAGGAACATCAGCATCGCACCGTTCTGGTGGATGTAGCGCAGCATGTCGCCATGGTTGACGTTGCGCATGATGTGCTCGACGCTGGCGAAGGCGAGGTTCACGTCGGGGGTGTAGTGCATCGCCAGCACGATGCCGGTGACGATCTGCAGCACCAGCGTGAAGGTCAGCACGACGCCCCAGATCCACATCCAGTTCAGGTTCTTCGGCGTGGGGATCATGATCGTGTCATAGATCAGACCCACGATCGGCAGCCGCTTGTGCAGCCACTTCTCGCCGTCGGTCTTCGGCTCGTAGTGATCGTGCGGAATTCCAGACATGCGGGGCTCCCTTATCCGAGCTGGATCGTGGTGGCGTCGATGAATTCGGCGACCGGAATGTGCATGTTCTCGGGCGCGGGGCCGCGGCGGATCCGCCCGGCCGAGTCGTAGTGCGACCCGTGGCAGGGGCAGAACCAGCCGCCGAAGTCGCCGGCGCCGTTGCCCAGCGGCACGCAGCCCAGATGCGTGCAGACGCCGATCATCACCAGCCACTCGCCCTCGTCGTCCATGGTGCGGTTCGTGTCCGAACCGTCACCGGGCTTGTTGGGGTTGCGCGAGTCGTTGTCCACCAGCGCGCTCAGCGCCACCTCGCGCGCCATGGCGATCTCTTCCTCGGTGCGGCGGCGGATGAACACGGGCTTGCCGAGGAAGTTGACCGTCAGCTGCATGCCGGGCTCGAGCCCGCCCACGTCGACGAAGATCTGCGACAGCGCCTGCACGTCGGCGCTGGGGTTCATCTGGTTGACGAGCGGCCAGATCGCCGCGCCTGCCGTCACCACCCCGGCGCCGGCAGTGGCATAGTAGAGAAAGTCGCGGCGGCTGTTATCGGGGTCTTCGACATGGGACATGGATCGTCTCCCTTCCATCGGCTCGGGTGCGGGGCCGCAAATCGCATGTGGCCGCAGGGTCGTGCAGCCATTGCGCCCCCATTTAGCGGGCGTACAGGGGGTCGTCCAGCCGCCATCTCGGGCCAGGATGCCGCAGTTTAGAGGGGTTTGGCACCGTGACAGGCCCGCGCACCCCGCCCCGCGGGCGCGGCCCGTGCCCCGATGTCGGGGGGCTCAGGCCGGCGGCGGGAGGGTGGCGCGCATCGACGGGCGGGCGGCGAATCGGGCCTCCCACTCGGCCAGGCCCTCGCGGCCGCGGCGCCAGTCGCGGGCGGAATGGCGAAAGTCGAGATAGCCCAGCGCGCAGCCGACCGCGATCTGGCCGATGTCGAGCGGGCCGGCGAGATGGCTCAGCCAGCGCCCCTCGAGCGCGTCGAGCGCGCGCGCGACCTTGGCCCATTGCGCCTCGACGATGGCGTTGAGGACATGCTCGGGCGGGCGCAGCCGGGCCTCGTAGACCATCAGCACGGCGGCATCCATGATGCCGTCGCCGGTGGCCTCCAGCGTGAGCGTCTCCCACAGCCGCGGCGCGGGCGGGTGCAGGCGCCCGCCGGCACGCTCGTCGAGAAAGCGGCAGATCACCCGGCTGTCATAGAGCGCGGCGCCGCCGGTGCGCTCCAGCGTGGGGATCTTGCCCAGCGGGTTCTGCGCGAGCGGCAGGCTGCCGGGGGCGAGCGGGGTGCCGGTGGCCGGCACGACCTCGACGTCGTCGGTCTGGCCGGTCTCGTGCAGGACCACCAGAACCTTGCGGACGAAGGGCGAATTCGGGCTGTGGTGCAGGCGCATCGGGGGTGTGGCGACCATCAGACGCGGCGAAAGCGGATGCGGCCCAGCGCCGAGGCGTCGATCTCCACCCCCGGGCCGTGGAGGCCGAGGCGCACGATCCGCCGGAAGCGGGCCGAGCCGTTGAGCTGGTCGCGGTCGTGCGGGCGGTGGGCGGTCACGCCCTCTGGCAGCTCGTCCATCGCGTCCTCGGCGCGCTGGTCGGTGCGGCCGCGACCCACCTGTCGGCTGACGACATAGGCCGCCAGCGCCACCGCGCCATAGCGCAGCGCGACACCGGCGATCGGGGCGAGCGGCAGGGCCATCCGGAGCCTCCCTCGGGGCAAGACACTGCGCAGAAGATAGGCGAGGGGAACCGGCCTGTCCATCCTGCCCCGCAAAGGTCGCCGGGCCCTGGCCTTCGCAGGGGTGGGGTTGCACGGCCGGCGCGCCGGCCGCATCCTCGGCGCCTGCGCGAGGGAGGGCGGCGGCATGCGTCTGGGCCTGATCGGCTTTGGCAACATCGGGCGGACGCTCTGCGAGGTGCTCGCGCGCGAGGGGGCGGCGCCGGCCGCGCTGTGCCTCCTGCGCCGTCCGGGGCATCCGCCGGTGCCCGGGGCCGAGACGGTGACGAGGGCGGCCGAGCTGGTGACCTTTGCGCCCGATCTGGTGATCGAATGCGCCGGGGCCGAGGCGGTGGCGGCCCATGCCGCGCCCTGCCTCGCGGCCGGGATCGACACGGTGCTCGCCTCGGTCGGCGCGCTGGCCGATCCGGCGCTGGAGACGCGGCTCTGCGCGGCGGCCCGGGCCGGGAGGGCGCGGCTGATCCTGCCCGCGGGCGCGCTGGGGGGCGTGGACCTCGTCTCGGCGCTGCGCACATCGGGGATCGAGCGGCTGCGCTATACCGGGCGCAAGCCGCCGGCGGCCTGGGCCGGCAGCGCGGCCGAGGAGCTCGTGGACCTGCGCGGCCTGACCGGGCCGGTGACCTTCTTTCAGGGAAGCGCCCGCGAGGCGGCGCGGCGGTTTCCGAAGAACGCCAATGTGGCGGCCACGCTGGCGCTGGCGGGGCCGGGGCTGGAGGCGACGGAGGTGCGGCTGGTGGCCGACCCGGGGGTGACGCGCAACGTCCATGAGGTGTCGGTGCGGGCGGGGGCGGCCGACATGGAGATCCGGATCGAGGGCCGGCCCTCGCCCGAGAACCCCCGGACCTCGCTCGCCACGGTGCATTCGCTGGCCCGCGAGGTGCTGAACCGCCGCCGCGTGCTGGCGGTGTGAGATCGGGAGGGGAGTGGTGCGAGGCCCGGCGTCGCAGGGGGGCCGTCTGCCCCCCGTCGCCTGCGGCGACTCCCCCCGAGGATATTTTTCGAAAGATGAAGGGGGCGGGCCGGCAGGGGCCTGAATCAGAGTCCGGCGAGGAAGATCACCCCCAGCCCCGCCGCGGCCGCGAGGACCCGGCGGGGCCAGGCGCCGGCAGTGCCGACCACGGCGAGGCTGATCAGCCAGAGCCCGGCGAGGATCTTGAGCAGCGCCAGCACCGCCCAGCCCGGCGCCGCGGCCAGTTGCAGCAGCGACGGGTTGGCGACGAAGCCGAGCGGCACGATGAAGAGCCCGAGCCCGACCGACATCGACCGGAAGGCGACCTCCAGCCAGGGCGCCTGGGCGATGCCGGCGGCGATGAAGACATTGCCGCAGACGGGGGGCGTGATCGTGCACAGGAGCGCATACCAGAACACGAAGAGATGTGCATAGAGCGGCGGCAGCCCCAGCGCTGTCAGCGCCGGCCCCGCCACCGAGACGCAGATGAGATAGGCCGCCGTGGTCGGCAGCTCCATCCCCAGCACCAGCGCCGCCAGCCCCGTCAGCAACAGCGCGATCCACAGCGTCTCGTTCGAGGCCGACAGGATCAGCGCGGTGATCTTCACCCCCAGCCCGGTCATGTTGAACACGCCCACGATCAGCGAGGCGCAGATGATGATCGCGGCGATGGAGGCGATCTGGCGCGCCGCATCCTCGGCCGCCGCCCAGGCCCGCGCGGCCCAGCGCCGCAGCCGCACCGCCCCGGTCGAATCGATCGCCAGCAGCAGCGCCATCACCATCGCCGCCCAGAAGGCCGCATAGGGCGCTGTGTAGCTCGTGAAGGCGAGCACGTAGATCAGGATCGCAAAGGGCACGAGGAAGAAGGGCACGGTGCGCAGGACGAACCCCCAGCCCGGGAGTTCCTCGCGCGACAGCCCCCGGAGGCCGTAGCGGATGGCATACTGGTGGATCGCCACCCAGGCGGTGGCGAAGAACAGGAGCGCCGGCAGGGCCGCAGCCACCATGATCTCGGCATAGGGAATGGCCAGCAGCTCGGCCATCACGAAGATCCCCGCCCCCATCAGCGGCGGCATGATCTGTCCGCCGGTCGAGGCCACCGCCTCGGTCGCAGCCGCCAGCGTGCGCGGATAGCCGAGCCGGA
>Ga0213836_101082_pt1 | contig 17816 bp, 17 predicted proteins | sample SWPATP03_FD_160578 | JGI IMG/M metagenome (GOLD analysis project Ga0213836, IMG submission 160578) | Coastal seawater microbial communities from Marineland, Florida, United States - SWPA TP0 #3 | ecosystem: Environmental > Aquatic > Marine > Coastal | place: USA: Florida | collected 2016-08-05
AAACCCGCCCTCACCCCACCAGTAAATTAATGGATAATTTCGTAGGGGCGGGTTTCTCAGTCAATCATAAATTCCCCAGGAGAATATCAATAAACCCGCCCTCACCCCACCAGTAAATTAATGGATATAGCGTTTCTCATATCCATAAGGTATAGCCCTCACCCCAAACCCCTCTCCCAAGAGGGGAGAGGGGCTTTGAAAAGTACCTCACCAATCCACCGAACCGCTATAAATAAACCCGCCCTCACCCCACCAGTAAATTAATGGATAATTTCGTAGGGGCGGGTTCCTCAGTCAATCATAAATTCCCGAGGAGAATATCAATAAACCCGCCCTCACTCCACCAGTAAATTAATGGATATAGCGTTTCTCATATCCATAAGGTATAGCCCTCACCCCCAACCCCTCTCCCAAGAGGGGAGAGGGGCTTTGAAAAGTACCTCACCAATCCACCGAACCGCTATAAATAAACCCGCCCTCACCCCACCAGTAAATTAATGGATAATTTCGTAGGGGCGGGTTTCTCAGTCAATCATAAATTCCCCAGGAGAATATCAATAAACCCGCCCTCACCCCACCAGTAAATTAATGGATAATATGGATAATTTCGTAGGGGCGGGTTCCTCAGTCAATTATAAATTCCCCAGGAGAATATCAATAAACCCGCCCTCACCCCACCAGTAAATTAATGGATAATTTCGTAGGGGCGGGTTTCTCAGTCAATCATAAATTCCCCAGGAGAATATCAATAAACCCGCCCTCACCCCACCAGTAAATTAATGGATAATTGATAATACGGTTAATTTGATTGTGGATGATTCATTATAATAGCCATAACTTGTCCTAATGCTAACCCGCCATCATTGGTAGGAATCTGTTTAGACCAATAGTGAATAATTCCTTCTGAAGTTAGTCGCTGAATAGCTTTTTCTAATAAATAACGGTTTTGAAAACATCCTCCAGTTAAGACAAGGGGAACCTCTGGAAAGTTTTGAGATACCATGATGATTCCTTCTACTAAGGTATTGTGAAATTTAGCGGAGATTAAGCTGACAGGAACATGATTGTAAAAGTCTTTAATTATCTGCTTGACCATGGGTTCCCAATCTAAAATGATTTTACCTGAACTTTGGCAGCAATGAATTGGGTAATAATCGTCAGTAATTAAATCGCCGATCGCCAATTCTAACCCCATGGCGGCTTGTCCTTCAAAACTGATATTTTCGCCGTGACCGACTAAAAAAGCGATCGCATCAAATAACCTGCCGACACTAGATGTTCTAGGTGTATTAACTTTCCGGTTCAGCATTTGCAAAATTAGCTTTAACTGTGGGAAATTCCCGAAGCTAATTTTCTGATCATCCCCATACTCAGATAACTGTTCCCCCCACAATTCATATAATAATCCTAAGCCTAATCGTCGGGGTTCTAGGACGGCTTTATCACCTCCGGGAAGTGGGAAAGTGCGCCAATGTCCGACGCGCTGAAAGCCGATTTTATTAATTAGGAGAAACTCTCCCCCCCAGATAGTTTCATCTAGTCCATAACCAGTGCCGTCCCAAGCTACTCCTAAGACGGGAAATGATAATTTATGTTCTGCCATAACGGCTAAAACATGAGCATAATGATGTTGTACTGGAATGACGGGAACTTGCCGTTTTTCTTGTTGGAAAATCTCAGCAGCTAATTGATACGCAAACTGAGTAGAAAGATAGTCTGGGTGTGCGTCGCAAGCAATCACATCAGGCTTAAAATCATAGATATTACTGAGGCTATTAATTGCTTCCTTAAACGCCTGAAACGCCTGTGGACTTTGCAAATTGCCAATATATTGACTGATAAAAACTTGTTTTTCTACGGCAATAGCAATGGTGTTTTTTAAGTGTCCACCTACTGCTAAAATAAATGGGTATTGACAATTAGAAATGGTTTGTGATAGACTTGAATTAAGTGTTGTATTGTGGCTATTTGTGTCTAAAATTGTCACAGGTAGGGGTGCATAACCTCTGGCGCGGCGAATAACGATCTGTTCACCCAAAACACTCCGCACGACGGAATCATCTACTGGGCGGGCGATAGGGCGGTTGTGAACGAGAAAGATATCGGCAATTTTCCCCAAACGTTGGAGGGCTTCTGTCTCGTCGGTACAGATGGGTTCGTTAGAAAAATTCCCGCTGGTGGCAACAATGGGAAAATCGAACTCGGCCATCAATAAATGATGGAGGGGGGTATAAGGTAACATTACGCCCAAATTAGGATTACCGGGGGCGACATTATCGGCGACGGGGGATACACCGCGCCGCCTTGATAATAGGACAATGGGGGCTTGAGGCGATCGCAACCATTGTTCCTCGGCGGCGGAAATATCACAAATCTGGGATATTTGCTGTATACTGCGATACATTACGGCAAAAGGTTTATGGGGTCGATGCTTACGGATTCGCAATTGTTCAACGGCGGCGGCATTAGTAGCATCTACAAGTAACTGGAAGCCTCCCAAACCCTTGATGGCGACAATTTGACCGCGACCAATGGCGGCGGCGGCTTGTAATAAGGCATGATGGCGGTTAGCCAAAACCTGTCCCTGATGATTCCATAATTCTAAAATGGGACCACAGACGGGACAAGCATTAGGTTGAGCATGAAAACGGCGATCGCCGGGGTGGTGATATTCGCGATCGCAATTAGGACACATTTGGAAGGCGGCCATAGTAGTATTCTCCCGGTCATAGGGGAGAGTTTTAATAATGCTGTAGCGCGGCCCGCAATTAGTACAATTGGTAAAGGGATAGCGGAAACGGCGGTTATGGGGGTCAAAAATATCTTGTAAGCATTGGGGACAGGTGGCGAGATCTGGCAAAACGATGGCTGATTTAGCGCCCTGAAGGGTTGACTGAGAAGCTCTAATCTCAAAGTGAGAATAGCCAACCAGAGGCAGCCAAACGGCTTCTAAACTGTGAATATGAGATATTGGTGGTTTTTCTATTTGCAGGCGCTGCTGGAAGCGCTCAAGACTCTCAGATACGCCTTCGACTTCAATAAAAACCCCCCCGACAGAATTATTTACCCAGCCCTTGAGGTTGAGTTGGGTAGCGAGTCGATAGACAAAGGGCCGAAACCCGACACCTTGAACAGCACCACGAATAGTTAAACTGAGGCGCGACAGATTTTGATCAGAAGTAGACAACATAGAAGATCGCGGAAACGCTACACTCAAACTCTGGAAAAATGATCGGATTGGTTACAATAAGTCCGAATTGATGAGTTAACAGAAGAAAGAGAGATTAATGATACAATTACCAGAGTATGCCATGACTGGTGTTTACGGAAAAAGCCGTCAAATCAAACGACTAACCAGCAGCTTGTTTTTAGCACTTGCTGCTGTGTTGCTGATTGTAACTAAGCCGGCGGTAGCCTTTCAAGTTCAAGTTAGCCCTACGTCCCCTCAGTTGGGAGATACTATTTCGGTGGTGATCAGTGGGGTGAATAGCGGGGACTCGCAACCAACAGTGACCATGGGAGGAAAAAACTATCCTCTGTTTTCGGTGGGTGGCGATCGCTATCGGGCTTTAATTCCGACGACCCCCCTAGACCAACCGGGTGCGAAATCAATTCAGATTAGCAACGGTAGCCAACAGAGTAATGTGAGCGTGCAATTGCGCGATCGCCGTTTTCCCACCCAGTCAATTTGGCTACCACCAGATAGCGCGGGGCGCAGAGGTACTGATTATGAGTTTGACCGGGTTGATGAATTTAAACGAATTGTTACTCCCGAAAGACATTGGAATGGGCCTTTTTTACGTCCAAGTTCCGGTGAGGTGACGACAATTTATGGGGTCCGAAGATACTATAACGGGGAGTTCGCCCCAAACTATTATCATCGAGGGGTTGATTATGCAGCCCCGACGGGTTCTCCGGTGATAGCACCAGCAGCGGGTCGGGTGGTTTTGGTGGGGCGTGAGTCCCAAGGATTTGAAATCCACGGTGACACTATTGGTATTGATCATGGTCAGGGAGTTACCAGTATTTTCCTTCACTTGAGTCGCATTGATGTGCAGGAAGGACAAATGGTGACAGCAGGCCAGACCATTGGGGCGATCGGATCAACGGGGGCCTCTACGGGACCACACCTTCATTGGGGTCTTTATGTTCACGGCCAATGTGTGGATCCAGTGCCTTGGCGGTTTGACGGTATAGAATAATTTATTCTGTCGATGGTGATTAGACAATTTAGTTTTGTGGAGTTTGAGTTAATCAGTGGTTGATTGGTGTAGAACTAATATGGCGATAAGATGGGAAACGTTATGAGTATTGAAAGAATTGTCGATCAAGCCTTACAGGATGGTTATTTGACACCATCTATGGAAGCAGAGGTAGGGCGGATATGTAATACAGCTTCAGAATTATCCATCGAGGAGTATATGGCGCTCGATCGCCTTATGGGTGCTTTGTTGACGGGGGAGGTGGTTGTGTTACCCCGCAAGCAGTTTATTAATGTGATGGAAGAGTTGGTTCTCAGTGAAGCGATCGCTCAAGTCGCCCAAATTGACGAGGTAAGTGAGCAGTCTTTGGATGTGGGGGATATTGCCGCCTATGCCCTCAACCGCTTACCGCCACTGTATGCTACCACAGAAGAAGGGGCACAATATCAGAGGTCTCGCGCTAAGGAGGAACTACAAGCCCTTATTGCTAGCCAAGTGAAAGAGGCCATTGCACGAAACTTAGACCGCGCCGCCCAAAACCAAAAAGTTTTAGGCCAGATATCCGACAGTTCTCTATTGGGACAAATGAGCGGTTTACTGAAGGCTTACGCGGAAGACTACGAACCGGATCACGAAACTAATACCCCAAGCTAATCGAAGGCGATCGCGATCGTTGGTGCCAATTAATACACCTATTGCGATCGCCACCGATAACCAGTTAACTAATTCTGGCTTAGGAATCGGACACCTGATCATCTTTGCTAGGATTCTTGCTACCAGAGGCGGCAGTTTGGGTTTGGGCGGCCCGTTGTTCCCGCTTCTTGCGTTCCGCTTGGGTCATCTCATCCACCATTAACCGCGCCTGAGCTACCTTTTCTAGGTTGGTGCGGTACAGGTCTAAATCCTTCACCAGCTTATCTTTAGGCAGCCTTAAAGCCTCACTAAAGTCACTGAGGATTGTTTTTAACCCTTCCGAGTCCTGAGCCGCTGTGGCATCACTTTTTTCTAGGAGAGTATATAAACCAATGGCAAGTAGCCGAGAGTATTTGAATTTAGGGTTATTGGCGATCGCATGAAAACAGGACTGCAAAGGGTCATCCCCTGAGCTTTCCTGAGCCATCTTAGCCTTGTCGGTCAAATCTTTCACCGCAAGGGATGCCGCTTGAGCCTCTAAAGCCGTAGCATCAGCGCGATATTGATTAGGGTCGCTTTCTTGAGCCCCAATCAAAGCCGCCCAAATCGACAATTTATCGGTTTCGGGGGTGTATCCTTGCATAAAGCGATCGAAGGCCGTGACCACACCCAGCGCATAAATGGGGTCATATTTAAAATCGACATTGACCGACAATAGGTGCATTTCCACCATTAACTCCTCAACCACGCGACGATAGATAGAGTTAATCGGCCGAGTATGGATGTGGTAAAACGCTCGCTTGGTATCTGAAACAGTGCGGATATTGTTCACGGTTAAAATTTCTAAAAGCCCCGCGTCTATGTGACCGGGAGGGACTTAAACTAATTGTCCCCTGAGACGGTACATTTGCCAAGACTGAGAATAGTAGTTATAGCAATCAGCAATGATTAGCACCAACAACCGGGACTTCGTAGATGAACCCCCGGCCATTCTTGCCTAACTTCAACTTTCACCGCCTTAACTAGCTCTGACACCGCCCTCTAAGGCTTCCTTTTCCGTCTCAAAAATCTCAAACACAGAATCCATCATCGTCACTTCAAACACCAGTTTAGCTTCTGGGTGAACATTACAGATGCGGAAACTACCCTTAACTTTATCAGCATCTCGCATACCAGCCACTAGGGAGGTCAACCCGGAACTGTCGATAAAGTTCACCTGACCCAAATTCACGACCACATGACGACTCAGCTTAGATATACATTCTTGCAGTTTGAGACGAAACTGCCAAGCGGTGGTGATATCTAAGCGTCCTGTTGGTGCTAATACTATGACCTTAGTGCCATCCTGGGTCGTATGTTCCTTTTGATCGATATGAATCACTGACCGTCCCCTCTGAAATTCTTGATTTTGCGATGGTTGCTTCTTTGACTTTGACAGTCCCCGCCAAAACTGTGACGGGGATTTGGCTCGGTGATTTATACAGTAACCTACTGGCTGCTGAGTATTCACCGAAGTCACCCTATGGCATTTTTAGGTAGCCTCAAGCCGAAAGAAAATGAAAGTTCTTGGAGCTATCAAAGACCCCATCCCTCAGAAAGTATAACCCCAACAGAGGTGCAAACCTTCCCAACCACAGATCCTTGTTGACCAAGCGCCTTCTAGTCAGCATCAGGCCAATATCGGCCAAACTTGGGTCTAGCAAGAGCATCGACCCTTGACCAAGAATACCATTCCGGTTATCAGATTAGCTGTTGTCCGGGGACCAAATTAAGATCGATTTCTGTCCTTTTCCCTGATTCTGGCACTTAGTCCCCGTTCACAAGTCCCATGAGACTTACGGTTGAACTTAGGCCTGTGAGTCAGGAGCCGTCCAGTTAGACCAATCTTGAGGTTTTAAGAACGTCTCATAGAGTTCAGCTTCCGGCGTACCCGCTTCAGGTTGATAACCATACTCCCATCTTACCAAAGGAGGTAGAGACATGAGAATCGACTCGGTGCGACCTTTGGTTTGCAACCCGAAAATTGTGCCTCGGTCGTAGACTAAATTAAATTCTACATATCTTCCTCGACGATAAAGCTGGAAATTCCGTTCACGATCGCCATATTCCATAGAATTACGACGCTCTACAATGGGACCGTATGAAGGTAAGAAAGATTTACCACAGTCTTGGATAAAACTAAACAAAGCCTCCCAGTCCCGTGATTCCGGTGCGCCCATGCGATCGCTATAAATCGCCGCCTCGCTTTCAGTATAAGGCCCACGATATAGTAAACCCTCACCGCCTTGGTAGTCAAAGAAAATCCCACCAATTCCCCTGGCTTCATTGCGGTGTGTCAGATGAAAATACTCATCACACCAGCGTTTAAATACCGGGTAATACTCGCTATGATGGCGATCGCAAGCCTCCTTTAAAGTTTTATGAAAGTGGGCTGCATCCTCCGCAAATGGGTAGTAGGGAGTTAAATCCGCACCCCCACCAAACCACCAAACCGGACCCGCCTCGAAATAGCGATAATTCAGGTGAACGGTTGGCACATAGGGGTTACGGGGATGTAGCACCATCGAAGTTCCCGTCGCATAAAATCCATGACCTTCCGCCTCTGGACGCTGGCTTAAAATCGACGGTGGCAACTTCTGGCCCCATACCTCCGAAAAGTTAACTCCCCCTTGTTCAAACACATTACCTTCTCGGATCACCCTAGTCCGACCGCCACCCCCTTCCGGGCGCTCCCAAGCATCCTCAACAAAGGTTTTAGCCCCATCTAGTCCCTCTAATCCCGCGCAGATTTCATCCTGAATTTGTTTCATCCAGTGACTCACACGCTCCCGGGAGTCCGCCGGAGGGGGTGATTGAACTATAGCCGTATCAGAAGCCGTCGAAACTGTCATAATCTAATTAACCTCTTGTATCTTATATTTTCGCACTTGATGAGCCATCAACCCTATCGAAAGCGAAATGAGTTTATCTTCCCGGCTTATGGATTACTTGGTCAAGTTGTTTAACCCATAAGTCCATATAACTTAACAGTTAACTATGGAAACCTTCCCGGTGGGACTACTATTTGCTACTACCACCAGTAACAACACCCTTTCCCAGTTAAACTATTAGCAGTATTACCAGATAGTGACAGCCATATATCATGCCAGATAAGTTAGATGCCAGTTCCGTACTCGAAGTTTTAAGACCCGTTCAAGACCCCGAACTACAAAAGAGTTTGGTCGAATTGAACATGATCCGTAATGTGGAAATCACTGGCGGAGATGTCCGTTTTACCCTGGTTTTGACTACCCCCGCTTGTCCTCTGCGCGAGTTTATCGTCGAAGATTGTCAAAAGGCTGTTAAACAGCTTCCCGGAGTCGAAACTGTCGAAGTAGATGTCACGGCGGAAACTCCACAACAAAAATCTCTCCCAGACCGTCAGGGAATTAGCGGGGTGAAAAATATCTTCGCTATTTCTAGCGGTAAGGGGGGGGTTGGTAAAAGTACCGTTGCGGTTAATGTGGCTGTCGCCCTCGCCTCTACCGGTGCTAAGGTCGGTTTGATTGATGCTGATATCTATGGCCCTAATGACCCCACTATGTTGGGCCTCGCTGATACTCAGGTCATGGTTCAGCAAACCCCTGAAGGCGATCGCTTGGAACCCGCTTTTAACTATGGCGTTAAGTTGGTGTCCATGGCTTTTCTCATCGATCGCGATCAACCTGTCATTTGGCGTGGTCCTATGTTAAATGGCATTATCCGACAGTTTCTCTATCAGGTGTATTGGGGTGAGTTGGATTATCTCATTGTTGATATGCCACCCGGAACCGGAGATGCTCAGTTAACCCTCGCACAAGCTGTTCCTATGTCTGGGGCGGTCATTGTTACTACCCCCCAAGAAGTCTCTCTCTTGGACTCCCGCAAAGGCTTAAAAATGTTTGAACAGTTGGGGGTGTCTATTTTGGGCATTGTCGAAAATATGAGCTATTTTGTCCCCCCAGATCTCCCCGATCGCAAGTATGATATCTTTGGCTCCGGCGGCGGTCAGAAAACTGCTGATGAGTTGGGAGTACCCCTCTTGGGCGCTATTCCCCTCGAAATGCCTGTCCGACAAGGGGGGGATTCTGGGGTTCCTATTGTGATCTCTCACCCCGACTCCGCCTCCGCTCAGGAGTTGACTGCGATCGCACAAAAAATCGCCGCTAGGGTCTCAGTTATGGCTTTGGCTTAACTCTCTCCCCTTCCCGGCACCAGGGATAATTGACCATCATCAATTTCTCTGGCCGCCTGCCTTATATTCCACCATTTTTCAGGATAATAAAAACATGATTTTACCAGGTTCCGCCGTTCGCGTTGTTAATGTAAATGATACCTACTATGAGTTTCAAGGACAAGTCCAAAGAGTCGCTGACGGGAAAGCTGCCGTTTTATTTGAAGGCGGAAATTGGGATAAATTAGTCACTTTTAGACTCTCCGAACTAGAGGCGATCGACACTACCGCCGGACGTAAAGGTAAATAGTTCACATCCTCTCGCCGGAATTATGTTAAGTTTTGTAACGGCCCCCGCCTCATTGGGGTTGGGGCGGTTGCTTTTTCCAGATTCTCATGCTACTATATTAGATAATGGGGATATTTGCAATTTCAGAATTTGTTAAAACATCTCGATTATAATATAAGAGTATGTCAATATACTACCATGATTTCCCGCAGCCTGTCAACCCCCCAACCCATCAAAGCCAAATAAATATTGTATAATTGATACCCAGATTGCCCTTTTCCCCAAGCAAAAATCATGTTAATTCCTCTAGTCTATGCAGCCATCGTTTTTCCAGCAGATGCGGGTGTAGTAGACGTGACCACCTATGGCGCTATTCCTAACGATGGCAAAGACGACACAGAGGCAATTCAACGGGCTTTAAACGACCACCCAACCGGAAATCATATTTTTTACTTTCCCGATGGAGTATATAACGTTAGCGGTCAAATTAGATATGCGGGAACCGAAAAACGGAACATTCTACAAGGTCAAAGCCGCGACGGAACTATTATTAAACTTGATGATAACTCAGGTTTAGATACATCGGTAATTTGGACAGGTTCCCCACCCGCGCAGCGATTTCGGAACAGTATTCGAGACCTGACCGTTGATATTGGTCGCGGTAACCCTAACGTTAATGGGATAGATTTTATTGCCAATAATCAGGGTTTAATTCGCAACGTTAAAATCATCTCAAGAGATGGTCAAGGGAGAATCGGCTTAAACCTTTCCATTGATGAAAATGGGCCCCTATTAGCTAAAAATATTCATGTAGTCGGATTTGATATCGGTATCCAAACCTGGAACCCGACAGCCAGTCAAACCCTCGAAAATATTACCCTGGAAAACCAAAACCAATACGGCTGGAAAAACTTTAATCAACAGGTTTTTGTCCGAGGTTTGCAGAGTAGCAATCAAGTTCCGGCAGTGTGGAATATGCCTGATGGTGGCAGTGGTTTTACCCTGATTGATTCTATCCTAACTGGATTGGGTTCGGCTTCCGAATTGCCAGCTATTCATAACCAAAAAGCTATGTATGTTCGCCAATTGAGGACTTCTGGATATAAACAGGCAATTTTGCAGAATGATAAAGGTCGTGGGAATGCTTCTCAACCTGATGGTTATGTGAGGGAGTGGATAGCTAGGGGAGAGTTTCAGAGTCTGTTTGACAGTCCCCAAACTATGCTAAATCTGCCGATTAAAGAAACTCCAGAATTGCCTTGGCATGATTTATCAGACTGGGTAAGTCCCCTGGCTTATGGCGGGAATCCTAATGATGGAATTGATGATACAGAGGCGATACAAGCAGCTATTGATTCAGGAGGGAAAACTGTTTATCTTCCTAATGGGGTTTGGGATGTTAATGGAACTTTGGAATTAAGGGGTAATGTACAGCGGTTAATTGCTACGGAGGCTAGAATTGTTGGTGATGGTGTCATTAGGGTGGCACAGGGAACATCCCCGACGGTGATTATAGAAAGAGTAGAAGCGGCTTCTATTTCTATTGTACATGAAAGCGATCGCACTTTGATTATTTCTAGTTCTATTGTCAATCGCTATAGTAGCACCCAAGGAAACGGCGGAGATGTCTATATTGAAGACGTTGGCGGCGGTCCCTGGGTGTTTACTAATCAAAATGTGTGGATGCGTCAAATTAACCCGGAAACTATACATAGTCCTAGGATTACCAATGATGGCGGGTCTCTGTGGATTCTTGGATATAAAACCGAGGATGAGGGAACTTTGGTAAAAACCATTAATGGCGGTAAAACAGAGGTATTAGGCGGCTTGATTTTAAATGGCAGATTTGCAGATATTCCCGGATTTATTAACATTGACTCATCCCTGAGTTATGCTAATGTTGGTTTTCTCACGTTTAGTGGGGGTTCAATACCTATTGGAGTGCAAGAAACCCGCAATGGTGTCACCCTCATGACTGACCAACTACCTCCCTACTACACTGGTTATCAGCAGCCGACATCCTCCCGTCAATCTGAAAATTTCCTCGTCAGTTTGTGGCGGTCGATACTCCGACTATTTGCTATGGTTTAATTATTCCCATTCTCAGTCAGTATTAACAACGCCTAAAAACTACCGAGAAATTATTAGCAGGCATAGGGACTGTTTCCACCAATTCTAGGTTATAACCCTTGGCTAATTCTACCACATCATCAAGGTTTCTGACACCCCACTTAGGGTTAGAAGTTCGCAAATATTCATCAAAGGAAGCGTTACTAGGTGCGGTGTGTTTTCCAGCTATTTTATAGGGTCCATAGAGATATAAAATTCCCCCCGGTTTCAAAATGCGATCGCTTCCCGCCATTAACCCTTCACAAGCCGACCAAGGCGAAATATGAATCAGGTTAATTGCTACAATAGCAGTGATGGGAAATTCCGATAATTCCCAGGGTAAATCATTCCCTTCCACTGGCCAAGGATTAGCTTCTACATTTAACTGTAGGGGAGGGTAAAGATTATCTGAAGGTGAATGAATTTGCCATGCTTTAATACTCTGTTGTAACAAAGGTTGCGGGTCGGAAGGTAGCCACCGCCTAGGGGAGAGACGGGGAGCAAAAAAAACCGCGTGTTGTCCTGTGCCGCTGGCTACTTCTAAAACGGTTCCCGTGGCGGGCAACACCCTTTTTAAGACCTCTAAAATAGGTTCGCGGTTTCTTTCGGTGGCTGGTGCATTTTGTCGCAAATCTTCGGAAAAATTCATGATTTCATCTAGTAATTATTAATTAATTTTATGCAAAATTTTAGCTTGTTTAATCCAGGTTTGGATGACATCAACAGATGGACAGAGTTGGCGAGATTGCAAGGTTCCTACATAGAGCCGTAAAATCTGTTTATGCAGTTGTTGAATAGACATCTGAGATAGTTGGTTAACTGAACTTACGCCACTATGCAAAAGGACACCACAATATTGATAGCCAATACTGGGAACCCTGGCTAAGTCGGACATTGCGACCCATTTACTGATATCTCTGATGTTGATACCTAGTTGGTTAGATAAGGCGATTTTATTAGCATTATTACTCCCGCGCGTGAGCAGTTGCTGGGTGTTTTCAATACCACATTGATTCAGGAGTTTAATATTACCTGTATCTAACCCAGGTAGTTCAGAAATTCCCCAGTAACAGGATGTAATTTTTTGATGCTTAGTTGTGGGATGATTCATGATTCCTCAGTTGGATTTAGGATGATTGTCAATTCTCAGAGATTTAGCCATCAAAATATCAGGTTTCCCGATACCGTTAGCATCGGGGACTACTCCCATAATCACAAAACCGCATTTCTGATAAAATTCATAGGGATGACGACCATGGTTTTTTATGTTAGCAATATTTTCCAAAAAATGGGGGTATAATTCGACACCAGATAGGGAGGTTAAATTATTTTCGTCATCGGTACCCAACCATAAGGTTAACCCTCCTTGTGAGCGGACATAATCCTCTAAATTGGCGACCAATTTTCGCCCTATTCCTAACCCTTGATAATCGCTTTTGACTACCAAAGGATGTAATTCCCAAACATGGCCTTGATATTGGCTAATACCACCAATCCAGCCTAGAAGATTATCATTTTCATCGACGGCGACTAGATTAACTCTATCGTCGCCAAAAGACTCCATAACCTCGGCTAAACCACGTTCATAAGTCGGCCAAGCATTCGGCCAATTTTCCCGAAATTCTGCGACTAATAAAGTCGCCGCCTGGTGGATATGATTTTGATTATTAGGACTGAGATTAATAATCCTCAACCTTTAACCCCCGTAGCTGTATCTGTAGGCACAATATACCGTTGTACGATTAAAAATAGTAGTAACACAGGAGCGATAGAAATGACGGAACCGGCGGCGACTATCCGCCAATCGAGAGAAAAAGTTCCGGCTAGATTTGCCACGCCTAAAGGGATGGTATAATATTCTGGGCGATCGACTACAATTAAGGGCCAGAGAAAATCACTCCAAGACCCGATAAATACAAAAATGGCTAAGGTCATTAAGGCGGGACGGACTGAGGGGATCATAATATGCCACCAAATCCCTAATTCTGAACAGCCATCAATTCTGGCGGCTTCTTCTAACTCTTTGGGAACTCCCATAAATGCCTGTCGCAATAGAAAGATGCCAAAAGCGGAGGCTAAAGATGGAAAAATAATGCCTAAATAAGTATTTCTTAATCCTAACTGTACCGCTAGAATATACAGGGGAATCATGACAATCTGAAAGGGTATCATGATGGTGGAAACGATCGCACTTAGGAGAAAATCGCGACCCCAAAAGTTTAAGCGCGCCAAAGGATAGGCCGCCAAGGAACAAAATAGCAGATTTAATCCGACGGTTAAAAGGGCGACGAGGGTACTATTAAATAAATAGCGACCAAAGGGATTGGTTTGCCAAACTCTGACAAAATTAGTGAAAGTAGGTTCCCTTGGAATAAACTGGGGGGGAACCTGAAAGATGTTTTCGGTAGGGGATTTAAAGGCAGTTCCCACCAACCAAAATAGGGGAAATAGCATAGCGATCGCTATAGCAATTAATACCATATAAGTGGCGATCGCCCGATAATTTGCCCCCCCACCAGAAGTTATTTTGGAAACTCCCATATACCCTCCTCTGTACAAACCGCCGCCAAAGGCTGGTCCCAACTATCCCTAGGGAGAGTATCCACCCTGGCGGCCGCAAACACAATTCCCACCGTAGGAATTTTAGACCACTCAGACTGACTCAACATCCGATCATAAAATCCTCCCCCATATCCCAACCGATAGCCACAGTCATCACAGGAAACGGCCGGAACCAGGATTAAATCGACCTCAGACGGCTGCAAAACCCGTAAGCGGGGGTGCGGTTCCATTAAACCAAAAGACCCCCTTTGGCGGGCATTTTCCGGCCGCCAGTGATGCCAAATTAAAGACCCATCCACACAGCGAGGAAACCCCCAGACTTTTTCTGGGGAGACGTACCAGAGAGGACTTAAATCGGGTTCTTGGCGAAAACTAAAATAAGCCAAGATAGTCTTGGCTTGCTGAAATCGCCACCAAGCCTGTAGATGGTCAGTAATGCGATCGCTATTTTGTCGCCAAACAGTCGCGGCTAGAGATTGGCGATCGCTTAACAAACGGCGGCGTAGTTGAGACTTACTCACAGATCAGGATTTTGTCGATACCAGTCAATAGTATTTTTCAGACCCTGGCGAAACTCCACCTCAGCCACAAACCCAAACCTTTCCTTAGCCCGATTTGTGTCTAAACAGCGGCGCGGTTGACCATTAGGCTTATCAGTTTCCCAGACAATTTCTCCCTGAAACTCCATCAACTCACAAATCAACTCTACCAGGTCCCGAATCGTCACCTCAGAATTAGTCCCCAAATTCACCGGGTCTGGTTCGTCATAATGTTGGGTAGCCATGACAATTCCCCGCGCCGCGTCAGTCGAATAAAGAAACTCGCGACTAGGACTACCATCACCCCACACCGGAAGCTGTTTATCCCCCCGTTGTTGCGCCTCATAGACCTTACGCACCAAAGCCGGAATCACATGGGAACTTTTCGGATTAAAATTATCTTCTGGGCCGTAGAGATTCACCGGCAATAAGTAAATGCCATTAAACCCATACTGCTGTCGGTAGGCTTGCAATTGCACCAATAGGGCTTTTTTGGCGATTCCATAGGGGGCATTAGTTTCCTCTGGGTAGCCATTCCAGAGGTCGTCTTCCTGGAAGGGAACCGGGGTAAATTTGGGATAAGCGCAGATAGTCCCTACACAGACAAATTTCTTGACCCCTGCTTGATAGGCTGAGTGAATCAACTGGGTCCCCATCATCAGGTTATCGTAGAACAACTCAGCCGGTTTTACCTGATTTAAGCCGATACCCCCCACATGGGCCGCCAAATGGATAATGATATCCTGACCTTTAGCAGCTTGTTGACAGGCTTCTAAGTTTCGCAGGTCACAATTATGCGATCGCGGTACCGAAATATTTTCCGATTTCGCCCCCGCCTTCAGAAGCTGGTCAATCACCTGTTTTCCCAGAAAACCAGCCCCTCCCGTCACCAAAATCCGTTGGTTTTGTAAATCCAGAGTATTCATGTAATTTACCCATTATTTAGTCTAAGAATTAATCAAAATGGTCTCCCTCTTGATGAGGTTCTTCTAATAGTGTTAGGTCACTATCAACCATCAGCTTTACCAACTCCTCAAAAGACACTAACGGCTTCCAACCCAAGACATTTTGGGCTTTACTCGAGTCCCCAATCAGCAATTCCACCTCAGCCGGGCGTAAATAGCGTTCATCAAATTTTACATAATCATGCCAATCCAAATTAACATAATTAAAAGCCACATCCAGAAACTCGCGAATTGAATGAGTTTCATTAGTTGCCAAAACATAATCATCCGGTTGATCATGTTGCAACATCATCCACATTCCCCGCACATAATCCTTAGCATAGCCCCAGTCCCGTTTAGCATCCAGATTACCCAGATAAAGTTCTTTCTGCATTCCCTTCACAATCCTGGCTACAGCGCGGGTAATTTTGCGGGTAACAAAAGTCGGACCACGGCGGGGACTTTCATGATTAAACAGGATACCATTACAGGCAAATAAACCGTAGGATTCCCGATAATTAACCGTTTGCCAGTGTCCGTAAACCTTCGCACAAGCATAGGGACTACGAGGGTAAAAATGTGTGGTTTCCTTCTGGGGGATTTCCTGCACTTTCCCAAACATTTCCGAAGAACCTGCTTGATAAAAACGCACCTGAATCCCTGTGCGGTGCTGATAATCTCGAATAGCTTCTAATAGTCTTAATACCCCTAAACCGACCGTATCAACAGTATATTCTGGACAGTCAAAACTCACCCGCACATGGGATTGAGCCCCCAGATTATAAATTTCTACCGGCTTAACTTCCTCCAGGATACGGCGCAGAGTCGTACCATCTGTTAAATCCCCATAGTGTAAGAATAACCGAGCATTAGGATGATGGGGGTCTTTGTAAATATGTTCAATGCGGTCTGTATTAAAACTAGAACTACGCCGAATAATTCCGTGAACTTCGTAGCCTTTTTCTAACAGTAACTCACTCAGATATGAACCATCTTGACCTGTGATACCCGTAATTAACGCTGGTTTATTGTTTGACATCTGATGATTTTCCTTTCCATACGAAGCAGCCCGCCCATGGCGGTTGTCTATACTCTATTATGCACCCTCATGATTATTCCCTAGTGGGGCAAGTTTCCCAGCCACCTCTATCATAAAAAACCCGGTTACTTTGACAAGAACCATAAATATCTTAACTCAGAAACCGGGTAGGACTAGATAATTTACGATGACTCACCCCTCCAGGTTAATAAGCACCATTATCCTTGGGGAAAATTACCACACCAATAGTTTTGATAATGATCCATAGGTCAATCCAGAAATTCTTGAAATTAACATAGTGCAAATCAATCTGAACTCGACGAGGATAGGGAATATCATTGCGCCCTGAGACTTGCCATAGTCCAGTGATTCCCGGTCTGATGGTTAGAACCTTATCCATGTGACGACCATATTTATGCAATTCCTCGGCCACCAGAGGTCTGGGGCCTACTACACTCATATCACCTTTGAGAACATTCCAGAACTGGGGAAACTCATCAAGGCTGGTCACACGCAAGAATCTACCGATCCAGGTAATTCGAGGATCATGTTTAAGTTTAAACGTATCCTGAAACTCTTGGCGCAGGTTAGGAGAGGTTTCCATAATCTCCACCAGCACCTCATCTGCATTACTGACCATGGTTCTGAATTTGATACACCCAAACCGTTGGCGATTTTTGCCGACTCTTTCCTGGACGTAAAACACGCTACCAGGGGAACTCAGGGCAATTAACAAGCTCAGTATCAAATAAACCGGAGAAAACAAAATCAGAACCGATAGGGAAAACACAATGTCAAATGAACGCTTAAAAAAATCTCCGTTCAGACTCTGTACCAGAGACAGGGTTCGTTGCTGACGCGGACGCACTAAGGGTACAAAGCCACGCCTTGTAAATGCACGTCGAAGTCCCCTACCGAAGATAAGTTGGCTATTGGCAGTCATCTTACTCCTTCAATTCACACCACACACAGTCATGATCATAAAGCCTTGAGACACTCAATAAGGATGATTGAGTATCTTGTACCCATATACTAAGATCCCAGATGGCAGGTCGTCACCGGGGAACCAGTCTGGACAATCCACCTAAATTAGGGGTTTTCAGCTTTTCTGGTTCTCTTAAATACTTTGGCATTTTAGCTGAAATTTTGGGAGTCCATTGTCATGAAGCTCACCCCACCTGCCCAAGGCAGGTGGGGGTGTCGGTGCTAACCTCGAACTGTGCTAGTCCACAGGTCACACAAACAAGCCCAGCTTCTAGGCGATCGCCCTCGAACGTTGGATCGAGGGCTCCTCACTGTCCTTTCGG